>Ga0105094_10001953_pt1 | contig 10795 bp, 20 predicted proteins | sample PPLLak1March2015_2_FD_87023 | JGI IMG/M metagenome (GOLD analysis project Ga0105094, IMG submission 87023) | Freshwater sediment microbial communities from Prairie Pothole Lake near Jamestown, North Dakota, USA - PPLs Lake P8 Core (3) Depth... | ecosystem: Environmental > Aquatic > Freshwater >...
ATTTCTCCCAAAGGAGGCTTTTCAGATTATTTTGGACAGTAGTGTTATGGAATGGGGTCTTACGCCTCAGGATGTGAGGGTCGGTTTATACCATTACTTCTGAGTTGTTGGGGTTCTATGGGATAGGGGATCCTGATTCCGAAACCATTCGTTAGTGAAGGGATGCCTGTTCCCTTTTTCGATCTCGCATTTCGATCAATCCCAATAACGGACCATCCGAATACGTGTTATTAGGATAGGTTCTTTTCATGTAATGATAGTAATCCCACATAAGTTTCTCAGATTCGTCATTATCATAGAAGCCGAGCAGAACACACAGCACTGAAATCGCATACGCTTTCCTGTTTTCGCCTGTTGTAATAATATCAATAAGTTCCTTTGAATAATTTCTCCCTGTCCTGTGTAGTATCCTGGCTGAAAGCTCTACAAATGAATCATTTTGTGGCTTTTTCAGTTCCTGAAGAATTCTTGGCACAGCCTGTTCCCTGTAGCTCACGAGTTTCTTCATAAGTGGCTCATGGTTTATCGAGTCCGGATTGTTTCTCATTATTGCCAAAAGGGTCTCCACCCCGGTAGCGTTTGTTATGAGATCCATTTCTTCCCTGCCTCTGTTCAGGAACCCCAGAACTGTTTTATGTGCCAACTCCTCGACAATGGGATTGAGGATGAGCGAATAGAGTAAACGGAGCCCTGATATTTCATGCACATCATTCGTACGTAAAAAAGCATCATCAATACATGGCTTTCCATAATCGAATACCGTGTCAGCAGAAATAATGTCATCATCGCCTTTCGTGCTTGTTATAGTGGCGAAAGCATTTTCTTCATCCCTCTTCAAACAACACTTCTTATATTTCTTACCGCTCCCGCAGGGACACGGCTCATTTCTGCCGATCTTTCTGGTGGTTACAGGCATCGGTTTCTGCCTATCTGCAAGAGCAGGGGTAGTTGTTTCTTTCTTCTGATATCTCTGATAGCGTTCCTTTCTTGCCTTTTCCGCTTGCTCCTCGTTTTCGATAAGAGCATTAGCCTCATCATCTCTGCCCAGTTCCCTTAACAGAGGAACCAGACGCTCGAGAACTCCTTCCCTGTCATAGGAGAGAGGCGAGGTCATTCTGTATGCTTGGTTATAGAGCGCAAGGGCCTTATCGGTTTCCTTTAACGTCTGATATGCCTGACCCGCCTTTATGACTATCCACGCATCGTCTGAAAATCTTTCGAGATTCCTTGCGATTCTCTCCAGTGCTTCTTCATGCCTCCCGGCCTCGGCAAGTATGACTGCCATGTCGCCAAAGAAATTATCGGGGGAGTGGACCTCGGTAAAAAGGGTGCAAATCTCGACTGCCTCATCGACCATGCCTCCATAGTCGCTAAGGGCGAAAGGGAGTTCCACAATCCAGCCCATAACGTCGGCATCCATATCCATGGCAATATCGTCGAACAATTTGTCATCGGCAACTCCGTCTGATTTCAGGAGATGCCCATAGAAGCGCTTCGCAAGGGTATACTGATCTCTCAGGGATTCTTTGTAGTCATCTCCTTTGAGACCTTCGTACGACTTGAGCCTTTCATCAAGCTCTTTGATGAATGTATTGAGGTCAGAGTTATCCAATCTATTGTCCTCCCAATTCCCTGCTAAGCACTTCAGTCACGAATCCGATGGTTGATGTCTGTACCAGTCTCTGTATCCGGCTGCGTGTCTCCTGAAGGATGCCGGCGTTTGTGGCGGCTTCCATAGTATGCCGGTAGGCAGCCCATATATCGAGAGAGGTGATTTCATACCCCATAGCCCGCACACAGCCATCTGAGCGCAGCCATTCCCGCCTCAAGGGCAAATGCAGGAGATACCTTCTCCAGAAACAGCACAGCACCTTCGGCAGCGAGCACAGGATATTTACGCGATATTTTCTTTACCTCCGCTACGGCTTCTTTTACCCGTGCAATGGCCGGCTGCGAACGCCAGCCAAAGGCATTACGCCGGAAGCGTGCAGAAAAAATCCATTTATGAGCAGCGGGCGAAGTCATTGTGCCGATTTCAATTGTAACCGATTGAGAAATCTTTTTACATTCCGAGGAAACCACAGTGAATTCTCTTCGCGGTGTTCAAGTCATCGAACCTGAATCACTCAGAAACCTGATCAAGTCAGAAGCAGAAACAATCCTCAAAATCTACCAATAATTCATCTCCTTTAAACCCCGGACACTCTTTGGGAGAGGTGCCCACATATAATGGGATCAGAAGCAGAAAACGAGAGGGATTAAAAAAACAACTCTTCACCCTCTCCCATCCCTCCCCCCTCAAGGGGGAGGGTAATAGTGAAGGATTTATGAAACTCTATTGTAGGGGGGTGTAATCATGGAAGTAACACTATCAGTTCTTATTGATTTTGCGGTCCATACCGGTCTATTGGCTGTTGGTATCGTAACCGCATATTATGTAAGTGTACGGTATTGTTAACAATTTTTCTCTTGAAATGGAGGGCTTATGGAAACCAAGCGATTAAATACAGAAATCACAGGGGGCTTCGTAGATTCAATCAGGATCGGGGAACCGACGACATTTCAGAACCTCACCATTCTGCCTGTATTTTCTGAACAGGGCAGAAGTAACGGCTTTTCTCTGCTTGATGATGCTATCAAGACAGATAAATTTAGAGTAACCGAAGTCAGCGACAGCGGCACCGTTCCGGAGCTTAAGGTCATCAATCACCTCGATACCGACGTCCTGATCATCGACGGCGAGGAACTGGTTGGAGCGAAGCAGAACAGGATCGTGAATACAACAATTCTCGTCGGGAAAGAGAGGGAAGTCGTTATCCCGGTCTCCTGTGTTGAGCAGGGCCGATGGAATTACCGGAGTAAAAAGTTCTCATCAGGCAAATCGAATCTCTCTATGCGGATTTACGAAAGAAGAAGGCAAAATCCGTTTACTATAGTCTCCAAGCGTGTGCTGAGTATCATTCCAATCAGTCCGAGATCTGGGATGATATCAGTAAAAAAACTGAAAGATTCTCGGTCAACTCCGAAACACATGCAATGAATGATATCTATGAGGCGCATGAACATAGGATTGAAGATTATGAGAAGCAGTTCACGGTTGCCCCTGAGCAGGCAGGATTTGTCGCATTTATCGGAGGGAAAATTGTTGGACTTGATATTTTCGGGAGCACGTCGGTGCTACCCAAGGTTTATAAAAAACTGCTGAGAGGATATATCCTTGATGCCCTTGACCAGGAGAGAGCATCGAAGCAACAGGAATCTTCTTTCAAAAGTGAGGGGGGATCCGAAGCCAAGGATTTTCAGGAGCAAACCAATGCCTTTCTTGGCAGAATCAAAAGGAGCAAAAAAGAGGTCTATAAATCAGTCGGCGAAGGGAATGAGTTCCGGTTTGGTAACAAACAGGTCAACGGATTTACTTTGGTCAATAACGAAGAGGTTCTTCACATGGCAGCCTTTGCAGAGTGAGATGAAAGCGTACCATTTGTACTGCCATATTGTTGTCAGTATATCGTGCTATAGTCTATTAAGGAACAAGCAATTCATCCCTGTGCTTTTGGCACAGGGATGAATTGCTTACCGATGTATTTTGGTAAGTATTATAATTGAGATGTGGTTGATATTGAAGGAGATATTTGGTATTGGTATCACAATATTTCTGAATGTTATTATCGCATACAATTGACAGTGAAATACCGAAAGGCATTAATGGAAAAGAAAGTGCAACGGGTAATAGTGGAGACAATGAAGGGATTCAAAGAGAGATATGCGATAGAGCCGAGCACAATAGGATTTGACCAAGATCATGTACACGTATTGTGTCGGTTTTTGCCGAAGTATTCTGGAGGTCAAGTCATCAGGACAATCAAGAGTGTCACGGGACAGAAAATATTTGAGCAAGTTCCAAAGATCAAGGCTGAACTATGGGGATGGGAGTTTTGGACGGATGGATACTACATAGGACGCTCACTTACATAAGCAAAACGGTTACAGCAATATTCTATCTTGAAATGCTATCAAAGAATCCGGATGCCCGTCCGGAAGACCTCAATAAAATTGAAGCGTGCTGGAAGCTGGCAAATAGTCCGAGTTGACAGTGTTTTGAAATGCTAAGAAAGTCCCAATCGTTGTTGATCGAGCCCAAGAGGCGCTATTTTCTCAAAATCACTGTCAACATGCATGACAATAGCCTTATCTGAAGCTGCGGCGGCTATAAAAAGATCAGTCGTTGAAATGGTTTTCCCCTTTCTGTCCAGGGCATATCCCCATTGAGCCGCCTTCTCAATAACCTCCTGATCTATCGGGATTTGAGGAAGTGACAAGAGCGTATCTTTCAGTACCATAAAAGCCTTATCGTCTTTCGCGCCTCTCAAAATCTCAACGACAACGATGCCGCAGGTTACCGCCTCATCTTTCTCGAGGATTTCTCTAACCTTTTCCTTTATTTTTCTTGACCCGTGCGGCCTGAGATACTCAATCCAGGCAGAACTATCTATAAGGTACATCTCTTCTCCTTCTGCTGAGAAATTCCTTGAGCGAAAAAGAGAGCTCAACCTTGCCTTCAAGATCGAGAAGTTTTCGCGCTTTTCTTCTCCTTATAAACTCATGGAGCGCAATCTCAACCGCCTCCTTCTTCGTTTTAGCACCTGACAATTCCCTTGCCTCTTCAAGTATTTTTTCATTGATTGTCATAGTCGTCCTCATTGATGCCTCCTCAATGCATCTAATTATAGCATACTATCAGATGCCTGACATGGTGTCAAATGCTCTCGGCGCATCACTCTATGCTGATAGATATTTTCTTACCCCGAAAAAGGCAGCGCCCTCACCCTCATCCCCTCGTTACCTCGGCGAGTCATCGACCATCACAGGGAGAGGAAAAGTAGGTATCCCGCACTTCTGCTGTAAGGAAATCCATTTTTTGGCAGACTGCCACAATGCTGGCAGTGAATTCTGTTATGATTCCTGTATGCAAAATAAAGAGATCAGTACCTGCCTCAGCAAATCCCTCTTCATAAGAGGACTCCAGTGCCACAAGTCCCTTTATCTCCACAAATACCACCCTGAATTACGGAACGAGGTATCCGAAGAGAAGGAGGCATTGTTCCAGACTGGCTTTGAGGTTGGCAAATATGCCCAGCAGCTCTTCCCGGGAGGAATCGAAATCCCCTATGATGAAAATTCTTATGCTGATCAAATTGAGAAAACACAGGATGAGATCAGGAAGGGTACAAAAACAATTTATGAGGCTGCGTTCAACTATGATGATATCTTCGTGAAAGTTGATATCCTGCACAAAGATCATGAAGGATGGAAAATTTTCGAAGTGAAGAGCTTGACAGAACTCAAGCCAGTCTATATCGATGATGCTGCTATCCAATACTACGTTTTAAACGGGGCCGGCCTGCCCGTTTCGAAAGTCTTTCTTGCGCATATCAATAATCAGTACGTGAGGGATGGAGAAATCGACCCCAGAGGGCTGTTTACGAGCAATGATATTTCTGATTCAGTCAGGCAAAAACAGCCTTATATAGCCGACAACATTGCGAAACAGAAGGAAATGCTGAAAAACGATATGCCTGACATTGATATCGGGGAATACTGTGAAAAGCCTTACGAATGCGATTTCCAGGGCCATTGCTGGCAGCATATCCCCCAGGATTCAGTCTTCGACCTGAAAAGGAAAGGCGTCAATAAATATGACCTGTACCGTCAGGGAATCATCGAGTTGAAGAACATTCCCCTCGGGCATGACGGATAAAGCAAAGAATTTGTGACTATTATTATAAGGTAGTCTCAGGAGGCGAATGATGGGAATTAAAGTGTGGATCCTGGGAGAAATGATCGATGAGGGGTCGGAGGAAGAATCATCCACCTGGAGCTTTTACGGTGTATTCCTCGACCGGGATGACGCTCTCCGTGCTTATAAGCGCATCAATTCGAAGAAAGCGTATCGTTATTTCCTTGTGCCCATCAGTGCGGGTGAAGTGATTTGGGATGACATAATGAAATACCCTGAGTTTGAGATGCTCTCACAGAGTGACGTATGCTGAAAAAAGCGATCATCGATATCGACAACACCCTCTGGCATTTCTGCGATGCCCTGTACGGGCAACTGAAGGCAATTTCATCATCCGTCCCGGCGCCTGATCACTGGGTCGACTGGGATTTCTGGATGCACTATTGTTCGGAGGATGATTTCTGGGCAGCAATCAATCGCATTCACCTGAACCAGGACGACGACGCTCATATGCCTTATGATGAAGCAGGCGAGTTTCTCGAAACATTAAAGAAACATGAATTCCATATCGTCATCGCAAGCCACAGGACGGAGGAGAGCTACATCCAGACTAAGCGGTGGCTGCGAAAGCATGATCTTATCTTCGATGAGCTGCATTGCTCCCCGGACAAGACCATACTCTTTGATGATTCCTGCCGTATTGTTGTCGACGATTCGCCTTTTGTCCTGGAAAAGGCCGTCGGCAAAGGAGTGATCGCCTCCGGGCTGGTCTTCCCGTGGAACAGGAATACCACGAATAATGGATATGCGCTCTTCAACACCCTCAGCGAAGTATTGCGGCATATCCTCGATACGGTGAAGCATTCAAACCTCTCCGAAAATACACCTCTTCTTCCTCGATAATTCCCTGCAATAATTTTTGTTCCCAACTGCCATGAGGCCGGCAGAGACTTGCGGTATAGTATTAGAACCTATATCAAAACTAAGTCATACCGGCGAAAGCCGGTATCCAGCGACTCGAGTGATGCAAATTGATAATTCGTATTACTTTGTTTTTTATGAAAGAAGCCAATGTCTGGATTCCGGGTCGAGCCCGGAATGACAAGAATAGTAGTGACCTAATTTTGAGTTTAGGTATTCCAAGATAATCCTATTTGGAGGACAGCATGATAAAGAGAAGAGATTTTATGAAAGGAATAATTGGCGCCGGGATATCAGGAATCCTACCCGCCACTTTTTTATCTGACAGGACTTTCAATGACAGGGATAGAAAGCAACCGCCTATATCAGTCAAATGTGAACAGGTGCCAAAGGAAAGAAGAATCTACTATCTGGCTGATAACATAGAGCTCTATATGCAGATCTACCGGTCTGCATTGTCCATAGGGTGCGAGATATTCTCTCTTAATCCCTATTCCGCGGATGGGATATCATTAAACGGGTTCATTTATATCATCGACAGGAATTTTGTCGGAAAAGAATGGTGGGATCATCACGTCCGATGCTGCGACAAGTATGGTTGGCGTGAGCCATGTTTGCTGATTGATAACATAAAAAATATGGATGTGCTGCAATCAACATACGTGGAGCAATTTGACCTGAACGACCCTTCTTCAATCAACTCGATAATCTATATTATTAAAGAAGCACGAGTGCAGAATATTCTGAGGAATCATTGCAATCACAACAAGATATGAAACGATTATGTACAGTCTTCCTTCTCTATGTTTCATTGTCATCCCTGTTTACGCTTCAATGATCGGGGAGATAAAGCCACAATCAGATGCGTCGGCTTATAACACCTATATCTGGGACGGGAGGGAATTGAAACCGAAAGCCGGCGCCAACATTTGAAACGTGTGGATATTTGACGGCAGAGAAATCAAACCGAAAATAGGGGCTACTCTCAAGAATACGTATGTCTGGAACGGTAAAGAGATGAAACCCAAGACTGGAGCTAAAATTGAGGGCTATGGTTCGACACGGCTTCAGGATGGTAAGAAGCTGAACGAGGATGCTTTTCTTATTGGGCGTGGGGCTATTCCATTTGCCGCAGTTTGTGACGGCGCAGGGAACGCGGAACAGTCGGCTAAAAAGGTTCTCAGGCTTTTCCAGCAATTATTCAACAACGCCACTCTGGGTAAAGTTTTGACTCCGGAAACATGGGCAGGGTGGATTAAGGCCTTGGACTCATCAATCCTCGGTGTTGCAGAAAGTACGTTTATCGGGGTCTCGGTGATCGGCAGACAGGTTATCGGGGCCTATGTGGGAGATTCAAGAGCATATTTGATCAAGAATGAAGGGGAATGCAGATTGTTTACAACAGCTCCCAGTAAGTTTCGGCTCGGTAGCGGAAAGACTGAGCCGGTTGCCATAAACCTCTCCATCGAACCGCAAGATATTTTGCTGCTACTCAGTGATGGTGCCTGGACGCCGCTTAATAATTATCTTCTTACAAAGGCGGTCAGGAGCGCAGAGAGGTAACATTTTTCGGAGGTTCCTGTAGCTGTCCTTGATGCAGCAGCACGCACCGGAAGACCAGACGATATGACAGCAGTTGCGCTTCGTATTTCCACTTAATCTTTTCTTTTCTAATCCAGATAAAAGTAGTACAATGGACTCTGAATGTGGGACATATGATAAAGAAAATTGATGCTGAAGAAGACGCAATAGATAAAAATACTGCTAAAGTATGGTGTCCTGAAGGAGAAAACTTCCAGTACATAAAAGTCTGTGAAGCACACTGCAAGAAGAAAGACAGGTGCAGACCGTTTAGAGATTATTTTGAGCCGAGATTGTTTTCAGGCGATAAATTCTGAGGTGTAATAAGATATCTGTTAGGCAATTATTTCGTTCAGTCCTTCAATTACTTGAGATATTACGACCTCGCACGGGATTCAAGTCAGCCCAACGAATCTCCCCTCTCAGTATTCTGGCCATTCCCGTATATCCTCATTCAATCCTTCTTCAGCCATTGCCTTTTCAAAGACAGGATCAAGCTTGGCACACTCCTTAGCCAGGCGACCGCGCTTCATTCTTTGCAGTTTGTCTCCGACTGCTTCCTGAACAGCCTGACTGCGGTTTTGGAAGATACGAGCACTAACAAGCCGGTCTATCTGCGCAACATAGTCTTCGTCTAAAGTTATGGCAATCTTGGTTTTATTCATGATTTCCTCCTTGGTATTACATTATATCATACCAAATATCGGGTAGTTTATTTTCTTACAGGTCAGCATCGGAAAAAAGGAAATATGCCGTTGGACGATAAAGCTGTTGTTCTTTTCCACCACATAAAGCGTGATGTTAGTATGAACGTGGTGGAAAATGATAAGGTCATAAGTGGTATGCTCCATGATGAACTTAAACGTTGAAGTAAGGTGACATGGTAATATCGCTCAGGAATGAGAGCATTTTCCCTATGGAAATCTGGGAACTTCTGCAGTCATTTCACGTCGGGTTATCTCAGGCGTTCCCAAAATTCCCGAGGACTAATAATGTCAATTCCCGTATAGTTCTTTAGTGATAACAGATCGGTATCTCCTGTTATGATGCAGGAAACATTCCCCTTGGTTGCAGTCCCGATGACAGGCAGATCATCTTTATCTTTGCAAACGGAGCTATCGATGGGGTCGGGTTCAACGATTTCAGCAGCGTCCCGCAGATATTCAATCACTTCGCGGACAACATGCCTTGGAAGTCTTACTTTTTTCAGAAGAGAACGACGAATTTCATCGAGTATGAATTCACTTGCCACGAGATTATGACCGGTAATACAGACTTCAAATACTTCTGCGCAGAGGCCGCGTGCAGCAAAGGCTGCGACAATAACATTTGTATCAAGCACGACCCTCACGAGATCGCCTTGAAAATGTCTTCATCGGTAATGAGACCCTCTGCTTCAGCAAAAGGAAGAATCTTCTTCCTCAGTTGCTGAAACCGTTTCAGTGCGATGTACCGCTCTATTGCGTCTCTGATGACCTCACTCTTCGATGTTTTTTCAGCTTTTATAACCCTGTCCAGATCTCTCTGGAGTTTCTCAGGCAGCCGAATGGTAATAGTATCGCGCATAATGACCTCCTTTCTATCTGTAAGACATTGTAACACAATAACGACGTGTGTTCAAATACACAATTTTTATAGGGGTAGAAATATTGATGAAGAGAGATTGAACTCTTGTAAGTGAGGGGATCCGTTTTATAGGGTATTATTTTCAGTGATGCATCCGTTGTCCTGACGCTGCTTTCGAATCCTTCCTCTATCTGCCGGAAAGCGAGTATGAATCGCGGGGAGGCTGCATTCAGCGAGAATGCAAGCCCTTTTTTGTCCTTATTGGTTTCTGGATCATAGAACTTTCTTGCAGCGATCTCGGCTTCCCCGTTCACTTCCCGCCACGAAAAGGAATGAGCAATTGGGACAGATCCGTGCATTCGTGAGGTATTTATGGTTGTCGCTCATACCCCTCCCTTTTCGATGAGCCTGAGCTTTTCGGTCTGTGTCTCAAGGTCAAGCTTGAGGGATTGTTCTTCGGTCTCCACCTGCCAGAGGAGTTCCTGGGCCTTGATTAAATCGTCAAGCTTTATGAGGCCGCCGTTATACTGCTCCTGTGCATTCTTCAGGAGCTGAACCGCAAATTCATTTTTCTTCTTGCGGGTTTCGAGTTTCTTGATCGTATTGATGATCAGTTTGTACTGCTCGATGCATCTCTGCGTCACTTCGTTTCCCTGGTGCCTGATGTTCAGGCGTGCATAGGTCTCTTTGGCTTTTCCGGTGAAGAGGGGTTCGAGAGGGAGTATGACGCCTACGTTCACGAGGGTCTTTCCCGTTGCAAAGTCGTTTTCTATTTCGAATGTCGGTGTGGGGGTAAAGGTGTTCTGCCTGTTGACGATTTCTGATTCCAGCTTTGCTTTCTGAACGTCCGGGGAGTTCTTGACGGCATTCTTAATGATTTCATCGATGGGTTTAAGGCGCTCAGCATGTTCGGTATCCTTGATGCTTTCCGAGAATTGTTTTAAGCGGTCTATCCCTGAGGTGTCCGGGTCTTCTATTACCTCTGTTGCA
>Ga0105094_10001954_pt1 | contig 10792 bp, 6 predicted proteins | sample PPLLak1March2015_2_FD_87023 | JGI IMG/M metagenome (GOLD analysis project Ga0105094, IMG submission 87023) | Freshwater sediment microbial communities from Prairie Pothole Lake near Jamestown, North Dakota, USA - PPLs Lake P8 Core (3) Depth... | ecosystem: Environmental > Aquatic > Freshwater >...
AAGATAAAAGAGGTTCCGATACAAGAAGGTTCTCTCTACACCCTCGAACTTCCTGACGATGTCCTTCCCAAACTGTTGGATTGGGATAAACCGCTCAGTGAACAGAGTGAGTATGTAAAGGAAGTTCTTGCGAAGACTGAGTACGCACCATTCTTGAGCGGTAAAGATCCAGAAAATGCGTCACTTCATGACCGATTCGGAGTATGGAGACCAAAAGACCTAAATCCAGAACGCATTTACTACGAATTGTCCGCAAAGATGGGAGGACAATCACAAGCCTCCGAATATCTTGCTTCTATAGGTATTCCTGGTAACAAATATCTCGATGCAGGGAGCCGTAACAGAACTGAGTGGGTTGCAAAACATCCACAGGGCGGAGAGAACGTTTTTAATACCAAAGGGGAAGCCGAAGCCTTTATTAAGCGTAACCCTGAATATGAATTAATCCCACCAAAACAAACTTCAAATTTTGTCATTTGGGATCAGACTGTTCTCGATCGCATGGCCCTTCTTGAGCGTAATGGTGAGAAGCTTGACACCATAAGGCTGGGCGATGCCAAGGCAAATCTTTTCGAAAATATCAAGTCAGAGAAAGGTTCGTCCGATCTCATAAATGATCTGTCTCAGTTGGGGGCGGATGCTATCAAGAGAGGGCACAAATCTTATAAAGACTTTGTTTCTTATATGAAGGCAGAACTTAAAGATGTTTGGAACAGAGTTAAACCCTTAATGCTAAGGGCGTATGATGCTGCCAAGAAGGTGCTTAAAAGCGAAAGAGGGGCAATCGAAATTGGGGCAGAAAAGGATATTATTAAAAGACGTAGAGAAAAAATCAAAGCTATCAGAGACTATTTTAACTTGTCGGATAATGATTTAAAGAAAATATCATGGAAAGATATTCGGTTGATGTCTAACTATGAATTTGAACAGTTCATTGATTATATAAAAGTGAAGTTTGGAGAAGATCGCTACCTTGGAAACATATTTGTAACCCCTGAAGGTAGAGAACAAACAATTGCTGAAAAATTTGTCGAGAGACAGCAAGCTATGAATGAACTGGAATTGCTTAGGAAAGAAAAGGCTTTTATCGCTGAAGACAATATCCGAAAATTCCACAAACTTCCGACTATCAAAAACATGACCAAAAATCAGTTAACCGAATATTTGGGCATTTTAAGCAAATATGAAAAAGGGGATCAATTCTTAACTCCAAAAAGGATAAAGGGAATAGAAAAAACACTTTGGGCAGGTTCAAAAACTATACGTGAAGTATTAGAAAAAGCTTCAAAAGAATTTGATATTCCAATGTCAGAACTTGCAAAAATTCGGGTACATGAAATTGACAGATTTAGATACGATACTTCCCTTGCCAAGCAAAATGCCTTCTATAACTTCATGGTTGATACGATAAAAACAGCAGAAATTAAAAATCAATTCAAATATTTTAAAGAAAGAGAAAAGCTCTATAGCCTTGCCAAATTAGCGTTAAAATCAAAAAAAAGAGGAATAATTGGAAGATTGATTCCACGTCAAAAAGAATTGATGGAATATTTGGAAGCGGAAGAAGATGCCAAAATAGAAATCGCAACAAAACTAACTACAGAAGAAATAGCTCTTGCAGACGGGATAGAGGATTTTTACCGCAGAGCCTATAATTGGTTGCTTATAAATCAAGAACTGAAAAACTCTCGCTTTGCTGACAGTAAATATGTTTTCCATTCTAAGCGACCTATAAGTGAAATGTTGGTTGATCTAAAAGATACTGGGATTAAAAGTGCTGCAAAAGATTTGTTGCGTAGGTGGCAATTAGATGAAGCACAATTCAAAATACTTGACAGCAAAACAGGCAAGATACTAAGGATGAAAAAGTTTTTCCGGCAAACACTATACAGAACCGGAGAACTAACCCCTACTAAAAATATTATCAAAGCCACAGATATATATATGCAGCAATTTTTCAAAAAAATGGCACTTGATGAATCTGTTCCTGCAATAGAAACTCTTGCTTTGGCTTTAAGACCAAAGGAAAAAACAAAAACGGGAATTTTTTTAAATGATAGCTTAATAACATTTGTTAAGGAATATCTGAATAACAAAAAAGGAAGAACTCTCAATATTGGCATACAACAAGGTGGCAAAATAGATACTGTAATCAGGTTTGTAAATCAGATGATTTCTCTCCGATACATCGCTCTTAATATTCCCCTTGAGTTGGCAGCTATTGTTGGTGAGACAACTGCAAAATTGCCTGCATTGGGAAACAGAAAACTTATACTTGCGAACATAAGAAGACATACTCCGAAAGGAAGACGGATACTAAAGAAATACAAAGCTTTTACTGGAGAAGGAGTATTCGAAGAAGTTATGCAGCCTGCGAGGAATATAGGCGAAAATATAAACATGGTTTTGTACGGGCTGTTTAAGTGGAGTCGCAAAGTTACAAAACAAGATATTCTCCTGGGTAACATGACCAGGGAAGAATTTAAGGCAGAGACAATTGACCCCAAAAAGTTGGCTGAAGTTACAAAATTAGCTGGCAGATGGCTTGACATCGAAGGCTCTAAGAGTATTTTGGGATCTACGTCAACGGGTGCAGCTATTACAAAATTCAAAGGATGGGCTATACCGATTGCCAGTTCCACCATACAGGATGTGAATTCATTGGCACGGACACTGACAAGACTTGGGAATCCGAAGAAAAGGCTTACACGAGAACAATTTCAAGAACTTTACCGGTTTGCAGAAACGGGGGCAATTCTAACAGCTATTTTGTCTTTGACATCTGATGATTACGATAAAGACAGTTTTGCCGGAAAGCTGAAATATTATGCAATAAGAGAGTTGGGGACTCTGTATAATGCCTTAACTCCATTTACTCTGCTGACATTTGGCGTTACTATAGCTTTCTTGGAAAAATTATCTAAAAACCTTTATCTACTTATGACTCTTGAAAAATACAAAACCAGAGATGAACTCAAGGGCGCCACGGCATTAAAGAAACAATTTGAGCCAGCAGCCATAAGTCAATTTAAACATGATAAACCAAAGAAAAAGAAAAGTTCAGTGGTAGGGTATTCACCTTGGAAAATTTCGTCTGGTTCAGTGAAATAGGGTAAACAGGAGTTCGCAAATGAAAAAATTTATATCAATAACGTATGTTTTATTCTTCTCCATGCTAATAGCGATGCCTGCTATTGCTGTAGAGACTGAGGTTTATCCATCAAGAGCTGCCACAGAGACAGTTGCCGGGGAGGTAGAACTTGCTACGGATGCTGAAACTGTAACTGGAACAGCTACAGACAAGGTGACAACTCCTGCCAATATCACGGCAAAGATGGCTGCACCGGGGGAGATTGGTGGGACAACTCCGGCTCCTGCCACATTTACTGATCTTGAATCGATTTCGGACCTGTTCACCGTAGGTCGAGACACAGATGGCTATGTAAGTCTTTTTCTTGAAAGGCGGTATGCCGGTAAATATGACTGGCTGTTAAAGGCTGGTAGTAGATTTGAAATCTATGGTGGAGATGGCAATGGTACTGTTCCAACGGACCTGAGATTCCGCATAAACGATGATGGCTCAGTTGATATGTTCGCTGGCATGAACGTAACAGGTCCAATATTAGCATCGACCTACTTTAATGCAGTAGATGGGTATGTATTTGAGGATGGCCAGACAGGTGATACATGGTTCTGGATGGGTCAGACCAGCGACAATGATGCTGTAGATGATGACCTGTGGTACATGGGCAAGGGCAACTCGATAGGCACTGGCTCATTTATGTCTATTGACGGGGATGGGAATTTAGACAGCAATGGGACAGCTCAATTCCGCTTTGATACGGTAGAAAAGTCTGCTGACAATGTTACTCTGACCGCTCTTGAATGTACTGATACCCTGATAACTAATAAAGATTGGGGCGGAGCAAATGACCAGATATTTACTCTCCCTGACGCAGACACTTCGGTTGGCGAAGGTCTCAAGTTCAAACTGCTTATTGTCGATGCTTCAGGGGGTACTGCTGACTGCTACTTAGATCCTGAAGGTTCGACTACTAAGATATACTTGGACGGGACAGCTTTAACTGACGGCCACCAAGTATGGACGCAACAGCCTGCCGTGGGTGAGTCCATTACCTGCCATACCTTTACCATAGACGGCACAACCTATGATTGGGCGTGCGATAGTTGCAATGGTATATGGGAGAATAAGGGGAGCTAACCATGAAAAAGTTATTTCTTTTACTCCTATCCCTTTGGCTGATCCCCTCCATTGCCCTGTCCATAGGCATATCCTATGAGGATGAGACAAGCTACGAGGATATGAGAGGCTCGTTCTATGACGGGCAGTCATGGTGGTGCGGGCAGATACTTGGGGCTGAGGGTTTAAGTAACAGCGATTTTTCAGCATGGGTAGGGGATAACCCTACAAGTTGGACTGTTACCGTAGAAGATGCGAATAATTATGTAACTGAACATGCTGATGGGGCGAGGCTGGTAAGTAATGGTACTGCAAATGTCAGCATGACCCAGTATGAAACAGTTGTTCCTTTAAGCTATTTTAGATTGCAAGTAACAATCTCTAATTATGTTCAGGGTGATTGCAGACTTACTATAACTGATAACATACATTCTGTAAGTATTATAGGTCCTGCTAACCAAGGCTGGACAACCAACGGTACTTATAATGTTTATTTTCAAGTTCCCACTGGTTGCACTTCAATATATGTTAAGATGAGCAAAGCCTCCTCTATGTCCACCGACCTCGTCTATTCCTCTTGTTCCCTAAAACAAGTAACCTCCCCAAATACTCAGCCCGGGGTAGTCAGCAATGGCGACCTGATTGTATTGGACGATAGTGCAGGGAAATATGCCTATGGCTATGTCAAGTTAGGAGAGTATAACGAGTTAGTCTCTCCGCTTTATGGTGGGGATGAAGACGTTGGAACCAACCTGTTCGATCAGAATGGTGGTTCAGGTGGTACAGGGGACAAGGGTGCGTTTACCCTAACTGATCTGAGGCTGGCTGAATTGAGTAGCGGGACGTTGACAGTCGGTACGATGTATGAGATTTCAGCAAGGACTGATGGTAACTTCACCGATGATGGTGCGCCTGACAATGTAGTGGGGACTACGTTTATTGCTTCGGGCACGAGCGTAACCTTGGATGCTGGGGACAAGGTGTATCCGGTGGATATATCGTGGACTAAGCTTGGGACTAACTTGGTTGAGATAGACAGCGGGGCTTTGCATATTACTTATGGGAGTAACTCAGCAGGAACTAAACAGTTTATAAGTTCAGCAAAAGATTTTTCATCTGATCTAACTATAAAAAAGTTATATAAATGGACAGGAATTGCCAAGGTTAATGCTGGAAGTGTTACTATAGTGTTACATTCAAGTGTTGCTGGAGATGCTTCATCTTTAGCTGTTACTTCTACAGATTTTATACCCTTTGAGTTATATACAGTAGTTAATTCTGCTACGACAGCATATATATATTTTATAGGTATGTCCATAGGCGAAGAAATCTGGCTGGATAACCTCAAATTTTACGAAGTAACAGCCCCGCCCTTGAATGCCGTCCAGATTTATAAGGAGCGTGGCCTTGTGAATCAAGGTTGGTTCCAGATAGACTCTGGATTTGTATATAACAAAGGTACAAGCTCTAAATTCGACATTTACCGCCACCCTGGAGCGAAACAGAATTGGTAAGGAGAATAAAAATGAATAAAGTATTTCTGGCAATGATATTGGCTTTGGCAATGGCAGTTCCGGTAGGGGCGGCTGATGTGACTCTTTCCATAACAGTCCCAGATGCCTATGTAGCAAGATTACAGGCGGCAGTTGGTACTCTGAATTGCACGGTAGTTGATGCGAATGGAGTAGTAACACAGACGCTCGATCCCAAAGCCTGTCTGATACGCAAAATGAAGAATGAGCTTGCAGACTTTATAAACAAGTATGAAGTGGAAATTGCCAAGCAGACGTTGGAAGCCGACTATAATGCGGCATATCAGGCATGGATAGATAGTTATGTACCTGTGCCGTTGCAATAAATTCGGCCTTAACCAGACCGGTGATGGTTAAGGGACCACAGTGGGGGCAGGAACCCTCCTCCTACCTGCTCCCACGTTTTTAAAAGCATAAGGATATAACATTATGAAAAAGTCATTGTGGGTATTATTGGTAATAAGTCTCATAGGTATATTTAGTATGGCTTATGCTGCAACATTCAGGATGCACGATAAAGACCAGAAAACAACTCTTGTCGCTCTTGATTCTTTTCTTGTTGAAGATTCCGCAGATGACAATGACACCAAATATACGACTACTGCCAATATAAAAACCTACATGGATACTTATTATCAGCCATTAGAAGCCACTTTGACTGATATTGCAGACGGAACGATTGCTGAAAATCTTGTAAATACAACTTATCCTTGGGCGGTTACTGAAGGTGGGACAGGCTCAGGCAATGCTACGGGGGCAAGAACTAATTTAGGAGTAGCCGCAAGCGGGGCTAACTCTGATATTACCTCTTTAGCCGGATTAACCACACCTCTAACTGTACCACAAGGCGGCATGGGGGCAGGAACATTTACAGATGGTGGTATTCTGCTTGGCTCAGGAACAGGGGCAATAACAGCCCTGGGTGCGGCTACAAACGGTCAGATCCCGATAGGGGACGGTACAACCGATCCTGTACTTGCTACGCTTACAGGAACAGCTAACGAGGTTACTGTAACAAATGGGGCAGGTGCTATTACCTTGAGTATGGCAACCGGAGTAAATGCTACCAAATTGGGCGATGGGACAGTCTCAAGTACAGAGTATCAATACATCGGGACTTTAACCAGTAATGCCCAAGACCAGTTAGATGCAAGATGCCTTGAATCAGTATTCGGTACAGCGATAGGTACAGGTTTATTGCTTGATTCTACTACACTGAAAGTAAGTGCTATATTACAAAAATATCACGGGGTTGACCCATCAACTGCTGTATTGGCAATGCTTGGGAGTGATAATGATACTGCTATCTTAAACAGCATAGGAGATGGTATTTCAGGTTTGGATGATACTACCTTGGCGGCAGAAGATTACCTGATATTTTGGGATTATTCAGATAACTCGACACTAAAAAAAGTTGATGCAGATGAACTTAGGAACGTCAACGCCACTACAGAAGTCATCGGCAATGTTGAGCTTGCCACTTATACTGAAGTAAATGAGGGTAATAGCACTAAAGTTGTAACTCCCGATGCCTTAGCTGGTTCATATTACGGATGGAAAGACATTGGCTGGACTATCCACGATGATGATTCCAATACGACTATTGCAGATGGTAAAAAGGGCTATGCTGTACCGGAAGCCATGTCAACAATGGAAATCAGGGATTTTACCTGTTCAGTGGTAGATTTGAACGGGGCAACAGGTGATGCAACAGTTGTAATGCTTCGGAGGGTAAGGGCTGGTGTCAGTGCTGATATGTTGTCAGTAGGTGTTACTATTGGATATAACGAATACACAGCCTCAGATGAGACAGTTGATACAAATAACGATGATCTTAACACAGGTGATTTGTTGTTCTGTGATATTGACGGGATAACGTCTGGACATCCGCATATAGGATTATCATGTACTGCAACTGCCCATAGGCCATAACATGAAAAGATTATCTACTATATTTACTTTACTATTTCTTCTCGCCTTTGCCTCACTTGCCTATGCCGGTGCTATCATAGGCTCAGGTGGTGTAGAAGGCGGGGGCACAGAAGTAGATTGGGATTTGCTGAATGAGGACTTCAATGATTACAACGCCACAACCGGGTTGCCTGATGGATGGACAGATTGCAGTACAGGTGATGCTTGTGCCACAGTTGTAACCTCTGGACAGTTGACACTTGACTCAAACCTGAGTGCGGCAGATAACCGAATGGCCTGTCTGTACCAGGACATTGGGGATATGCCCGATGAGTTTACCCTTTGGGTGGATGTCAGCCACCCAGCAATAGGTACACTTGCCAATGTTGACTATTTCAACTTGGATTTCAGGACTGCCGATGAGGGTGTATGGTTCTCAGCCTGTACAGATGGCTATTTTGTATATGATTTGACCACCCCCACCTATACAGAAGTTGGTACCAACCTGGTCAAGTCAGGGGTGGATGAAGAAGTCCAATCTTGGTATTGGGTTGTAGATTTCCCCAACGGAACTACTGGCGATGGCGTAGCCGATGTCTATTTGAAGGACAGCACCCATACTTCATGGACCTTAGTTGGTAATGATGTGCCTTGCAGTAACGATCAGGCCGGACCGAATGGTTATTGCTATCTGGTACAGAGCGGCTACGCCAATAATGACAGAATATCTCATGTTTATAGTGTTCGGTTGGCAACCGGCCTTCATATACCGACCACATCAGTCACAGTCGGCACGACCACTACTCAGGCCGTCACGGCTATTGGCGAGGACAATGCCACTGGTCACGGGACGATAGTATCAACTGGCGGGGAGGCTCCTTCCAAACGTGGTATTTGCTGGGCCACTCATCCTTATCCAACGGTTGCTGACAGCTATGCCGAGGATACAGGAACATTCGGCACGGGTGCTTTCAGTAAGTTAATGGAAGATTTAGCGTCTGCCACAACTTACTATGTCCGTGCGTATCAATATAACTCAGCTGGATATAGCTATGGCAATCAAGTTACTTATGACACAACAGGTGATCCACCTGCCGGATGTACTTATTGGGTAGATACCGCAGGAGATGATGTCCATGGTGTTGGCTCAGAGATTGATCCTTTCCAAACAATAACCCATGCCATATCGGTTTCAACCCTTGGCGAGACAATCTGTGTTAATGATGGTACTTATGCCGAGAGCCAGATGGTGCTGCCGGTTGGTGTGAACCTTAAAGGGACTGATGATAACGCTTCGACCGTTATAATCCAGCCTGCCTCAAACTTGGCCTATAATGTACCATTTATGTTACTTTCATCGGCTACTCCGGGTTCAGATGGTAACAATACTGTGTCGTACGTCACATTGGATGGTGATGCGACTTACTCAGCAAATTGGGCAATAAAAGTTCAGAATAGAAATAATGTCAGAATACACCACTGTAATATTCATGATTTTACAGGAGAGACTGATGCCCATGCTCTTTGGGTAAAATCTACCGAAATAGCAGGAACGGTTAACTGGTGGGAATTTTGTCCTACCGACCAAGAAGAGCCTGGTGACGATTCTAATATAGATGCTTTGTGGCCTGCAAACCCTGTTACTGATTTTGAGTTTGATAATAATATAGTGACTAATTGTGGATATAGAGCATCTTTAGATTCTGGATCATGGTGGAGTACAATAGAATTGTTTAATCTTAAAGATTCTTCCATACATGATAATGACATTGATTCTATCGATGCAAAAGCAGAATGTATTACTGGCATTACCGGACTTCTTGATAATGTTGATATTTACAATAATACTCTGCGAATGGCTCGTTATACAGACAGGTCATCGTATATTATTGAGATGTGGAATATGAAAGGTGGTTGTGAAATCTATAACAACGATGCCAATTCACCTTTTTCAATTTGCATAGGAAAGGAAACTGAAGTTCATGATAATGTTATAGTCTGTGACGCAGGGGGAAGATCTCCTGGTTTAGGGATTGAATTTACTCTCCAAACTTATGGAGAAGTATATAATAATTATGTAGAAAATTCTGGGCATGGTGTATGCACAGGAGTTACTGCATCACAAAATAACAAATTACAAGAAAATACCTATATTTATAACAATATAATCTATAATGCTGAACATGCACCGATTAGAATTTCTGGCCTTGGGACAGGTGGCACAACTGATGGCATCAAAGTATTTAACAATACCATTAACACCTCTGATACAGCCCTTGTAGGCTATGGGGGGATACGAGTAGAACAAAGTAGTACGGCTGTTTTAACTAATGTCGAAGTAATAAACAATATATGCACTAATGTCGGGACACATGCTGGCGTCACAGTGGGAACAGTGTCCAACTTGACCATTGACCATAACCTTTTCTTTGACTGTGGCACAGATGATTGGTACGGCAGTACCGATACAAACTCAGTGACAACTACACCTGATTTCGTAGCAACAGGTGACAAGCCAGCATACTTCAAACTTGATTCGGCGTCTAATGCTGACGATGCCGGTACAAGTGATGTCAGCGCAGTTGTAACAGACGACTATTGGGGAACAGCAAGACCTGTGAATGGTGTCTATGATATAGGCGCACACGAGTACGAAGCGCCATAAGGAGAAATGATGAATATGATGACTGAAGAAGACAAAATCATTATCCGCAATGAGGTGAAAAAAGCTCTTGAAGATTTCTTTGAGGATCATGGGTTGACTTCCAAGGAAGCATTGGAGAATTGCAGATTTGTAAAAGGTTTGAGGGAAAGTACTACCATAATGAAAAAGGCATCTTGGTGGACTGCCGGAGCTACTCTTACAGTGGCTATATTAGGGCTTTTATATGGTCTGATAACGGGGAAAATACAAAGTGGCTGAGAAATATATCTCCGACAGGGACACACTGGAACGGCTTGTGCGGCTGGAAACTAAGGTTGATGAGAAATTTGAATCAATAACTTGCAATATCAAGCTGGCAAGGGATGTTGCAGAAAAGGCAGAAACCTTAGCCAGAAATCAGACAGATAAACACTTTGAGAATATTAATAACTTTCAGAAAAGGATAGACAAGTTGGAAGGCACATTTGCCACTAAAGAAGGACT
>Ga0105094_10001957_pt1 | contig 10783 bp, 10 predicted proteins | sample PPLLak1March2015_2_FD_87023 | JGI IMG/M metagenome (GOLD analysis project Ga0105094, IMG submission 87023) | Freshwater sediment microbial communities from Prairie Pothole Lake near Jamestown, North Dakota, USA - PPLs Lake P8 Core (3) Depth... | ecosystem: Environmental > Aquatic > Freshwater >...
TCCTCTTTGGAGCGGTTCCATCCTTGGGGTGAGCCCTTCAAAACCAGGTGCGAGTCTCATTGCTCTGCCACGGAGCTCTCGGCATGGACCGGGGGCCCCCGGCATCTTCCGGTCTCACCCCTCCTTCGACGTTGGCCGCAGAATGGCAGAAGCAAAAGCGAAAATCAGTGAAGGGCTTCACGATGGGATTGTGAGATTTTCACGTTTTGTGGATTTTTTAAAGCCGGTCAAAAAAAAGGCGAGGTGATGGAGGCTGAGAGTGTGCTCGCCGGGAGATGATCACGCTGGAAGGATGGTGGAGATGCTCAAAGATCGTTGTTGTCGAAGGGCAGGTTCTTGAGGATCTTGATGCGGCCCTTGGCCTGCCTGATGTACCCTCTGCCGGAAAGCTCCTTCATGATGCGGCTCACCATCTCACGGGAGGCTCCCACGGCGAAGGCGATGTCCTGGTGAGTCATCCTCTTTTCGATGACCTTGTCTTCGTCCTGGATCTCACTCAGATATCGGGCCACTCGCCCGTAGACATCCATGAATGCAAGCTCTTCGATCTTGCGGGTAGATCTTCTGAGCTTCCGGACCAGGTCCCGAATGATCGACCAGATCAGCGCCGGGTGCTCGCGGCAGAGGTTATGGAACCGGTCTTTGGACAGCACCAGGCACTTGCAGGGTTCCCTGGTCATGATGGTCGCCGATCGCGCATCGCCGTCCAGGCAGCTCAACTCGCCGAAATAATCGCCGGGCTGAAGGGTGCCCAGTACCATCTGCCGCCCATCCTCGTGCAGGATGAGCACCAGGAGCTTTCCGGACAGCACCAGGTAGAATGCATCGCTCTCGTCCCCCTGGTTGATGATGATCGTATTCTTGGGATACGACCTGGTCGCCGCGAGGGATTCGATATTCTTGACAATGTCCTGGTCCAGTTCATCAAGCAAGGCCATCACGTCCCCCTCACCAGGCCCGTGGATCTTCCGCAGAGGAGAGCTTGATGAAGACAGCTCCCGCCTGCCATGATCGAGGCCGAGGCCAGCTTCCCGGATTCATGGCCGGTTGTGGAGTGTTCTCCCGGATGTTTCAAGACAATGAAAGCCGGATTGTGGCGGCAGAGAATATACCCCTCACTTCTTATCATGATTCTGGTATCTTTTGAAAGCTGGACCTATAAAAATCGTGAAGTCGAGCTCAAAAATGAGCGGGACTCTCTCGTTCAGAGGTTTTTCCACCCACTCGGAACATTTCGGGTGCTGACCTTGTCTAAACGAGTGTCAGGAGCAGGAGGACCATGGTTCTCGCGTCGGAGAGCACGGCAACCGACCTGGATGTCGCTGATATCGAGGAGCTCCTCGCGGGAGAGCGGCAGGCTTTTGACCGGCTGGTGAGCAGGCATGCGGACCGCATATTCAACCTGTGTTACCGACTCCTGGGCGATCGGGATGAGGCAGATGATTGTGCGCAAGATGTGTTTCTCAAAGTATTTCGTAATTTTAAGCAATTCCGAGGGGACTCCAAGTTCTCCACATGGATATATTCCATTGCGGTCAACACCTGCAGAAACCGGCGAAAGTCGGCCGACTATCGCTTCTGGAGAAGAATCCTGCGGTTCGGGGCGGATTCAGCGGAAGAGGGGGGAGTATTGAATCCCGAAATCGAAGACCCGGCCCCATCGCCTCTGACCCTTCTGACCCGCAGGGAGCAGGAGATCCTCCTGCAGAAAGCCATGGACGCACTGCCCCAGGACCAGAAAACGGTCATCGTCCTGAGGCATGTAGAAGGTCTATCCTATGAGGAAATCTGTCAGATCACGGGATACAATCCGGGGACGCTGAAATCGAAGCTCGCGCGTGCGAGGCAGCTGCTCCACAAGAACCTCCAGTCGTTGTGACGAGGACACTCAGATGGACTGCGATCAAGTCCGGGACATTCTCTTCGATGCCGGGGATTCCGACCTGCCTGAAGAGCTCAGAACGCAGGTTCAGGCGCACCTGAGCCAGTGTGGTTCCTGCGCCGACGAGGCCGCGGCGCTTCAGCGGGAGTGGGATGCCCTGAAAGTGCTCCCCGAGGAGAAGGCGCCGGCGGGTTTTCTCCATCGAGTTCATGAGCGGATCGAGAGGCCCGGAGGCACTCAAAGGGCTGGGAAATGGCTGTCGTCGGTTTTCGGTGGAAAGGGGCTGGTGGAGGCTGTGGGGCTCGCCGTGAGCGCCGTTCTGGTGGTGGTGATCTACCAGGCCGTCACGAGAGAAGTGCCCCGGCCGAAGAGGACCGCTGTTCCCCCGACGGTCGAGGCCCCTGCAAGGGTGCAGTCGTTCCAGAGTGAGAGCGGGAAAGGGCGGGCCGTACCCGATGCCCTGCAGCCCTCTCCCGCGGCGCCGGCTCCGGCGGGATCAGACCTTGCGCTGCAGAAGGCGGAGCCCGCAATACTGACACTCACGTTGATCATCCCGGCCGAAGCGGGCCGGAGGCATGAAGCAGCGAGAGCGGCCGCTCCTGCTCCCCATGATGAAGGAATGAAGGCCCCGAGGTCCGCGCCCTCACCGATGCGTGAGCGAGGAGTGCAGAATGGGCTCAGACAGGATCTCATGGGCCGGGAGAGGGACACGGAGAGGCGGGGACGCGGGGACAGGGAGATGCAGGCGGCGCGTGATGAGGTGATGCTCAAACGGGGGGCGGCCTCCGCTCCCGCGGAGGAGAAGGAGAGACATGTCAGGCAGGACTCCCGGCTGCGGGAAGGCCATCGTGGAGAGGTCTCTGTCAAAGACGATCCGGCAACGATCGGTGGGGCAGTCGAGAGAATCAGAAAGCTTGTCGAGGAGGCACACGGGCATGTTGCCGCTATCGAGCCTTCTGAAAACACCGATCGCCAGGAAGCGACGGTGGTGGCCGAAATACCACGCGAGGCATTTTCTGGATTTCTCAACGGACTGAAGCAGCTGGGCAGCATCCAGGAAGCGGAGGAAGAAGCCATCCAACGGCAGGGCGGCCCCACAGTGCGATTTTCCTTACAGGTGACCAGGCCCCGGGGATGAATCCTTCATCGCCGGTTGGCCGCTCACGCTCTTCGTCTCCGCCTCTCCCCCTCTCCCAATCCCGCCGTCTTCGCTCCACCCCTCCCATCCACCCCCCAGGGCCTTGTAGAGCGCCACGAGGTTGAGGGAGAGGGTGCGGGTGCTGCGCGCCAGAGCCTCTTCGGAGAGAAAGAGGGCTCCCTGGGCGGATAGAACATTCAGAAAGTCGGTCTGCCCCGCCGAGTAAAGCTCTTTCGCCAGCGCGACGGCCTTGCGATTCTGCGAGACCGCCTCCTCAAGGAGCTGGCGATGTTCCTGCTCCTTGGCGTAGGCGACCAGCGACGACTCCACTTCCTTGAGGGCTGTGAGCACGGTCTGCCGGTAAGCCAGCAGCGTCTGCTCCTGGATGGCCTTCTGGAGCTCAATGTTCCATCGGATGCGTCCCGCATCGAAGATAAGCCACTGCATGCTGGGACCGACGGACCAGACGCGGCTGCTCCAGCTGGCCATGGAGCTCAGGGTGTCTCCGGAAAAGCTCAGGGAGCCGGTGAGAGAGAATCTGGGGAAGAGGTCGGCCGTCGCGACGCCGATGCGCGCTGTGGCGGCGTGGATCTGGGCCTCAACGCGTCGGATGTCGGAACGGCGCCGGATCAGGTCCGAAGGGAGCCCGATGGGCACCTCGGGGGGGACGGGCTCTATGGGAGTCTCACCCTGCAATTCATCCAGAAGTGCATTGGGCTCCAGTCCCAGGAGCAGGCTCAACGCGTGGATGGTTGCGCGGGCATCCGACTCCAGGGTGGGGATCTGCGACGCGGTGGTGGCAGCCTGGGCCCGGGCGTTGGCTACATCCAGCCCGCTCACGAAGCCGGCTTCAAACCTCGTGCGGGTGATCTCCACGGTCTTCTCCTGAGCCTCCAGATTGTCGCGGGCGATGCCGATCTGCTCCTGAAGACCACGGAGGGTGAGGTAATTGAGCGCCACTTCCGACGTGAGCGTGATCAAGACGTCCCGGCGGTCTTCCACCGCCGCGTCAAGGTCTGCATCGAGGGCTTCGACGGTTCGACGGGAGCCACCGAAGAAATCCAGCTCCCATGCGGCGTCCAGGCCGGCCTGAAAGAGGTCCGTTTCCCGGCTTCCCCTGCCGATCGAGCCACCCGAAGACCCGGAATCCCCGGCGCCTCCCGCCGTCCCGCCCACGCCGGTCCTGGTGTAAGCGGCGAAGGAATCGACCGACGGCCAGAATGCAGCAGCTCCGACGCCGCGCGCGGCTCGCGCCTGGCGGATGCGGGCCGTCGCCTGGCGAAGGTCCAGGTTGGCGGCAATGGCGCGCTCCACGAGGGAGACCAGCTGGGGGTCATGGAAGCTGTTCCACCATTGAGTGCACTCCAGTGGGGTGCCGATGGTGGCGCTCACCGCAGCGGTCGGTGGCGAGTCTACGCCCACCCAGGCCGCAGGGACGTCCGCTTCGGGCGGTTTGAAGTCTGGTCCGACGGCACACCCCGTCATGAGGGTCAGACAGAGAGGCCACGCCAGCCAGATGGAAAGATTCCGGGGTTTCTTTGGGGATGTTTGGAGTTTCGGGTTTCGAGCTTCGAGCTCCAGACTGATCAATGGTTTCTTCATGGGCCTTCCAGGTCAAAGGGAGGTGTAGGACTGAAACAGGGCGTTGATGAGGATTCCGCGAGCCATGATCCGTGCAATCGGATCCTTGAATCCGACCCTCGATGAACGCGGAAGTCATTCGTAACGCAGGGCCTGGATGGGATCCATGCGCGAGGCCTTCCATGCCGGGTAATATCCGAAGACGATTCCCACCGTCGCCGAGACCGCGAAGGCGGCGAAAACGGCGTCCAGCGAGAGCTCCGTGGGCCATCGCAGAAAAAGGCTCACCAGGTAGGAGACTCCCCTGCCCAGCAGGATCCCCGCCGCCCCGCCGCAGAAACAAAGAACCACGGATTCCATCAAGAACTGCTGGAGGATGAAATGACGCCGTGCGCCGACAGCCATTCGCAGGCCGATTTCGCGGGTGCGCTCCGTCACCGAGACGAGCATGATGTTCATGATCCCCACTCCGCCCACCACAAGGGAAATCAGGGCCACAGCCAGAAGCAGCCGGGTCATCATGGAGGCCGTCGACGACATGGCTTCGGTCATCTCCGCCATGTCCCGGATGGCGAAGTCATCGGGCTCTTCGGGACGAATGCGGTGCCGTTCGCGCAGGAGCGCCGTGATCTGTTCGATGGCCTCTCGAGTGGCCTCGCTTGAAACGGCTGCGACATGAATCCGGCTGATGTTCGTGAACCGGATGGGGACCGGAGTGTTGGCCGCCTGGGCCGCGGACTGCTCCGGATACAGGTTGTCGCGGGTGCCGGGGTAGATCTGGCTCGTGGACGTGGCTTGCCCGGTGCTGCTCGAGGAGGATGAGCTCTGGTTGGCGCTGGCGAGGGAGGTGCTGCTCACCCGGTATTTGACGGTGGTCCAGGGGGCCAGCACCACATCGTCCTGGTCCCAGCCCATCATGTTGGCCCCTTTGGTGCTGAGAACCCCGGTCACCTTCAGCGGAACATTCCTCACGCGGATCTCCCTGCCGACGGGCGATTCGCCCTGGAACAATTCACGCGCGACAGTCTGCCCCAGCACGCACACCTTCGCGACACTGCGGACTTCCTGATCCGAGAACATCTCACCTTCACTCAAGCCCCACTCACGAACGGTGAGGTAGGCGGAGGTCGTGCCGAGGATCTCGTTGGGCACCCAGTTGCGATTGCCGTAGATCACCTGCATGCGGACTCTCACGGCAGGGGCAACCGCTCGGACGGCGGGGACTTCGCGCGCTATGGCCTCGGCATCCTCCGGGGTGAGGTTCAAGATGCTGCCGGCACCGAAGGTGACTCCCCCACTGGAGGCGGTTCCCGGCGTGATGAGAAGGTTGTTGGCTCCCATGCTGGCGATGGTCTGCTGGATGGAGCTCGCTGACCCTCTCCCGATCTCCATCATCGCGATCACCGCCGCAACTCCGATCACAATGCCGAGGGTCGTGAGGGCAGCCCTCATGATATTGCGCCGGAGTGCGCTCAAAGCGGTCCTCACCATTCGCATGCCGCTCTCGGAGACGGAAAGTCGATCGGTGATCGCCCGGCGGTGAGCGATGGAATCCGTTGTCCTTGCGTTGCTCACGGCCTCCGCGCCGCTCTTGGCGGGGTCTTCCGATTCCACGAGACCGTCGCGGATCTGGATGATCCGCCCGGCAAAACGGGCCACCGCTTCGTCGTGCGTGACCAGGAGGATCGTGACCCCCTCCTTGTTGAGCTCCCGAAAGAGCTCGAGGACCTCCTCTCCGGTCCTGGAGTCCAGATTGCCCGTGGGCTCGTCGGCAAACAGGAGCGAGGGGGTGTTGACGAGGGCCCTGGCGATGGCCACTCTCTGCTGCTGACCCCCTGAAAGCTGGGAGGCCTCGTGGTCAAGACGGTCCCCGAGCCCCACGCGCTGAAGCAGCCCCGCGGCCCTCTCCCTCGCTTCGCCCTGGGTGGAACGCCGGCCGGAGTAGGTGAGGGGCATGAGCACGTTGTCGAGGGCGCTGGTGCGCGGCAGCAGGTTGAAGCTCTGGAACACGAAGCCGAGATCCTGGTTGCGCAGCACTGCGCGCTCGTCCGGAGACATGGACGTCACATCGCGCCCATCCAGCCGGTAACGCCCGGAGGTGGGGCGGTCCAGGCATCCCAGGATGTTCATGAGCGTGGTCTTCCCCGATCCCGACGCCCCCATGAGGGCCACGAACTCACCCCGGGAGATGGTCAGGGAGACGTTTCGCAGCACCTGCATGGAGGTCTCACCCAGGTGATAGACTTTTTGAATGTCCTGGAGCTCAACAAGCTTCAAAGTCCGTGTCTCCGCGTAACCTTCCGGACTTCCCGGCGTACCTCCCCGGGATCTCCGAGTTGGGTGTGAACAAGGGCGTCAGCGTGCCGGCTGACCTCCCGACTGCGAGGGCGTGCGTCGAGCCCAGGGATTCTTTGGGGCGAAAGGGTTGACGGTCGTCGCCGAAGCAGATCGATCCTGGATGCTCTGCTGGCCGATGACGACCTCCATTCCTTCCCGAATTTGGCCTCCCTGGACTTCCGTCAAGGCTCCGTCGCTCAGGCCCTTCCGGACCTGAACGGGTCGAATCTCTCCTCCCTGCTCGACCCACAGAGTGGAAAGGTCCGGCGGCCCAGGGACTCCATCAACGGATTTGGCGTCTCGCAGGGAGCCGCCGCCCTCCGGAGTCGCCGGACGCTCCCCTGGACCGCTCTCGTTACTGGGCGCCCATTTCAGGGCGGCATTGGGGACCATGAGAATATCCTGACGTTCGTCCACAATGAACCGGGCATTGGCGGTGAGGTAGGGGAGCAGGCGCCCGGATGAGTTGTCGGTGCTGACTTCCACGATGTAGGAAACCACGTTCTGGGTCATGGTGGCGTTGAGCCGGATCTTGCTGACTCGGCCCTCGAAGCGTTCCTCCGGGAAGGCATCCACCGTGAAGACAACCCTCTGGTCAGGATGTATGCTTCCGATGTCGGCTTCATTGACGGCGATCCAGACCTGCAGCTTTCTGAGGTCCTTGGCGATGAGAAAAAGGCTCGGCGCGTTGAGGCTGGCCACGACGGTCTGGCCGATGTTGACGCGCCGGTCGATGATCACGCCTTTCACGGGGGACCTGATGGTGCAATAATCCAAATTCTGCCTGGCCTTCTTCAGGGTTGCCTCGGCCTGTGCGATGGAGCTTCTGGACTGCACAACGGTCGCTTGTCCTACCGCGACGTTGGCGCGGGCCACCTCAAAGGCCGAGAGGGCGGCATCATAGGCGCTTTGCGAAAGAGCTTCGGACGGTCCTAGCTTCCTGGCGCGGTTCCAGTCGCGCGTCGCCTGTTCGAGTCGGGCCTGCAGCTGCAGCAGGTCGGCATCCGTGCGTTCGAGTCCGGCCTTCGCCTGGGCCAGTTGAGCTTCCGCCTGGGCCACGTCCGAGGCAAAGAGCGAATCGTCGATCTGAGCCAGAATCGTGCCTTGCTCGACATTGGAGCCGTAGTCCACGGTCCGGCCCGATTCATCCTTGCCGAAGCCTACGATCTTACCGGCCACCTGGGCGCCGACGTCCACCAGCTCTTCGGGCTCCACCGTGCCCGTCGCACTGATGGAGACCTGAAGGTCTCCCCTTATGACCGGAGCCGTGCGAAAGGTGGACGAGGCCCCATTCCGGCGATCGGAGAAGGCATAAACCACAACGGCAATCGCCACGATCGTGAGGATCAGGATTGAAGCCGGCTTGAGAAATCGTTTCATCTGAATGGTCTCACTTGTCCTGAAAACATGTGCCAACAGGGTCGTGTCTCAACAATCAGCAGGGCGAAGCTCTGCGGTTCATTCGCAGAATCCGTCCCCCGACTTGCGTCGGTGCTCCTTGTGTCTTCGACGTGCTTCCATCTTGTTGTGAAGCTCTTCAAGTCTGGTCTGCTGTTCCGGAGAGAGCTCGACCTTCATGGCCTCGCGACTCCTTCTCATGATCTCGTCCCTTTCCGGACGTGTGCGCTCGCGGAGATCTCGGAGCTCCTCCTCTGTCCGGCAAACGATCTTGCCGATCTCCCGCCGCTGGAGCTGATTCAGGCCAAGCTCCCGGGTGAGCTTCCTCGTGATGAATCCGTGGAATGGCGGTCGTTCGTGGGTGAAACTGCTGAGCAGCCTCTGTTCGGCGATGATCCACGTCCCCAGGGCTCCCACGCAGACCCCGGAGAAGAAAAGTGCCACTAGTCCAAGCCACAATTTAAGATCTTTCACCCGAGCACCACCCTCTGAAGGTAAGGATATGTCAAGCTGTTGCTATGCTGCCGAAGCTCAAAGGATCCCGAAATCCTGAACCCACTCGATGCCGGAGGCGTCATCCATCATGAATTCAGCGAATTGAACCTCGGTTTGAGCATCGTGTCGCACACTGAAGGCCCCCATGAGCACGGCGATCAGACAGGTCACCATGGCGAAGCGCCACACAAGGCCGCTGACGCGCGATCCATTGGGAAGCCTGCCTTCCTGCCTCATCCACTCCTCGCGCAGGTGAGTCACGGTCTTTTGAGCCAGGAGGGGCGGCGTATCAATCGGCTGCTGGCCTCGATGATGCCTGATAAGAGCCTCCTCGACCCTGAGCACGTCATCCTGCCGATCTTTCATCTCTTGCTTCTCCTGTCATCGAGAAGGTCCAGGATGATCTTGCGAAGCTTTGTCCGGGACCTGTGAGATCGCACCTTCACGGAAACCAGCGTCCAACCCATCAGGTCGGCAGCCTCCTGAACGGAATGTCCCTCCAGGTAAACGAGGGTCAGGACCATTCGGTCCTTGGGCGAAAGCCTGTCGAGGGCATATGTCAAAACTTCCGCGGCTTCGGATCTTGCGGCTTCAGCCTCGAAGGCCTCCCGGGACCGAGCAGCCAGCAGGTGATTCATCCAGTTCTCCGATTCCTCGGACAGGCTGCTCATGGGGATTTCGGCTGTCCGCCGGTGCGACCGCCAGAAGCCATAGCAGCAGCGGAGAGCGATCCGCGAGAGCCAGTGGCTGAACGGGGCCTTGTGGGAATAGGATCCGAGCGACCGGAAAGCCTCCACAAAGGCATCCTGCACCAGTTCTTCAGCCCTGTCCCGGGGGGCGTGTCGGGAGACAATGCCAAATACCGCGGGGGTATAGCGATGGACCAGTATTTCAAAGGCATTGACCTCCCCGTTTCGCACCCGGGCGATGATCTCGGAGTCCTGCGGCCCATCCTTCAAGAGTTCCTGCATCAAAAAGTCCGATTTTGCAGCATTACGGGACCGTTGTTCCCGAGTACGGAGGGAAGCCCCGGCAATGCTGTTGAATTAAGGGGTGGCACGGGCCAAGCGAAGCTTGCCCGTGACCGAATGAGCTCGCATGGGCAAGCTCCGCTTAGCCCATGGCACCCGACCCGACCGGGTAGATGAGCTTAATTCAACAGCATTGGGGAGCCCCGGGGGTGCTCCCCTCCTGCGGGATGTCTATTCGCTGTGCTCGGCAATCCAACGGTCCATGGCAGCCAGTCTGGAATCCGCCGCTCCCTGGAACCGTCCTGACCTCTTTTCGGTGAATCTTTGGATCTGCTCGTTCTGGTCAGGGGTCAGTTTGGAGCGGCCCTCATTCATGATCTTCGCCCTGAGCAGGATCATCCGCTCATGTTGCGCCGCCATCGTGCGCGCTGCCTCCTTCACGCTTTCCTCGGAGAAGCTCGGAGCATGCATCGCCTTTTTCAATGCGGATCCGGCTTCTGCCGCGGCGGCCGCCTCCTTCACAATCTCGTCCCGATGGGATTTGAGAACCGATGCGACCTGCCGCTCCTGATCTGCGGAGAGATCCATCCGATCCAGCATCCTGATCAGACCGAATCCCATGCCCGGTCCGTCTCCGCCCATATGGCCGTGGTGATGCCGCCGGGCCATGGCGTCTGTGCTTCCAATAACCAGGGAACCGACCACAAGCAAAGCCAGAATAAACGAAATGCGTTTCATCTTCCAATCCTTCCATTTGCAGAGTTTGCTGTCGTATAACATCTTGGGCGCTTACACGCCCGCCAAACGGTTGAGTGAGCCGCTCATCTATGTAGTGTTCGCTCGGAACCAAATGGTTACAATTTTTTTTCTGGCACCTGGATTGAGCTATGAGCTCTTAGCTGTTAGGTATTAGCTCAACAAATTTAATAGGTTATCCCACCATTCATCCGAACTTGGTGAGTGAGAATCTATGAGGCACAA
>Ga0105094_10001959_pt1 | contig 10781 bp, 13 predicted proteins | sample PPLLak1March2015_2_FD_87023 | JGI IMG/M metagenome (GOLD analysis project Ga0105094, IMG submission 87023) | Freshwater sediment microbial communities from Prairie Pothole Lake near Jamestown, North Dakota, USA - PPLs Lake P8 Core (3) Depth... | ecosystem: Environmental > Aquatic > Freshwater >...
GAGCACGAATGAGCGATGGAGCCTCGCTCCAGGTACTGGCTTTTTTACAGCAGTTCCTCATGGCCCTTCGGACCACCCGAAACTATAAAAAGGGTCAGGGCTGGGCTGGTTTTCAACCTGAGACTTGGAACCTGAAACCTGAAACTTGAAACTTTTCGTAGCAGTGAGGAAACACGGCGACGCCAGATGAGCTGGACGACAGGGATTTAGAAGGCAGGCCGGGTCACTTCCCCAGAAACGAAGCGAGGCGTCCCCTGGCCCAGGGGACGCCTCGCTGTGATTCCAGCCATTGCTTATCCGTTATGCAATCTTCCGGCTCGTGTCGAGGATTCCGCCGCGGGTGCTCACGGTGACGTGCTCGATGGGAACGCTCTTTCCCGCCACTTCCAGGCCCTTTTTAACGATCGTCCCCAGCGCGGAACAGCAGGGAACTTCCATGTCCACCACCGTGACCCGCTTCACGTCTGCGTTTTTGAAGATCTCGGCGAACTTCTGGACGTATTCGGCCGGATTGTCGAACTTGGGACACCCGATGAGGACGACCTTGCCCGCCAGGAAATCCCGGTGAAAATCGGGATAGGCCACGGGCACGCAGTCGGCTGCAACGAGCAGGTCTGCAGATTTCAGGAACGGGGCGTTGGCCGGCACCAGGCGAAGTTGAACCGGCCAGTGGGAGAGAGCCGAGGGAGAGCTCCCCCCCGCCCGGGGAGCAGCGGAGTCGTCGCAAGTCACCTCGAAGGTCCGAATCTGTGCCGACGGGCACCCCGTATGTGCCTTGGCGTCTGCCTCCGCCGGCTTCTGCTTTTCGAGCTCTTTCAGGTAGTCCTCGACGGCCTCCGGATCGAATTCCTCCGATTCCCGCTCGATGATCCGGAGCGCCCCCTGAGGACATTCGCCCAAACAGGCGCCGAGGCCGTCGCAGTAGGATTCGGACACCAGCCGGGCCTTCCCGTCCACGATCTGGATGGCACCCTCGGCACAGGACAGCACACAAAGGCCGCACCCATCGCAGCGTTCTTCATCGATTTCGACAATCTTCCTGACGGCTTTCATGGCGTCTCTCCAGTATCGTTTCACAGGTTGGTCTTGAGGGTTTCCCTGGCCAGGGCTTTGCCTGTTTCGGTGAGAAAGCTCTTCGCAATGACGGCCTCCAGGCGTTCGGGTGCCATCGGCTGCTCTTTGTGGTTCTCCTCCAGGTTTACGATGAGGTCCGCATCGTAGAGGCACTTGAAGTTTGTCGTCTCCTCATCCCGCGGGTGGTGATGGTGGGCGATGATGTCGCACACCTCGTCGATGAGCTCGGCCAGCGCCCCCAGCCGGTCGAGGATTTCACGGGCAATGGGCGGCCCTTCCTCTTCCTGGTAGCGAGCCGCCGTGCTCTGGTACTTCCGCTCCGCTTCCTTGATGCCGATGTCGTGCAGGTAGGCGGCCGAGATCACAACGCCGGGATCTCCCCTCTCCGCTTTGACGATCTGCTCGGCATAACGGGCCACCCGCGTGGCGTGCCCGATGCGCTTGAAGTCCTGCTTGAAATACTTCTTCATCTCGATGGCGACGCGGTTCCGAAACAGATCCTCCCGCTGAGCCATGAGCTCGGGAGGAAGATCGCCCAGGCACTGGGATGCGAATTTGCAGTACGAGGCACAGCCGAAGTCCATCTTGGGGTTCACGAACTTGTGCCCGCACTTCTTGCACTTCCGCGTCGACTCATCCTTGAAGAACTCCACCTCTTGTCCGCATTCCGGGCATTTGGCTTCGAAGATGGCGCCAGGTTCCCAATATCGGCTGTCCTGTCCCGGGCATTTCATGGCATTCGCTCCTGTCTCACGAGTCATCAGGATTGCGGCATTGCTACCTCGATCCGACCCCTCGATCCCAAGGCCGTTGATGATTGAAGACCGGAAGAAAGGCCCCCAAAGGCCTTCCTTCCGGTCACATGTCAGCTCCACACCCTCAGCCCGGGATGGCCTTGAGATCCTCGTCCGGGGTGGTGATGGGCTGAATGTTGAAGTTCTTCACCAGAACATTCAGTACGTTGGGCGTCACAAATGCCGGCAGGGACGGGCCCAGTCGGATACTCTTGATGCCAAGGTAAAGCAGGGTCAGGAGAATGGCCACGGCCTTCTGCTCGTACCAGGAGAGAATGAGCGAGAGGCGCAGACATGATGATGCTCCTTTCCGTGACTCTCTAAATCCGGTTCATCGCAGCTCAAAAAAGCAAGCTCGAGTTTTTCAGCAGTTTCCGTCATGATTTGAGATTAGCTTAACGCTTCCGACCCCCTGCTGCCTTGATTCAGGTCAATCCAGCTTCCATCTTCCAAAAATTTACACTTTTTCGTGGTTCTCGACCTGAACAGACCCAGGCGCTCCTCTTCCACCTCGACGGAGGGTGACCTTGCCCATCCCTGGTGGATGGATTCCCTGCGGCCTTAACGGCAACATAAAGTCAACAGGCGGTATTCGCTTTGACCTGTGTCAAGCCGGGGTGCTATTTTCCAGAAAACCCATCTGACGAGGATTGAAGGGATGAGAGTCGCCGAACGAATTGCCAGGATTGCGCTCTTCGAGGGACTTCCACAGGAGCAGTTGGATGAGCTGAGCCGGATTGTCGTGGAGCAAAGGTTCAAGAAGGGCCAGTCTTTGTTTGCCGACGGAATGAAGGCCGCTGGAATGTACGGCATCATCTCGGGCAAGGTGAAAATTTACAAGATGTCCCTCGAGGGTAAGGAGCAGATCCTCCACATCTTTGGGGAAGGGGAGTTTTTCGGTGAAGTTCCGGTTTTTGCGGGCGGCAATTATCCGGCCCATGCCGAAGCCCTGGAAGACAGCCGCTTCCTGTTCTTTCCCAGGGCCGAGTTTGTGAGGCTGATCCAGAGGGAGCCCTCTCTGGCCATGAACATGCTCGCCATCCTTTCGCTCAGGCTCCGTCGGTTCACCCATCTCATCGAGGATCTCTCGCTCAAGGAGGTCCCCGGGCGTTTGGCGGCTTATCTCCTCTACATGAGCGACCGGGATGGGGGATCCAGCAGGTTGGAGCTCGATATCACCAAGGGGCAGCTGGCAAGCGTGCTCGGGACGATTCCCGAAACCCTCTCCCGCATCCTGGGGCGCATGAGCCAGCAGGAGCTGATTCGTGTGGAGGGTCGGAAGATCGAGATCCTGGACCGTGAAGCCCTGGAAGGACTGGCGGCCGGCGAAAAACTGGAATGACCCGCTCCGAAACCGTTGCCCTCCCTTCCACTGCAGTCCCCCGTCCCCCCCTCGGGCAATCCTGTTGACTTAAGCTCATTGTTCATGCCTGGAGGGTGCCATGGGCTAAGCGAAGCTTGCCCATGCGTGACTTCTCCACCACGGGCAAGCTCCGCTTAGCCCGTGCCACCCGTTAAGTCAACAGTATGTCCTCCTCGGGACACCCTGAGCAGTGAAGAAGCAATGGCCGGGAGCGGTCTTCAACCTGAAACTTAAAACCTGAAACCTGAGACTTGAGACTTGAGACTTGAGACTTGAGACTTGAGACTTGAAACTCCCCCCACGTGGGACGAGCCACTCCCGGCGTTGCCCGAGCTGCCGTCAAGAGCGTCCGGGCTTTCCGATGGGGAGCAGCACCAGCGGCTTCTCATCTTCGTGGAGCTGGATCACCTTCGCGACCTCCTCGTCATGGAACGCCCCAATATGGACCGTGCCGAGCCCCAGGGCCACGGCCTGCAGACAGACATTCTGCGCGGCATGACCCGCCTCCGCGTGGACGTAGCGGATGCCCCGCTGTCCATACTTGCGGGTGGTCCGCTCGTAGACCGCCGAAATCACCAGGACGGCGGATGCCTCTGAAACGGCGCTCTGACTCAATGCCGCCGTGCCCAGAGCCGCTGTTTTCTGGCCTGACGCACGTCGGACGATGCTGTGAGTTTTGGGGATGTAGCGATAGACCCCCGGCTCAAGCCCTTCCACCTTGTCTGCCACCAGGTCCACCTCGAGCGGGTAGAGTGCGCCGGCGGAGGGCGTCGCCCTCAAGCCCGCTCCCAAAGTGATGCCCTGGGCGGACCAGAGGAGCTGCCCCACATCCGCCAGACCAAGCGGAGTGGGGGAGAAATGCCGAGCAGATCTTCGAAGCTGAATGGTGGTCTCAAGGGACACGACTCCCTGGGTCCTGGGGTCCGGGAGCTTGATCGCCGAAGACTGCTCTTCTCCCCACACGGATGGAGCCGCGAACAGAGAGCTCAAGCCCAGAGCGCATCCTGCGAGGAGAAGCCATGAAAAATGTGACAGCAGAAGCGGTTTCATATCCTGCTCCTTCCCTCTCCCCTCAGAGGGCGACCAGACCTGAGGAAGGAGAAACCGAGGTCGCGAACCGTCTGCAACATCCCGAAAGCCTTGGCATTATCTGAAGAGAGTGGAACGCCCAATTGCTCCTTGACAGCGGTCGGAGAAGCGTGATAATCAGCGGATTCCCTTGAGGTCATGGGCAATGGGCCGTTAACTCAGTCGGTAGAGTATCTGCCTTTTAAGCAGAGAGTCGCGCGTTCGAGTCGCGCACGGCCCACCAACAAATACCTTGACAATACAAGGGGCGTTCGTTAAAAGCCAGCTTGTTTTTCCGTCCCCATCGTCTAGCCTGGTCCAGGACACCGGCCTTTCACGCCGGCAACACCGGTTCAAATCCGGTTGGGGACGCCAGCCAATTCAAGGGGTTAGCCAAACCGGTTGACCCCTTTTTCATTTCCCCAACACCCAACGCAGCTTTCACGTTTTTCGCCGGTTCCCAGACTGGTCCGTCAGTACGCCCGCCTTTGCATGCTAAAGCCCAAGGCCAGCCTCAAACTTCCCCTGTGCATTCCTGGGGACAGCCAGCTTGATATCGAGGTGGTTGTTGGCGACCATCCAGGCCAATCGGCCCAGCTTCTCGCGGGCGTTCAGATCTTGGATCAACTGCCCCAGGTGGTCGGAGATGACCGAGGAAAGGATCTCGCGCAGCTTAAAGCCCGTCTCGATTTGTTCGACTTTTTCCGTAAATCCTGTCCGCCGGAGAGGCTTGAAACAGCGTCTCGGGATGGAGTCTCGAAAGACATCTTGCCTCCCTACGGTTCCAGAACCTTGAGGAGCTCGATCTCTTTTCTCAGGATCTGATTGATCAGTGCCGACAGGTCGGCGCCTCCCGTGCGAGCCCGAAGATAGGAAATCACGTCTTCATCGAGGTAAACGGGGATCTTCAGCTCCTCTCCAGGTCTGTAAAATTTCCCCTGCTCAGCCTTGGAAAAATCGTATTCGTCTTTCATGGCAGTCTTCCTTGATATTGTCTGATTTCGTTCATGGTCGCCCTTCTGGCCGATATCAGTCTAACGTATTCCTCAGCTTCAAGGACACGATAAGTGTGCACCACCACAACCATCATGCTGTTCGGCAACATTCCCAGGGTGACCCACCGGTCCTCCTCGTCCGAGTGCTCTTCATCGAAATGACTCAGGGAGCAGGGATCGGCAAAGACGGTCGAAGCGTCCGAGAAGGACAATCCGTGCTTCTGGAGGTTGAGCCTTTCCTTCAGCGGGTGCCATTCAAACTTCATGACGCTTCGCCTTCCGAGCCCTGACTGCTCAGACTCAGCTGTCTCAAGGGTTTCGGGATTTCCGTGGGGACTCCCGGTGGTATCGCCCGCTATCGCGGACTCAACCACCGGCTAATGGCTTTGAACCCTCCGGGTTCGCTTCTGATCGTTGTTCCAAAAGATCTGCACCCATCGACATTTGACCTGAATCTACGAGTGAGTGCATCGCGAAAGTTCCTCACCTTGTATCAAAGATAGCCCATCCGTGCATGTCAAAAGAGTGCCAGCCAAGTCAGTCGACCAGGTGTGGCATGACAATCGCCAGTTATTTGGACCTGAACGTTGTGTAGGTTTGACGTGAATCGGGTGCTCTGTAAAATAGCGTAATTGGCTAAAATAGATGTTAGAATGTCGATCCATTGAAAAACCATATCGACTGTCGCAGTTCAGGGGATGGCAGCACGAAACAGAAATGGCATTCTGCAAGTTGATCGACGACGCGATCCGGGCGGCTGAGCTCAAGCCTTTCAAAGAGGTCGTGTGCAATCGGTGTGGGACGAAAACGCACGAGGCCTTTCCAGGGCCTGGATGGACTGCTCCTTACCGGCCACGTCGAGGCTGGGGTTGTGCTCCAGGGCCAGCCGCACACAATCCGGGCAGGCTCAAGGGCGGGGCCGGTGCGAGGCGTGTGGGCTCGCCGGCGCCTGCCTCCACTAAACCGGTGGCCGCGGAAAGGGCTGCCGGCCCCGACCCTGCGGCTGGAGAGCCCGCAAACAGGAGTATGGAGCAGACTACCAGTACAGCCAGGCGTAAGTTGGTGGCCGGTTTCGGTGGGCAAGATGAAGCTTTGCCCACCCTGCGGTTCTGAAGGATATCGACCATCTTCGTAGGGTGGGCACGGTCTCTTGTGCCCACCACAACTGCAACATGATTTGTGCCCGGCCGTACTGGGGCCGCCGATCGTGGCACGCGGGTCCCTTGTTCACTCAACGACGGCCTCCTGGCGCTCAGCATGTCAGTCGAGATGAGATTTCAGACCGAGGTTCTTCTGCTGCTCCAGCCGCCTGACCAGCTCTTTCAGCATGCGGAGCGCCTCCTTTGCGTCCCCGTCCATGACGATCATTTTCATGTGCACGAGCTCTTCATCGCTGATCGTGAGTACCATCTCGACATCCTCTCCAGCACGAAAGCCCGAAGGATCCAAATTGTCCGGTCGTCATTCCCGAGCTCCCATGAAGCTCTCCATTCGTCATACCGGCGAAATCCGGTATCCCGGTGTTTCTCTGGATTCCCGCCAGGGACATGCGGGAATGACCATTGATCGGAGACTGTCACTATCTGCGCCGCCAGCCACTCCACGCCGGGACCCCGCTCGCGTCCCGGAGTGTCAGCTCCTGGTCGCCCTTTTTAACTTCCGCGGCAATCAGAGCCGGCTTGCCCTCGTAGGTGATCCGCGAGCCCTTCACTTCGATCTTGTCCTTCGGTTCGATTCCGATGTCCTGATTCTTGATGTACCAGTCGGGGCCAAGGTGCACGGAGATCGTTTCCTTCTCGGTCTTCACCATGGCGTGGAGTCCGGAGTGCATGCCCTTCATGGGTGTGATCTTTTGGACGGAGACAACCTCCCCGCTGATGTTTTCCACGGTTTGAGGGTTGTACATCCGCGAGTAGGGCGTCCCGGCTCCCCATCCACCCCCGCCTCTCCACCTGCCCCCGCGCTGAGCCAGGGTGTCGGCCACCGTGAAGAAGCTGAGCACTGCAAAGACGGCCATCAACGTTACGATCTTTTTCATGTAGTTCTCCTTCATGATCTGGATGCACCGGTCAAAGAACAACACGTTTCCAGGGCCAATATTCGCCGGATATCGTCCTCCTTTCTGACGGCCTGTGCGCCGTCGACCTTGCGCCGGTCCTTGTCCTCGTGGTACCCCAAGAAATATGTTGTTGTCTTCATACTGCAACGGGAAATAAGGCCAGAGGCAATTTCAGGGCAGGGTGGGCAAGGGCCTCATCTTGCCCATGCGGGATTCCTCGATCACGGGCAAGCTTCGCTTCGCCCGTGCCACCCCTTAGGTGCAAGGCACGAATCAAACATCCTCAGGAACACTCCGGGTTCGTCATCCCCGCATGTCCCTGGCGGGGATCCAGGCTTTTGAAAGACGCTGGATTCCCGCCAGAAGCTCGCGGGAATGACGTTTGACCTCCCCTGCGGTTGGATGATCGTTTCATGCCCGCTGCCTTAGGTCAGCGGCATTGTAGCTCCACGGGGGTGGGCCAGCATCGCTCCTACAGTATTACAACCGCCCAGGCGAAAAAGAGAACCAGGATCCAGGCGCCACAAAGGGCCCAAAGCGCTTTCTGCCACTGCTCTCCCACATAGCTCCTGGTCGAATTGACCACCCAGGTCCAGTTGAGCCAGACGTGCAGGGCCACCAGCCCAAGCATCAACAGGGAAAGATACAGGTGGATATCCCCCCAATCATGCCGATGCAGACCCAGGAAGAACTTGGCCGCCTCAGGCGCCCCCTTCCCGGACGGAATGACGAAGGCAAGCAGCAGCCCGATGACCGCAAGGGAGCACAGGTCTACGAAGAGCAGGGCGTCGATCACGTACTTCCAGTCGTTCTTCTTCATGAACGTGCTCCTATTGGTTCTTCCAGCTTGCGGGAAATCATCACCTTGAAGAAGAGATAGGCTCCCATGAGCAGAAACGCTGAATCTCGGATCAGGTACCAGGCTGTGGTCGGATCTCCATCGGTGCTGGTGCTGAAGCACCCGCAGTGGACGTCCAGCCCCCTCGCTACATTGAAGACCAGTGAGCCGAAAAAGACGACCAGCAGCCCGTTGGCCAGGGTGACGGCCCCGGGAAGCCAAAACCCGACGATGAGGAATATCCCCAGAATAAGCTCCAGCCATGGCAGGATGATGGCTGTGAGATTGATGAGTGCATCCGGAAGGATCTGGTAGTTGTAAACGGCCTGGGCGAAGCCTTCCGGATTATAGATCTTGTCTGCACTGGCGATGATGAAGATCGCTCCCAGCAACAGCCTGATCCAAAATTGAGCGTGATGGCGGGCTCCCGCAGGCAAGGAGGTATCATGGTCGTGATCGTCAGCTTCCATGTTTTGAGAGCAGATGGCTGAATTCTCGCGTGAGTGTTCCACGGATTTTCCTCGTGAAGGCTGTTGAATCCGGCGTTGAAGTCATTGGTTGTGGGACAGATTTTCGCTCATCTCAACCGGGAGCCGTTTTTCCTGCCAGAGCGTCCAGCCGTTCACCAGCACCCGGACGTTGTTGTAGCCTTTGGCCAGCAGGGTCATGGCCAGCTCTTTGCTCAACGCGCAGCCTTCGCCATCGCAGTAGGTGATCAGCGGGGTTTCAGGGGAAATGTCGGCCATCACCGGGGCGAAGTGTTCGTCAAATTCGTCCCACGGCAGGTTGACGGCCCCCTCGATGTGCCCCTCCGCATACTCGTCGCTGGAGCGCGCGTCCAGGAAGAGGGCGGACCGGTCGAAAAACAGCATCCCCGCTTCATCCAGGGAAATCATGAGGCTGTCTCCCGAACCCAGCGTCAGCTGCGCATCGGGTGACCAGTCGGCCACGAGCGGAAGCCCGCCGGGACGGAATTGGTTCACCGAGAGAGCGATCACAGACGCCAGAGCCAGGATTGCCCCACCCTGCAGAATAACCTGAAACAATACTCTACTGTCTTTATTGGTCATGTTCATGACTTCGACCCGATCCATTCCATCGTCGCTGGAAAATGTGCATCACGATCAAGTCCTTGGCCAGTGCATGATGATCAGAACGCCCATGACCACCAGGGAAAAGTAACCTCGAATCCCTGGAGCTCGAGCTGCCCCCTCTGCTCTTTCAGTTTCGGCCGCGCCTCCGATTCCGGGACGTCACCCGCCCCGACGAGCCCCCTGGTCACCAGGACATGGGTGAGCACGGCCTGAGTGGCTCCCAGCGCCCTGAGGTCCTCGGCGCAGCCAATAACATGGTCCCAGTCGGTGGAAAGGTCCGTAGCAAGCACAATCTTGTCAAACATGGCTTGCACTCCTGCGTGGTTGTTATCCCACAGGGAAAGTCCCCAATGCTGCTGAATTAAGAGGTGGCACGGGCCAAGCGAAGCTTGCCCGTGACCGAATGAGCTTTCAGATGGGCAAGCTCCGCTTAGCACATCTCTACACAATTGAGTGTCCAATAATTGGGTCGTCATTCCGGCAGTTTTCAAGCCGGAATCCACAAAATAACCCTGGATGCGGGCCAAAAGACTGCTGGCATGACGAGGTGAAAACGGACATATTCTTCCGTGAAACTGTACTTAGCCCATGGCACCCGTCCCGACCCGGCGGATGAGCTTAATTCAACAGCATTTGGGACGGTCCCTCCCCATGCTGCTCAGCGATTGCCCTGTCCGGGCCTTGGAGGCAGTGAGTCCGCGGCGCAGCCGGGGCAGAGCATCGCTTCCTCGTTACCCCTTCGGCATACGAAGAGGGGGTTGTCCGTCGGTTCGGTCCCGCAAACCGTGCAGGTGGAAGGAGTGAAATACTTGACCTTGAGTCTCAGGGACACGTTGACCAGGCTGATGAGCACCGGGACCTCGACCAGCGGCCCGATGACCGCCGCGAAGGCCTGCCCGGAGTTCACGCCGAACACGGCGATGGCGACGGCAATGGCCAGCTCGAAATTGTTGGAGGCGGCCGTGAAGCTCAGGGTCGCCGACTGCCCGTACGGGGCTGCAAACCTCATGGAAAGGTAGAAAGAGACCAGGAACATGACCACAAAATAGATGCAGAGCGGTATAGCGATTCGAACGACATCGAAAGGAAGCTGAACAATGTACTCCCCTTTGAGGGAGAACATGACGAGGATCGTGAACAGGAGCGCGATGAGGGTCATGGGGCTGATGGCGGGGATAAACCTCCGCTCGTACCATTCACGGCCCTTGGTCTTGAGCCCGACAAGCCTCGAAAGCATCCCGGCGATGAAAGGAATGCCCAGGTAAATGAAAACGCTTTCGGCGATCTGGCCCATGGAAATGTCCACAACCGCCCCGGTCATGCCGAGCCATCGGGGGAGGACGGTGATGAAGATGTAGGCATAGACCGAGAAGAAGAGCACCTGGAAAATGGAGTTGAAAGCCACGAGCCCGGCACAGTATTCCGTGTCGCCGCCTGCAAGGTCGTTCCAGACGATCACCATGGCGATGCAGCGCGCCAAGCCGATGAGGATCAGC
>Ga0105094_10001961_pt1 | contig 10773 bp, 9 predicted proteins | sample PPLLak1March2015_2_FD_87023 | JGI IMG/M metagenome (GOLD analysis project Ga0105094, IMG submission 87023) | Freshwater sediment microbial communities from Prairie Pothole Lake near Jamestown, North Dakota, USA - PPLs Lake P8 Core (3) Depth... | ecosystem: Environmental > Aquatic > Freshwater >...
AAGAAATTTTCGTGTCCGAGCAAGCTCATTTGCTCTAAGGCTTCCATCTCGCTCATCGGCGAAAGCATGAATTTCTTCCTTCGAACGATGACTGGACCCAGCTCTCCGCTTTCATCTTCTTCAAGTGCAGGTGTCAGGACCTCGGAAGCAGTTTTTCCATCACCTCTACCGCGGTAATGCTTCCCTTTGTAACGCTCGATCCTCCGCTGCATTTTCTCAATTGCAGTATCCACTGCGGCGAAGATATCGTCAGCTCTCTCTTCAGAACGCAAGATAAACCCTTTACCTCGAATTGTTATCTGAGCCACCTGTCGATCGGAAGCGCTGCGGGCAGATTTGACAAACGCCAGGTCAACTCTGGCTTCTTCAATTTCCTGCAAAAATCGGTCCAATTTCGAAACCTTTTTGGTGACATAATCAGACACGTGTTCGGTCACTTCCATATTACGTCCATAAATCTCAACTTCAAATGCCATAGAATTCCTCCTTGCCTGTGTAATGAACAGATATCTTACCAGAAGATTTTTCCTTCTGTCACCCAATAATCAGGGTGTCCTGAACGAGCTAACGAAAGACCGTAGATTTCAGCAGCACCCACTTCCAGCAGTGCGGCAGAGCAGGCTTTCATAGTAGCACCGCTGGTTACAACATCGTCGACGATCAGGATTCGTTTCCCTATCACACTCTCCGCATTCGCTCTGAATGCCTCCCTTAAATTCTCCTGCCGCTCTGAATGAGTCAAACCCACCTGGGATCGTGTTTCACGGATTTTTACCAGCCAACCAGGGCGGTAAGGAATTCCACAACCCAGGGCAATCGGAAAGCCGAGAAGAGCCGCCTGATTATATCCGCGCTCGGCTTTACGGGCAATCCCGATCGGCACAGGAACAACTGCATCGATCTCCGAAGAAAGAGAATTGGTAATCTCGATCAACGGTCGGGCGAGGATTTCCCCTAGTGCGATATCTCCTTTGTACTTCAATCTATGGATTGCATTTCTTAATGGACCAGAGAAAATGGCCCACGATCGTAGAGAGGTATAGCAGGGTGGAGAATTCCGGCACCTGTAGCAGATTCCGGGTATTGAAATTACATCACCACAGCGGATACATACATTTTCTGGGATTTTCTCGGTGTTAGTTTGACAATCCCGGCACCATCTTTCCCCTGCTTTGCCGCAACCTCCACACAACGGAGGATATATCCAATCCAAACCTGCCCAGGCTGTCTGGTACAGGTGAAAAGCCATACGCCGAATTTTTTCCGGTTCAGGCATGACTTGATCTGGAAGGTGGTCAGGAACAGTATTTACAGCTTTCGTATCTATTTTACTGCGATTTTCTGCTGCTTGTTACCCACCACCGAAGAATATTGTATTCAATTGAGATCGCATGAGCTGAAGTATCGCCGGTGTCATCAACACAATGCAAATTGAAGGGAAAATCAATATAGACATTGGCACCAGCATCTTAATCGGCGCTTTGTGTGCTTCTTCTTCCGCTCTCTGCCTTCTGCGGATTCGCATCTGGTCAGCCTGGATCCGCAATACTTTCGCCATGGAAACACCCAGTTGTTCGCTTTGGATCACCGCGGCGACAAAACTCGTCATTTCTGCCAGGCCTATACGATCTGCCATATCTCTGAGGGCTTCCCGGCGCAGCTTCCCGAGCTGGATCTCACGCAAGACTCGACCAAAAGACAGGGACAGCGGATTATCCCACTTCTCATAAACTTTATTCATCGCACCATCGAATCCTAAACCTGCTTCGACGCAAATCGTTAGCAAATCCAATGCATCAGGCATGGCCTTGCGGATCGATTTTTGCCTCCGCTGGATCATCGAATTGATCAACAGTTCAGGGAGCATGAATCCCAGACCAACGAAAACTGCGGTAACCAGAATCTTTCTTCCCCAGGTCCAGTTTAGATCGCTGATGCGAAACAGGAATAAGAATAATACACCTATCGAAATGGCAATCAAAAACCTTAATCCCCACAGAATTGTCGGATCCATCCCACGCGGGCTTCCTGCCAACTCGATCTTGTGTGCTGTCGACTGCAGAGCATTTTGAGGCGTGTAACGCAGTGCAAATTCACCCATCTTCCTGGCAAGCGGCAGAACAACACGCTGGCTTATTGGCTGTGAAAGCTCTATCTCCTCCAGGGAAACCTTTTCACCGCGTGCTGCAAACTCTGCCATTCGATCCTGAAGGGCGTCAGAATCGTGCGGTTCTTTTAATCCAATGATGATCAACACAACCGAACCGGCTAAGACTGCGAAGATAATGACTGCGAAAATCATAATGCTTGTCATTTTTCTATACTCCCGATCCTGCTAAACCTCGATGTCACCAATCTTATTCATAATGTAATATCCAGAAATGATCATAAGAGCGGCAACGATCAGTGCGATCGAACCCGGGGGAATGATACAGCCTGGGACTTTTGATTGTGGATCGAAAAATTCCATCATGTAACTGCGGTTAGCGAACCATAGAATCCCTGCTATCAATGCCGGCAATAATGCCAGGAAGCGTGCTGAATACATCACCTGCGAAGTAAGGACACGGATTTCACCTTTGATGCGAACTCTTTCACGGATTGTATAGGAGATTGTGTCCAGGATTTCTGCCAGGTTACCGCCAACTTCACGCTGAACGTTCATCGCCGTGATAACCAGGTCCAGGTCCTCGGAAGGTATACGTCTTAATAAATTGTCAAGCGCCTCGTAAATCGGTAATCCAAGGGACATCTCCTGGACGACCCTGCGAAATTCATCTGAAATAGGAGCAGGAAGTTCCTTACTAACCGATTCCAGGGCTTGCATCGTCGAATAACCCGCTCTCAACCCATTCACCATCAGGTTCAGCATATCAGCCAGCTGTTCGCTGAAACGGATGAGGCGTTTCTTCTGCAGTCTCTTCAAGTAGAACCAGGGGATAAAAAATCCGACCAGGGCTCCTACCAGGGTAAAAACATTCAAAGGATCACTTCGGTCATTCAAAAAACCGATCGAAAAACCGAAACCAACAATGGACATCACCATAACAGCAATGAACTCACCGGATTTTAGCTTGAGATCTGCCCTGGCCAGTTCCCTGGCAATTCCTCCTCCGAGCCTGGTGCGTTCGATTTTGCGGTCCAGCCAATCACCGACAGGAGTTGCTTTTTGTGCCTGGCGATCTTTTCCCAGTACCATCTCATCGTCCAGGTAACGACTGAGCCTGTCTTCCACCAATGATTTTTCACTGCGCGCTGTGACCAGGACGCCAATGACCAGTAGAAGAACGACCAGCCCTCCGCCCAGAAAAAGTATCATTTGCATGGGTGCATACCTTTATTCATGAAAATGTAGTTAGTAACGGCGACGTTCTCCAATCCCGAAAATTGATGCTGGTAAGTGAATGCCAGCTCCTTCAATCTTGTCGATAAACTTAGGCCTTAAGCCCGTCGGTCTCAACCTGCCAATTACCTTTCCATTATCAAAACCAGTCTGTTCAAATGCAAAAATATCAGTCATGGTGATCACATCACCTTCCATCCCGCTGATTTCGCAAATCGTTACAACCTTGCGTGTGCCGTCCTGCATGCGTTCTTGATGGACCACCAGTTCGATTGCGGATGAAATCTGCTCGCGGATGGCTCGCACCGGAAGCTCCATACCCGACATCATTGTCATCGTCTCAAGGCGTGCCAGTGTATCCCGCGGTCCATTGGAATGTGCCGTGGTCATCGATCCATCATGACCGGTGTTCATCGCTTGCAGCATATCCAGGGCAGCGTCATCCCGTACTTCGCCAACAATGATGCGGTCTGGACGCATGCGTAATGCGTTGATGACCAGCTGTCGGATCGTTACTTCGCCTCTCCCTTCTATATTTGGCGGTCTCGATTCCAATGTGACTACGTGCTCCTGGCGCAGCTGCAGCTCTGCTGCATTTTCAATCGTGACAATACGTTCGTCGTTAGGAATAAATTGCGACAAGATATTCAATAGTGTCGTTTTGCCCGATCCAGTTCCTCCAGATATCACGATGTTTAATTTCGATTCTACGCAGGCTTTCAGGAATTGAAGGGCTTCCGGTGTTATCGAGCCTAATTGAATTAATTGGTCGATCGTGATCGGGTTCTTAAAGAATTTCCGGATGGTAATTACAGGCCCAACCAGCGAAATTGGCGGTATGATTGCGTTCACACGCGAGCCATCTGGCAACCGTGCATCGACATATGGGCTGGATTCATCCACGCGTCTGCCCATGGGTGCCACGATGCGGTCAATAATTCGCATCACATGATCGTCACTTTCAAACGTGACGGGAACTCGGATGATCTTGCCGTTTCGCTCAATATAAATATTCTTTGCCCCATTGACCATCACTTCAGTTATGGATTCGTCTTCCAGCAAAGGCTGAAGCGGTCCGAAGCCCAGGATTTCAGCCGCGATCTGCTCGAAAAGTCGATGTCGTTCCGGTCGGGAGAGTACGATGCTTTCTTCCGTCAACACCTGATCGAAAAGAGACTGGATGGTATTCCTTACATCACCGACGCGCGAGATATCCATCGAGGGATCGAGCTCAGCCAGGAGCCTGTTCTGAACCCTTATCTTCAAATCAAGATAAGTATCACGTTGACTTTGAACTCCCGGGGGAGCGACTCGACGTGCCTGGATATTCAGAGACCGGGTCGTTCCATCTCCATTCTCATTGCCTTGATTAGGATTTTTTCCTTGAGATTCTTCGATCCTTCTTAGCAATGACATGGTCTACACTCCATTTTTCTTCCGATTTGCCGTACCGACATGATTCAAATTCATATCCGACAATTCCGAGATTCGCCTGCGTACCACACCTTCGAGGGCCAGAAAACCTTTGGAGATTGGTTTTGATCGATCACCGAGCATGAAAGGTATGCCCCTGTTGACCGACGGGATTACAACTCGCACGTCAAATGGTAGAACCGCCACGATACGGTGCTTGAAGCTTTCTGAGATTTTTTCCGGTAATATACCGATACGCCGGTCGAAGCGATTCATTACAAATAGTATCCTGTTGATGTCGATATTCAGGACTTCAGCGACATCCAAAAACTGCCGGGCACTCTTGATCGCCGGGATCTCCTGGGTGGTGATCAAAACGATCAAATCGCTGGCATCCATTGCCGCCAGAACCACATCCGTGAGTCCTGATGAAGTATCGACCACGATATAGTGATATAAAGTTCGCAAGTACTCCAGCAGCTTCTTAAATTGCTCAGGCGTGACTTTATCGGCATACTCCGGCCGCGGAGGGGCTGCCAGAATCTGTACACCAGATGCCTTATGCGAGATGATTACTTCGTCCACTACATCGGGATCCAGCTCATCGACTCTGGGAGCCAGCTCAAGAACGCTGTTTCTGACCTGCTCGTTCATAAAAACGGCCACATCTCCAAATTGGAGATTTCCATCCACAATCAGGACGGGCGCTTCTTCACTGCGCAGTGTGATCGCCAGGTTTACTGCCAGGGTAGTTGTTCCAGTCCCACCTTTCGGGCTGTATACGGTAATAATCTTCCCCAAAGTTGAAGGTAATATTGTGGATAAGGAAAGCCTGCCGGTAACCATTTGAGATGCTGCAATGGATTTCGCCCGTTCTTCCCTCGCCATTTTACCGGCCAACCTTAAGGCAGCGATCAGCTCATCTACAGCTGGTGGTTTGGTCAAGAAATCACGCGCGCCCGCCAGCATGGCGCGCCGCATGTAGTTGGAGTCACCCTGGACGGACAGCATTACGATTTGAATGACAGGATTCATGCTGCGGATTCGCTCCGTAGCAGTGATTCCATCCATATCCGGCATGTTGATATCCATCAACACTACATCCGGCTTCAGCTGCCAGGCAGCCTCAATACCTGAGCGGCCTGAATTTTCTGTGCCTACTACCTCCAGGTCTTTCTCGAACTGTAACAGTCTGCGGATGTTTTCGCGCGTTTCAGCTACATCGTCGACGATGAGCACGCGAATTTTCTCCTCGCCAGTCATGCGCCCTCACACACCGAAATCGATATTTTGAATGACAATTGTTGGCTACTCCTGAACCTGATCAGGAGCTGTGGGCAGGTTGAGGTCGTCGATTCTAGGTTGAATTCCATATGGGAGCCTGACCGGGATTGGGATCTGGTAATTCTCCAATAGATATTGGAGGGTCACTGCATCACGATTCAGGCGTTCATTATCATTTGGATTGCGAAGCGTTAAAGTTAGCTGCGCTCCGCTGTAGATCATATAGTTCAATCCGATTGCGTCCTGTGGATTGACTATGAGTGTTACTACAATAGGTCTTTGTGGCACCGCCGCTTCTTCTACTGGCTGCCCTTGATCGGCAGGTTGTTCTTGAGGTACTGGTGTAGCAGCGACCGCTAATTCCTCTTCCGTGGGAAAATCGCCCATCTGCAGCACGATGCAGTTTTGCAGGACCATCTGGCTGACAATGCGTGGGCGTTGGTTCTCCGAAGGAGCAAGAAAAACAGCCTGTCCCAACACTGGATCGATCACTACTTTTCCATAAATTCCTGGAAATGCAGATCCAGGCCGATCAACATCTCCGGATTCCGGATCCATGAGTCCTTCCTTGAGCAGCGTTGTTATTCCTACAGTCAGGGGATTATTCTCCTGGCTGGTTGGATCGGGTGGCCCTGAAGCAATCACAACACCGGTATGGTTGGGTAAAATGGATTGGAAGTCGGTATCCAGGTCTACGACCAACATCGTGCCGATTAAATCAAAGTCATCTCCTGAGCGTGGTGCATAAGAAACGATTGCTAAACGGTCGATTAGAATCGAAACGGCCACACTTCCTGGAGGGATGTTGAGCGACCACGAAGAGCCGCTCATCTCAACCTGTTCGCCATCAGTCACCAGCATGCTTTCAAGCACGGGAGTTCCACTTTCCAGTGAATACTTGGTCACGCGATTGATCAGGCCGGGCATTTCTTCTTCTGTGAATAACGCGGGAGTGATCGAGTTCTGATCCCAGGGGATCACCGCCAGGACATCAGCAGTTAAACGGTATCCTTTTGACAGGTTTTGGGTGACGACCACCACCTGCACTGGAGGCGCGGTCGGCATGGGAGTGGGTTGTGACGACCTTGGAAAAGGGAGAAAACCCCTCTGTGTGACTAATAGCACACCAGCCAGGACGATGAGAAGGAAAAACGCCAGAATAAAGAAAATCCGCCCACGTCTCATTGCAGCCTCCGGATGAACCTGAATTGGTTCTTCATATCATACGACGAACGGGTGAAAAGTCAATAAATATCGTTATTAATACCATTTACCCTAAACAAATTGATAATTTGTAATTAATTTAATATAAGAAAAAAGCCTTGCGTTTTTGCAAGGCTTTTCTTGTTGGGATATGATGGAATTTCGTGATTTTGAATATTGATTGCAGCTGCGAACAGCGCTACACGTTGCTAACAATATTACTGAATACGTTACCGATGGCCGGACCGAGGAGGGCAAGAATAACAATCACGACAACTGCAACCAAAACAAGAATTAACGCATATTCCACCATGCCCTGTCCTTTTTCTTTCGGTGCGAACAACATTGTGTATTACCTCCTTTCTGCAAAATTCCTGGTATTTCTTATGTGCCCACATTATAAGAAAAATTGCAAAAAATGCAATACCTGCAAGGTAAAAAACACCTGACAATATTGCAATTATTATGTTTTGCTCAAATTAATGTGTATTCCCCCATCAATTGATTCCTAGTGTAGCAGCCGGGGTCTTTTGTGAAATCTCTGCCGGTATCTGGAAATTAACACGTACCCCATGGTTGGATATGCTGTCGATGTCCAGTGTACCTCCCAGCGATTCGACGCGTTCCCGAATTACTCGCAAACCCATACCTTTTTGTTCCGACAACTGGCTGATTTCAAATCCCTTCCCATTATCTTCAACCATGGCTTTCGCTGTATTATCCCCCACATCCAGGTTGATCTTTACTTCACTGGCCTCGCTGTGGTGCGTCACATTATTCAACAGCTCCTGGATCGCACGAAAAATCATTACTTCCTGGTATGGCTCCAACCGCCGGTCACTTCCGGAAAAAGTAAAGCGTATCTCAAGTTGCGATTGTTCTTTAAACCAATCAACGTAGCGCTTCAGAGTTGGGATGAGCCCCAAATCATCCAACATCATCGGCCGCAGCTCGAAAATGAAATCGCGGACTTGTTGAAAGGATGTAGTCGCGGAGTGTTTCAATTGCACCAGCTCCTCCCTGGCCTCGGCAATATCCATATCAAACAATCGCATCGCTATATCTGTCTGGAGAATAAAATTAGATAGTGATTGAGCGGGTCCATCGTGCATTTGTCTTGATAATCGCAAGCGCTCAGCTTCTTGAGCCTGAACGAGCATCTCTACCGTCCTGGCAGTCATCGCCGTGCCTTTCGAGCCACCCGCGAGGCTCATCATGTTTTCCGCCAGGTTAAAGACACCCTCTATGGAGTCTACGTAACGCTGCAGGTGCGCTTGATCGCTTTGCAGTTTCTCCAGCTGCCCGCGCATAATGAACAACCTTTGCTGTGTTTCTAACGCAGATTCATAAGCCAGCTTGATTTCAGCTTTTGGCAGGCTGTCGAGATGATCCTTGATTTGCTGTAATTGTGCCGTGATGGATGCATTTCGCTGTGCAAGTTTGCGCATCTCCATTTGGCTCTGCTCGAGCATCAGCGTCTTTTCCCTGATTTCTCTTTTGTACCCCTCGATTTCTGCGAGGTACTTACTTCGAAACTCCCCCCATTCCCCATCAGGTTTTTCAGGTCCAGGCTGGCCGGTCATCACGCTTACTCCTCTTGCTTATCTTCCTGTTCATACAATCTCACCCAGCCTCTTTTCATAGCGTACAGGACGGCTTGAGTTCTATCCTCAACTCCCAACTTGTGCAAAATCGAAGTGACATGATTCTTTACAGTTTGCTGGCTGATTCCCAGTTCAACTGCAATTTCTTTATTACTGAATCCTTGCGATAACAATTTGAGTACATCCACTTCACGCGCGGAGAGCGGCTGATAAGAATCGACGATATCCCCGATGAAACGCATTGATCCTGAAGTTTGTTCCTCAATCCATTCTGCGAGTTTCTGCTTGGTAAATTCACTTCCACCAACAATATAAATCCCCTGGAGTGCTTTTCGAAGCACCTGGACCAGATCTTCAGGCAGGATATCCTTGGTGCAGTATGCCATTGCACCGGTTCTCATCGCGTATATTTTCTGCTCCAGATCATCATAAGCAGTCATCAGGACGACACAGGTTGGCAGCCTGTCTAGAATGATTTTCTGCGTAATCTGGTGCCCATTCATAGAAGGTAAGTTGACATCCAGGATCGCTATTTTCGGTCGGTGCAGCCGGATTAATTCCAGACCTTCCGCACCATCCGTTGCCTGGGCAATCACATCAACGTCGGGCTCCAAATTGAGTGCGTTTACCACTCCCTGTCGGAACAGGGGGTGGTCATCTACGATGATGATTGAAATTTTTTCCATACGGAAATTTGCTCCTGTTGCTGTAAATTAGTATAGCACACGTAAAATCATATGAATACTCGAAAATGATCAAATAGGGCTGGTGCTTTCAATTTTGGCATTTATCACTTTTCTCATTTGAATCTGTCCAGCTGTAGACTGCCATATTTTCACCACCGGCTGATAGGCTAAAATTCCCATTTGTGACAAAAAGCGGCAGCCGACATTCTGTTATTTGAGGGTACCAACCTGGAAAAACAACCAGGTAATCGACTTCATTCTGGCTGAGATAACTACTCAATTTACTCTGATCCCGCATAAACGGAATCACTTCGGGAGTTACCAATCCTGCCAGGTCAATCAGGTCCCGATTGCCGAAGTATCCTATAGCCCCGATGTCGTGAGCGGCTATGAGTGAAGCGGTCGGCGTATTCTGCTGGATCCATTTCGCCGTTGCCACCATTTCAGTCTCAATAATCGCCACATCCTGAGAATAGGCGTGCGCACCCATGAACCAGAATACCGCCACGACCAGAGCTGTTGCCGAGACCCAGGATTTTATTAAGATTCGCTTCCACATGTCATTCGACCGCTGATTTTGGGCCAGTATGCTCATTCCAATCAAGCCAATCACAAAATAGATGACCATGGATGGTACCGCATACCTGCCGTGTTGGTATGTGACAGGCAGGCGCCAGGCGAAGATGAAAAGAAAGCCAAAAATCCAGAGAATCCAGCCCAACCAGGTCCATAACTTCTTTCTTATGGCGTAATAAATAAAGTAAACGAATCCAGGTAATAGCAGCAGTCCTCCTCCTACCAGGAGCATCTTTACCTGTGCTGCAAAACGCACCCAGATAGGCTCCTTTTGCAACGCCAGATACTCCGCCTGCTTGGCACTAAATGTGTTTGGTATTAAGCCTCCGCCCAACCAGCTATTGAAATAAGCATAAGCTGCAACCAGGATAAAAACACCTATGCTTATCAGGAAAATCGCCCTGAGCCTATTCTTCCAGCCAATTTCGGAAAAGTAAATGGCAAAAACGATTGGTCCCAGGAGTGTAATCCCATCCGGCCTGAGCCAGACACTGCTTCCGACCAATAAACCTGTGGCGAACCAATTCACCGGTTTTCTTAGTGTGCAGCTCAAGGTGAGCAAAACAGACCACGCGAACAGCAATGTTTCCATTCCCGAAACAGCTGCCCAGACCAGGTGCCACTCGAAAATTAAGAATATACCGATCCAAAGTCCTGGTTTGGG
>Ga0105094_10001962_pt1 | contig 10769 bp, 9 predicted proteins | sample PPLLak1March2015_2_FD_87023 | JGI IMG/M metagenome (GOLD analysis project Ga0105094, IMG submission 87023) | Freshwater sediment microbial communities from Prairie Pothole Lake near Jamestown, North Dakota, USA - PPLs Lake P8 Core (3) Depth... | ecosystem: Environmental > Aquatic > Freshwater >...
AATACCCTGCGCGAGATGGCGCTCGCCGCGAAAGCGCGCGGCCTCGCCTACCTCGCCATCACCGAGCACTCGCGGCGCGTCACCATGGCGCACGGGCTCGACCCGCCGCGTCTCGCGCGCCAGATCGACGAGATCGCGCGGCTGAACGCCGAGCTCTCCGGCATCCGGCTGCTCGCCGGTATCGAGGTCGACATCCTCGAGGACGGCAGCCTCGACCTGCCCGATTCGATCCTGTCCCGCCTCGACCTCGTGGTCGGCGCGGTGCACAGCAAGTTCGGCCTGTCGCGCGCGCGGCAGACTGCGCGCGTCCTCGCCGCGATGGACAACCCGTTCCTCACGATCCTCGCCCACCCGAGCGGCCGCCTGCTCGAGGCGCGCGAAGGCTACGAGGTCGACCTGCTCGCCGTCGCCCGCAAGGCGAGCCGGCGCGGCATCGCGCTCGAGCTGAATGCCCACCCGGACCGGCTCGACCTCGACGACGTGCACTGCCGCATGGCGAAGGAGGAGGGCGTGCTGGTCGCCATCAGCTCCGACGCGCACGCCGTGGACGGCTTCGACGTGCTGCGCCTGGGCGTCGGCCAGGCGCGCCGCGGCTGGCTGGAAAAGAAGGACGTGCTGAATGCGCGGCCGCTCATGGAGCTGCAGCGGCTCATCGCACGAGCATCACCGGCAGGCGCGAGAGGTGCAGCACTTTCATCGCGACGGATCCCATGAGCAGCTCGCCGATGCCGGTTTCGCCGTAGCGCCCCATCACGATCGCGTCGCACCCGGTGAGCTCGGCGTGGGCGGCGATGGCGTGCCCGACCGGCCCGGTCAGCACCTCGCGCGTGTAGCGTATCCCGGAGCCCTTCAGCTCGGCTTGCGCGCGGTCGAGGATGGCCTCGCTGCGCGCGTGCCGGGCGGCCGCAAGCTTGTCGCGCGGCACGTAGGCGGCGAGCTCGCGGTCGACGCGCGCTTCCTCGTGGGCATGGACGAGGTGCAGGGACGAACCGGCGACGAGCCTGGCGAGCCCGATCGCTGCCCGCAGCGCCCGCAGCGCCCCCTCCGAGCCGTCCAGCGGAACGAGGAACTTCCTTATCGCGGCTTCCCGGGTGGAAGCAGGCTGAGCCGCGGCTCCGGGCCGGTGAGCTGCACACGGTAGCGCGCGCGGCGCACCGCGGGTTCGAGCTGCGCCAGCTCCTCCAGGCCGGCGACGGTCGCGACGCGTGCGAGCAGCTCGACGCTGTCGGAAGCATCGATCTCTTCGTCCGGGCCGCGCGGCGCGTCGGGATTCAGGTGCCGATACAGGGCGTGGTGCGTTTCCAGCGGCAGGTCGATCTCGACCCGGTCGCCGTTGCGCATGGCGCTGCGGGCCGCCTTGACGCTCGGCGCGCCGTCCCAGCTCAGCGTGACGATGTTCACAGGATGTTTGTAAACCCCGGCGCCGCCGGCGCCTTTGCGCTAGATCAAAAATCCGCGCCCCGGCGCACCGTACGCTCGGCGGATGAAGCCGACGCGGGTCGTGATCGCCGGCGCCGCCGGGCGCGACTTCCACAACTTCAACCTGTGCTACCGCCGCGACGCGTCGGCGCAGGTGGTCGCCTTCACGGCGGCGCAGATTCCCGGCATCGAGGGGCGGCGCTATCCCGCGGCGCTCGCCGGAGCGCTCTACCCCGAAGGCATTCCGATCGTCGCCGAGAGCGAGCTCGAGCGCCTCGCGCCCGAGCGCGTCGTGTTCGCCTACAGCGACGTCAGCCACGCCGAGGTGATGCACCTCGCCTCGCGCGCGCTCGCCGCCGGCGCCGACTTCGAGCTGCTCGGCCCGCGGCGCACCATGGTGCGCGCGCCGGTGCCGGTGATCGCCATCTCGGCGGCGCGTACCGGCAGCGGCAAGAGCCCGGTGGCGCGCTGGCTGGCGAAACGGCTGCGCGCGCGCGGCGTGCGCGTCGCCGTGGTGCGCCACCCCATGCCCTACGGGGATCTCGCGGCGCAGGCGGTGCAGCGCTTCGCCTCGCGCGCCGACCTCGAGCGCTGCACGCTGGAAGAGCGCGAGGAGTACGAGCCGCACCTCGAGGCGGGCGGCGTGGTGTATGCGGGCATCGACTACGCGCGCGTCGTCGCCGAAGCGGCGCGCGAGGCTGAGCTGCTCGTGTGGGACGGCGGCAACAACGACTTCCCGTTCCTGCGGCCCGACCTGCACATCGTGCTGCTCGACGCGCTGCGGCCGGCCGACGGCGCCGGCTACCACCCCGGCGAGGCCTGCCTGCGCATGGCCGATATCGTCGTGCTGACCAAGACCGATGCCGCGGCGCCCGCCGACGTCGCGGTGGCGCAGGCGCTCGCGCGGCGCCTCAATCCGCGCGCCAGGATCGTGCGCAGCACGATGCCGGTGCGGCTCGACGGCGAGGCGCTCGGCCGGCGCGTGCTCGTGGTCGAGGACGGCCCCACCATGACGCACGGCGGCATGCATCACGGCGCGGGCTTCGTCTCCGCGCGCGCGGCGGGCGCGACGATCGTCGATCCGCGCCCCTGGGCGGCGCCGGCGCTGCAGGCGGTCTACGCGGCGCATCCGCACATCGGGCCGGTGCTTCCGGCCGTCGGCTACTCGGCGGCGCAGCTCGACGCGCTCGCGGCGACGCTCAACGCCGCGGATGCGCAGCTCGTCATCGCGGCGACGCCCGTCAACCTCGCAGCGCTCCTCGATCTGAACAAGCCCGTGCTGCGCGCCCGCTACGAGTTCGAGGACGGCGCGCCGCCCGGGCTCGGGGACGAGGTCGACGCCTTCCTGCTCGCCGTGGAGGAGACGTGAGACAGCACGAAGCGTGCGCCTAGCAGGAGAGCCGTGACCCCGAACAGCGGCCCGAGCACCTCGACGCGCAGCAGATTCACTAGGGCCGCGGCTCCGACCGCGCCGTCGACCGCCGCGCTGTAGAAGTAGCTCTTCAGGGCGAGGCCGAGCGCGCTCGCGGCGAGGAAGCGCGCGAGCGGCAACGCGAGCGTGCCGGCGGCGTAGTTGAGCGCCGAGTGCGGCATCCCGGGAAGCACCCGCAGCGCGCAGAGCGTGAAGAAATCTGCCTGCCGCTCGAGCACGCGGGTCAGGCGCTCGCCTCGCGGGCTGCGGTGCGCGACGCGGGTCAAACGGCGCGCGAACAGGTACGCGCCGAGCGCGCCGGCGGTGCCGCCCGCCGTCAATATGAGCGTCGCGATGGCCGGCGGGTAGAGCAGGGCAGCGGCCCAGAAGAGGATCGACCCGGGCTGGGCGAAGGTATAGAGCAGGGTCTGGGCGAGCACGATCGCCGCCGCCAGCCGCCAGCCGCCGGCATGGCCGCGCGCCCACTCGAGCGCGCGCGACCACTCGACGAGGTGAAGCGCCTCGAGCGCGAGGCCGACCGCAGCGAGCGCAGCCAGCGCGGCGATGCGCTGCGCCAGGCTCATGCCGGAAGGATGAGCACCGGGCGCGCCGCGGCGAGCAGCTCTCGCAGGACCTCGGGGTTGAGCTGCGGCGCGCGCACGACGCTGCGCTCGGCGCGCAGGCTGCCCCGCGGCGGGATGAGCAGCGCCGGCGCGTAACCTTCGGCGAGCGCCGCTTCCACCGCGCTCGCGGGCGAGGTGCGCGCGACGCGGAACGACCAGGCAAGCGCGGCGGGATCGAGCACCGCGGCGAGGGCGCGCTCGAGCGCGGCGGCCTGCGAGCGCAGCGCCCGCTCGAGCGTCGCGGAGTCGAGGGCGCGCGTAGCGGCCGAGGCGAAGCCGACCTCGGCGGCGAAGGGCAGCGCGGCGAAGCGCAGCAGCGTTTCGTCCTGGAGGAAAAGGCCGACCAGCTCCGCCTGCATGTCCCGGGCGAGGCGCGCGACCGCCGCGGGCCCGGCGCCGGCTCCCGGCGCGAAGCAGGCGATGACGCGGGAGATCCTCACTTCTTCCGGTCGGGACGCCAAGGTCTTTTCCCTGCGGCGGCGACGAACTCGCGCGCGCGCTCGGCGAACTCCGCCAGCCGCGCCTCGACGCGGCGGTGCAGCTCGGCCGCGGGTACGCCGGTAAGCAGCTCGATGCCCTCGTCGACGCTCGCCACCGCGTAGACCGCGAACTTGCCCTGCTCGACCGCGGCCACCACGTCCTCGCGCAGCATCAGGTTCTTCACGTTCGCCTGCGGGATGAGGACGCCTTGCTCCCCCGTCAGGTTGCGGCTTGCGCACAGGTCGAAGAAGCCCTCGATCTTCTCGTTCACGCCGCCCACGGCCTGGATGTCGCCGTGCTGGTTCACCGACCCGGTGACCGCGAGCGACTGGGAGAGCGGCGCGCCGGCGAGCGCCGAGAGCAGCGCGTAGAGCTCGGCCGAGGAAGCGCTGTCGCCCTCGACGCCGCCGTAGCTCTGCTCGAACACCAGGCTCGCCGCGAGGGAGAGCGGCTTGGACAGCACGTAGCGGCCCGACAGGTAGCCGGAGAGGATCATCACGCCCTTCGAGTGGACCGGGCCGCCGAGCTCGGACTCGCGCTCGATGTCCACCACGCGGCCGGCGCCGAGGCGCACGCGCGCGGTGATGCGGTGCGGCGTGCCGAAGGCGAAGTCGCCGAGCTGCACCACCGCGAGCCCGTTCGCCTGCCCCACGCGGCTGCCGGTCGTGTCGACGAGCAGGCTGCCGCGCACGATGTGCTCCTGCATGCGGCCGCGCAAGCGGTCGCTGCGGGCGATCTGCGCCTCGATGGCGCGGCGCACTTCCGGCTCGCCGATGACGTCGCGGCCGGCGACGCCCGCCCAGTAGTCGGCCTCGCGCAGCAGGTCGACCAGCGCCTGCACCCGCACCGAGAGCTTGTGCGCGTCGCCTGCATCGCGCGCCTGCTGCTCGATGACGCGCGCGCAGGCGGCGCGGTCGAGGCTGCGCAGCTTCTCGCGGCGCACGCAGCCGGCGATGAGCCGGGCATAGCGCTCGTCGTCGCCCGGGCCGCGCGGCATGTCCTCCTCGAAGTCGACCGTGACCTTGAACAGCTCCGCGAAGTCCGGATCCCAGGCGTGCAGCAGGTAGTACAGCCGCCGCTCGCCCACCAGCACCACTTTCACGTCGAGGGGCACCGGCTCGGGCTCGAGCGACACCGTGCTGATGATGCCGAGTTCCTGCCCGAGCGTGCGCACGTCGACCACGCGGCCGCGCAGCGCGCGCTTGAGCGCTTCCCAGGCATAGGGCTGCGTGAGCACCGTCAGGGCGTCGAGGACCAGGTAGCCGCCGTTCGCGCGGTGCAGCGCGCCGGCGCGGATCAGCGTGAAGTCGGTGACCAGCGCGCCCATCTGGGAGAGGTGCTCGATGCGCCCGAGCAGCGCCGCGTGGGTGGGATGGTCCTCGTAGACCACCGGCGCGCCGCGCTTGCCGGAATGCTCGATGAGCACGTTCACCGCGTAGCGGCGCAGCGGCGCCTCGATCGCTTCGGGCGCCGCGATCGGGATGCCGAACAGCGTCGGCGGCTCGCCGTCCTTCTTCTGACGGAACGCGCCGGCATGCTCGAGCGTGTCTTCCTTCACCTGCTCGAGGTATTCCTGCACGTCGGGCAGCGCCGCATACCCGGCCTTCAGCTCCTCGATCAGGCTGACCACCGCGGTCCGCGTCACCTCGCGATCGAGGCTGCGCATGCGATCGAGCGCCTCGCGCCGCCAGCGCGGCATCTGGTGCAGGACGTCGGCCGTCTCTTTCTGCAGCTGGGATACGTGCTCCTCGTAGCGCTTCTGGTCGGCGGCGGGCAGCTGGGCGAACTCCTCGGGCTCCATGACCGCGTCGCCCTTCTTGTTGAAAGGCCCGAAGCCGAAGCCGCTCGGCGTGCGTACCAGGGCGATGCCCTGCGCGCGCGCCTTTTCGCCGATCTCGTTGATGGCGCGCTCGTGGCGCTCCTCGAGCTCGGCGTGGATCTGCTGGTGGCGGTTGCGGTACTCGTCGGTCTCGAACGCCGCGGCGATCGCCGCGCTCAGGTCCTCGACCAGCCGCGCCATCGCCGCCGTGAAGGCCGGCGCCTCCCCCGCGGGCAGGCGCAGCGCGCGCGGCCGGTGCGGCGACTTGAAGTTGAAGACGTAGCACCAGTCCGCGGGCACGGCCCGGTCGAGGGCCTGTGCCGCGAGCCGCTGCAGGACGAGCGTGTGGCGCCCGTAGCCCTCCGGCCCCATGGCGAACAGGTTGTAGCCTTCGCGCTGCATGCCGACGCCGAACTCGAGCGCCTGCGTGGCGCGCGCCTGCCCCGGGGCGTCGTCGAGACCCTCGAGCTCGGCGGTCGTGGCGAAGGCGAGGCGCGCCGGATCGCAGCGCCGGCGCAGCTCGGCGGGGGAAAGGGCGTGTCGGGGGGCGGGGGCGGCGGCTTCCATGGGGGGAGTCTGCCGGGGCGCAACCGGCGTGCGTTGACCTGAGTCAAATCGCGGCCGCGGTGGCCCCGTAAGGTTCGTGGATGCTCTCCTTGGCGAGCCCGCTGCTCACCGACCTGTACCAGCTCACCATGCTGCAGGCGTACTACGAGCGCGACATGACCGATACCGCCGTCTTCGAGCTGTTCGTGCGCAAGCTGCCGCCGGGACGCGATTTTCTCGTCGCCGCGGGGCTGGAGCAGGCGCTCGACTTCGCCGCCGCGCTCGGCTTCGGTGACGAGGAGCTCGACTGGATCCGCGGCTGCGGCATCTTCCGTCCCGCCTTCGCCGAGCGCCTCGCGCGCCTGCGCTTCACCGGCGACATCCACGCCATGGCCGAGGGCACGGTGTTCTACCCCAACGAGCCGATCCTGCGCGTCACCGCGCCGATGCCCGAGGCGCAGCTCCTGGAGACGCGCATCCTCAACCTGCTGCATTTCCAGACGGTGATCGCCTCGAAGGCGGCGCGGGTGCGGCTCGCCGCGCCCGGCAAGGGCCTGATCGACTTCGGCCTGCGCCGCGCCCATGGCGCGGAAGCCGGCCTCTTTGCCGCCCGCGCCAGCTACCTCGCCGGGTTCGACGGCACGGCCACCGCGCTCGCCGCGCCGCGCTTCGGCATCCCGGTGTTCGGCACCATGGCGCACTCCTTCGTGCAGGCGCACGAGAGCGAGGCGCAGTCCTTCGTCCATTTCGCCGAGGCCTTCCCGGACAATGCGGTGCTGCTCGTCGATACCTACGACACGGTCGAAGGCGTGCGCAAGGCGCTCGCCGTGCCGGGCCGGCTGAAGGGGGTGCGCCTGGACAGCGGGGATCTCGACGCGCTTGCAAGGCAGGCCAGGAAGATTCTGGATCAGGGAGGAAAAGAAAAGGCGATCATCTTCGCCAGCGGCAACCTCGACGAGGAGCGCGTCGGCGCGCTGGTGAAGGCGGGCGCGCCGATCGACAGCTTCGGCGTCGGCACGAGCCTCACCACCTCCGCCGACGCCCCGTACCTCGACGCGGTGTACAAGCTGCAGGAATACGCCGGCCGGGCGCGCCGCAAGCGCTCGACCGGCAAGGCGACCTGGCCCGGCCGCAAGCAGGTGTACCGCCACTACGGCGCCGGCGGCCGCTTCGCGCGCGACGTGGTCACGCTCGAGAGCGACGCGCAGGCCGGCGAGGCGCTGGTGCGCCCGGTGATGCGCGGCGGCGCGCGCCTGCCGCAGCCGGACCTCGCGGCCGCGCGAAAGCACTGCCTGGCCCAGCTCGATCGCCTTCCGGGCAAGCCCTACCTGGTGGAAATCTCCCCGGCCGTGCGCGCGCTCGCGGACGAGGTCGACCGCAGCACCTTGAGCACCTGAACCACGGTCGGGTCGGTGGTCGGCTTCACTTCGAAGCCGAGCGCGCGCACGAACTTCAGCATGGTGCGGTTCTCGCGCAGCACCATGCCTTCCATGGTGGCGAAGCCCTGCGCCCTCGCGTAGGCGACGAGCGCGTCCATGAGCAGGCCGGCGATGCCGCTCTTGTGCCAGTCGTCGGCGATGACGATGCCGAAGTCGCAGCTGTTGCCCGGCGGCACGGCGGCGTAGCGCGCCTCGCCGACCAGCTCGCGCCCGCCGGGCGCGTCGGCCTCGCAGACGAAGGCCATCGTCTGCACGTAGTCGACATGCGTGAAGGCGTGGACCAGGGGCTCGCGGATCGCGCCGACGAACTTCATGAAGCGCAGCCGCTTCGCGTCGCCGCACAGCCGCTCGAGAAAGGCGCGCTCGGCCGCCTCGTCGCCGGGGCGGATCGGCCGCAAGGTGACGCTGCGGCCGTCGGCGAGCACGCGCCGGCGCTCGAGCTCGGCGGGGTATTGAGCCATTGAACGATTGTGGAGAGACCTTGCCGCGCCGGATTGACGCAGGTCAACAAGGCCCGGCGGCGCCCCGCAATACTCGCTCCCATGAGACCGGCGCTGATCCGCAAGAGCGCAGCCGACCGGCGCGTGCCCCCGAACGCCCCGCTCGGCTGGGAGGCGGCGCGCCGCGCGCTCGCCGGGCTTCCCGGCGGGGGGCTCAACATCGCGTACGAGGCGGCCGATCGTCATGCCGCTGGCGCGCGCGCCGGCCATGTCGCGATCCGCTGGCTCCCCGCCGCGGGCAGCGCGCGCTCGATCACCTACGCGGAGCTGGCGCGGCTGTCGAACCGATACGCCAGCCTGTTCCGCTCGCTCGGCGTCGCGAAGGGCGACGTCGTGTTCGTGCTGTGCGGCCGCGTGCCCGAGCTCTACGGGAGCGTGCTCGGCGCGCTGAAGTGCGGCGCCGTGGTATCGCCGCTCTTCTCCGCCTTCGGCCCGGAGCCGCTCAAGACGCGCGTCAACCTGGGCCGCGGCAAGGTGCTCGTCACCACTGCGACGCTCTACGAGCGCAGGGTGAAGAAGGTGGTCGCCGAGATGCCGACGCTGCAGCACGTGCTGAAGGTCGACGATGCTGATTTCCAGGCTCGCCTCGCGGCCGCCTCGGAAGCGTTCGAGATCGAGAAGACCGTGGCCGAAGACCCGTCGTTCCTGCACTTCACCAGCGGCACGACCGGCATGCCGAAAGGCGCGGTGCACGTGCACGGCGCGGTGGTCGCGCACTACGCGACCGGCGTGGTCGCGCTCGACCTGCATCCGGACGACATCTTCTGGTGCACGGCCGATCCGGGCTGGATCACCGGCACTTCCTACGGCATCGTCGCGCCGCTCGTGCACGGCGTCACGAGCATCGTCGACGAGGCAGAGTTCGACGCCGAGCGCTGGGTCCGCATCCTGCGCGACGAGCGCGTCACCGTCTGGTACACCGCGCCGACGGCGATCCGCATGCTCATGAAGGCGGGCATCAAGCCCGCCCCGTTGGCCGACCTGAGGTTCGTCGCGAGCGTCGGCGAGCCGCTCAACCCGGAAGCGGTGTGGTGGGGCAAGGAGACGCTCGGCCTGCCGATCCACGACAATTGGTGGCAGACCGAGACCGGCGGCATCATGATCGCGAACGTCCCGGCCATGGACATCAAGCCCGGCTCCATGGGCAAGCCCCTGCCGGGGGTCGAGGCCGCGCTCGTGCACAGGAAGAACGGCGCCGTCGAGGTCATTCAGGAGCCCGATGCGCAAGGCGAGCTCGCGCTGCGCCCCGGCTGGCCGTCGATGTTCCGCGGCTACCTCGGCCAGGAGGAGCGCTACCGCAAGTGCTTCGCCGGCGGCTGGTACCTGACCGGCGACCTCGCGAAGCGCGACGCCGACGGCTATTACTGGTTTGTCGGCCGCGCCGACGATGTGATCAAGTCCGCCGGCCACCTGATCGGCCCCTTCGAGGTCGAGAGCGCGCTGATGGAGCACCCCGCGGTGGCCGAGGCGGGCGTCATCGGCAAGCCCGACCCGATGGTCGGCGAGGTGGTGAAGGCTTTCGTCTCCCTCAAGAAGGATTTCACGGAAAGTGAATCCCTGAGGAGCGAAATTCTCGCGCATGCGCGCAGGCGGCTTGGCGCCGCGGTGGCGCCGAAGGAGATCGCCTTTGCCGCGAGCCTGCCGCGCACGAGGAGCGGCAAGATCATGCGGCGGCTCCTCAAGGCGCGCGAGCTCGGCCTGCCCGAGGGCGACACCTCGACGCTCGAAGGCGGCGCATGAGCGCGATCGCGCTGCTCACCGACATGCTGCGCATCCGGCGCCTGGAGGAGAAGTCGGCCGAGCTCTACGGCGCCGGCAGGATCCGCGGCTTCCTGCACCTCTACATCGGCGAGGAGGCGGTCGCGGCCGGCTGCATGCGCGCGCTCGCGCCCGAGGACAACGTCGTGGCGACCTACCGCGAGCACGGCCATGCGCTGCTGCGCGGCGTGCCGATGGGCGCGATCATGGCCGAGATGTACGGCAGGCGCGAAGGCTGCTCGCGCGGCCGCGGCGGCTCGATGCACCTCTTCGACGCCTCGCGGCGCTTCTACGGCGGCAATGCGATCGTCGGCGGCGGGCTGCCGCTCGCCGTCGGCCTGGCGCTTTCTTCCTCTTTGAAGAAAGAACCCCGGGTCACAGCGTGCTTCTTCGGCGAAGGCGCCGTGGCCGAGGGCGCCTTCCACGAGTCGATGAACCTCGCGCAGCTCTGGCGCCTGCCGGTCGCCTTCTTCTGCGAGAACAACCTCTACGCCATGGGCACCGCGCTCGCGCGCTCGGAGTCGCAGACCGACCTGTGCGTGAAGGCCGCGGCCTTCGGCATGGCGACGCTCAAGGTCGACGGCATGGACGTGGCGGCGACGCACGAGGCCGCGCGCCGCGCCCGCGCCCAGGTCCTCGAGACGGGCGTGCCCGTCTTCGTCGAGTTCCAGACCTACCGCTTCCGCGCCCATTCGATGTTCGACCCGGAGCTGTATCGTGAAAAAAGCGAAGTGGAAGAGTGGAAGAAGCGCGGGCCCATCCACAACTTCAGCG
>Ga0105094_10001963_pt1 | contig 10758 bp, 6 predicted proteins | sample PPLLak1March2015_2_FD_87023 | JGI IMG/M metagenome (GOLD analysis project Ga0105094, IMG submission 87023) | Freshwater sediment microbial communities from Prairie Pothole Lake near Jamestown, North Dakota, USA - PPLs Lake P8 Core (3) Depth... | ecosystem: Environmental > Aquatic > Freshwater >...
CGCACCGGCTGGCCCGAGGTCGCGGCCGCGCCCGCGATGCCGCTGCCGAGCGGAATGCGCACGCTGTCGCCCTTCTCGACGTCCTGCGCCACGCGCAGCACCAGCTCGCCGCGACGACGATCCACGAGGAACAGCGACGCGCGCTCCGCCTCGAGCAACTCGCTGACGCGGCGCGTGAAGACCCGCAGCGCCTGCTCCAGCAGGCTCTGGTAGGCCTGGTCGCGGGCGAGCGCCGTGGCCTCGAGGAAGCGTTGCGACTGCTGCGTCAACTCCGCGAGTGTGCGGCGGAAGGCGGCCTCGTCCATCTCTGCGACCAGTTGCTCGAGCGGCTGCTTGCTCGTGCTGTCCGCCAGCAGGTTCATCATGTGCTGCGTGTTGGCGATCACGGCCTCGGTAAAGGTCGAGATGCGCCCGTCCTCGAGGTGCAGGATGCGGTCGGCGACGTCGAGGATTCGGTTGTCGTGGGTCACGAGCAGGATCGTCGCGCCCTGTTCCCTGGCCAGCGCCTGCATCCGATCGACGACCTCGCGGCCCGAGACGCGGTCGAGCGAGGCGGTGGGCTCGTCGGCAAGCACGATGGCCGGATCGCCCACGAGCGCCCGTGCGATTGCGACACGCTGCCGCTGCCCCCCCGAGAGTTCGTGGGCCCGCTTGTCGACGTGCGCGCCGAGACCGACCGCCTCGAGCATCGAGCGTGCGCGGCGCCGCAGCTCGCTTCGCGGGAAGCGGCCGGTGGCCCTGAGCCCCAGCTCGACGTTCTCGGTCGCCGTGAGCGCGGCGAGCAGGTTGTGCTGCTGGAAGATGAAGCCGATGCGGCGGCGCACGCGCTCGAGCGCGCCCGCGTCGGCGCCGTTCAGTTCCTGGCCGAGCACGCGCACGCTGCCCGACTGCGCGGCGCGCAATGCGCCGATCAGCGTCAACAGCGTCGTCTTGCCCGAGCCCGACGGCCCGGTGACGATGATGATTTCGCCAGCCGGGATCGTAGCCGACACGTCGAACAGGATCTGGCGGCGCAGCGCGCCCTTGCCGTAGTGGTGGTCGAGTCGCTCGACGACGACGGGCTGCGCGGTGCTCATCCAAACACCTCGGCCGGGTCGAGCTTGCGCACCTTGCGCAATGCCAGGAACCCCGACAGCGCGCACACCGCCAGCATGATGCCGAACACGACGAGCGAGCGGTCGACCGTCATGTGCAGCGGCAGCCGCGTGGCGCCGGCCGCGACGCGGTACAGGTAGGCGGACGCCGCGGCGCCGGGCACGAAACCCAGCACCGCCAGGATCGCGGCCTGCTGCAGCACGATGCCGGACACGAAGCCGTTGCCGTAGCCGATCGCGCGCAACGTCGCGTATTCGTTGAGGTGCTCCGAAACGTCGGCGAACAGGATCTGGTAGACGATGATCGCGCCGACGACGAGGCCCATGATCGCGCCGAACGCGAACACGAACCCGATCGGCGTGGCGCCATTCCAATATGCGCGCTCGCGGTCGATGAAATCCTGCTTGGTGAGCACCAGCACGTCCTTCGGCAGCAGCTCGCGCAGCTCGTCGCGCACCGCGACCGGGTCGGCCCCGTCCCGCAGCCGGATCAGGCCGAGCTGGATTTCCTCGCGCGGGCGATCGGGAAACAGCCGCAGCCAGTTGTCGATGCTGGTGATCACCGTGCCGTCGATGCCGAACGACGGACCAATCTCGACCAGTCCCACGACCTTCACCGTACGGTTGTTGACCTCGGTGGTGATCGGTCCGTCGGCCACGAAGCGCGCGCGGATCTCGCCGAATTCGGGGCGGGATGCGGCGTCGAAAAGCACGACGTCCTGCTGGCGCAGCAGCTCGCGCCCGGCGGAAAACCCCGGCGTGTCGAACTGGTCGTGCTCCGGATTGAGGCCGATCGACTGGATGGCGCGGCGGTCCGTGCCCCAGGGGTTTTTCCAGACCGCTGGGAAGATGTACACGGGCGAGACTTCCGCAACTGCATCCGCGCCGAGCGCCTGGTAGAGCCGGCGGATCGAGAACGCCGCAGGTCGCACGATGAACACGCTGTCCGGGCTGAACAGCGCGATGTCGTACTCGAAGCGCTCGTGGAAGCGCAGCGTGCTCTCGAACAGCGCCGAGCGGAAGCCGAGCTGCATCATGATCAGCAGCACCGCGAACGAGATGCCGGCGACGGCGACCAGCAGGCGCAGCGGCCGGTGCCGCAGCTGCTTCCAGCCGAGCGGGGCGCTGAGCCAGGCGGGCGCCATGCCGCTCAACGCCTGATCTCGACTTCGACCTGCAGCAGGCTGAGCGAGGCCGCGGGCGCGGAGTCGTCGAGCTTGATCTCGACTTCGATGATGCGCGCGTCCTTGCGGGCGGCGGGGTCGGTGCCGATCTCGTCGAGCTTCTGCACCTTGGGCCGGATGCGGGCGACGGTGCCCGTCAGGTCGCCGGCGAGCGCGTCACTCTTGATCCGGGCCTTCTGGCCGACGCGCACGTGGCGGATGTCGGTCTCGTAGACCTCGGCGATCGCGACCATCTGGTCGACGCGACCGAGCTCGAAGACGCCGTGTGCGCCAACGAGCTCGCCGACCTGGGCGTGGATGTCGAGGATCCGCCCGGCGAACGGCGCGCGAACGTAGGCGCGATCGAGTTCGGCCTGCTGGCGCGCCATCGCCGCCTCCGCGGAGGCGATCCGTGACTGGGCCACGCTGGCCGCCGCCCGGCGCGCCTTGCAGGTCGCGGCGCCGGCTTCGGCATTGCCCTTGGACTGCTCGGCCACGTCGTCCGACGTGAGGCGACGCTGCAGCAGTTCGTCCTGCCGGCGGGACTGCCGTGCCGCGACGTCGGCCAGCACGCAGGCCTCCTCGGCCAGGCTCACGGACGCGACGGCGTCGCGCCGCGCGGTCTCGAGATCGGCGCGCGATTCGGCGAGGCGGGCCTTCAGCACGGGGATCGTGTCCGCCTCGGCCAGGACCTGGCCGGCCTTGACGTCCGCTCCACGCTCCACGTGGATCCGCGTGACGACGGAACCCGAGATCGCTTCCGGCGTCGACGGCAGGCCGAGCCGCACGATGCCACCGGCGGGCTCCAGGCGGCCCAGCGCGGCCACGCTCTTCGTCGCTGCAGCCCCCTTGTTCGTGGTTGCGCCCTGGGCCCGGACCGTGGCCGCCGACCCGACGAGGAGGGCCGCGACGACCATGGCGACGGCGACCAGCCCGGCCGTCACTGCAATGGGTCTGTTCTGAACACTGCGCATCATGGGTAACCCTCGTCGTCGTTCCAGCATCAGTCCGGCCACCGGGTGGCAGCCGCCTCGCGGCCGCTGGCATAGCCGGCGGCGACGATTGCATCGAAAGCACGTACGTCGGTCAGGCTGAAGCGGCTCACCTCGGGCCGGATCAGCAGGTCGGCGCGGCGCCCTGCCTCGCGCGCCGTAGCCATCGTGCCGATTTCCGCCGCCTTGAGCATGACGGACAGGAAGCCGGGAACGCGGTAGCGGCGCCGGAACGGCAGGTAGCGTCCGGCGAGCACGGCCCACGGCGACGGCACGGACGCGTAATCCACTGCGTAGGTCTGCCGCGCAGTCACGTCCACGGCGATGACCTGGCCGACGGGGCGGTCACGCATGCGGTCCACCGGCAGGTTGTCGAGAATCCCGCCGTCGATGCTCAGTTGCCCGTCGATCACGGCGGGCGGGAAGACCCCGGGCAGCGACACGCTGGCGCGCAGCGCGAGCGGCAGCGACCCGCGGTCGTGGACGCGGGTCTGGCCGGAGCCAAGGCCACTCGAGAGGCAGAAATACGGCAGCGGCAGGTCCTCGATCTCTCCCGCCAGGTACTCGCCGATCAGTCGCTCCATGCGGCGGCCTCGCAGCAGTGACACCACGGGCAGCGTCAGGTCGCCGAACGGCTTGCCGCCGACGAACGCGGCGCGCGCTCGCGCGATGGCCTCGTCTGCGGGCAGGTCGAGCGCGATCGCCGCGCCCATCACCGAGCCGATGCTCGAACCGCCGACCCAGTCGATCGCGTGTCCCGCCTCGACCAGTGCCTTGTAGACACCGAGGTGTGCGAAGCCGCGCGCCGCCCCGCCGCCGAGCACCAGCCCGAGCGCGGAGCCGTCGAGGATCCGCGCGAGCCGCGCGAAGTCGGCCGGGACGCCCTCGCGCAGGTGCAGATGGAAATCCGTGTGGCGATCCCTGAGCCACGCCGCGGTGCCGGTCAACGTGTCCGGGCTGCCGCGATGCAGCAACAGCAGGGCCTGCGGGGCCACCGGACCGTGCGGGGCGTCAAGCAGCGGTGATTCCCATTCCCGCCGCATCGTCGGGCATGCTGCGTCTGCGACCAGCAGCACGACGTCGGCGTGGCGCAGTGCAACGTCCGTCCAGGGGGTCGCGCCCGGATCCGCGACGTATATGACGTAACGATGCCGGTCTTCCTGCTGGGCCAGCCAGTCGACGAGTCCCGCAGTCACGGGCGCGCCGACGCGGGAGGGAAGCTCGATACCGTCGACTTCAACCAGGTCGGCAGCGGAGAGCGCGCGCGCCGCGCCACGCCGGGCGAGCGCTGCGACGAGCCGATCCGCGAGGTCACGGGTCGCGGCACCGGGGTCGAGAGGCAACAGCGCGATCGTCCGAAAGGATCGGCGAACCGACGTGACGCCCGCCGTCCGGTCCCGCAGGCGCGTCGCAATGCTGCCGGCGAGTTGCCGGGTCAGCTCGGGCCGGCGCTGCGACAGCCGGTCGAACGCCGTCGCGCCCATGCGCAGCAGCAGGCTGTCCCGGGTCGCCCGGATGCCGGCCGACCGTGCGCCGCCGCTCAGCATGCCGATCTCGCCGACGGTTTCGCCCGGGCCGACTTCGGCCACGCAACGGGATCCTGCGCCAGGCTCGGGCGCGTCGATCCAGACCTGCAACCGGCCGCGCACCAGCAAGAAGAGCTCGTCGCCAGGGTCCCCCTGGCGAAACAGCCAGTCTCCACCGCGGCAGACCATGGGCTCGAGTTCCGCGGCAAGCGCGCTCGCCACCTGCTCGGGCAGGCCGAAACCACGCTGGACTGCAAGCAGCAGCGACTGTTGCGTCGACGACGCAGCCATCCGGATTCCCCCTCTCGTCGTTTTCGTTGTATGGGTTCCTGAATGAGGAACCGTCACTCACCATAAGCGACAATGCGGGCGTTTGTCACGGGCGGGCAGGTTGCCGCCAGCTTGGCGCGCGGCCGAAATGTCACGTCCCACGGCAGGGCGGCTGGTATCATCGGTCGCGCAGGGCTCGAATCCACAAGAAACAGCACGCGGCGGACAGGGCATGTCCGGTCCGCGGAAACGCTGACGGATGGAGAAGGAAAATGACTCGATTTGGCATCGCTGCCGTTTCGGCGGCCACGGTCGCATTGCTGGCGAGCCTGGGTGGTCACGCGCGAGCCGAAACCCAGGTCATCCAGCAGGTGCTCGATCGGGTGGCGGTCTTCAACCGCGGCACGGCGCTCGAGATGAAGTTCGACGCGGCCGACGAGCGCCCGCCGGACTTCGCCAACTTCAACCTCGTCGAGTCGGCTGGTCTCGGCAGTTGCCAGCTGAACGGCTCGCGCGGATTGTATTGCCTCGATGGACGTGACGTGCGGCGCTGGCAGGATCCCGCGGACGGCGGGCCGGGCCAGGTCGAGTTCAGTTGTGCCAACAGTGCGCTGCAGCTCGATGCCAAGCGCGGCGACCCGTGCAGTGCGATCGCCGTCGCGCAGAATGGCGACGTCTGGATCTCGGGGCGGCGCGGTAGCGCCTACCAGTTGATCAAGCTGGTTCGGAAGGACGCGGACGGCGCCTGCAGCGAGGGCTCGACGCTGAGCCCGACGAATGGCGTGCCTGCGCGGTACTGCTTCCGTCCGTACGCGTCCGGACGCCCGCTGTTATACAAGCTGGTCGTCGTCGAGGGCGAGGAAGCGGAGCGGTTCGATGCCGGCACTGGTGCGCCTGCAGGCGGCGTGCTGGGCCTCGACGTGCGCAATGCGGTCACGTACTTCAGCACGAGTCCGAACGCGACGCCGGTCGATCTCGTCGCCGGAAAAACGGCGTGGGGCCTCGGCACTAAGGAGGCGCTGCTGGACCTCGCGCTGCTGCAGGTTGCCAACGGCGAGTCGACGGGCGACCAGACCGATAACTTCCTGCTCGCGATGTCCTCGACGGGCCGCGTGCTGGCGCGCCAGACCGATCAGTTCGCTCCCGCGACGACGATCGAGGCTTTCAACGTCCCGGACGAGCGTGACGCGCCGACGGCGCCCATGCCCGAGCAGTGCGACGCTTCGGCACAACGCTATGGGATCGCCGCGAGCGCCAAGTCGGGCCGCGTGTACGTGACCGATCGCAACTACTGCCAGGTGATGGCCCTGCAGCCGGCGGGCCCGCCGTTCATGGGCCTCGTCAACGTGCCGGACGACAGCAGCAGCCTCGGCGCCGACCTGACGCTCGCCACCGCATACGACAATCCGGACCCGGACGCGCCCGTTACGGTTTCCGGCACGTATCCGCCTGACGGCGCGACAGTCGCACCCGGCATCGTCATCAACCTGATCGAGTGCGTCGGTTCGTGCACGCTGATCGCGAACGAGATGAACGAGCCGGCGGCGTCCCTGTTCGCCGTGGAGCTCAACTCGCCCGAGTCGCGCATGGTCCTGTATCAGGTTCGCAACATCCCGGACTGCCGGTACGTGCCGAACGATCCGGACTGCGTCGGCAAGGGTGCGGTCTTCACGCCCCCGGGCAAGCCGGCGATTGCCGCGGAGCAGTACCTCGACGTCGCCAGGCTGTTGCCACCGGACATCACGAGCCAGTTTCCGGCGACCGACACGCCGCCGCCCGGGCTGCCGCCGCTGCTGATCTCGCCGCAGTACCGCGGCCAGTCGTCGACCACGAAGAACTACAGGTTTGGAGCGATCTTCGCGATTCCCGAACCCGGCGTCGTGTTCAAGAACGTCTTCGAGCTCGAGTTCGACATCCAGAAGCTCGCCGATTCCCAACTCGGATGCGTGCTCGGCTACAGGCCGGAGACTCCACTGGGCGACCTGCTGCGCTGGGACGTCGCGACCTGGGTGTCCGAGCGCTACATCGCGCCGGGCGGGCCGTACGGGCTCGCGCCGCAGTACGAGAGCGCATCCGGCACGATGGCGCCGAACAAGTACCGTTACGTCGATACGATCATCAACACCGGCTGCCGCAATCCGCTCAAGAGCAAGGGCACCGGCTTCTCGATGATTGCCTACGACCTCGAGATTGCCTACAACCCGATTCCCGGCGGGGATGACCAGGACGACATCTTTGCGCGCCTGGTCGCCAAGCTGTTCCAGGACCTGAAGCTCGCGCAGACCGAGCTGGCCTGCCCGAGCGGCGTGGATACCGCCACCAGTGACCCGCTGTCCGACTCAGTGTGCTCGAGCCTCGGCAGCACGCTGCTGAACGCCGAGGACAAGCTGGCGAAGTGCATTGGCGCCACGCGGCAGCCCAAGACCAGCGCAGTGGACCAGAACTGCCAGTCGTTCGAGACCCAGTTCTCCGCATACCGTTCCCAGCTGGCGGCGATCGGGCCGGCTTCGGCGACCCGCGATCCCGCGAACCGCATCGGCGGCCTCAAGGCACGATCGGAAACGCTGTGGCACGTCTACGTCGAGCGCTTCCTGCCGTCGGTCCCGCAGGGGGGCTTCTCGCAGCCGACGCCTTGAGTGAGGTGACGCGAACGGTGACCGCGTCGTTCAAGTACCGCGCCTTCATCAGCTACAGCCACGCCGACTCGAAGTGGGCCGGGTGGCTCCACAAGGCGCTCGAAACCTACCGGATACCGCGCCACCTGGTCGGCCGTGAGACGGCATTCGGACCAATCCCGGAACGCCTCGCGCCCGTCTTCCGCGACCGCGACGAGCTCGCCTCCGCAACCAACCTCGGCGACAAGCTGACCCTCGCGCTGCAGCAGTCCGCGGCGCAGATCGTGATCTGCTCGCCGACAGCGGCGCGGTCGCGCTGGGTCAACGAGGAGATCCTCACCTTCAAGCGACTCGGGCGCGAGGACCGCGTCTTCTGCCTGATCATCGCCGGCGAGCCGGGTGCCTCGGCCAAGCCGGAAACGGCCGCGGACGAGTGCTTTCCGAACGCGCTGATTTTTCGCATGGGCCCGGACGGCCAGCTGTCCGACGAGCGCTCGGAGCCGATTGCCGCGGACGCGCGCGCCGGCAAGGACGGCAAGAACGACGCCAAGCTGAAGCTCATTGCCGGCCTGCTCGACATCCCGCTCGACGAGTTGAAGCAGCGCGAGGCGCATCGCCGCCACCGCCGCATGATGCTGCTCGTCACGGCTTCGCTGGCCGGCATGGCGATCACCTCGACGCTCGCCGGAGCCGCCTGGCTGGCGCGCAACGAGGCCGAGCGACAGCGGGTGCGGGCGGAGGCCGAGGCCGAGACGGCCCGCCAGACGACCCGCTTCATGGTGGACCTGTTCAAGGTCTCCGACCCATCGGAGGCGCTCGGCAATTCGATCACCGCGCGGGAGATCCTCGATCTCGGCGCCCGGCGGATCGAGACCGATCTCGCCGACCAGCCGGCGATCCAGGCGACGCTGATGGACACCATGGGCACGGTCTACACCGGACTTGGACTCTACGAGCCGGCGGCCCGCTTGCTGCGCCAGGCCTACGCCGGTCGCAGCCGGGTCCTGGGCGGCGATCATCCGGACGTCGCGCGCAGCCTCAACCAGCTCGGCGAGGTGTTGACGCTGCAGGCGAATTACCCCGAGGCCGAGAAATACCTGCAGGCGGCGCTCAACGATCGGCGTCGCGTGCACGGACCGGATTCCCCCGAGGTGGCCGAGACGCAGATGGCGCTCGCCGAGGTCATGTCCGAGACGGGCCGCTACACCGAGGGCGAACCGCTGATCCGCGACGCGCTGCGGATCCGCCGCGCGCACTTCGGGCCCAGGCACCCGGACGTCGCGGCGAGCATCGAGGCGCTCGGCATCAATTTCTACGAGCGCGGCGACTACGACCAGGCGGTGCCGAGCCTCAGGCTGGCGTTGTCGATGCGACGCGAAATGCACCCCGACGGCCATCCGCTGCTGGCGCACGCAATGGGCAATCTCGCCTGGGCGCTGATGGACCAGCAGAAGTACGACGAGGCGGAGCAACTGCAGCGGGAGTCGCTCGCGCTGAGGCGTCGCCTTTACGGCGACTCGCACCCCACCATCGCCACCGACCTGAACAACCTCGGCTACACGCTGCAATCGCGCGGCGACTTCGCCGGGGCCGAGAGCGCCTACACCGAGGCGCTGGCCATGAACCGCAAGCTGCTCGGCGAAGACCACCCGGAGGTCGCGCTCAACGAGAATAACCTCGCCTGGCTGCTGTATCGCCGCGGCGACCTCGAGGGCGCCGTCGCGCTGCTGCGGCACGTGCTCGAGTCGTACCAGCAGTCGCTGGGCGCGGATCACCCGGACGTCGCGGGCGTCAGCGCCAGCCTCGCGTACTGGCTCATCGACCTTGGGCAGTACGCGGAAGCGGGCGAGTTGCTGCAGCGAAGCCTTGCCATCCGCGAGCAGGCGCTCGGCAGGGAGCATCCGCAGGTGGCCGGCACGCTGACCGTCAAGGCCAACCTGATGCTGGCTACGGGCCGGTATGCGGAGGCCCAGGCCCTCGCGGCGGAGGCCCAGCGGATCCTCCGGGCCAGCCTGCCGGAGGATCACTGGCAGGTTGCGGTGGCGGTCAATGTCGAAGGGGCCGCGCTGGTAAAGCTCCGTGACTTCGCGTCCGCCGAGCAGCTGCTGCTCAAGAGCCAGCCGGCGCTCGCCGGCGCTTCGATCCCGGGTCTCGACGTGCGCGGCCGCCAGCGGCTGGCCGAGCTCTACACGGCCTGGGGCCGACCGGCCGACGCCGCCCGATACCGCAGCGCAGCAACGGGTGCGTCAACCCCCCGCTGAGTCATCCTTTGGTCGAATGCCCATGCGGCAACCACGGCCTCGCTGGCTATACTCCGGTGACCGACGGTGCCACCGCGGGGAGCGGGCTATGGCCTACGACCGCAACAACGTGTTTGCCCGCATCCTGCGTGGCGAGGTCCCGGCCCACAAGGTCTTCGAGGACGAGCACACGCTCGCGTTCATGGACGTGATGCCGCAGGCCGACGGCCACACGCTGGTGATCCCGAAGGCCGAGGCCGAGAACCTGTTCGACCTGCCGGGCCCCGCGCTGGCGGCGACGATCCTGACCACGCAGCGCGTGGCGCGGGCCGTGCAGAAGGCCTTCGCCGCGCCCGGGATCCTGATCGCGCAGCTGAACGGGTCGGCAGCCGGACAGAGCGTGTTCCACATTCACTTTCACGTGCTGCCGCGCCACGAGGGCCTGGACCTGCGCTTCCACGCGCGGGACATGGCTGATCCGGCGCTGCTGGCCGCGCATGCTGCGCGGGTGCGAACTGCGCTCGACTGAGTCGGTAGCGAGTACAACGGACGAGACTACGGGGAGAGGAACATGAGCAAGCTCTACGAAGTGCCGCAGGAATTCGCTGTGCGGGCGCGGATCCGCCATGACGATTACCAGCGGATGTACGCGGAGTCGGTGAACGACTCGGCCGGCTTCTGGGGCCGCATGGGCCGCCGCCTGGACTGGATCCGTCCGTACACGCAGGTCCGCGACGTGAGCTACGACGCCACCGACTTCCGCATCCGCTGGTTTCACGACGGGCAGCTCAACGTCGCGGCGAACTGCCTCGATCGCCACCTGGCGACCCGTGGCGACCAGGCTGCAATCATCTGGGA
>Ga0105094_10001964_pt1 | contig 10757 bp, 13 predicted proteins | sample PPLLak1March2015_2_FD_87023 | JGI IMG/M metagenome (GOLD analysis project Ga0105094, IMG submission 87023) | Freshwater sediment microbial communities from Prairie Pothole Lake near Jamestown, North Dakota, USA - PPLs Lake P8 Core (3) Depth... | ecosystem: Environmental > Aquatic > Freshwater >...
AGTATAAAAGAAAAACCTCTGCAGCTCATTTTAAGTTACAGAGGTTTATCTCTGTCGGAACGGTGGGATTTGAACCCACGACCACCTGAACCCCATTCAGGTACGCTACCGGGCTGCGCCACGTTCCGAAATCAGTGATCGGTGATCAGTAATCAGTTATTAGTTTATTGATCAATGATTACCGATAACTGATTATCAATTTATAGTTTAGTAGTAATAAATTCCAGAATATTTTTAATCTCTTCCAGATCCTTTTTTAAGGACGGCTTCTCTTTCTTATTTCCGTTTGACAGATTATCTCCCCCGATAGAATGTGCAGATGTTTGTGCACTGGCAATCCCCTCAGGTTCGTAATCATCGAGTATCTTTTTAGCCCCTTCAATTGTGTACTTCTTTTCCCTCAAAAGGGCTTTTATATGCAGAATCAGCTGAATATCTTTGTTGGTATAAATCCGGTTTCCTGCACGATTTTTTTGCGGTTTCAGCTGTTCGAATTCAGTCTCCCAGTATCTTAAGACATACTGTTCAACTTCAGTAATTTTACTAACTTCACTAATTGAGTAATAAAGTTTCTTTATTGAAAGTTCTTTCATTAGAATCTTAATCGCTTTAAATAAAGATAATTAATACTGTTTATATTAGCAAATTCAGGAACTTGTTATAAATGAACGGTTTAATAAATATTTACTAATCTATTTTCTTTAGCAATAATATCTATTAATTCACTAATATCATTTAATTGAAAATTCGCATTATGGTTCTCTGTGTTAAAAGTATCTCCATACTTCGCAAAAGCCGTTTTCATCCCGATTTTCGCAGCCCCAACAATATCCCTTTCCACCCAATCTCCTACCATTATTGCTTCTTCAGGCTTTACGTTTAAGCGTTCCAAAATCATTTTGAATGGAGCCGGATCCGGTTTTTTGAAGCCGGTTTCATCAAATGTAACAACAGCGTCCACAATATGATGAAAATTAAGATAAGCCAGCCTCAGCCAGGCTTCTTTAACCGGTGCATCGGAAAGTATTCCCATTTTTATTCCAAGTTTTAAAAGCTTATTCAGTGTAGAATAAACATGAGGATAAGGAATTAATGAGGCTTCTCTTGCTCTGCGGTATGCAACTATCCCGGCGGATAGAATTTTGTAGTCGACTTTATTTAAAACTCTATTCAGGAATTCATCAAAAACCTTCTGGTATTCTATCCCCTGTTCTTTATATATTTCATCGATTATTTTTTGTGAAACTTCCGGAGTAATTTCCAATCCGGCATCGACCATTGCCGGGATTGCTTCCTCAATAGCCCGTTTTTTCATTTTCATAAAATCAACAAGCGTATTATCAAGATCGAATACCACTGCCTTTATCATCAGCGTCCCGCTTCATTAATTAATTTTTTTAATAAGAATATTCCCGCCGAATAACTTTTTTCTTTAAATCCTGAAATGTAGCCGCTGCATGCAGATGCCGTAATTAACTTCTGCCTGAATTTTTCACGTGCAGCCAAATGAGAAAGATGGACTTCTATTTTCGGCAGCTTACATTCTGCAAGAGCGTCGCGAATAGCTACAGATGTATGTGCATATCCCCCCGGATTAATTAAGATTCCATCGAAATCCTTTTCGGCATTTTGGATTTTATCTATTATCTCACCTTCCAGGTTTGTCTGAAAAAACTCGAATGTAATATCGGCGAATTCTTTCTTGAGAATTTCTTTTATAGACTCGAGAGATAAAGCACCGTAATGATTCTTATCTCTTGTCCCCAGCATATTTAAATTCGGACCGTTAATAACAATTATTTTCATTTGTTTTCAGCCATTTCTTCTATTACTTCCCTGATTTTCGGAGTTAAATATATTTGATCTACTCCGAGCTCTTTTAAAGCCGCAGAAAGTATCATTACTTTTTTCTGCAAATTTGCCATCTTGTTAACAACTATAACTTTATTATCCTTCAGAATACAGTAGCCGCCCTTGAAATCGCCTTTTTCGAATCTGACTTCGGCTCCCAACTGGGCGGCTAATGCTTTTAAGTCCTGTATGATCTCCTCAAATTCTTTTTCTTTAATCTTCATGAACTAATCTGCTGTTTTTATTTTTAACGGCTGGAATATCATCAAATAGATAATTGCAAAATAACAAATCAATTCAATTATCGGAAAGCTGCTTAATATTTTAAATCTTTTGATAACTAAATTAAGAACTTCTTCCGTATTAAAAATGCTATAATTTATTTTAAATATAATATCGTAATCTATTGTCATTAAATAAATTTCGAAAGGTAATGTAAGAAAAATTAGAACAGCAATTATAAAAAGCCAGCCATTCCGTTTTAAATTAATTTTGGATGATACTATGAATATTAAAAACGACAATATAAAAAGCTGATAAAGAATTAACGTAAATACAACTGCTGCCCGTAAAACCATCAGAATGCCGGGAAGGTTCTGATTATTTACAAATGGTCTTAATATGAATTCTTCTTCTTCAAAGAGCTGATAAAATACAGCCAGCCGGCAGAGATATCCTCCGATCCATAATGAACCGAGCAAAATTGTTATGAAAAGGAATGTTTTCGAAAGAGGGCTGAGACTTTTCATAGAGATAAATTTTTTAATAAATTAAAATAAAAAAAAATCATGATTGTTGCCTCTATAGACATAGGAACCAATACCGTCATTCTTTTAATCGCTGAGATTCGAAATAATAAAATTATCCCCCTTTATAACGAACAATTGATCCCTAGAATCGGTAAGGGATTGATTCCGGGGGAACCTATCAGCGTTGAGAAGAAAAACAAATTGATTGATATACTTTCCGATTATAAAAAAACAATGGAGAAATTCCATTGCGGGCAGAGCATTGCCGTTGCAACAAATGCATTTAGAATTGCTTCAAACGGGAAGCTAATTGCAGAAGAAATCAAAGAGAAACTAAATTTGGAAGTAAAAATTGTACCCGGCGAAGAGGAGGCAAAGCTCTCTTTTTTAGGCGCTGTATCGGGATTATCCGGCGAAAAAAATGTTGTTGTAATAGATATAGGAGGAGGCAGCTCGGAATTAATTTTCGGCAAAGGAAATCAAATATTTTTTAAAAAAAGCTTCCCGGTTGGAGTAGTTTCCTTCAGTGAAAAATTTTTTAGGCATGATCCGCCTTTACAGAACGAAATTGAAGAGCTAAAAGCAGAATTGGATCAAGCTTTCTCAGGCATCTACAGAGAAAATTTTATTCCGGAAACTGCTGTTGCAATAGCGGGGACTCCCACGACATTAGCCTGCATCCAAAAAGAACTTTCAGAGTTTAATGAAGAAGCTATAGAAGGATCTTTTCTTGCATTCCATGATCTGGAAACGCTTATTAAGGAACTTTCCCTCCTTAGGAAGAATGAAATTCTTTCTAAGTATAAATCTGTTGTAAAAGGGCGTGAAGATGTTTTGCTGGCCGGAACCATAATCTTATATAAAATAATGCACTTACTGAAACTGGATAAAATCATGGTTAGTACAAAAGGAATCCGCTACGGCGCTGTTTTAGAATATTTAGTTAAGGATTAAGATTTTCCAGGATTGTATTCCGCGGAACACCTTTACCTAATTCAGGATAATCAAGCGTATAATGCAGTCCCCTGCTCTCCTGCCTCATTTGTGAAGATTTTATAATAATATGCGCACAGGTGATAATATTTCTAAGCTCAAGTATTGATTCGAAAATCTTTGTTTTTTTATATAACTCTTCGGTTTCCAGAAACAGGTTATGGATTCTTCTCCTTGCTCTTTCAAGCCGGTCATTCGATCTTACTATTCCTACATAATCCCACATAATCTGTTTTACTTCTTTGATGCTGTGAGTAATAAGAACTTTTTCATCGGCACTCAGTGTGCCGGAATCATCCCACTCGGGAATTTCAGGTATTGAAGAGGAGTAATTGCTTAAAAAGTTTTTAATATTCAGAGCCGCACGCTCAGAAAAAACAACTGCCTCCAGCAGTGAATTACTCGCGAGCCTGTTAGCTCCATGAACGCCGGTCATCGATACTTCGCCGCATGCATACAATCCGTTTAGGGAAGATCTCGCCCATTCATCAACTACTACTCCCCCGCAGGCATAATGTGCGGCCGGTACAACAGGTATAAATTCTTTTGTTATATCAATCCCGGAATCTTTACATGCTTTATAGATATTAGGAAAATGATCGATTATTTCTGAGGAACTTTTATGAGTAACATCGAGGTAAACGCAGTCATCTCCCCTTTTTTTCAATTCGTTGTCGATAGCTCTTGCTACAATGTCGCGCGGCGCCAATTCTTGTCTCTCGTCATATCTTTTCATAAATGGTTCACCGTCCTTTGTACGGAGTATTCCGCCGAAACCCCTGACTGCCTCGGAGATTAAAAAAGCAGAGCTTTCCGAACCAATTTTAGATCTATATAATGAAGTAGGATGAAATTGAATGAATTCCATGTTGCCGATTTTTGCACCGGCTCTGTAAGCCATGGCAAAACCATCACCCGTGGCTATAACCGGATTAGTAGTATGCTGATATACCTGGCCTAATCCTCCAGCAGCCAATACGGTAGCTTTGGAAGAGATCTTCAGAACCTCATTTGATGCTCCGGTAAGCACATAGGCGCCCCAGCAGTTCCGGTTATTTAACGGATCATTTTTGAGCTGATTGACATTATGTTCCGTAATTAAATCAATAGCAACGGCGTTTTCAATTATTCTGATTCTATCCATTTCGGAGGCACGGTGAATTAATGCTCTTTCAACCTCTCTGCCCGTTAGATCTTTCGCATGTACAATACGGGGCATGGAATGTCCGCCTTCTCTTACAAGGTCAAGTTTCCCCTCTTTTGAAGTAAATTTAGTACCGATCTCCATTAATTCCATAATCCGGTCGGGGCCTTCCTTCACCATTATCTCAACTGTTTTTTGATTGCATAAACCGGCGCCCGCTACAAGTGTATCCTGAATATGCTTCTCAAAAGAATCATTCGGATCAATTACAGATGCAATGCCTCCCTGGGCATAGTTAGTATTCGATTCCGCTTTATCTTTTTTCGTAACGACAATTACATCGGCAAATTCTGCAATTTTAATTGCCGCAAATAAGCCTGCAATTCCGCTTCCTATGATTAAAACGTCTGCTTTTATTGCCATTTTGAAAATTAATGCCGGTAAATATTACTTTAAAAATAGTCAAAAAAGATCCAACTATAGTACGGGGTTCAATCGGAATAGTAATTTTTTTAACTTGAATAAAAATAACAAAATGAAAATATTGCTGCGGTTAAAGCAGCAGAACCGATTATTGAAATAAAAATGCTTTTAAATTGCATATAAATTGCCGCAGCAGCCAGAAATATTCCCCAAAGAATAATTAAGAGTTCAAAAACCAGGAGTGTGTAAGCTATGCCGGGTTTTAAGTCAAAGGGTGACGGGTTTGCTGAAAAAAGATTTCCTCCGAATATTATTACTTCAATAGGAAACAAAATTATTAAAGCAAACACATGGGGTATAAATGAGTAAGTTAAAATAGAAAAATTATCCTTTATCCTGGTACTTATCCCAATTTGGTTCCCCAGATAAAATAATAAAATTGAAAAAGAAAAAGTCAACAGGCACACAACAATAAAAACCATAATAGAAACTACAGGAAAATTGACGATAACAACAGGATACCGGAAATTATGAAGAACAGAAAAAAAGAGAAGATCCATGGCAAATTTGCCGGATGCGAGAAGAAGAATTAAAGAAGTAAAATTTTTATGTTCGGAGAAGATAATTGTTTTAAATCCTTTTACAGGACTTTCAATCAGCAGCGATAATACTTTCCAAAGATCAATATTAAAAATCCTTTCACGCAAAAATCCTTTGCAGCTTTTGCAGGTCAGTTCGTAAAAAGGATTTTCAGCCTGACAGTTTTTACAAACTACTATGTTTTTCATAAAAATAATTTTAGGAGAAGTGAATTTTAAAAATTAATCTTGAAACCTATCCTATATTCATTCGGGCGGAAATTTTCCTCAACCGTAAAATCAAAAAGGTGTGCATCAACGTAAGCATCCACTAAATTCAACAGGTAAAGGAGCCCCAGATAAATTGCAAACATGTCTCTTTCGTTTCTGTAAAACTCTCTAATGTCTCTATAATCATCAGCATTAGGTGCATTCATATTCTGCCTGTACAAATCTCTGTATCTTTGATAATCGTCATTGTAGAAGTGCCAGGCATAAATAAACCATGCAGCCGCTCCCCAGATTACAGCAGCTTTAAGATAAGATTGATTATAGATTTGTCCCCACCCGGGAATAACAGCGCTGCGTAGAACTGCTCCCCATGGAGATTTCTGCATTTCAAATATCGTGTCCCTCTCCGATTCCTGCTGCGCAAAAGAAGGAATATGCATCAAAGCCGCAAGGATCAGGAGCTTAATGATATGATTTATTGATAGCTTCAAATAGATCGAGAAGCCTTTCTAGTTCATCATTTGAGTAAAACTCAATAACTATTTCACCGGTGCCGTCCTGCTTCTGCCTGCAGATTGCTTTTGTGCCGAAAGTACGGCGTAATTTGTCCTCAATATCGCTTAAGCTCGATGAAAATTGGGAGCTGCGGTCTGCAGAAATCAGAAAAGTTCTCTTCCCCGGTGTGCTTCCGGTTAAAAGCTTCTTTACCATCTGCTCCACTTTTCTTACCGAAAGGTTCCCTTCTTTAATTTTATTCAGAACATCAAGCTGCATTTCTTCTGTAGGAAGATTTATCAGTGCTCGTGCATGCCCGGATGTAATTTCTTCCTTCACTAAAGAATCCTGTATTTCCTTAGGAAGCTTTAATAACCTTATTGAATTAGCTACCGTCGTTCTGTCTTTTCCCACAGTTTCGGCAATTTGTTCCTGTGTAAGGCGGCATTCATCCATTAAACGTTTATATGCAGTTCCGATTTCTATCGGATTCAATTTTTCCCGCTGAATATTTTCGATTAAAGCCATGGCAAGCATGGTTTCATCGGAATCTACCTTAATGATGTAAGCCGGAATTTCTTTATAGCCGATTTCCTTGCATGCTTTAAGTCTTCTCTCGCCTGAAATCAGCTGGTACTTGTTGTATTCAAGGCGGCGTACTGTAATCGGCTGAATCAACCCGTTTGACAAAATGGATTTCTTTAATTCTTCGAATGCTTCGGGAACGAAATGAATACGGGGCTGAAACGGATTCGGAGTAATCATGTCCACCGGAATTTTCGCAAGTATATCGTTCTGCTTCCCCTCATCCCTTTTTAATTCCGAATAATCCATTGATCGGTTCTCAATGGTATTATAACTGTGCTGTTTAATTAAAGCATCCAGGCCCCGGCCAAGTCCCGTTTTTATTTTATTCATAATTTTTTTGGTTCATCTTAAGAATCTCCTCGGTTGAAGTTGAAGAGGATTCTTCGTTGATAGAATTTCTTTTAAGCAGTTCCGATGCAAGCAGCATATAGTTTTTAGCACCTGAAGAAACAGCGTCGTATAGAATAACCGGTTTACCGAAACTCGGGGCTTCCGAAATTCTTACATTTCTGTGAATTATCGTGTCGAAGACTTTATCCCCGAAATATTTTTTTACTTCTTCGGTAACCTGGTGCGACAAACGCAGCCTGGTATCGTACATTGTTAAAAGCACTCCTTCAATTGCAAGATCTTTGTTGAAATGCCTTTTAACAATATTAATTGTGTTGAGCAGCTGCCCCAGCCCTTCGAGAGCAAAATATTCGCACTGGACAGGTATTAAAACCGAATCCGATGCACTTAGTGAGTTTAATGTCAGCAGTCCCAATGAGGGCGGGCAGTCTACAATTATAAATTCATATTTTTCCCTAACGGGTTCCAACGCTTTTTTAAGAAGACTTTCCCGGTTAGGCATATCTACCATTTCTATTTCCGCGCCGACTAAATTTATATTTGACGGAAGCAGATCCAAGTATGGCATAAAGGAATTAATGATAACGTCGTTTGCATTTTCAGAGCCGATCAGGACTTCATAAATAGAAGGCGAATGACTGTTTAAGTTTAATCCTGATGATGAGTTTGCCTGAGGGTCTATATCGACTAAAAGTGTCCTTTTCTCTGCGGCAGCTAATGATGAAGTCAAATTAATTGCCGTAGTTGTCTTGCCGACTCCTCCTTTTTGATTTGCTATTGAAATTATCTTACCCATTAAGGAATAATATAGTAATAAAAAATATTTATGTTCTTATTTTTAGTATTTTTCGGTTAAAAGTCAATCACTGCAGCTTCAATAAAAATTTATGCTATAGTAAATTATTTCTTTAAAATCAAGAAATTGTTTTACCAAAATCTTTCAGCGCTTTACTGTGTATAAATTTCATCAGCTCCAGCTTAAGATTTTCATTCATATTCTGCCGCTTTTCCTCAATCCTTGCAAGCAATGATTTTGGAACCTTTACTTTTTCTTCTGCGGCTAAAGTGTTAATATTTTGTTTTAAAACATCGAAATCGCGTACGGCTCCGGTTAAATCCTGTACATGCTGTATTCTGCCGTAAAACGTTATAAATTTTTTCCTGTCCAGGCATTCAATAAACAATTCCATCGAGTAACGCAGTCTTCTGACTGCAATTCTTGTGTTATGAAGATTTTCTACAGTTTCTTCCTCGAAATACAATTTAATTGAAGACAAAAGATCATTTAATCTTATTGCGAGAATTTTTTTTGAAGCGTTTGCCAATGTTTCAGATGGAGATAATTCTTTTATTTCCCACTTTTTCTTTGTCATAAAAGATTGTTTCTTGGTCTTGTGAAAAGAAAGAAATATAAGTAAAAGAATATTTGCATCCGCACATTAAAACACCTGCTCAGATTTTTCGCATACTGTCCGTCAACTAATATATCGCTTATGTTAAATTTAGATAAAATTATGTTAGGAAAAGCTGTCTTGGAATGCCTGCAATCAGGCACCAAGACTGTATGAACTTCAATTAAACTTTAATACGGATTATTTTTCTTTCAGGTATTGTTCAATAATGTTTTTTACTCCCCCTTCGGCAGGAGCTTTAAATGCTTTAGTAAGCTTTTTCCTAAGTGCATCTTTCGAAAGTCCCTTTATCAGTTCTCCGTTTTCTGCAAGAGAAATGCTGCCGGATTCTTCGGATACAATTACACTTATTACATCGGCTTGTTCGGAGATTCCCAGCCCGGCCCGATGCCTCATGCCTAATGCTTCTCCGTTTATTGAAGTGGTTGAGGAAAGCGGCAAAGTACACCTTGCTGCTTCAATAGTATTATTTTTTATTACTACCGCGCCGTCATGCAGAGGAGATCTCGGGAAAAATATAGATCTAAGCAGTTCTTTACTGAGTTTTGCATTAATTTGTTCGCCCGTTTCGGTTAAGCCTCTTATTCCCGATGATTTAACAATAACTATTAAAGCGCCGTGCTGATGCTGCGAAAGCTCAAAAGCAGCTTCGGTTATTATTGAAGCCGGTTCCGGAGGCTCTGACTTTACAAAAATTTTAAATATCGGATTCTTTGCTACAATTACCAGCAGCCGCCTTATTTCGGGCTGGAATAATATTAAAAATGCTATTACCCAGATATCGGTAATCAATTTCAGAAGCCAGCTTAAAGCTTTTAAATTTGCAACCTGGGAAATAAAGGAAAGTACCAGAATTATCATAAGCCCGGCAAATATTTGAGTAGCAATCGTTCCTCTCAAAAGCGTATAAAGCTTATAGATTATAAAAGATACAATGGCTATATCTATCAAATCCGATAACGTTACTGTTAGAAATCCGATTTTAAAAAGATCAAACATAAAAAATATAAAGATTAAAAAGATTTTGCCGCAAAACGGCATCCCATTATGCGGGAAAAGATTTATGTAATATTACTAACTAATTTTGAAACCTGAACTCCAAATTTAACATTATGTGTTCTAATTATTTTTGCACCGTTTTTAACGGCAACCGATTCAACTAATGCAGTTGCATTATCTCTTTCCGTTACATCAAGATTGAAAGTCTTACCGATAAAAGACTTTCTAGATACCCCGATTACTAGCGGAAAACCTAAGCTTTTAAAATCACCCAGCCTTTTTATTATCTCAAAATTATCCCGGATTTTTTTCCCAAAACCGATTCCGGGATCGACAAAAATATTTTGAATCCCGAATTCTTTTGCTTTTTGGGTTTGTGAATCTAGAAAATCATAAATTTCTTCTATTAAATTCTCATATACCGGATTATTCTGCATGTCTTTTGGCGTCCCCTTTATGTGCATTACTATTAAAGAAGCATCATGATTTGCGGCTGTTTCGGCAATCTCAGGATCGAAAGTTAAGCCGCTGATATCATTTACGATTGAAGCTCCATGCTTTAAGGCTTCATCAGCGACTTCATGCTTGGTTGTATCTATGGAGATAATTGCCCCGGGCTTCTTTAATAAAATTTCATCAATTACAGGGATCACTCTATTTAATTCTTCCTGAACCGGAACCGGATCTGAACCGGGCCTTGATGATTCTCCGCCTATGTCAATAATATCCGCTCCTTCATCCGCCATTTCTATACCATGAACCACTGCCGTTTCTTTATTAAAATATGATCCCCCGTCGGAAAAAGAATCAGGTGTAACGTTTAAAATTCCCATAACATACGATTTATTAAAAATAAACTTTTTGTTCTTAATTGCATAACTTATAGAATCGTAGCCTTCAAAGTTTTTTATGGAAGCTTCAATGCTGTTCTTCAGAAGATTAT
>Ga0105094_10001974_pt1 | contig 10713 bp, 9 predicted proteins | sample PPLLak1March2015_2_FD_87023 | JGI IMG/M metagenome (GOLD analysis project Ga0105094, IMG submission 87023) | Freshwater sediment microbial communities from Prairie Pothole Lake near Jamestown, North Dakota, USA - PPLs Lake P8 Core (3) Depth... | ecosystem: Environmental > Aquatic > Freshwater >...
AGAACTTCCCGGTCGCGTCGCTGCTGATGCCGGCATCGCTGCGGCCTGCGGTGCGCGCGATCTACCGTTTCGCCCGCGCAGCGGACGACATCGCCGATGAGGGCGATGATCCGCCGGCGCGCCGACTCGAGCGGCTCGGAGAACTCCGTGCCGAGCTGCGGTTGATCGAGCGCGGTGCACCATCGCGCTGGCCGGATCTCGCCGAAGCGATCCGCCTTCATGCGCTGCCCGCGGCGCTGTTCGACGATCTGCTGTCTGCCTTCGCGCAGGATGTCACGACCACGCGTTATCTCTCGTTTGATCAGTTGCGCGACTACTGCCGCCGTTCTGCCGATCCGATCGGGCGCCTGCTGCTGGCGCTCTATCGGCGCAGCGAACCGGACCTGCTTCCGCTCGCGGACGCGATCTGCACGGGACTGCAGCTGACCAATTTCTGGCAGGACGTGGAACTCGACTGGATCAAGGGGCGGATCTACGTCCCTCAGCAGGACCTCGAGCGTTTCGGGGTCAGCGAGCAGCAGATCGAGGACCGGAACGCAGATGATCGCTGGAGAGCGCTGATGTCCTTCGAAACCGAACGCGCGCGCCGGCTGTTGCGCTCGGGAGCCCCGCTCGCGGCGGCACTGGGCGGCCGCGTCGGCCTCGAACTGAGACTGGTCGTGCAGGGAGGACTCCGCATCCTCGAGCGCATCGACGCGGTCGGCGGCGATGTCTTCCGCGATCGCCCGACCCTGTCCGCGCGCGACTGGACCCTGATGAGCTGGCGCGCGCTCCGCCCGCTGCCGGCTGCCGCATGACTCCCGACGAATATTGTCAAAGCAAGGCAGCGGCCAGCGGTTCGAGCTTTTACTACTCGTTCCTGTTCCTGCCGCCGGAACGTCGGCGCGCGATCACCGCGGTCTATGCCTATTGCCGCGAAGTCGACGACGTCGTCGATGAAGTAACGGACGCAAGCGTCGCGGAAGCGAAGCTCGGCTGGTGGCGGCGCGAAGTCGCAGAGCTCTTCGCCGGCCGGCCCAGCCACCCGGTCACGCAGGCGCTGCAGCCGATCGTCGGAAGCACTTTCGGCATCACCCGCGAACGGCTCGAGGCCATCCTCGATGGAATGGAACTCGACCTGCGGCAGAACCGCTTCCTCGACTACGCCGCCCTGAGGCAATACGCGCACCTGGTCGCAGGTGTCGTCGGCGAGATCTCGGCCGCGATTTTCGGATACCAGGATGCGCGCACCCTCGAATACGCAGCCAGGCTCGGGCTGGCGCTGCAGCTGATCAATGTCATTCGCGACGTCGGCGACGATGCCCGGCGTGGCCGGATCTACCTGCCGCTCGACGAGCTGCAGCGATTCGGCGTCAAGGCGGCGGACCTGCTGAACGGCCGCTACGTCGACGGGTTCGGCCCGCTGATGCAGTTCCAGGCCGATCGCGCGCGCGCGACCTATCGTGAAGCCATTGCGCTGCTGCCGGATATCGACCGGCGGTCGCAGCGTCCGGGGCTGATCATGGGCGCAATCTATTCGAGCTTGCTCGAGGAGATCGAAGCGAGCAGGTTCCAGGTGCTGCACCAGAGGATCGCGCTGACGCCGCTGCGCAAGCTGTGGATTGCGTGGCGGACATGGGTGTTCCGCTGAGCAATCGATTGCGGATCGCGGTGGTCGGCGGAGGCTGGGCCGGCTGCGCTGCAGCCGTGCACCTGGCCAAGGCAGGCGCGTCGGTCATGCTGCTCGAAGCAAGTCGCGACCTAGGCGGACGGGCGCGCCGGCAGGAGCTCGAGCTCGGCGGTACGCGCCACGTGCTCGACAACGGCCAGCACCTGATGATCGGCGCGTACTCGGAAGTCGCGACGCTGCTGCGACTGATCGCTGTTCCGCTCGACTCGGTCGTCGAGCGAAGGCCTTTCGAACTGCGCTACGCGGACGGGTTTCGGGTACAGGCAGCTCGCCTGCCCGCGCCGTGGCACCTGGCCTGGGCCCTGCTGGCGGCACGCGGCCTGGGTTTCGGCGAGCGGACTGAGATGGCTGGCCTGCTGCGCGCCTTGAAGCGCAGCCACTGGAGACTCGATGCCGACTGCGAACTTGCCGGATGGCTCGAGGCGATGGGCCAGCGGCCGCGCCTGGTCGCACGGGTCTGGCGCCCGCTCGCAATCGCCGCGCTGAATACGCCGCTCGAGCGCGCGTCCGCGCAGATGTTCGTCAACGTGCTGCGCGACAGCCTGGGCGCCGCAAGCGACGCGTCCGAGCTGTGGCTCGCGCGAATGAACCTGTCGGAGCTGCTGCCAGAGGCGGCGGAACGCTTCCTCGGGCACCAACGTGTTCGCCGTGGCACTCGCGTCGAGACCATTGCGCAGGAGGACGGCACCTTCAGGCTCGGCATCCGGAGTTCCGGTGAACTTGCGTCCCTCGACGCCGATGCGGTCGTCTATGCGGCGCCCCCCAGCCAGCTTTCGCGTGTCGCTGAACGCCTGACCGGCCTTGCTCCGATTCTCGAGGCGGTCGAGCGCTTTTCGTTCGAGCCGATCGCGACTGTCTATCTGAAGTACACGGAGCCGAAGACGATTTCGGATCGCTTCCCCCGACAATTCACGGCGCTGATCGAGGCCCCTGACCAAGAGGGATACGGACAGTGGGCATTCGACCGCGGTGCCTTCGAAGCCGCGAACCGCGGCGTGGTCTCGGTCGTCATCAGTGCCAGCGGGAAGCACCTTGAGGCGCCGATCGAAGCAGTGGCCACGGGCGTTGCAAGACAGCTCACGGCCCAGCTGGGTCTGCCGGCGCCGGTCGCAGCTCGAGGCATCGTCGAGAAGCGTGCGACGCTGGCGGCCGTTCCGGGACTCGTTCGGCCTTCGAACGCGACGCCGGTGCCGGGCTTCGTTCTCGCCGGCGACTGGACCGCCTCGGATTACCCGTCGACGCTGGAAACGGCAGTGCGAAGCGGCCGCGCAGCGGCCAAGCTTCTGCTGCCAACGAACTAGCGTTCCCCGCGCACACGTTCGAGCGCCTGCTCGAGCCGATCGACCGCGATGACCTCGAGACCTTCGATCGGCTGCCTTGGCGCATTGCCTCGCGGAATCATTGCGGTCGAGAACCCAAGCTTGGCCGCTTCCTTCAGTCGGTCCTGCCCGCGCGGCGCGGGCCGCACCTCACCCGCGAGGCCGATCTCCCCGAACGCCACGAGGCCGCGCGGCAATGGCTTGCTGCGCATCGAGGACACGATCGCGAGCAGCACCGCGAGATCGGCGGCAGGCTCGTCGATGCGCACGCCGCCGACCGCGTTGACGAATACATCCTGGTCGAACGCTGCGATTCCCGCGTGCCGGTGCAGCACCGCGAGCAGCATCGCCAGACGCTGGGGATCGAGGCCGACGGAGAGCCGCCTGGGGTTTGGAACATGCGCGGTGTCGACCAGGGCCTGGATCTCGACCAGCAGCGGACGCGTGCCCTCCTGCGTGACCATCACGCAGGACCCTGCGACCTGCGCGTCATGCTTTGACAGGAACAGCGCCGACGGATTGCTGACGCCCTTCAGGCCGCGATCCGTCATCGCAAATACGCCGAGCTCGTTGACCGCCCCGTAGCGGTTCTTGAACGCGCGCACCAGCCGGAACGAAGAGTGCGTATCGCCCTCGAAGTACAGCACCGTGTCGACCATGTGTTCGAGCACGCGCGGTCCCGCGAGCGAGCCATCTTTCGTCACATGACCGATCATGATCAGCGTCAGTCCGAGCTGCTTGGCGATGCGCGTCAGCTGCGCCGCGCACTCGCGCACCTGTGACACCGAGCCCGGCGCCGATTGCAGTTCGCCCGAATACAGCGTCTGGATCGAGTCAACGACGACGACGGCGGGTCGGTCGCTCTGCAGTGTCGCGACGATCCGTTCGAGCCCGGTTTCCGACAGCAATCGAACTCGAGCCGCTTCGACGCCGAGGCGGCGCGCGCGCAGCGCGACCTGCGCTGCCGACTCCTCGCCGCTGATGTAAAGCACCGGAAGCGAGGCCGACAGCGCGGCCAGCGACTGCAGCAGCAGCGTCGACTTGCCGATCCCCGGGTCGCCTCCGATCAGCACGACTCCGCCCTCGACGAATCCGCCGCCGAGCACGCGATCGAATTCGTCGACGCCGGACGGGATTCGCGGCGTCTCCCTGGCCTGGATGTCGCCGAGCGTCACCGCGGCAGCGGGCGCCAGTGCGGCGTAGCGATGTTCTCCGGTCTCGATCCGCGCTTCGGCCAGCGTGTTCCAGGCGTTGCAGTGCGGACACTGGCCCTGCCACTTGACGCTGGCGCCGCCGCACTCGGAGCAGACGTATTGCGTCTTGGCCTTGGCCATTTCAGCCAACCTCGATGACCGGGACGCGTGCTGCAAGCGCGCACATAAGTTCATAGCCGACGGTGCCGGCTGCGTTGGCCACTTCGTCGATCGGCACCTGCGTGCCCCAGAGTTCGACCGCACTGCCGAGGCCCGCCTGCGGCACGGTCGACAGATCGACCGTGATCATGTCCATCGATACTCGCCCGACCAGCGGCACTCGCACGCCCTCAACGGCGACCGGCGTGCCGTCCGGCGCGCCGCGCGGGTAACCGTCGGCATAACCGCAGGCGACGACACCGATGCGCATGGCATGCCCCACTGCTGCTCGCGAACCATAGCCGATGCACTGGCCTGCTCTCAGCTGCTGAGTCGCGATCAGCTTGGACGTCAGTTGCAAGGCGGGATGGACGCCGAGCGAACGCGCGGAGTGAGACTCGTCGGTCGCGGCGCCATACAGGACGATGCCCGGACGAACCATGTCGCCGCCGACTTCCGGACGCAGGAAAAGCGCTGCTGAATTGGCCACGCTGCGTCGCTCGTCCCATTGCCCGGCGATGCGATCGAATTCCGCCAGCTGCTCGGCCACTTCGACCGGACCTGTGAGATCCGAACGCCGGTCGGCATTTGCGAAGTGCATCATCAGGGTGACATTGCGCACGCCAGGCGTTGCCTTCAGCCGCTTGTATGCCTGCCCGGCGCCCGCCGCAACGAAGCCGAGGCGGTTCATTCCGGTGTTCAGCTTCAGATGAACATCCATCGGCCCGGACAGGCGCGCGCCCTCGAGCATGTCGATCTGCTCTACGCAGTGCACGACCGATGCCAGCCGGAGTTCGGCGGCTGCCTCCAGATCGCGCGCTTCGAAGCAGCCTTCGAGAAGCAGTAACGGCCGCGACCAGCCGGCTTCCCGTGCGCGCTGTGCCTCGTGCAGATCAAGCAGCGCGAGTCCGTCAGCATCGGCGAATGCCCGGATCGCGCGCTCGAGTCCGTGGCCGTAGGCGTTGGCCTTGACGACCGCCCAGACAAATCGGCCGCGCGCGTGCGAGCGCGCGAGCGCCAGGTTGTGACGCATCGCGGCAAGGTCGACGGTGGCCTGGATCGGGCGTGGCACGAAGGGCGGGCAGCGCAGTGGGAGCGACGACGGCTATGGCCATAGCATAGCGATGCCGTCATCGCAGCCGGCCGGGGTTCGCGTGTTATAACGCGCCGCCGGTCCGAACAGCTCCGACCGAGAGCCGCAGACCGGTTCGCGGTTCGATAACGAGAGACACTCCGCCTTGTTTTTCGCGCGTCCCCGACGCGTCGCTCATCGATGAATCGCGGCTTCTACACGATCATGGCCGCGCAGTTCTTTTCGTCGCTGGCCGACAATGCCCTGTTGATCGCTGCGATCGCGCTGCTGCGCGAGATCGACGCCCCGGCGTGGATGACGCCGATGCTGAAGCTGTTCTTCGTCGTTTCCTATGTCGGGCTGGCCGCGTTCGTCGGCGCCTTCGCGGACTCGTTCCCTAAGGGCCGCGTGATGTTCATCACGAACACGATCAAGATCGGCGGCTGCCTGATGATGTTCATCGGTTCGCATCCGCTGTTCGCGTACGCAGTCGTCGGCTTCGGGGCGGCCGCGTATTCGCCCGCCAAGTACGGAATCCTGACCGAGTTGCTGCCGCCGGAGAAACTCGTGATCGCCAATGGCTGGATCGAAGGGCTGACGGTCACGTCGATCATCGCCGGCTTTCTGCTTGGCGGCGTGCTGATCAGCTCCAAGGTATCCGCCTGGCTGCTGACCTTCGACATGCCCCTGATCGACACGGGCATCGACCTGCCGGCCGAGGCCGCGATCGCGGTAGTCGCCTGGATGTACGTACTGGCGGCACTGATCAACCTGTCGATCGGCGACACCGGCGCGAGATATGCAAAGCAGCACGTTCACCCCTGGAAGCTGCTGGTCGGCTTCGTGCACTGCTGCAGCGTGTTGTGGCGCGACAAGCTAGGACAGATTTCGCTGGCGGTAACGACCCTCTTCTGGGGGGCCGGCGCGACGCTGCAGTTCATCGTGCTGAAGTGGGCCGAACAGGTGCTCGGGCTCGACCTGGCGCGCGCTGCGATACTGCAGGCGGTCATCGCGGTCGGCATCGCGATCGGTGCGGTGTACGCGGCGGCGACCGTCTCGCTCAAGAAATCCCTCGGCGTGCTGCCGGTCGGTGTCGCGATGGGAATCATCGTCACCGGGGCAGCGTTCTACCAGCGCGGGCTGGTCCCGGATGGCGCGCTGGCGCTGGGTCCGCTCTCAGCCAGCTACTTCCTGTTGATTGCCTGCGCGCTGCTGGTGGTGATCGGCGCCCTCGCCGGCTACTTCGTCGTGCCGATGAACGCGCTGCTGCAGCACCGCGGCCACGTGCTTCTGTCGGCGGGGCACTCGATCGCGGTGCAGAACTTCAACGAGAACCTGAGCATCCTGGTCATGCTCGGCCTGTACGCCGTGCTGATCTGGCTCAACCTGTCCATCCAGGCGGTGATGTTTCTGTTCGGGGTCTTTGTCGCCGTATCGATGGTGCTCGTCATGCTGAGGCACCGCTACAACCAGCGGCAGTTCGACTCGGTTGCGCTGATCGGCGAGGTCAGGCGCTGACCTCGAACAGCTCGCCGGCCATGACGGCTCCGGGTCTCAGTGCGCGATAGAGCAACGGCAGGCTGACGTTCATCCGATCGTCGACGTCGGAGTGGCTCGAGATCGACGAGCGAGCCGGGTTCCTTGCTGCGCTCCAGGGTCATGGGTAGACCGAGCGAGATCAGAGTTTCAAGAGAAACCGACTCAATTCGGATCAGGATGTGGCCCGCGCGGCAACTTCCCTGGCCAGGCATAGATCGGCCCAGACCTTTGCCTTGTCAGCAAGATTTCGCAGAAGATAAGCCGGGTGATAGGTGACCACGACCGGAATTTCACGTCCTGCGACGCCGACGCGATGCACGCGGCCCCTCAGGCTCGCGATGCTCGCGTCGGTTCGCAGCAGCGACTGAGCCGCGAAGCGCCCCATCACGACGATCAGCTTCGGATTCACCAGTTCGATTTGCCGCAGCAGAAAGGGCTCGCATTGAGCCACTTCGGACGGTTCGGGATTGCGATTGCCCGGCGGACGGCACTTCAGAACGTTCGCGATGTAGACCGACTGCGGCGTCCGGCCCGTCCGCGAGAGGCCGACGTTTGCCAGAATGTTGTCGAGCAGACGGCCGGCCTGACCGACGAAAGGCTCGCCTCGGGCGTCCTCCTCGGCGCCCGGGGCTTCGCCGATCAGCATCCATTCGGCGTTCGGATTGCCGACGCCGAAGACTGTCTTCGTGCGCGTCTCGCACAGCCGGCACGCCCGGCAGCCTGAGACTTCCGCGGCAAGTTCGTCCCAGCCGAGTCGTGCAATGCGCTGTTCGCGCGAGTCTGACGCAGACGCGCCAGCCGCAGAATGCTCGGTGGACATCGCGGCGGGCTGGTCCCGACGGAGCCAGATCGGACCCATTCCCATCGCCTGCCATATGCGGGCGCGCCGCGCATCCAGTGTCATAGTGCGATCCGCATGACGATGGCGTCTTCCCGGCCGCCGTGCGCAGGGTAGTAGCCGCGGCGCGTTCCGATCCGTTCGAATCCGTAGCGCTGGTACATGCGGAGCGCCGGCTCGTTGCTTGGCCGCACTTCCAGCAGCATCGTGCGCGCGCCATGGCCCCGGCCGACCTCGGCCATCCATTCCAGCGTGCGCCAGCCGATACCCTCGCGCTGCCGGTCTTTCTCGACACTCAGGTTGAGCAGATGCGCCTCGTCGAGTGCGAGCATCATGACGGCATATGCAATTACTGCGCCCTGCCGGTCGCGCAGGACCCAGCTGCTGTAGCTGGCGCGCAATGCGTCCTGGAAGTTGCCGCGGGTCCAGGGAAATGGATAGATCCGGCCTTCGACCGCGACGATCTCGTCGAGATCCATCGCGCTCATCGGGGCGTATCGATCCGGGTCGGACTTCGGCAATGCGCTCATGTGACAGGCGCCCCTTGGCGCCTCTCTTCTATCGTCAGCGCGACATGATCACGCACGTATACCGGCATCGCCTGCGCCGGCGGGACTGCGAGTCCCCGCTCGGCATCGATGCGGGCCAGCCGCGCGACGTCGGCTGCGCTGGCGCGCACTGAAGGCAGCGCCTGCCACGATACGGACTCGGGCCAGTCGGAAGCGAACTCCGTCAAGGCATTGCCCGCGACGAGTCCCACCTGCTCGGAGCTCGCTATCCCGGCCAGCGAGTCCGGGCGTTCGAGGGACGCCGCCCTCAGTTCTGTCACGCAGGCATCATTCCGGTAGATGGCACAGTAGGCCTCGTGCATCCGCGCGTCGATCGCCACCAGCACGCGCTCGGCGGCCTTCTCGCTGAGTGCACGCGCGGCGAGCGCACGCAGGTTACCGACGGCAACGACGGGCTTGTCCGTTCCATAGGCCAGTCCCTGCGCAATTCCGCAGGCGATGCGCAGGCCGGTGAACGATCCAGGCCCCGAGCCGAATGCGAAAAAATCGACATCAGTCAGGACCCGTCCAGCCTCCGCCAACACCGCATCCACCATCGGCAGGATGCGCTCGGAGTGCCTCTGACCCACCACCTCGAGGCGTTCGACGAGCCGGTCGTCCGCCAGCACGGCCACCGAACAAACTTCGGTCGCCGTGTCGAGCGCGAGGACGGTGGGAAGCATGCGCGTGATCATACGTTCCCCGCATGCGGTGGCAGCCCCGCCCGCGCGTGCTCCGGCCACTACGCAAGGAAACCCGGAAGACCGCGGAACGTCTGGCGGCGGCGACCCGCTGCGCGGCCGACGTGCGCCAGCTAGCCGATGAAGTTCAGCGGCTCATAACGCCTTTGCAGAACGAGATCCGATGGCAGATGCCACCATTGCTCGAGCACCGTGGCGTAGACGCGCCTGAAGTCGGTCGTGTGCCGCAGGTTGCCGTCGGCATCCAGCGAGCGCAGTGGCGGCGATTCGCCGTGGATGCCGCCACGCACGGCCGGCCCGAATGCGAACAATGTGCCGGCGGTGCCATGGTCGGTTCCGCCGCTCTGATTCTCCCGCGGGCGCCGTCCGAATTCCGAATAGCTGAGCACGAGCGTTCGGTCCCACACCCCCAACTCGATCAGAGCCGAGCGCAGCGCCGCAACGCCCTCCGCGAAAAGTCGAAGCAGCGTCGCATGGACCGGAGACTGGTTCTGATGGGTGTCGAACCCCGGCAGCGTCAGACGCAGGACGGGGACGCTCCCGGTCGCCGCGATGCCCGCCGCGTGCTGGACGGCGATCCCGACCGGTCCCCGCGGAAACTCGGTCTTGAAGGTCACATCCCGCCGGATCGCGGCGCCGGCGCGCACGATGTCCCCTTCCACGCGCAGCAGGTGCGCCATCGCACCACGCGCGGGGACGTTCTCGATCGATGCCAGCCGAGACTGGCGCGCAAACCGCGCCGGGTCGTTGACGGCTACCGCGCGCGCGCCGCCCGCCAGCGGTCCGAGGTCGGCGGCGCCGATCACTACGCCGTCGGCACTCAGCCGGGCAAATGCGGCCTGACCCTGGACCGCACGTGACAGCCAGCCCGACTGCAGGTACTGATGGCTGTCCGACGCCGTGTCCCAGATCTCGATCGAGCGGAAGTGCGACAGGTTCGGTGCGGGATATCCGACGCCGGCCAGAATGGCCATCTCTCCTGCCTGCCACAGCGCCTCCAGGGCCGCCAGCGACGGATGAACCGCTGGCGCCCCGTGCCAGCGCAGAACCACATCGGGTTTCAGCGCGAGGCGCGGGCGCAGATCGAAGTAGAGACCGTCATCGACAGGTACGACTGTATTCAGGCCGTCGTTGCCACCGCGCAGTTCGATCAGCACCAGCAGGCGCGGGGCCTCGGCGCGCGCCCAGGCCGGCAGAGTCGCTGCCGACAACAGAACCGAGGCGTTACGGAAAAATCCGCGGCGATCCATCGCGTGCCCCTATTTGAGCTGGTACGCCGGGTCGAGCAGGATGGCCCGCAGCGCGTCGAGCCCGAGCGCGCCTTCGCGCGCCGGAGCGCTCGGTGCGACGACGAGCAGAGCTTGCTCGAGTCGCGCGCGGGCGTCGGGCGATGCAACGCGTTCCGGCGCGAGCCCCACACTTGCCAGCCATGCCGCGCTGTCGACGCGGGCTGACCGCGCCTGCTCGAGCGCCTGCAGGCGGCGTCTCCGCCCATCGGCAGGCGTCACCGGCGCTGCCATTATCGCCATCGCCTCTGCGGGTCCAACCGAAGTTCCCGTCAATGCGCGATCGAGAAATTGCTTGCGCGCCAGAAGGGTCTGCGTGTTGATCCAGGCGACGCCGCCGGGCCAGCCCCGCACGTTCGGTGGGGAGAAGAGGTTCTGGCCCATGCCGG
>Ga0105094_10001977_pt1 | contig 10710 bp, 8 predicted proteins | sample PPLLak1March2015_2_FD_87023 | JGI IMG/M metagenome (GOLD analysis project Ga0105094, IMG submission 87023) | Freshwater sediment microbial communities from Prairie Pothole Lake near Jamestown, North Dakota, USA - PPLs Lake P8 Core (3) Depth... | ecosystem: Environmental > Aquatic > Freshwater >...
CACTTGCGCTTGCATCTGGCGGAATTGGTCGCTGCGTGCCAGTTTGAAAGCCAAAGCCATACCCGCATAAGCATGTACGTGGGGACCGCCTTGCTCGCCCGGGAAAACTGCCCGGTCGATCTTCCGCGCCAGGGTTGCATTCGTCGTGAGGATGCAAGCCCCGCGCGGACCGCACAGCGATTTGTGGGTGGTGAAGGTGATCACATCCGCATATCCTACCGGGGATGGGTATACGCCAGCCGCGATCAAGCCCGCGACATGCGCAACGTCCGCAAACAAGTAAGCACCTGCAGACTTTGCAATTTCCTTGAATTTTGCCCAGTCTACTGCCCAGGGATAGGAGGAATACCCGGCAATGATGAATTTAGGCTGGGTTTTCTGCGCCAGTTCGGAAACAGCCTCATAGTTGATTTTTTCAGTTTGCGGATCGACCGTGTAATGCACGGCGTTATACAGCTTGCCGCTCCGGTTGACCGGGGAGCCATGCGTCAAGTGCCCTCCATGCAGCAGGTCCATACCCATAATGGTATCTCCGGGATTGACCAGCGCATGGTAGACAGCATTATTGGCTGGCGCTCCGGAGAGCGCTTGAACATTGACGTAAATATCATCCGCAGAAATCCCATTGGCGGCAAAAGCCTCCGCGCAGCGCCGCCGAGCCAGGGCCTCGATGATATCCGCATATTCCACACCTTTGTAGTAACGGGGATCGGAATATCGCCGGAAATGGGCCAGGCGTTCATCATAATTCAGGATTTCTTGTTCTTTGAGCCAGCGTGTTTCCTCGTCTGGATAGCCTTCTGCATAGATGTTTTGAAAAACTGACCCCAGCGCCTCTCTTACCGCTGCAGGTGCAGCACTCTCGCTGGGGATCAGGATCAACTTACGATATTGTCGTTCCTCTTCTATGTGAATCAGATCATCGAGATCAGGATCAAGCTCTGCAAGTGAACCGCGGAAAAGGTAATCTGACATGAGGGTCTCCTGGGTAGGTTGAAAGATTGTCCGACAGAGATGACAAAACTACCAGTTGAATGGAACCAACTGGCCCGTCACAATTGAATTGTAGCCCCTCCAGAATATTGGGTCAAGTGATTAAAAGCACACCCTGTACAGTACGAACGCTCTCACTCCATTATACTGTCATTGGCCCATGCGATCCGCGCATCGATGCAGCGCGCCAGCCGGCACACCACCGGGCGATATCCGAAGCTCGGCCAAAAGCGCGAAGCCAGCAGTTTTTGCTGCGCCATTCCGTATCACTGTACCGGTAATCCGGCTTGCGCGCCTGCGCCAGCCGGGGGAAGAGGCTCGTCATGGCAACGAATAATTTTTATCGGCATGGCCTCCACCTTTTACCAAATCGTCTTGGCATCTCTCGGGAGTATCTTAATGTGCCGGATAAAGTTCGATACATTACGATCGTACTTTAACGGGTAGGTGAATCCAAACGCCCTGGCCACCGGTAAACTGATCTCTCGAAACAAATCGCCCATCGTGAATAAAGATTTCCACACTTTCTCCGGATTGGCATCGCAGTAGGTGCGCTCGAGCAATTCCCACAGCTCTGTTTCGAGAAAATTCTTAAGGAACTTGCCAAATTTCCCCGGGGATTGTTGGAAATCCGTCTTCACCCCACAGTACCACACCAACATCTTCATCAACTCTCCCCGCATCAGGGTATCGAGCATATACTTTGCGTAGGTCAGCTCATCGCGCCAAAGCCCCTTAGCTACATAGGGATTCAACCACCAGAACTCATTGCAGCAATCTTCAAATAATTTAGAAGTCGGCTTACGGGGCAGATAATCCAGTTCGCTAGGTGGCGGTAGCTCGCCGATCAATCCATCCTTATCCAGCAGAACGACGGTTAAAGAATCTTTTGTACATCGAGGTATCGCTTCGGTTGAGTAGAAGCCGAGATCGATGCGATTTCCATCCATGAACTGCATCAGGTAGCCATAGCCCCCATCTTTTTGCGGAGGTGGATCTCCCATATCTTCGGGTGTTTGCAGGATCATAATCTCGCCAAAGGTATCCACGATGTTTTGATTCCTACGGTACGGCTCAACATCCTTGACGAAATAGATGATGTCGTAATCTTGAAACAGGTCTTTCTTGACATTGGGGTTAACCCGCGAGCCGTTCATGACTACCGCACGGACATCCTCGTTGTTGCCTGCGAATTGTAGGATGAGATCGATCATCTCTTTTTCGCTGCGCATGGTCACTCCAGTATTTTCGTTATGCGGTTCTAGTGATGAATTTTCTTTAGCCAGATCGCCAAAGGAATGAGCAACATCGTGGCGCACAATTGCGCACCAGGCTCTTCAGTGGCTGGAAGGTTGGTCTGCGATGGCTGAGGAGTTATCGATTCTGGCAACGGGGATGGCGCTGACGCGGGTATTTCAGTCTCGGTTGGCGCTGATGTGGGCGTGGGCGGTATCTTCGTTGGTGCGAGTGTTGGCGTAGAGGTCACGCTGGGTAGCGGGCTGGGCGGGATAGTCGGTGTGGCTGTCAGCCACAGGAAGGTGGGTACGTCACCTTTCAGCGCTAATCCCTCCGGCAGTGCAAGACTGACCTCCTCCACCAGGTCGCGGATAAACGGATCGCCGGGCTTGAGCTCATAGGCTCTATCCAGCTCTTGTAAAGCGCGCAGCAAACCGGGCTTTGCGGAGCTCGAATACTCTTGCCAATAATAGCCATCGAACAGCAATTCGGCAAAACCGGCATGCCAAAGGGCATCTTTCGGCAGGATCGTGACCGCTTTCTCGTACGCTTCAATTCCCAATTCGAATAGCTCCAGCCCGCCAAGATCATCTCGCAAGCCGCGCCTCAAGCGCGAGACCGTTTTGTAAGCCCTACCCAGGCGCCCCCAGGCTTCCCCATCTTGTGGGTTGCGCTGGACATTGCCTTGCTCGGTTAATACAATATTCCAGGCAGAGGGCAGCAGCAGCGCTACCGACAGATTATGCTGTCGTTCCGGTTCCAGTTCGTCATAATGCCAGTGGATTTCGCGTCCCGAGAGGACTGCCCCCGGGCTGGTCTGCCCCATGCCCCAGCTCGACTCGATCAACACGTTATAAGGGTTAACATCGTAAGGAAGTCGCACGATTAAATCGATGCTGCCGATCGTGCCCTGCCAGCCGGCCCCACTTTCCAGGATGTACTCAAAATTCACATAGGGATATTCGCTTACCCCCTCCAAGGTGTACTTGACTTCGATCAGCACATCCTGCCCTGATGGAAAGGTGACATCGAACTCAGCCCAAGGCAGTGGGTAATCATTGTCTTCCGGATCTGGAATCGTGATGCGGCGGGTGCTGAGCTGCTTTCCAGCTGCCCGCACTTGTAGATCCTCGATCTCCGGGTAATTGTAGAAACCGTCATTGGCGCTGATCGGGAAGCGCACCGCCATCGATTCAGCCTCTGCGCCGAGATTACGCATGGTGAAATTGGCGGTCACCCGGGCGATTCCATTCCCATTGGGTGCTTCGACCGTCTGAACAACGATTACCACGGATTCGGCGACCATCCGCACCCGCGTCAGTTCCTGACCCGGAAGCAAGTTCGAACCAGGCGGAGGCGCCGGTGGAGCGACATCCGCTAGAGCGGGGATCGTGAAGAGAAACATGGCTGCCAGCGAAAGTGAAAAGCAGATTAAGGATCTCAGCATCATGTAGAACCACCTTCCCATTAACAACCAGGCAGACGAACTCTTACGACGCTTCCCCGCCCAACGCTGCTCTCGATCTCAATCTGACCTCCAATTGCTTCGGTTAATGCCTTGGCAATGGGCAAGCCCAAGCCAAAACCAGGTGTCTGGGGGCTGTCCTCCCCGCGGAAAAACCGGTCGAAGACATGCTCTAATTTTTCCGGAGGAATGCCAGGGCCAGAATCGCGAACACTTATTACTCCATACGAGCCCTGCATTTGGGCACTGAGGACAATTTCGCCAACTGAATGCTTGATGGCATTATCCAGTAAGATCAAGATCACCTGTTTGACAGCATCCCGATCTCCCAAAACCATTAATGGAGAGGTGGCATCCAGGGTAATCTGGCGTTGCACATCGAGTTGTCGAGCCTGCTTGTATACCTCCTCGAGCACCGGCATCAAATCCAGCGGCTCTTTCACGCGGTTTCTACCGGCATCTGCGCGCGCCAAAATCAATAAATCTGTGATCAACCGGATCAGACGATCATTCTCCTCAACCATGTCACTAAGGATGTCATCCTGCTCTTCGTCGGGCAAAGCCGGCTTCCGGCGTAACAGGTCCAGGTTGCCGCGCAGTGTGGTGAGCGGCGTGCGCAACTCGTGAGAAACATCGGCGACAAAATTACGCTGCATCTCGAGAGATTGGGCAACTTGCTGGTAGGCATTCTGCAAGCGGACAAGCATCGAATTGAAGGTTTTCGCAAGTTGGCCGATTTCATCGTTGGGACCCGAATATTCCACGCGCCGGCTGAAGTCGCTCTCGTTGCCAATTGCCTGAGCGGTCTGTGTGATGCGATGGATGGGTCTTAAAGCTGCCCCGGAAAGCACCCAGCCAATACCAAAGGCGATCAGCACCGTCACCAGGCTGGCGATTACCAGAGTTGTGGCAAGAGCCGCAAGAGACCGGTCTCGCTCGGTTAGCTGGCGGGCCGCCTGAATGATAAAGATAACCTCCCCATTGGAAATGACCGGTCGATTGTAGATCAATACATGCTCGTCATTAACGATGCCGGTTTGCCACCATTCTTCTTGGCTCTGGAGCGCCTGAATGCCCTGCGCACTGAGCGGTAAGGATTCCTGCTCTCCGCTGAGCGGGCTGGCAATTAAGGTCCCACTGTCATCCAGCACGCGCACGATTTCACGTTCACGCAAGCCCTGGAAGGCCGGATCGCCGGTAAAAACTTCAAACGTCCGAGGAGGAGGCGGCTGCGTCTCTTGATCGCCTGGCAAAACTGGACGCTGGTAAGCCCACAGAACTGCGCCGCCAAGTCTCTCACCACTGCGCGTCAAGTCACGCTTGAGAGCCTCCAATGTGTACTGGGATTGGATCATATAGAGCGCCAGACCAAACACAATCAGTGTCAGGGCCAGAATGGCGCTATAGAGCAACGTGAGTCGCAGCCGGATGGACATTATTCCTCTCGCAAAACATACCCCACACCGCGCACCGTTTGGATCAACCGTGAGCCGCCCGCAGCTTCGAGCTTTTTCCGCAGGTACCCGATATACACTTCCAACACGTTGTCATCCCCGCCAAAATCATAGCCCCATACCTCATTCAAAATTTGGCCGCGTTCCAGCACCTGGCGCGGGTGACGGAGCAACAGGTGCAGTAAATTGAACTCGGTAACCGTCAGGTTTAGGTCGATTTCTCCCCGCCCGGCTTCGTGGGTGAGCGGATTCAGCCAAATATCCGCGTATGAGACTGACTGTCCTTCAGTTTTGGATTGGGTGCGACGCAGGAGGGCATGCACCCTCGCCACAAGCTCAGCGGGTGCAAATGGTTTGACCAGGTAATCGTCTGCGCCGCTTTCCAGCCCCTCCACACGATTTTCAATTGCATCTCGAGCGGTGAGCATCAACACGGCCGTTCGGTTTTCCTCCTCGCGCAGCATTTGTACGAATTCCAATCCATCTATTTTAGGCATCATCCAATCCAGGATGATCAGGTCAGGCTTCTGTGTGCGCACAATCGGAACCGCTTCTTGACCGTTGGTAGCCGTTACAACGTTTAAATTCTCGTAGACCAGCGTCCGCTGCAACATCTTAAGCAGTTTCAGATCATCATCTACTACGAGTATCGTCGGCATATCTAACCTCAGCTTCTCTTATTTATATGTCATTTTCCTGAGAGAACGCTGAGAAATAAACCATCCATAGGCGATTCTCAACAAGTTCACAGCTTGTTTGATTTTACCCGGAATCGCGTTTTCTCAGGATTTTCACAGGTTGTTCTTGGCTTGCTCACAGACTGATTGTTTAGAATGCACCACAGAAGCAAGGTTCGGTCGATCCAGGAATCATGCCTGCGCCCTCACAACGGGTTATACCGCAGGAATAAACCAGAAGGAGAAATGATCATGAAGAAAAAGAGAATCTGGATACTTGGGATTTTGGTTGTTCTCGTGGCTGCCGGGGCTATCGCCTATCGCACATGGGCCAGCAGCCGGAACTCGGAGGCAATCAGCCTGCAGACCGCAACGGCCGCGATTGGCTCATTGAGCTCCACACTCAGTTCGTCTGGCAATACCCGCTCCGGACAGAGCGCTACAATCACCTGGGATACCTCTGGGAAAGTGGGAGAAGTAACCCTCAAAGTCGGCGATCCAGTGCAAGAAGACCAGGTGCTGGCAGCTTTGGATACCTCCACGTTGAACTCGGATATCGCCGAGGCAAAGTTGAACCTGATTTCAGCTCAACAAACCCTGGATGACCTGGAAAATTCGAAGCTCCAGCAAGCCCAGGCATTACAAGCCGTGGAGGATGCACAGACAGCCTTAGAAAGCTTGAAGACCAATGCCGCAGAAGAAGCCAGCCAGGCTCAGCTTGCGCTGGCCAAGGCTCAGGATGCTAGTGCCGATGCCGTGCGGACCCGGAATGCCATGAATTATCCGCATTCCACCGACAAGCTGGTCCTCGAAAAGGCCGAGACCGATTACCTGCTAGCAAAAGCGGCATATAAAGAAGCGCTGAAGAAATATACCAAGCTTGAAAAGAAAAACCTGACCAATCCGGATCGAGTCCTGGCATTAAACAGGCTGGTAACTGCCAAGCAATCGATGGAGACGAAACTTGCCACCTGGAATTGGTACCTGCTCGATTACACCGAGAATGATATTGCCCAGGCTGATGCAGCCGTTGCAGTAGCCCAGGCTGACCTGGATGCAGCTCAATCTGCGTGGGATCGATTGAGCGCCGGCGCCAGCTCTGGACAGGCGGCGATGGCAGAGGCCCAGCTTGCCGATGCCCAGCGCGAGTACGAACGGGTAAAAAATGGTCCGACAGAAGCGGATATAGAAGCTGCCCAGGCCGCTGTGGACGCAGCCCAGGCTGCCCTGGATGCCGCTCAATTGCTCGCGCCTTTTGCTGGGACCATCACCGAGAGCGATGTGAATACCGGAGACCTGGTGAAAGCCGGGGATACCGCTTTCCGTATCGATGATCTATCCTCCCTTTATATCGATCTTCAGGTCTCTGAAGTCGACCTGGCGAGCATCTCCGTGGGGCAGAAAGCTATCGTGGAATTCGATGCCCTGGCAGATAAGGCTTATTCGGGGGAAGTGACCGCGATCGGCATGATCGGCACGAATTCCCAGGGTGTGGTCAATTATCCGGTAACTGTCCACATCACCGATTCTGATGAAAACATCCGCACAGGTATGACTGCCTCGGTCACCATTATCGTGGATGAGGTGAGCGAGGCGCTGCTCGTCCCAAATAAAGCTATACGCACCAGCAACGGTCAGAAGAGTGTGACGGTCTTATTCGAGGGACAACAAATATCCGTGCCGGTAACAGTCGGTCTGGTGGGTGACTCAATGACCGAGATCACCAGCGGGCAGTTAATGGAAGGCGACGTGGTTGTCGTGGGCACTTCTACAACCACCACGGCCGCATCAACAGGCGGCGCAGTCATGCGTGGCGAATTTATCGGGCCTTCGGTAGACTTCAACGGGGCGCCTCCGGGTGGGATGCCCTGAACCACATGACTACACAAGCAAAAAATATTGAGGTATGGATATGAAAAAAACAATCATCGCTCTTGGAATCATCCTGGCTTTAGGACTTGCAGCGGCAGGAGGCTTTTGGGGAGGCATGCAGTACCAGAGTCAGCGCGCCGAACGTGTCGCTGCAGATTTCTTCGCCAACCGTCCCATGGGCCCTAACGGTCAGGCGCCAGACCAGGAATTCAGCTTCCCGCAAGGCGGACAGCCGGACAGCGGATTTGCAGGCGGAATGCGAGGCGGCACAATCGGGGTCATCAAATCCATCGATGGAAATGTAATCACCTTGAGCACAGCGCAGGATATCACAACTATAACCTTATCTGACACATCTCAAGTCAATCAGACGGTATCCGTGCCGGTAACCGATCTGCAGCCCGGCATGCGTATCAGCGTGGTTCGTCAGTCCGACTCTGAAGGCAAGATCGAAGCCAAAGTCATTACGATCCTACCAACCGATTCTGCCCAGAATCCTTAACCCCAGGAATGGAGTATGGAAATGATCGAAGTGCGCGAGTTGACTAAAATCTACCGCCTGGGCAGTGTCGAAGTGCCTGCTTTACAAGGGGTATCCTTCCATATCAACCCGAGTGAAGTGGTCGCCATCATGGGGCAGTCGGGCTCGGGCAAAAGCACCCTGATGAATATCCTGGGATGCCTGGACCTGCCAACCAGCGGCGAGTATTACCTGGAGGGTAAAAACATTGCTGGTTTGAGCGATGACGAGCTGGCTTTGATCCGCAATCGCAAAATCGGCTTTATCTTCCAGCAATTCAACTTGTTGCCGCGCATCTCTGTGCGCCGTAATGCAGAATTGCCGCTCATGTATAACGGCAATAAATCGCAGAAGGAAATCGAGCAACGGGCTGAATACATTTTGGAGGCGGTCGGACTGGCAGATCGTATGAATCACAAACCCACCGAGCTTTCCGGAGGCCAGCAGCAGCGCGTGGCGATTGCCCGGGCTCTGATCAATGAGCCCGCCTTAATTCTGGCGGATGAGCCCACTGGAAATCTGGACTCGCATACCGGAGCAGATATTATTAACCTGCTCTTGAAATTGAACCAGGATCATGGGCTAACTTTAATCATCGTCACCCACGATGCCTCCATCGCAGCCCAAACCCAGTGGGTGATCCACCTGCGCGATGGTCAGATCGAGGATGGGTCGGCGCACATCATTGCGCACGTATAAAAAGGATATTCCTATGAAACTCTACCGTTTATTAATCGAAGCCCTGGAGAGTTTGAACGCCAATAAAATGCGCTCGATCCTGACCGTGTTGGGGATCGTTATCGGTGTTGCGGCCGTGATCGCCATGCTCTCTATCGGGCGCGGCGCTCAGGCTACGATCACGTCTCAGATCGAAAGCATGGGTACGAACTTGATCTATGTCAGTCCTGGCAGCACCAGCGTGAGCGGGGTACAGAGCGCCGCTGGAACAGCTGGGACTTTGACCCTGGATGATGCCGATGTCCTGGCAGAGCTGGATCAAGTGGTAGCTGTGGCATCGGTAACCAACAACTTTGTGCAGGTCGTATACCAGGGGCAGAATACCCGCACGCGCTTGATGGGTATCACTCCCGGGTATGAAACCGTAAGTTCCTTGACTCTGGCAGATGGCGAATTTATATCCGAATCCGATCAAAATGCCCGCTCCCTGGTGGTAGTCCTGGGCAGCGGCGTGGCAGAAGATTTGTTTGGCTCAACCTCAGGGGTAGTCGGGCAGAAAGTTCGTCTGAACGGTCAGGTTTACAAAGTGATCGGTGTCCTGGAAAGTAAAGGCGGGAACAGCTTTATGAACCAGGATGACCAGGTTTTAATCCCCCTCTCAACCGCCCTGTATCGTCTGGTAGGAGGCGCACGCTTCCGCGGTTCCAGCGTAATCAGCCAGATTACGATCAAAGCCGAGAATGCGAAGGTTGTCGATCAGGTAGCGGAAAACGCGACATTGCTGATGCGAGAACGCCACGAAACCGTGGAAGGAGCGGATGACTTTACGGTTACGAGCCAGCAAGACACCCTGGATGCTGCCACGGCAGTCTCCGATACGCTGACCTTATTCCTGGGAGGCATTGCCGGTATCTCGCTGGCAGTAGGTGGAATTGGCATTATGAATATTATGCTGACCACCGTCACCGAGCGAACCCATGAAATCGGCCTGCGCAAAGCCGTCGGAGCGCGCCGCCAGGATATCTTGCTTCAATTTCTGGTCGAGTCGATGGTTCTCAGCTTTTTAGGCGGGCTGATCGGGGTCGCAATCGGTTGGGGAATATCCCGCTTGATGGGACAAATTGAATTCAGCGGTAGCACGATCACGCCTGTCGTTGGCCTGGACAGCGTGCTGCTGGCGACCATCTTCTCCATGGCAATTGGATTATTCTTCGGAATTTACCCCGCCACGCGTGCCGCTCGTTTGCAGCCTGTTGTGGCATTGCGCTACGAGTAAAATGACGATGTCTACAAACTACCCGGGCCGTTGCGAGGCTGGACAAGCCTCTCGACGGCCCAGCTGGTTTTCTGCCTAGAACCCATCTCAAACGTACCATCGAGCTGGGTACGCAGCTCGGCCTGGTCTCTACCGAGACTTTGGATCCGGAATCCATCCCACTGCAGGTGAAAATTGTGCTGGTGGGCACTCCTCTGTTGTATTACCTGCTGCGCGCCTATGACGAAGACTTTGCCAAATTATTCAAGGTGCGCGCCGAATTCGCTACAATGATGGAACGTACCCCTCAAAGCGAGCAGGAGTATGCCCTCTTTGTGCGCTCGGTGGTGGACGACAATGCCCTACCGCACTTCACCGCCAGTGGCGTCGCCCGAATCATTGAACATTCCTCCAGGCTTGCCGAAAACCAGGCGAAGCTCAGCACGCGTTTTGGTGCCATTGCCGACCTGCTGCGCGAGGCCGCCTACTGGGCGCGCAAAGAGAATCAAGAGATGGTGGATGAGCAAGCCGTACAAAGAGCGATCCAGGAGACAATATAC
>Ga0105094_10001980_pt1 | contig 10699 bp, 10 predicted proteins | sample PPLLak1March2015_2_FD_87023 | JGI IMG/M metagenome (GOLD analysis project Ga0105094, IMG submission 87023) | Freshwater sediment microbial communities from Prairie Pothole Lake near Jamestown, North Dakota, USA - PPLs Lake P8 Core (3) Depth... | ecosystem: Environmental > Aquatic > Freshwater >...
GAAGTGATGGAGGAATTCATCTCATCCAAGCTCAAGGGGTAGGTAGATGCCGAAAGCATGATCCAGCCAAAACCGACTGCCCAGCCACAGCCTGCAAAGACCGCAGTCCGGGCCGATGACTACACGGGAAAAACCATCCTCTCCTTCACTCTCAAAGGAACGCGATATGAAGTGAAGTCATGGAAGGCCATGTACATCAAGCTGTGCGAGGTGGTCTTTCCAAAGCACAAGGATGACCTGGATGTTTTGTTCACCCTGTCCAAGCCGGGCAAAGAGTACTTCAGCAAGAACCCCTATCAGCTTCTGACCTGTGAAAAGATTGCAGGAACCGGCATGTATGTGGATGTCAACTTGACCGCCAGAGAGGTCGTCGAGCTGTCCCAGAAGATGCTCCATCTGCTGGGGTACGATGACAATGCCCTGTCCTTCGAAGTGAAATAAAGACTCGCTTGAGGACCTTGAACCTCTTGCCGCCTTCTGTTTTGCTTTGTCCGGGCGACTCCTCTTTGCCTTTTTACAGTTACCGATTCACCTTTTCGTCCACAGGACTCCAGAAGGCGTCATGATCGGCGTATTTGATTCAGGTCTTGGTGGCTTGACCGTATTGAGGGTGTTCTTGAAGCGTTTGCCGCAGGTGGACTATCTTTATGTCGGCGATAACGCCCGCGCCCCATATGGCAGCAAGTCGCTCGATCTGATTTGTGACTACACCCGCCAGGCCGTGGAGTTTCTTTTTAAGCGCGGCTGCGTCCTCATCATTCTGGCCTGCAACACGGCCTCTGCCAATGCTCTCGGAAAGATTCAGCAGGAATGGCTTCCGCTCCACTATCCGGACAGACGGGTGCTGGGGGTCGTTATTCCCCTTGCAGAGGCCGGCGTTCACGTGACCCGATACGGTCGCATCGGTGTGATCGGCACTCGCGCGACGATTGAATCCAGAGTTTTCGAGCAGGAACTGGGAAAACTGAGGGCCGACCTGAAAGTCTATGGTCTGGCCTGCCCCCTCCTGGTGCCTCTGGTCGAGGAGGGCTGGGTTGGAAGACCGGAAACCAATCGCATCCTGAAAAAATACCTCCGTCATTTCAAGGACAGGAAAGTGGACACTCTTCTGCTGGGCTGCACCCATTACCCCTTCTTGCTGAAAGACATCGTGAGGATCATGGGAAAAACCTGCAAGGTGCTGGACGGGCCTGAGATCATCGCAGACAAACTCGAGGATTATCTTCAACGCCACCCTGAGATAGAGAGCAGGGTCACGAAAAACGGAAAGCGTGCTTTCTTCACAACCGATGATCCGGGGCGGTTCAAGCTTCTTGGTGAAAAATTCTTGAGCCAAGAGATTTCTGAGGTTGAGAAACTCAGTCTAGGGTAAGTGCGTTAAACATTGATAGGGGCGCGCTCCTCCAATCCATCTGGATCGCCGAAAGGAGAAAACCATGGCAAACAAAGTCGTGATCGCTGTCGGGAGCCCGCGAAAACGGGGCAACAGTTCAACCCTGGCCGCACAGGTCGCCGGCGGCGCCAAAGCCGGCGGGGCACAGGTGGAAACCTTCTACCTCCACGGCATGAACATCAAGCCCTGCACGGCGTGTGGCGGCTGCCGCAAGAAAACCCACGTCGACTGCGTGATCAAGGATGACATGCAACTCCTTTATCCGAAACTCAGGAGTGCGGATGTCATCGTCATTGCCAGTCCCATCTATTGGTTCACTTTCTCGGCCCAGACAAAGCTCTTCATGGACCGCTGGTATGGGCTGGGAGGAAACGAGGGGTATGCACTGGCCGGGAAGAAATTCGCCGTCCTTCTGAGCTATGCGGACGCAGATCCCTTTCTCTCGGGCGCCGTCAATGCGCTTCGCACTCTCCAGGATGCGCTGCGGTTTATCGAAGCCGAGCTGGTGGGGATGGTCTATGGGAGCGCCTCGGAAGCCGGGGAGATCAAGAAGAACAAAGCCTTGATGAAAGAAGCCTACGAACTGGGCCTCAAGCTCGCGAAAGAATGAAAAACCATTTCTCAAGGAGCTTTCAGAGCAGACTGGGGGAATTCCTGCCGGTCGCCCTTGTAATTCTCATCCTTCTCATGGGCGCAGGGCTCGGGGAAAGGCCCGCCTATGCCGATGATCCCGGTTATGTGATCAGCCTCCAGTTCGAAAATGATTTCTTCGGAGGAGGTACCGACCGCCACTTCTCCCACGGAACGCGCATCGAGTGTCTCACCGGCCCGATCCAGTGGATGACCGATGCTGCGGACAAGCTCCCGTGGTTTATATCTGAAAGAGCCCGGAACAGCCCGAAAGACGAACTCAAGGCACGGGCCAGCTTCTCGCTCGGGCAGAACCTATTTACGCCAGAAGATACGACTGCAACTCAGCTCATCCCCGAGGACAGGCCCTACGCGGGTTGGCTCTACATGGGGTTCGGACTGGTAGCCAACCAAGGCACCAAACGTTATGACAAGCTTGAACTGGAAATCGGTGTGGTCGGCCCTTACTCTTTCGCCGAGGATGTGCAGACCTTCTGGCATTCTCTGCTCGGCCTGCAAGTGCCTCAGGGATGGGACAACCAGTTAGGGAACGAACTCGGTGCCGTGCTTTACTATGAGCAAACGCGAAGGTTTGAAAAACAGAACATCGGGTGGGGGCTCGATGTGGATGTGCTCCCCCATTTCGGCGGAGCCCTGGGGAATGTGTTCACCTATGGGGCGGCAGGCATCACGCTCCGACTCGGCTCGGAACTGGAAGATGATTTCGGCCCTCCCCGGATCCGTCCGAGCCTGCCGGGCAGCGCTTATTTCCGTCCCGGGAAAGGCTTTAACTGGTATGTGTTCGCGGGGCTGGAAGGCCGGGCTGTCCTCTACAACGTCTTCCTGGATGGGAACACCTTTACGAACAGCCACTCGGTGGACAAGAAACCTTTCGTAGGCGATCTCCAGGCCGGGTTGGTGGTCCAGTATGATCGCTTTCGGATCACCTACACCCAGATATTCCGGACCAAGGAATTCGACGGTCAGGAGGACGGGGACATTTTCGGTTCGGTCAGCCTCTCCTATCAGTTCTGAATCTGCGCAGCAGTCACCTCTTCCAGACCCCAAATCTACCGTCTAATTTGTCTAGCCTAAGCCAGAGACGGGTTTCGAGCAATTCCTGATCACCAGGAAGGCGTCAGATGCAAGGCACCGAGGAGCGACGACTGAGGCGTATGGAGCAATACGCCGCAAGGAGGAGCGAGCGAAGGTAACGCCGCAGAGGATGCCTTGATGTTGAATCAGGGCTGATCCTTAGTTTCTTGACACATCGCGCACGTTCTCTCTATACTCGCGGTCCAGCGAAAAGCACTTTTTGCATCCACGTCTTGTTGTCTCACCCGATCCGTGAACCATTCTTGTGCAGGAGGCCGTCTCATGAAAAAAGCGTTGGTTCTTCTCTTTGCGGTTTGGTCTGTTCTTTGTTTCACTTGCGCGGATTCCTTTTCAGGCACTTCTCCGGTAACCATCTACAGAGATGATTTCGGCGCTCCTCATGTTTTTGCCGTGGATCTGGAGGGACTTTACTATGGCTATGGATATGCCGCTGCCCAGGATCGATTGTTCCAGATGGACATGCTGCGGAGAACTTACTGGGGCCGGGTGTCTGAAGTTCATGGAGCCAAGTTTCTGGAGTTCGACAAGGCCATGCGAAGAGACAACCTGACGCGGGCTCAGGTAAAAGATCAGATCAGCGGGCTCGACCGGCAATATCAGGTCATTCTCAGATCTTTTGCCGACGGGATTAATGCAACCATCGCAGAAGCGGCAGCCGATCCGGGCTCGAAGCTTCCTGCGGAGTTCAAGAATTTCGGAATAGAGCCTGAGAAATGGAAGGACGAAGATGTAGCGGCCGTGTTCCTGTCCGTCATGGGCGTCTTCATGGACTTCTCGAGAGAACTGGAGAACAAGGCCCTTCTCGATTACCTCATCAAGAAACACGGGGAGAAAAGGGGCAGAGCGCTCTTTTCGGACCTTGTCCCGGGCAATGATCCTAATGCCTACAACACGATTCCTGCCGCTGCCCCAGGAGCAGCACCTGCCAAAAAGAAAGCGTCGAATTCAGTTCCCCTCTCTATGGCGCGAGAACTCCTTGAAGAGACAAAAGCGCTCCAGTCCGCCTATGCCGAGCTGGGCATCCTTCTTCCAGGGGAAGCACCTTCCGCCAGTTATGCCTTCCTGGTTTCAGCCAAGAAGTCTGCAAGCGGCAATGCCCTTCTCATGGGAGGGCCTCAATTCAGTTTTCATCTCCCCTCCGACCTCTACGAGGTGGGGCTTCATGCACCAGGGATCGATGCCGTGGGATCCACGCTCACCGGCTATCCCTTTATCATGTTCGGCCAGACGGAACGCACGGCCTTTTCTTCCACAGCAGGGGTTGACAACATCACGGACTATTTCGAGGAAAAGCTCAATCCCAGGAATCCCAGGCAGTATTGGTTCATGGGCAAGTGGCGCCCCATGGAGCAGCGAAAAGAGGTTTTCAAAGTAAAAGGGGAAGATCCAAAGGAGATCACTTTCCCCTACACGGTCCACGGGCCGATCGTCAAAACGGATGAGGCCAAGGGCATCGCCTACAGCAAGCAGCTCTCCTGCAAGGAAGACTATCTCAGCGGCTTCGTTTCTTTTTATGAATTGATGAAGGCCCAGACCCCCGAGGAGTTCAAGAAAGCGGCGGCTCTCAGCTCCCTATCCGTCAATGTTTACTTCGCGGACACGGCGGGCAACATCGGGTACTTTCACCAGGGCAAGTATCCGAAGCGGAACAACAAGGCTAACCCACTTTTCCCGTCGCCGGGCACAGGGGAATATGAGTGGCAAGGGTTTCACCCCACGGCCCAGAATCCTCATGCCATCAATCCGGCCACAGGAATCATCGCGAACTGGAACAACAAGCCGGCCAAAAACTGGTCTAATGGGGACCTGGGCGGAGTCTTCGGCGGAGCAGCCGGATGGGGCATGGATCACAGGGTGACGCTCCTCACCGACTCGGTGAAAGGGAAAGAAAAAATCTCAGTGGATGATCTGAAGAAGATGGTCAAGGATGCCACCCTCGGGCATCTGTGGGCGCAGAGGTTCAAGCCCTTTCTCCTCGATGTTCTCAAACGGAACATGAAAGCGGACCCCAGAATCCCAGTCGCTTTTGAAATCCTCGCGTCGTGGGATGACACGTGGTCCGATGCCAACGATGACGGCCTGTACGATCATCCGGGCCTCAGCCTTTTCAATGCCTGGTGGGACATTGCCCTGAAAAACACTTTCGCGGATGAACTCGGGGAATACTGGGGCGCTCTTGAAAGCAGCGTGGGCGGGCCTTTTAACTGGGAAAAAAGAAAGCGGTATCCCGGCGGCCACCCTCTTTTCCTGCGGGCGCTTCTGGGCAGGAAGGCGCCTAACCCTCTCTCCCATGACTATTTCAACGGCAAGAGAGATCAGATCCTCCTCAAGAGCTTTATCGAGGGCCTGGACCGGGCGGAAAAGAAGTTCGGCTGCCCTGACCTGGCGGCCTGGAGAATGCCTGTCACCCCCATGCCCTACGCAGCCACCACGATCATGGGCGTACCCACAACCCAGGAAAAGGTGAAGATGACCTTCTTCATGGAACGGGGCACGGAGAACCACATTGTGGAAATGAAACAGGGAGGGGCTGAGGGCGTCATGGTGGTCCCGCCCGGATCGAGCGGTTTTGTAAGGGGAGACGGGACAAAAAGCCCGCACTACGATGATCAGCTCGAGATGTTCAACAAGTTCCAGTACAAGCCTCTCCTGATCAAAGAAGACATGGTCAAGGCCAAGGCAAAATCAAAACTGAACTTGCAGTACACTTACGAATAAAGAGGCGGTCAGCGATCAGCATTCAGCGCTCAGCCAAGCCCCATGCTTGTGAGACGCCGCAGCATTAGTATCACGCCTTCGCAAAAAGTCCCGTTCATGGTGAGGTATCGAACCATGAACGGAATGCTGGCTGGTGATTTCTAGCGGAGCCGTCAGCATTGCAGTCGCTTTTGAGCGCCTCAAAAAGCTCAGACATTGAAGCGGATGTTCAGGATATCTCCATCCTTGACCCGGTAATCCCTGCCTTCCAGGCGGAAGAGGCCCTTTTCACGGATGCTCTTCTCTGAACCGTATTCCAGGCAGGCCTCATAGGAGAAGCATTCCGCTCGGATAAACCCGCGCGCAAGATCCGAGTGGATGGCTGCAGCAGCATCGAGGGCCGTGTCTCCCCGCCGGACATTCCACGCCCTCACCTCATCAGAACCCACGGTGAAGAAGCTGATGTACCCGAGGATCTCGTAGGCCAGGCTGGTCAGCCTGCGGTAAGCGGATTCCGGGATCCCCATGTCCTCCATGAAGAGAGAGGCTTCTTCCTCGTCGAGCTGGCTGAGTTCCATCTCGAACTTGCCTGCGAACTCGATGACCCGCTGGGTCCTCTCGATTTCCGTTATCAGAGAACCGTTCTTCCCAAAACGGGTTTCGTCGGAGTTCAGGATCACCATGATCGGTTTCTTGGTGAGGAACTGAAATCCACGAATCGACCTTTCCTCCTCAACGGAAAGGCCCAGGTCACGGAGCGGTTGATTCTGGTTCAAATGCTCCAGGATTCTCCGAAGGGTCTTTTCCTCCCTGACAAGAGCATCCGTACGTTGACCCCGCTTGTAGCCATTCTCGATTCGCTCTAGCCGGTTCTCCGCAACGATCAGATCGGAGAGCGTGAGCTCCTCATTGATCTTTCGAACATCTTCCCGCGGAGTCGGGTCGCCAAGCAGGTCGTCTTTGAAATTGCGGATCACCAGCGCCAGCGCGTCCATGTTTTTGATCATGGCCATGGCAGCCCCGGAAAAGGTGTCTTTTCTTTCAGCGGATTCAGCAACCCCGACAAAGTCCACAAATTCCACGGTCGCATAGACCGTTTTCCTGGGATCGTAAATCTCGGAAAGGCGATCCACCCGCTCATCGAGCACCCTGACGACAGAAATATTCGGCTCAGCCTTTCCGTTGGAGTGAGCCATGGGCGCTTCCGCCTTTGTCAGTGCGTTGAACACCGTTGTTTTTCCCGACCTTGACAACCCAAGGAGTCCAATCTTCATCTCTCCAAAACTCCTCTAAACACTCGCGTTGAACTCACTAAAATAAAAAAACCCGGCTATTGCCGAGCTCAGAGGCCCCGCCGTTGAGGCGGAGCCCGCCTTCCCTAACCCATTGTTATATAAAACAATTTAAAGGCCTATTGCCTGCCCTTACCTTGTTTCTGTCTCTGAATGACGAGGAAAACCCTTGCGCCGCCTGCCAAGGCCGCGAAGATCCTGTCAAGAAAGTGCTATCGTTTCTTGATCAGAGAAGAAGGGAAAATAGGGAGAAGACCGCCTTCTAGAAACGGGATCTGCCCCCAGGCCGCCTGCCGCTGCCGCCGCCGCTCCGGCGGTCGTCGGTACGGGGCCGAGCCTCGTTGACGTTCATCGCCCGCCCCTTCAGTTCTTTACCGTTCATCCCGGAAATGGCCGCCTGCGCCTCTTCTTGCGTGGGCATTTCGACAAATCCGAATCCCTTGGACTGGTTGCTGAACTTGTCCTTGATAATGGAAACGGACGCCACCTGGCCGAACGCCTCAAAAGCCTGCTTTAAATCGTCTTCCGTCACACTGTAAGATAGATTCCCAACGTAAATGTTCATCGCCTCTCCTCTCAAAAAATTCGAAGTATCATAACAAATCTCTATACGATTTTACAGCTTTTTCTGCATCAAAAAATCACAATTCCTTGCCCGGACTCAAAATGCCCGCATCTGCCGGGAGCGGCGGCCTCTGGGTCTTGCAGAGTAAACGAAAGGCGTTCTCTTTGAAAGGCTCTCCACGCGGCCGGCTGGAGCGGCCACGCCCGGGATTCCCAACGGTGAAACCGCCGGCTTTCGCCGGCCCTCGGAGTATCGGGGACCAGTGGCGCCGCCGCCACTTTTCGGCGCAGGCACCGCGTAATCAAAGTCGTCCAGAGTGCGTGTCTCCAGCTTTTCGCCGATCACATTTTCAATGCTCCAGAGAAAAGCGCTCTCTTTGCGACTCACAAAGGTGAAAGCGTCGCCGGTCCTGGCGGCTCGGCCGGTTCGGCCTATGCGGTGGGTGTAGGCATCCACCGTGTCAGGCATGTCGTAATTGATCACGTGGGAGATCCGCGAAACATCGATGCCGCGTGCTGCGATGTCCGTGGCCACGAGCATCCGGTAGGTGCCGTCACGAAAGCCGTTGAGCGCTTTCTGGCGTTGCTTCTGAGACAGATCGCCCTGGAGTTCCGCTACCGGGAAGCCGGCCTTTTTCATCCGCGACGCGAGGCGCGTGGCGCGGTCTTTTGTGCGGGTAAAGATCAGTACGGACTCCGCGTCCGTGCGCTCCAGGATTTTCATGAGCAGGGCGGTTTTGAGGTGCGACTCGACCGGGTAAACCGCATGAGAGACCGTGGACACCGGCACGCTCTCTCCCACTTGAACAATGACCGGATCGCGCAGGACGTCTCTTGCCAAGATCCGGATGTCATCAGGCATGGTCGCAGAAAAGAGGAGCGTCTGCCGTTTTGCAGGGATACGTTTCAGAATCTTCCGCACATCCGGCAAAAACCCCATGTCGAACATGCGGTCTGATTCGTCCAGCACGAGGATTTCAACGTGGGTCAGATCGATCACTCGCTGGTCCATGAGATCGAGCAGGCGGCCCGGGCAGGCCACGACGATTTCTGCTCCGTCACGGAGTTTCTTGATCTGGGGATTCTTGTCCACACCGCCGTAAACGCTGACACTTTTGAGCTTTGTATCCCGGCCCAGCTGACCGAAAGCCTCGCGCGTCTGTTCGGCCAGTTCCCTCGTCGGTGCAATGATCAGGGCCCGGACAACCTTTCGTGGCCCTGACAGCAGGTATTGCAGGATGGGAAGCGCAAACGCAGCGGTTTTACCCGTGCCGGTCTGGGCCATGCCCATGAGGTCCCTGCCTTGTAGAATGGATGGAATGCATTGAGATTGAATCGATGTGGGTTCTGTGTAGCCAAGGGCTTCTATGCCGGATTCGATTCGATGATGTAACTGAAATGATTCGAAATTCACTAATACTCCTTTTTCTGATCTAAGTGAGATGTTTTTCTGGTCCTGCCCGCCCAAGCGGGGCGGAGGACGTTAGTGCTCATTCGGGAATTATTGATTTCTGGATGGACACTGATGGAATGATGCTGTTCTAAGCTTGCTCGGATTGATCGAGGGTTTCTGTGGCGACGGTCTCCTCCGTTTCTTTATCTTTCTTGCCGTGCCGTCGTTCCATTTTTTCCTTTGCTTTTTTCATGCGGTCAAACTCTTTTTGACGCTTCAAGAACTTGTTTTTACTCTGCCTTGCCATGTTCCTCCCTAAAAAAAATCCCAGTTGCCTTTTTCTGCAGGCTCTGGGAATGACAACCAAAACCGGATCTAAAGTTGGTCTAATATAAAGTCCTTAGCTGATAATGTCAAGGATTATTTCCCACTCCACTATCCTACTTTCCATTCTCGCTCGCTTTGCTAAGACTTCCCCTCTGCAAACTCATTTCGAGCAGGGACTTGATGGTTTTCAGGAGCAGAAAGTCTTCTTTCCTGACTGGATTGCTTTCACGAAAGCCTTCAATATTAATAGCCCCACGCACCTTGTCACCCGTCATCAGGGGCAGACATATCACGGCCATTACGGCTAACGTATCCAAATCATTGGTAAAGCCGTCGCGCGTTGCGTCCGCTTTAAGATAAATAGTAACGATCTTGCCGTCTTGCACAACCTGATCCAGAATGGCTTTTGTGTAGGAAGATCGCTTCTTGTCATCCTTTTTCTTGCTCCGTGAAACGACCTCTTCCATCCTGTTCTTTTCATCATCAAAAAGAAAAGCGCTCACTCTGTCGATCCGCGGATAGCTTTCAAAAACAAATTCCGCCACTTTTTCAAGGAGTGTCTTGGTATTGAATTTCTCCCCCATGGGCTGCAATAAATCATAGATGAAATTCATTTCTTTGAATATTCTCGACCGCCGCTCTTCCCCCCGGTAGGCCTTTGGGGGGTCTAGCTCCTCCGCTTTTTCTGAAGCATGGGGTTCGATCTCCTCTACAGTGATCGGCGGCCTGTTCACGCCGATTCCATCCAGACGGATGACGGTCGATCCGAGCCGAATACGATCGTTTTCTGTGATGAGTCTGGCGAAACCCGCATCAAGGGCTTCATCGTTAATCATGGTGCCGTTCTTGGTCTTCAGGTCCTCGATGAAATAGCAACTCTCAACACTGAATATCTTAAGATGCCTCCTAGAAACCGCGTCATCACGGATCCTGATATCATTCCCTTGGGATCGCCCGACAAAGACGACCTCTTTGTCAAGGTCAAACTGCTCGCCGCTCATTGGTCCTTCTAAGACCAGGATCTTAGCCATAAAACCTGTCCTTTCCCGTTAAACACACAGAGTTTTTGAAGCCGCACCGGGGCTTCCCGTCATGGTCGAAAGTTCTGAGATTATAAGTCGAAAAAAAGAACCTTGCCAGTGCTTTTCGAGAAAGAGCACTCCGGACCAAACGACGCCAAAACAATGCGTAGAGGTCCATTGTAATTCAAGAGACCTGGCCTGGAATTTTTCACTTGGCAAAAGCTCCGACTCATGGCTAGATTTCATCTTGAGGTATAGAATGCTA
>Ga0105094_10001986_pt1 | contig 10685 bp, 9 predicted proteins | sample PPLLak1March2015_2_FD_87023 | JGI IMG/M metagenome (GOLD analysis project Ga0105094, IMG submission 87023) | Freshwater sediment microbial communities from Prairie Pothole Lake near Jamestown, North Dakota, USA - PPLs Lake P8 Core (3) Depth... | ecosystem: Environmental > Aquatic > Freshwater >...
ATCGAAGCAGATAGGTTCTCAGTTTCCTGAACTGTTCAGCGGCGAGGGAACCAGACTGCGAATAAGAGACAAGCTTGGGGTCGGAAGTGATTCCCTCAACTTTTTGGGGCCTACTTTCTATCGCATGCCTCTCTACCCTTTCTTCTTCAATGTCCTGGGTGACGCGGTCTCCGCTCTTTAATCCTTCTTCTCTCTCCCTCTGCGCTTTTTCTAAGGCCTTATAAATTTTGCTCATTTTCCCTCCGTTCATTCTCCTTTAAAAATCGACTCTCAATAATTTTTCAAAAATCTCCTGATAAAACTTTAAAGTACTATCTTTAAAGAATTGTATCCAACCTGTTGTGCCCCATTTAGCATTCACGAGAGTTCCTAAAATGACGAAGGCCACTAAGCCGAGAACGACAATGAGTATCACCTTAAGAGGAGCAAATTTTTTCCTTTTCCTCTCAAGACTTACCCCATCCAAGTGGTTGATCACCTCGCGTACAATACTCTTCCCGATGACCTTCTGATCGGCCGCATATCCTGTTAAGAGAGCGTTATCACAGACAATGTTAATCAATCGGGGAATCCCTTTCGAATATTCATAGATCTCTTTGAAAGCCTTAGGAGTGAAAATACTGTGATCGAAGGCACCCGCCATCCTCATCCTTTTCTTGATATATTGCCTTGTCTCTTCTTTGTCGAGAGGCTGCATATGATACCGGAGGCTTACCCTCTGTTTTAATTGACGGAATTCAGGACGATTTAAGGTATCATTAAGTTCGGGCTGCCCCATCAGGATGACCTGTAGAAGTTTGCTCTTCGGGGTCTCAAGATTGGTGAGCAAACGAACCTCCTCCAGTAAGTTGGGATCAAGGTTCTGCGCTTCATCGATAATCAAAACGACATTTTCATTTCGGGCGTAACAAGACATCAGAAAATTATGGAGGGTAGAAATATATTGACCTTTTGACCTCTTCTGACCTTTTAATCCCAAATCCTCGCAGATATAGTGAAGGAAGTCGGTCGAACCCAATCTAGGATTGAAGAGGTACGCGGTTCTCGTATTTCCATCCAATCTGCTCAGAAGCGTCTGAATCAGCGTTGTCTTCCCAGTTCCTACTTCTCCAGTGATGACGGTAAACCCCTTTCTCTCTCTGACTGCATAAGTCAAATGGGCTAACGCTTCCTTATGATTCTCACTGAGGTAGAGAAACCTGGGATCGGGTGTGATCTCGAAAGGTTTCTCACTCAAACCATAAAATTTTCTGTACATGAGTTAAGCCGCTTTTTTTTCAATCTTTGGGATGTTCGCTAATACCCTAAAACCGAGAGTCGTTTCCAAGTCTTCAGCATCCTTGAAGGACCGATCCATCTGTTCTCTAAAGAAGGCGATTCCGAAACCCAACCCCATTCCTAATAAAAGACCCAAAAGCAGGTTTCTTGGAATATTGGGGCTAAATGGTTTTTCAGGAATCCTTGCAGGATCAACCACCTTAAATTGTTCACCCTTTTGACGCCGCTCTAAATTCTCCGCCTGTTGGGCCTCCTGATTCTTCTTCAAGAGAGAGTGATACGTCTCGTTGGTATTTTGGTAGTCCCGTGTGAGATTCGTCATCGCCAGTTCTCGAAGAGGAATATTCTCTATCCTTATTTGATATTCCCCCATTTTGGCCTTTGTTCTGGCTTCTTCGTCCTTCAGTCTCTTGATTTCCAGATCCGTGGCAGCGAGTTGGCCTTCCATCTCTCTGTAAAAGGGATCCACTCCTGCTTCCTTCTTTTCCCCTTTCTCCTTTTCCCTGGGTACCCCAGGGGAAGCGACCTCTGGCTCCGCTTCTTTCATAACGGCTCTATCTTTCTCAATCTTTTTTTCTAAATCAGCAATTTGCTTTTTCGTTATTAAAACATCGGGATGTTTCTCTTTATATTTAGTCATCAATTCGCTTAGATGACTCTTCAGTTTTTCAAGCCGTAACTCGTCTGGATTTCCCATCTTCGGTTTTGGCAGCGCCGAAGGTGAGGAAGAAAAAGAGCCTGCAGACTCTTCTTGAGCGGTTGGCCCTGCAGCTTGTTCCGTGAGCATGGCAGCCATGTTCCTCATTTCGGTGAGTTGCTTCTGAATGATCAGCTTGCGGTCCTGGGCTGATTTCAGAGCGTCGTTAAGGGTCTGAAGTTGCTGTTGGAGTTTTCCAAGAATGTTTAAATTGACGTCGCGCTGGTCCGGAAGTTCGTACATGAACTGCTTCTTAAATTGGGTCACCACCTTTTCCTGTTCTTCAAGTTTAGCCTTGGTGGCATTCAATTCAATGGTAAGAAATTCCGTTGTCCCCTGAGCCTGTTGTTCCCGTAATTTCAAGTTCTCTTCAATAAAAAGAGAAGCCAATTTATTGGTGACCATCGTAACGGTCCTCGGGTCTTTCCCGGTGTAAGAAATGGTGAAGTAACCCTCTCTCCCTCTGATTTGCACTGTCGTATCTTTTCGCATCAACTCTATGATTTCCTCGAGAGCGAGCGATTTGGCTTCTGCTTGATAGAGCTTGAACTCAGAAATAACCTGTTCTAATCTTGTTCGGCTCATGATCTCTTGCCCAATGGATTGGAGGCGGTCTTCAATTCTCGAGGTGACCGTGGGCCTGACATAGTCGGCCGGAACTTTTTGCGGGGTGACTAAAATGAGTGTCGTGGCGCGGTATTTTTGAGGTGCAGTAAATGAATAAATGGCGGCAGCTGAGACCACAAAGGCAAAGGGAATGATGACATACCAAATCCGGCGCAAGAAAATTTCAAGGTAATCGTGAATGTTAAATGACTTTCCAGTATTGATCATGGTTTTGCCTCCAGGTCAAAAAATGATTCGAACGGTCATGGTTTACAGCGTGTTTCGATGCCAATCCGACTTTCCCATCACAATTTAACCGAAATGAATCGTTCACTATGGCACAATGATTGTATCCCCCGGTTTTAAGAGAATATTTAAGCTCAGGTCTTTGCCCTTAACAATTTTCTTGTAGTTAACGGTAAATCGCTTCTCCTTCCCGTTTTCTTTCCGGATGATGATGATTTTGCTTTGATTGGCCCAATCGGAAAAGCCACCTACCATGGAAATAACTTGGGCGAGGGAGGTTTCACTTCGGAGTTTGAGAACCCCCGGATTTTTAACCTGACCTGAAACGTAGACTTTGAAGCTGTTGGCCTCCATGACAATGACCGTGACATTGGGAGCCTCGACGAAATCTTTCAACTTCTCGGTTAATTTTTCTTTTAATTGGAGAGGGGTAATCCCTGCTGCCTGAATCTCATCAACAAGTGGCATGGAGATCATTCCATCCATCCTCACAGAGACTGTTTTTGATAAGCTCTCCTCTTTCCAGACATGGATATAAAGAACATCCTCAGAGCCGATCACGTAACGATCGCTATCAGCAGCTATTTCTGCCTGAGCTTGCTTTTTCAAAATTATATCTTTATCCTCTTTCCCCTCTTGAGAGTAACTCGCTGAAATATAAATAAAGAGGATCAGCACTCCAATGATCCCAACCTTTAATATTCTCCTCATCTTCTCCTCCTTCTGATTGACATTACATTGTCCGGGTCAATGAATCAGGGCCTGAAAACTTATCGTACCATTCTCTAATAAGATTCTTTCTCCAATGCATTCTTGATGAGTTCCAGGGAGTTCGTCCCATTTCCCGGAAAACAGACCTGATCAATCATAACCTCGTAGCCCTTACTTTTTGGATCAAAACATTTTAGAGCGCCCTCAAAACGACACTTCGCATGGTCCCCTGCAAAAACATCTGCATAGGGGAGAAGAATCGCCAGTTCATGTTCTCCCAAAATACCCAGTATGTCGCTATCGCGCATCTCCTCCATCAATAGGTTGCTCAACGCCTTGCAACAATCCTGAAAATCTGGGCCATGATCATTTTTGGGAAATGGTTTAAGTCTCAGGAGAAGGAGGCAGATAAAATTCTGGTAACGCCTTGCACGTTTTATTTCGAGATCCAAAAGAAAAAAGAATGAATCTCGATTCAGGACTCTGCCAAACGCTGCCTCGGTTCCCTTTGGAATCTCAGTCTCTAAATTTCCCATTCCTCCCCTCCGCTCTTCCATGTCCGTAACCCTGTCCTCGAAATAATATTTTGAGTTTTTCAACCGGCTTCTTCTTCAATCCTTTGGTATATTTTTGAATCATTTAAATGGTATTTTTGAATCTTATACAGCAATGCCTTATAGCTCACGCGAAGCAATTTGGCTGCCTGTTTTCGATTCCAATGAGTCTCTTGTAAGATGTTTTGGATAATTTCTTTCTCCGCAACTTCTGCTGCACTTTTCCCAACCTCTTTCAAATTGAAAAATCTATTTTGTTCTGAGAGATTGGGTAATGAATTTCCATAGGATTCAGGATTCATTCCATTCTCCAGCGTTTTACTGGAACTGCCATGTGGGACCGTACCTTCCTCACCAAATAGGACAACCCGTTTTATCATATTTTCTAATTCTCGGACGTTTCCCGGCCAAGCATATTCCTTAAAAGCGTTGATCATCCCTGATGAAAATGGCAGGGCTTCTCTTCCATATTTCCCCTTGTAAAAATCGAAATAATATTGTGAAAGAGGAAGGATTTGCTCTTTACGATTTCGTAAAGGTGGAACAGTGATGTTGACCACGTTGATTCTGAAAAATAGGTCTTCACGAAATTTTCCTTCCATCATCGCTTTTTCTAAATGATCTCTTGTGGTAGCAATCACACGGGTATTCACCGTTACATCCCCATCTCCTCCTAAGCGAGAAAACACGCCGTCTTGGAGAACTTGTAAGAGTTTTGCCTGAATGGAAATGTCCATTTCCCCGATGTCATTCAGCAAGATTGTCCCGCCATTGGCCAATTCGAACCTCCCAGGTTTTCTGAGATGTGCTCCTGTGAAGGCCCCTTTTTCGAACCCAAAGAGTTCGCTTTCCAGGAGCCCTTGGGGAATGGCTGCGCAATTCACCTTGACGAAGGGCCTATCTTTCCTGAGGGATCCCAAATGAATGGCTTTGGCTAGCAGGTCTTTACCCGTTCCGCTTTCCCCCTTAATCAAAACCGTGATATCAGTCCTTGCGATTTCATCAATGATCTTCTTGATTTCACTCATCTTAGAACTATTAGAGAAAATGATTTGGTAAATGTCCTTCATAGCGATTGGATATAGAGCAATCTACATGCCAAAAATAATCAATTGAATGATCATTAATTAACCTATTGAAATTAAATAGATTTCTTTAGCCTTCGAACCAGAAATGTTTTTTAATATTTTAAAGAGAGGCGGAAAAAGTGACAAAAAAGGGAAAATAGTGGTAAGTTAGTTCCACTTTTATCCCATTTTCTTTAAAAGCAGGTATTCGACACTTTTTTTCAAATTCATGTACGAAAAAAATGAAAACCGTTCATAAGAAACGGTAATCCATTACGATTTGTCGATCGTTTATTTCCACGAAGTTTAATGAAGGGTTGAAATTTATGATATTTAGGGAATAAATCTTCTATCGAGGCCACATTCTTTAATTTTATAGAGGAGGGTTTTATAGTTAATTTCTAATATATTAGCCGCTTTCTTGCGGTTCCAATTTGTCGTCTCTAAAGCTTTAAGTATAATTTCAGACTCAGCCTTTTTAATGGCATCCCGATGAACCTCCTTCAAAGAAGGCCAGGATTTTTTTGTTGGGACCATTTTAGTCTTTTTTCCAGGAATGGAATCTATCCTCGTCACGGGACTTAATTCCTCGACAATTGCCTTTTCATTCCCGAGGACGACGAACCGTTGAATCACATTTTCTAATTCGCGAACATTTCCTGACCAATGGTGCTGGGAAAAAACCTTTATCAGCTCATCGGACAAAGGGCTCACCCTTCTCTGGTATTTCTTACCGTATTTTTCCAAGAAATATTCGACAAAGATTGGAATTTCTTCTTTCCTCTCTCTCAAGGGAGGAATGGTGATATTGACGACATTCAGCCGGTAATAAAGGTCCTCACGGAATCGAGCCTCCTTCACCCCTTCCTCTATATTTTTGTTTGTCGCAACTAACACTCGCACATCCACTCGGAGGTCCTTTTTGCCTCCCAACCGAGAAAACTCCCTGTCCTGAAGGACTTGAAGAAGTTTACCCTGGAGGGAAAGGCTCATCTCTGAAATCTCATCCAAGAAGATCGTCCCACCATCGGCTAATTCAAACTTTCCTGGTTTCTGACGGTAGGCCCCTGTAAAGGCGCCCTTTTCATAACCGAAAAGTTCGCTTTCCAGAAGTTCTTGAGGGAGAGCAGCACAATTCACCTTGACAAAGGGTTTCTCCTTCCGAAAAGAATTGAGGTGAATGGAACGTGCCACCACTTCTTTCCCTACCCCGCTCTCCCCTTGAATGAGTACCGTGACGTCCGTATTGGCTATCTGATCGATGATTTCTTTAATCCGATGCATCGGATCACTGGCACAAATAAATATTCCTTCATCTCGAGTCACCTCACCCACCTCCACAAACGTGGAGGAGGAAAGAGGGGCAATGGGAACCACTTTTTCTTTTGAAAAAACTTCCTTAGCATCCCTCCTCAGCCTGTTTACTTCTTTGATTTCCAAAAAGAAACGAGTAGAGGTTAAAGCTGCCCCAACCTGATTGGAAATATAGGACAGGGCCAACCGGTCTCCCTCGTTAAAGGCTCCTTTCCTAGAATGGCTGAGGTTGAAGACCCCGACGACTTGATCCTTTTCTCTTATCGGGTAACAGATAAGGGAACTGACCCCATTGTTTAGACCATTCAAATTGACGAAACGGGGCTCATTACGAACATCATTGAGCATGAGGGCCTGGCCCTCTTTCAGAACCCACCCTGCAATCCCTTCTCCCGATTTGAATCTCTTCCCATTGCCTGATGAATCCGAGTAATAGATACTCCTTTTCTCGTTTACCCCCCGGGCCGCGCAGACGCCCAAATATCCAGAGATAGGATCTTTCAACATCAGAGAACAGTTCTCGGCATCCATTTCATCGATCACGGCATCCAAAATGGCCTTGCACGTTTCGCCGAAATTTGGAACATGATGCATCGCTCCCTGAACCTTCTGGAAAAGCATGTAAGCCTTGCTCTTTCTGTCCAGCGGATAGAGAACCTCAGCCGAAGTTTCAAATCTTATTGGTTGGATACCTGCTTCCATGGGTGATGTTAACAATTTGGTCGCCCTCCTGTCGTGAAGGATTTATGAGGGGGTAGACTCTCTCTCCCCATTGCGGCTTCTCGGACATTTCTATTTGCTCTGATTTCACTCAATCTCTGTTCCAAGCGTTTTTTCTGAATAACTATTTTCCGCTGTCTTAACCCTTTCTTGAGATGGATCAGAATTTTTTCGACTGAGATGGGCTTTAGAAAAAAATCATCGATCCCAGAATTCATGGTTCTCCTGTATTCCTTCTCTCCTAAGTTCTCATGGGTGAGCATCATGACATAGAGCTCCGGGAAACTCTTTTTCAATTCACGGACCATCTCAGACGTCTCGGAATGATCGATTCGATATTCGGTGATGAGACCGGACACTTCAAACTCTTGAAAATTTTGGAAGGCTCTTTTAATGCTATCCACAGCCAGAACAATATATTTCTCACCTTCCAATACTGTTTTTAATGTGAATTGGGTATGAAATTCTTTGTCGAGTACAAGGATCGTTTCTTTTGACATAGCCAAGCTACCACAGGAATTCCGAAAAAGAAATAAGGTGCACTACGTATTTTCCGAAACAAAACACCCTATACTAGGTCTTCGCCTTCGTAGAAAGGGTAGAGCAATTTGCATACCAATTGAGCGTCATTTTATTTTTTTGTAAGTCACTAATTTTAATAGGTTATTCTAAGGACGGATTTTGCGAAAAATCTGTCATGCAATTAAGAATGACCCTTTGGCACAATAACTGAGCCAAAAGGTAAATGAGGCAGGATTATTTGAATGATTTCTTATCGTTTTATCATTGAGCTAAAAAGGAAGGGATGTATGGTGGGTTAGTAAAACAGGGAATTCTTTATCTCAGTATTCCAAAACGGCCTTTAGAGATTCAGGAATGGCAAATTGATCTGGGTATGTAAAGGATTGGAATGATAGGGTTTGAGCGTAGGCCTTCCAGACGTCGTCCGAACTAAATTGGGGATCAGTATGGATTAAGTTCAAAAGCCTCTGGATTAGGGCCTGAGATCCGATCTGGTCTGTTTCAGGAAGAATGATACCAATTTCGCCATTATTTTTCCCAACCATATCCTCTTCTCTGGTATATTTTCTAAAAATTCTTACCAGCTCGACATAAAAATTGTAAAATCGATCGCCCATTTTCTCCTCGGTCGGCATTTGTATCAATAATAAGGAGAATAACCGGTGATGACGCTTTGCCTTTTTAATCTCTTGTCGAAGACAGGTCTTCAAATAGATTGCATTAAAAATAAATCCTCGAATCTCTTTAGTGACTGGTTCAAGCACGCTTAGTCTTTCGAATTCTTTCATTTTAATCATTAAATCCCTTTGTCTTAAACCCTTCTTGATATGTACAAGAACCTTATCTGGGGAATAGGGTTTTAGAATAAAATCATCCAATCCGATAGCAAAAAGTCTTTCGTAGGTTCTTTCGTCGACGAAAGCATTGGAAACCATAATAATGTAGGTCTCAGCACTTTTCTCTTTCACCCATTGTATCATGTATTCCGTCGTCTCAAAGGGAGGGATGTATTCGGTAATGATTACAGAATATTGGCCTTCGTAAAGAAGTTCATATGCATCTTTTAGACTTGATGTAGTCTCAACCAGGTATTTTTCATCTTCCAAAATAATGCGATAGGCATTAAGTAGGTTTTTAAATGGGTCTACTAAGAGAATCCTGTTGTCGGACATGGGAAATTTGCTGCAAATCTACTGCCAAGTTATAGGATTGCGCAATTTATTCTTTTGAGGTTTGATCTTATACTTCATGATTCGATTGGTAAGCATTTTTCTTGTGATTCCAAGGAGTCCCGCTGCCTTTTCTTGGTTCCAATCGGTCTCCTGTAGCTTATTGATAATCCACTTCTTTTCGAGTTCGGAGACCATCTGCACCAATTGGACCTTCCCCCGCCCCTCTCTTTGTCCCATTACCTCCCTGAGAAAAAGGTGGGGTGGAAGATCATCGATGGTAATGACATTTCTTCTACAAAATACCATCATCTGCTGAATCACGTTGGCCAATTCCCTTACGTTCCCGGACCAAGAAAAAGCTTTCAATTGTTCCATCACTTCCGGGTCAATCCTGACAGCGGCCTTCCCCTTCTGAAGTTTCTTAAGGACGTAATCGGTCAGCAAAGGAATATCGGAGGTACGCTCTCTGAGGGGGGGAATGGTAATCGGAACGATGCTCAGCCTATGATAGAGATCTTCTCGAAAACTCCCCCTGGCTACTTCCTCTTGAAGATTTCGATTGGTGGTGGAAATGATTCGAACATCAACTTTTGTCGGCTGGCTATCTCCAACCTTTTCAAATTCCTTCTCCTCTATCACCCTTAAAAGCGTCTTTTGAAAATTCATCGGAATCTCACCAATCTCATCCAAAACCAATGTCCCTCCGTCCGCAGCCTGGAAGCGACCCATGGTATCTTTCACGGCACCCGTAAAGGACCCCTTCCTATGCCCAAATAGTTCACTGGTGAGAAGGCTCTCCGTTAAAGCTCCGCAGTTGACTGTGACCAAAGGCTTTTCTCTTCTCGAACTGTTGTAATGGATGGTTTTGGCGATGAGATCTTTTCCTGTTCCGCTCTCTCCTTGTATCAGCACCGTCGCATCGGTCTCGGCAACTCTGATGATGATCTCAAAGACTTCCAGCATTTTCGGGTGATTGCCAATGATATTCGGGAAAGAATACTTTTCAGTGACCTCCCTTCGAAGATGGTCAATCTCTCTTTCCATCTCTTGTGTTTTGAGGGCTTGGCGGATGATAATAAAAAACCTTTCCAGCTGTTCAAAGATGGGCTTTTCGAAGAAATAAAAGGCCCCCTTTTTTAACGCTTCGACGGCCATTGAAACCGAGCCAAAAGCCGTGATGAGAATCACTGGAACGTATGGATTTGTTTTTTTAACCTCCATCAGGAGTTCTGTTCCGCTCAGGTCGGGCATTTTTTCATCGGTAATGATGAGATTGACCGAATCGGTTTTTAATCTTTCTAACGCTTCTCTCCCATCTTTAGCCGGAATGGTTTGAAATCCTTCGTCGGTCAAAACCTGACAAATTCCAAAAAGAGAATTGGGCTCATCATCAACAACTAAGATGGATGGACGAAACACCATCACCTAATCTCCTAACCGACGGCCTGTTGGTAATTCTACTCTGACGGTTGTTCCTTTCTTCTCTTCACTCTCTATAGAAATCTTCCCGTGGTGTCGCTCGACGATGATTCTGCGGCAGATGGCCAATCCCAACCCGGTTCCCCTGAGTTTTGTGGTAAAAAAGGGACTAAACATATTATTCAAATTCTTCTGTTGGATGCCCATTCCATTATCGGTAAAAGTAATTTCTATCTGCCTCGGAGAATCCGATTTAGGGTAAGCCTTGATGATCAATTCTCCTCCTGCGGGCATGGCTTCAAAAGCATTTTTCACAATATTCAAGAAAGCCTGTTTGATCTCCTCGTAATTGGCATAAATCTTTGGAAGATGAGGATCG
>Ga0105094_10001990_pt1 | contig 10673 bp, 9 predicted proteins | sample PPLLak1March2015_2_FD_87023 | JGI IMG/M metagenome (GOLD analysis project Ga0105094, IMG submission 87023) | Freshwater sediment microbial communities from Prairie Pothole Lake near Jamestown, North Dakota, USA - PPLs Lake P8 Core (3) Depth... | ecosystem: Environmental > Aquatic > Freshwater >...
CGTTATAGAAATCAGCCGAGCCGACCATGGCCAGGATCTCGCCCGTAGACGGTTTGATCGCTACCAATGCGCCGTTATGGGCGTTATTGTTGATCAATAAGGCGACCTGCTCGGTTATGATCTGTTGCGCCCTATCCTGCAAATTGGGATCCAACGTGGTGTAAATCGTGAACCCAGAGCGATAGATCGTCTGCGGATCGTAAAGTTCTTCCAGTTGATTACGCACATAGTTGACCCAGTGTGGGTAGCGGATTTCAAAAATTGGTGGGCGGAAAGGATAGGCTTTGATCTCATTGGCAGCATTGGTGGCATCCGGCGGCGTGATGCAGACCGGCTCCTCGCTGTTGCTGACAGGGATGCAACCCCGCTCCAGGCTGAGTTGGAACATGAGCACCAGCACCTGCTGGTGGCGTGTCAGGGTGACTTCGGGGTTGGTATAGATATCATAGATAGACGGGGATTGCGGCAAGCCGGTCAGGAAGGAGGCCTCCGCCAGAGTCAACTGGTCGGCTGTTTTGCCGAAATAGGTCTCGGCCGCGGCTTCGATACCGTAAGCCAGGTTCCCGTAGTAGTTTTCGTTCAGGTAGAGTTCGAGGATTTCGTCTTTGGTGTAGCGACGGGTGATTTCAGCCGCCAGGATGATCTCACGCGCCTTGCGCGTGTACGTCCGCTGGACGCGCTCTTCCGGCGTGAGCAGCAGGTTGCGCGCCAATTGCTGGGTGATGGTCGAGGCGCCGCCGCCCTGTCCCTGGGTGCGATAATTCTCCCATAACGCGCGGGTGATGGCCCATGGGTCGAAACCGGGATGGTTGTAGAAGTCCTTATCTTCGGTGGCGATGGTTGCGGCGACCACATAGGGGGAAATTTTCTCCAGCGGCACGTAGGTGCGCCGCCCGGCATTCGGGTCGATGATCTCGTAGAGCACGTTGCCATTGCGGTCAAGGATGCGAGTGGTCTCGAATTGAGAGGCGCGTTCGCGCAAGTCGCTGACGCTGGGTAGCGTGCGGGCGATGGCATAATATTGATATAGAGCGATCGAGCCGCCAAGCAGAGCCAAACCAACCAGGGCAAACAGGAAGATAATGAAGACCCTCAGCAGGCATCCAAGGCGGCCCTTCCAAAACGCCTCCCTGGGACCGGTCGGGACGCGCTGCGTGGCCGGGCGAGAAGCTGCGGGCACGGAAGGAACCTCGTTCGTCGCCGGACGGGTCCCAACGGGCTGCGAAGGCGGTGTACTGCTCGCCGGGCGAGCGGAGGTGGCTTTCGGCAAAACGTTATAGGCTGCCGGGGTGACTCGCGTAGCGCCCACGTCGATCTCGTCCACGCGACGGGGCAGGGGCATGTTGTCCTTGTCCAGCGCGGGCATTGGGGTATCAGGCGTGGGTGTACGCTCCGGGAAAATAGGGGTTTCTTCTGCTATCTCTTGTTCCTCGCCAAGAGATGCTATAACGGAAGCAATCGTCTCGTCCGAGGGCGAACCGCCGGGTTTTTCATCCGCTGTGGGCAATTCTGGCATGGTTTCGTCTTCCGACGCCAGCAAGCGACGTAATTTGTCGCGCGGATCTTCTTCAGGAGGGATTGTCATAAATTTATGGCCTGGACATGACCAGCACGGTCCAGTTTCCTTTCATGACGGTTTCACCGCTTTGTTTCTTGACATCCAGCGTAATGATGACAGAGCCGCCACCGATGCGCGGCAGGGCTTTAGTTTCGGCAACTTCCATTTCGACGTGGATGGTATCACCAATAAAAACCGGGGCAATGAATTTCCAGTTGTTGATCTCGCGAAAAGCGATAACGGTACCTTCCAGCACGCCGGTACGCATGGCCAGGCCGGAAGCAATGGATAACCCCAGCAAGCCATGCGCGACCCGTTGGCCGAATGGTGTGTTCTTGCTGAACTCAGCATCGGTATGGATCTGGTTGTAGTCGCCCGAGAAACCGGCAAAGGTGAAAATATCGCTTTCGGCAACGGTACGCCCGACTGTAATAATCCTTTGACTGACTTCAAACTCTTCGAAGTACAGTCCACGGTTGAAGGAAGGTGTCTCCATCATAGACGCTCCATTCTGCATGCGAGTTCCATTCGTATCTTTTCAATAAAGCGGGGTGTGGGCGGGCTAAGCCCGCCATAGACACCCCACCTCCCCCGCTTTTTTGAGAAGGTACTTCCATTCTAGCATAAAGAACACATTGCGGTGGCTTAGGCCTCTCAGCGGCTTAAATAGGGATAGAGCACCACAAAAAGGATACTGCTCACAAAACAAGTGACAATCATGACAGGCAGTCCACGTTTGTTCCAGAGTTGAGAGGTGATCGGGTATTTTGTCCGTTCCGAGAGGGAAGCAACAAAAACATTCGCCGTTGAACCAATGATGGTGCCATTGCCGCCAAAACCCGCGCCGAAAGCCAGCGCCCACCACAGGGGTTGTACATTGATACCTTCCAATTCGAGTTCGGTAAATACAGGGATCAACGCAATCGTGATCGGGATGTTGTCCACGATGGCGGACAGGCCTGCCACCACCCAAATGGTGATCACGCCAAACAGGACAGGGGAAAGATTGCCCGCTCTGCCGATCAATTCAGCCAGTTGGTGTAAAACTCCGGCCGATTCGAGGCCACCGACCATTACGAACAATGCACCAAAGAAAATCAACACATTCCATTCAATCCGTTGAAACATTTTGTGCAAATCGGGTTGAATCCAAACCAAAGCCACTGCAGCGGCGGCCAAGGCAATGAATGCTGGCTGAACATGCAAGGTATGATGGATAAAGAAGAAAACCAGGGCAATTCCCAGCACAACCAGCACGCGAGTGGTCGTTTTGCGGTCATGCAGAGCTTCCTTGGGATCAAGTTTCAAGACAGCCTCCGTGTTGCTTGGCTGCTTTCGTAAATCTTCCCGGAAGAGATAGCGCAGCAAAAAGAGCGCTGCCAGCCAGGCAAACAAAACAACCGGCAGGGAATGCGTCAGGAAATCGTTGAAGGAAAAACCTGCCGCCGAAGCGATCAATACGTTGGGCGGATCACCGACTAGCGTTGCTACACCACCTGTATCTGAGAGTAAAGCCTCGGTCATTAAGTAAGGAACCGGATTCAGGCCCAAAATCTCGCTGATCAACACAGTGACCGGCGCGATCAAGACAACTGTGGTTACGTTATCCAAGAACATGGACAAGACCGTCGTCACAGTTCCCAGCAAGATCATCAAACGTACAGGTTGCCCTTTGGAAAGGCGTGCGGCCCACACTGCCAGATATTGGAAGAAACCGGTCGGCTCCAGTAAAGCCACCAAAATCATCATGCCGAAAAGCAATCCCAGGGTATTAAAGTCAATCGCTGAGATGGCTTCATCCTGTGAGTAAAACTCCAGTGCTGTCCCTATTCCCACCATCAAAGCAGCGCCAGCGATCCCAGTGATGCTGCGGTTCATTTTCTCGGTAAAAATCAAAATAAGCGCGATAATAAAAATCACACTCGATACAAGCATAGCTGTCATGTTAGTCACCAGAGACGATCTCCCAATTCTTCAGGATTGCAGTTCCGATGTCCACACGAGAAGCGATTCCAACAAGATGGTGATCGGAATCGACAACAGGCAGATCGGTTAAATTGTGACGGTGTAATAACGAAAACGCACGTGAAAGCCCACAGGAGTCATCGACATAGATTGGGGCTTTCATCACAGCAGAGACCTGTTTCGAGATGATTTCTTGTGAGGGCCGGATCGATTCCATCGCTCCAAAATCAACGACGAAATCAAAATCTTCCATCAGGTTTGTAAATTCAGGCAAAATCAGCGCCAGCAGATCGTGCAGTTTCAAGACACCAACCAACTTCCCGTCTGCATTGATCACGGGCAACATACCCACGTGGTATTTTACGAATTGTTTGGCCGCAGTTCCCAAATTGTCCGTATTTAGAACAGATATAACCCGCCTTTTCATCGAATTTTGTACGTTCATGGCTTCGCCTCCGTGTTCTTCATCAAATGTGCAAAGAAAATTTTAGCACAGCTTGTATCAATCCTTTGACCTCCTGATAAACTCCCCGTACAATAAGAACATGCGTGAATGGTCACTTCGGGCTGGGGATCCTTTGAATCTAACTTTGGCAACGGATATGCGTCTTTCCGCGCCTGACTACGTTAACGACCATATCTGGGAAATAGAACTGGGTTCCGGTGATCCACCCGCGCTCTCCTTGCGCACCACCTATGGGCTGCGCGCCCGCTCGATACGTATTTTTCCCCGTTTCACCGAATCCGGCACCACAGTCGTGGACGTGTCCGAGTTCAGCACACCGCCTATCATCCGTCATTGTTATCCCAACTTCCTGGAACTGACCTTCTCCCCTTTTGACGGGCTGGAAGTTACTTATGAAGTGCGCGTGCCTGATTCCAATACAATTTGCGGGCGCATGACAGTTGCCAATCGCTCCACCGAAATTCGTAAACCGCGTCTGGAGATGTGCGCCGCGCTCGTCCCATTGGATGGACATGGCTTCAGCCATACCCAGATGCAGATGGTCAACGTGCTGGTCGGGCAGACCAGTGGCCTCGTCCCGCTTCTTTTCCTGACCGGTGGCCCGCTCCCGGGACCCGGGCCACAGCCTTCGCTGATGGTGGATCTCGATCTGGACCCCGGCACTTCCCGCCAACTGACCTGGTCACAGGCCGCCACCGCCGGGCACCAGACATCCTTCGATACAGCTCGTCTCGTCGCTGCCCAGCCCTGGGATGCCGAAAGCACGCGCATTAAGTTGGTCAATGCCAGGGATACCATCGAAATCCATACCAGCGACCCGGAGTGGGATGCAGCTCTGGCGTTCAGCCAGAAGACGGCCTTCAGCCTGTTCTTCCCGGCCAATGACAATTTGCCGCACCCATCCTTCGTCCAGGTGCGCGGACCAGACCAGGGATATTCCCGCAAGGGAGATGGCAGCGATTATCCCGCCTCCTGGAACGGGCAGACGCCGCTGGAAGCCTGTTATCTGTCTTCTGTTCTGCCTGCCGCTCCAAAGCTGGCACAGGGGCTGCTGCGCAACTTCCTGGCTGTGCAAACAGAAGACGGCGCGGTGGACGGCAAGCCCGGTCTCGGCGGCCAACGCGGGCGTTACCAGGCTATGCCCATCCTGGCCAGCCTGGCCTGGTCTCTATATTGCATTTCTGATGACGATGATTTTCTGGAAGAAGTATTCCCCAAACTATTGAGCTCCTACTGGGCTTGGTTCTCCCCGAAAAACGACCGTGACCGTGATGGCATCCCTGAGTGGAGGCATTTGCTGCAGACCGGTTACGAAGAGAACCCCATGTTCGATACCTGGAGCCCGTGGTCTCAGGGCGTGGATATCACCTGCGTGCACAACCCGGCTCTGATGGCGATGCTCTATCGCGAGGCGCAGTCTCTTATCCAGATAGCAAAAGAGATTGGCCGGGAGGATGAGGTCAGGCTGGTCAAAAAACAGACCGAAAGCCTGAAGACCGCGCTGGATGAGGCCTGGAATCCGCGTACCGCCCTGTATCATTACCGTGATCGTGAGACCGGTGAAAGTACGCCCGGCAAGGTGTTGGGAAGTCTGCGAGGTTCCGGGACGATCAAGTTGAAGCAAACCTTCGAGCCACCGGTCCGCCTTTTGATCGAGGTGCAGGCCAAAAGTCCGGCGGCGAAGCGACCACAGGTGGTCATCAGCGAATACGCCACCAAGGGCGAGAACGAGGTCATCCAAGGAGGACAGTTCCAATGGTGCAGCGGCGGCATGGTGGCAACCAGCCAACAGGTCCACGAAAAGATCGGGCGTGTCCAGATCAAAGGCGTGGATGCAAAAGACAAGGTGATTGTCCGTAGGCTGGACTACACCAGCGAAGACCACTCCCTGATACTCCCGCTATGGGCAGGCGTTCCTGATAGACAGCAGGCACAGGTGATGATCAGTCGAACCATCCTGAATGCGGGACGCTTTGACCGTCCCTTTGGCATCCCGGCCTGCCCGAATGTACCAGATACGGAGGCCGATTCGACATGTTCGAGCGTGTACCTGCCCTGGAACCAGTTGATCTGTGAGGGTATGTTGTCCTATGGATACCGCCAGGAGGCGGCGCGGCTGGTCGCACACCTGATGACAGGCATAATCCAGAATCTGAAGCAAAAGCGCGCCTTTTACCAACGGTATCACGCCGATAACGGGCGAGGACTCGGCGAGCGAAACGCCTTGAGCGGGTTGGCTCCGGTGGGGCTGTTCTTGCAGGTATTGGGGGTGCAGGTGCTTTCACCCACGCGCGTACGACTCGCAGGGGAAAACCCTTTCCCCTGGCCTGTTACGGTACAATACAAGGGACTCAAGGTCTTACGGGGGCTGGATCGCACGGAAGTAAAATTTCCAAATGGTAGAAGTGTGATAGTAGAGGATCCTGCTCCCTGTATTGTTTCTCTTTAGGAGTGATTTTGTATAGATGAATGGTGAGGAAGTAAGCGAGTTCGTTCTCGCCGAAGAAGCAATTATAGGCCTTTTGTTGATCGCCGCATTGGTAGCGATCTTTGTACGCCGTTATCGACTGCCCTATACCGTCGGGTTGGTGGGCATCGGTTTGCTGATTTCAGCGATTTATCCCGAACCGCTCCCCAAATTGATCTCCCCTGAAATCATCCTCACCTTGTTGGTACCGCCACTTATCTTTGAAGCCGCTTTCCACTTACGTTTGGAGGATTTACGCCGTGACCTGGGCTTTATCCTTTTACTGGCCGTTCCGGGTGTTATCCTGACTACGCTGGTGGTAGGCGGTCTGATTTCCCTGGCTAATATTGGTATAAAGATTGAACTGGCGATGGTCTTTGGGGCACTGATCGCAGCCACTGACCCGGTGGCGGTGGTAGCGCTCTTCCGGCGGCTGGGTGTGCCTAAACGCTTGCAGGTGATGCTGGAGGGAGAAAGCCTGTTCAATGATGGGACAGCCATCGTGCTGTTCAACATCATGGTAGCTATCGCAGGGATTGCGACACATGGCAAGTCCACCTTGTCCGCCGATTCCGGGTTGGGACCTTGGATCGCTGAATTCTTGAAAGTTGCCGGCGGAGGCGTTTTGACCGGCATAGTGCTGGGGATGTTTGCCTCACAGATCATCGGTCGCATTGATGATGCGCTGGTGGAAACCACATTGACGACCGTGCTGGCGTTCGGATCCTATCTGATTGGCGAACATGTGCTGGGCGTCAGCGGCGTATTGGCTGTGGTAGCGGCTGGTATTGTGAACGGCAATGTTGGGCCTCGTGGCATGTCTGCAACCACGCGTGTGGTCGTCTTCAACTTTTGGGAATACGCCGCCTTCCTGGCAAACTCCTTTATCTTCCTGCTGATCGGCCTGGCAATTGACATTGCAGACCTGCAAAATAATTTGCCCGCCATTGGGATCGCCATCCTGGCGGTGCTGCTGGCGCGTGCATTGGGGATCTACGGTTTATCCCTCTTCAACCGGGGGATTTCTGCAAAATGGAAGCACGTCATGTATTGGGGCGGCATGCGCGGGGCAATTGCCCTGGCGCTGGCTTTGACACTCCCAGTGGATGTTGAGCCTGAGTTTCTTACGCAAGTAACCCTGCTCCGCAACATGGCCTTCGGTGTGGTATTGTTCACACTACTGATACAGGGCATTTCCATGGACTGGGTGATCAAGAAACTCAAACTGGTGCAACGTTCTCACATTCAAGAGGAATATGAACGCCGCCATGCCCGTTTTGTGGCCGGGCGAGCCGCCTATGACTATTTGCGTCGCATGAACCAGCAAGGCTTGATCTCCGAACACACCTGGCAGCGACTTTCACCCATTATGGAGCGGCGGAACGACGTATTAGTGGAAGCCGTCAAACAAGTCATTGCATCGAACCCAACGGTGGAAGCCGAAGAACTGGACACAGCCCATCGCGAGGCCTTGCGCGCCCAGCGCAGCGCCCTGACAGGTCTGCTGCGCGACGGGGTCATTTCCGAAGAGATCTATTCCCAATTGGTCGGCGAGGTGGATTCAGCCCTGACCGAGCAAAGTTACAATTGGCCGGAATTGCTGCGTCTTGGTACATTCAAATCATCTGTCACCCACTTGATGGCCGCTGTCATTCAAGAGGCGGATCTGGAAAATGCCCTGGGATATTTGAACAAACTTGGGTTCTCTGTGGCGCGGCTCCCGAGCACAGGCGGTTTCCTGAGCCGAAAGAATGTCACATTGTTGATCGGCGTGCAGGCAGACCGCGAGGAAGCTGCGGTCAAAGCGCTCAAGAGCAGTTGCCAGCAGCGCGTGGAATTCGTTTCGTCCCCGTTGCATGGTGCGGCCTTCCCGATGCCAACGCCAACGCAAGTGACTGTTGGCGGAGCGACCGTATTCATGTTCGAGGTAGAATCTTACGATGAATTCTGAACAAAGGCTGATCATTGCCATTTTACGTAATGCAGATGGCGAAGAGGTGCTCAAGGCCCTGCTGGATGCAGGTTTCCGTGTCACACGGATTGCATCCACAGGCGGCTTTATGCGACGCGGAAATGCCACAATGCTGATCGGGGCTGAAAAAGAGCGCGTCGAGACCGCCGTCCAACTTATCCGCGAACATAGCGCCCCAGCCATAGACCCTGGCCTCAAACGCGCCACTATCTTTGTATTGAAGGTAGATCAATTCGAGCAGATTTAGAGGAGCAAGATGATCTCTCCCAAATTACCTATCCACTTACTGATCATGGCTGTTGTACAGGAACAGGATATTGAACACGCAACCAGCGCCGCTGAATCCCTTGGCGCGCCGGCCGTTTATCTGACCAGTACAGGCGGTTTTCTGGGGCGTCGCAACGCGACCCTGCTGATCGGTCTGCCTGAAAGCATGGAAACCAGCCTGGTAGAAACATTGCGCAAAACCTGCCGCCAAAGGGTGGAATACCTGACCATGCCGGTCGAAGGAGCGCCAATGCCCTTGCCAACTCCCATCCCTGTGACAGTGGGGGGCGCGACCATCTTTGCCCTGCCTGTGGAGCATTTCGAGGAGATTTAGCCATGAAGATGATTATTGTCATTGTCAAAGATTCGGATGCCGAACCTGTTACCCGGGCGCTTACGGCCAGCGACTTCCGTGTGACGCGTATCGCTTCCACAGGCGGGTTCCTGCGCAGCGGCGTGGTCACCCTGTTGATCGGTGTGGACGATGAACGCGTGGAAGCAGGCATCCAGGTTATTCGGGATCAAATGGGAGAATCTGCTTCAAAAGAAAGCCGTGCCACGCTATTCGTTGTCCCCGTGCAGCGCTTCGAGCAAGTCTAGTGTCGATTATTCCAGCCTTGCGAAGGCTTGTCCTGAGAGCTTTGCCTGAAGGATCGAACCTTCGCAGGGTTCTTACTTTCCCAACAAATACATATCAAAAAACTTGATCACCCGTTTGGTATAGCGCGTGCGGTAGTATGCGTACATGTTCAGATGCGGAACGTCTGCTTCCGTCCATAGTTCGCGCGGTTCGCCTGCGGCGTTATACAAACGTTCGGCAGAATCCAGCGGCACCATCGTGTCGCCCATACCCTGGATGAGAAACACCGGGCGTGGACTGATGACTCCAATTTCATTTACCGGACGAACCATGTCGAGACGGAGGCCGGTTTCTCGTTCGGCAAAGGTGCGGATGAGGGGATTCAGCAGCGGGTACGGGACTCGCAAGTCCAGTTCATCTTCGAGCGTTACGAAGGGGCTGTCAGCCACTAGCGCTTCGATTTCGGGGCGTCCCGCCGTTGCGCGGATCATCGTCACCGCACCCATCGAGCCGCCCCAGCCACCGATGTGCTCCACCCCCGGCTGGGCCAGGGCATACTCCAGTGCCGCTTCCACGTCGAGCATTTCATAATAGCCCAATGTGACCATATCGCCGCCGCTGGCACCGTGACCGCGAAAATCCCAGGCCAGCACACCGTAGTCATGTTCGGCAAAGAGGCTGTAGAAATCTTCGGAGCGCCGGTCGCCGTAGCCATGCGCCACCAAGATGACCGCGCCGTTTTTTGGCGGCGTGTACCAGGCTGCCAGCTTTATTCCATCGGAGGTGAGCAACTCGATCTCTTGATAAGTAATTCCATGCTGCTGCAAGAGCGCGCCGCTGGGAGGTTCCAACCGGCGCGGATGCATATAGTTGTAAGCCTGCCGATGGGAGAACCATAGTAAACTGCCCAGGCCAAAGAGAAACAGCGCAGCCAACGCCGCGATGAATGAGTTGAGCCAGTAGCGCCAGTGAATCTTCATCGTATACAAACTTGCGTAGGCTCCGAGCCTACGCAAGTTTGTCCTGATTACCCCAACACAAAATTATCGATCAGCCGCGTCTTTCCAACAAACACGGCCATTGAGAGCAGGGCCTTTCCGGTGATTTGGTCAAGCTCCTCCAATGTGTCGTAATCCGCACAGGAAACATATTGCATCTCGGCCAGCGGCTCGGCGACAATCGTCGCGCGCATGAGAGCGCGCAGTTTCTCCGCATTGCGCTCGCCCGCCTCGTGGGCATCTTTAGCAGCATTCAAAGCCCGATACAGCACTGTCGCGGCCTGGCGCTGCTGGGAGTCGAGATAAGCATTGCGGCTGGACATCGCCAGCCCGTCCGGTTCGCGCACGGTGGGGCAAACGACGACCTCGAGCGGGAAGTTTAGGTCGCGCGCCATGCGGC
>Ga0105094_10001991_pt1 | contig 10672 bp, 9 predicted proteins | sample PPLLak1March2015_2_FD_87023 | JGI IMG/M metagenome (GOLD analysis project Ga0105094, IMG submission 87023) | Freshwater sediment microbial communities from Prairie Pothole Lake near Jamestown, North Dakota, USA - PPLs Lake P8 Core (3) Depth... | ecosystem: Environmental > Aquatic > Freshwater >...
GGAACAAACGGAAAAACTACTACATCCTACTTTTTAAAAAATATTTTTGAGACTGCAGGATATAAAACAGGTTTAATGGGAACAATTGCAAATTATATCGGATATAAAAAATTAGAATCAAAATTGACCACACCTGAATCAAACGACTTGAATGAAATGCTGCTGGCCATGTACTATCAGGGATGCAGGTATGCAGTTATGGAAGTATCTTCTCATTCACTTGAGTTAAAGAGAGTCACCAATCTCCATTTCAGCGAAGCCGTTTTTACAAATATAACATCAGACCATCTTGATTTTCACGGAAGTTTTGAAAATTACTTCAAAGCAAAAAAAATTTTATTTGATTCATTATCCCCGGAGTCTTTTGTTATTTGCAACGCAGACGACAAGCACGGGATGTCAATAACCAAGGATTCTAAAGCTGAAAAATTTTTCTACGGCACTTCATCGAATGCCGATATCTTAATGAAGAATATTCATTATGATCTTCAAGGTACATCATTTGAAATTATCTATAAGAAAAACAGCTTTCCCGTTTCAACTTCTTTAATCGGAGAATTTAACGCCTATAATGCATGTGCAGCCTTTGCTGCTTCGGTACAAATTGGGATTGATGAAGAGAATGCATTAAAAGGAATTAAAACTGCAAAACATGTACCCGGAAGGTTTGAAGTTGTTCAAAATGGGAAAAAGAAAGTGATAATAGACTATTCACATACAGCCGACAGCCTTCAAAAAGCATTGGAAGCAGTAAAAAAAATTAATAAAGATAAAAATCCTATCTATACTGTTTTCGGCTGCGGAGGAAATAGAGATAAAACTAAGCGTCCTGTTATGGGGAAAATTGCAAGTGAATTAAGTGATAAAGTTTTTGTAACTTCAGATAACCCTAGATTCGAAGATCCATTCATCATAATTGATGAAATAAAAAAGGGGATCGCTAAAAATAATTATGAAATAATCGAAAACAGGGAAGAGGCAATCAGAAAATCGATTGAAACCTCGGAAGATAATGCTGTAATTCTTATTGCAGGCAAAGGACATGAAAACTACCAGGAGATAAAAGGAATCAGAAATCATTTCTCCGATAAGGAGACAGCGGAGAAGTATCTATTTAAATGAAAAAAATCAGATTAACTATTGAAGATATTTTCGAAATACCGACTGCAGTTATTTATAATCCTAATGAATTTAAATCTATGGAATCGGTAACAATTGATTCAAGAAATATTTCAAAAAGAGGATTATTTATTGCGATTAAAGGAGAAAAATTCGACGGTCACGATTTTGTGAACTATGCAGTACAAAATGGTGCAGACGCGGTATTAATCTCTGAGGAAAAATATAAAGATTTCAAAGAATTAAATATTCCTGTAATTACAGTTAAAGATACTTTAAAAGCATTAGGTGATGTTGCGAAAATCTGGCGGCAAAAATTAGATACAGAAATTATAGGAATAACCGGAAGCACCGGAAAAACAACCACAAAGGAGATGCTGGCACTGCTCCTTAATGAAAAATTTACGGTGAATAAAACTATCGCAAATAATAATAATCATATTGGAGTTCCGTTAACGATTTTCAGCACTAATAACAGCCATAATATTCTGGTTGCGGAATTAGGAACAAATCATTTCGGAGAAATAAAATATACTTCTAACATTGCAGAACCTTCGTATGCTTTAATAACTAATGTTGGTCACTCGCATCTGGAATTCCTGAAAAATAAAAAAGGCGTGCTTAAAGAAAAAACCGAACTCTTTAATGCCGCATCGAAAAGAAAAGGATGTGTATTTATAAATAATGACGATCCCCTGTTAAAAGCAATCGGGAAAAATTATAAAAATAAAGTTACTTTCGGATTTAATTCCAATGCGGATGTTAAGGGCAGGCTTACCGGCTACACTGATGACGGTAGGCCTATGATTGAAATTACTTACAAGAAAAAGAAAGTTAAAGAAATCTTACCTTTGTACGGAGAGCAGAGTGCAAAAAATTTTTTGGCGGCATCTGCCGTTGCTTTTAAGCTTGGATTGAGCAGTAAACAGATTTCTAATGGTACAAAAAAAATAAAAAATGTAGAAAAAAGATTAAACGTTAAAAAATATCCAGGCTTTATTTTAATTGATGACACTTATAATGCAAATCCCGATTCAATGAGATATGCAATTGAACTGCTTTCAAGAATCAAAACATATGGAAAGAAAATTGCCGTACTGGGAGATATGTTTGAACTCGGGGAATATGGTCCGGCAGAGCATAAAAAATTAGCAAAATTAATTAAAAGAAATAAGATAGATATAGTTTATACAACCGGTTTGTTAATGAAAAATTTGGATCAGGAATTAATAGAATTAAAAATTGAATCAAAACATTTCGACGACAGAGATCAATTAAAAGAGTTTTTAATGGAGAACAGGTTTAGCGATTCAGTTGTTCTGGTTAAAGGATCAAGATTAATGAAGATGGAAGAATTTGTTAAAATAATTGAACCCGGCTGATAGGATGCTTTATTTTCTATTTGAATACATAAATAAAACGTTAAATCCTCCCGGTTTTGACGTATTCCGTTTCTTGACATTCAGATCGGCCCTGGCTGCAATTACCGGACTTATTCTGGCTTTTTATCTTTCGCCTAGAGTTATAAGAATTCTTCAAAGGAAACAGATTGGTGAGGCAAAAAAGGAGGAAGGTCCTAAGTTTCACTGGTCTAAAGCCGGTACTCCCACAATGGGAGGAATAATTATAATTTTTGCCGTAGTTGTTCCGGTTCTTCTTTGGGCAGACATAAAGAGCACTTACATAATTTTAATTTTAACCGGAACTGTTTGGCTGGCTGGCGTCGGCTTTATCGATGATTATTTGAAAGTAATTAAGAAATATCCTAAAGGATTAATTGCAAGATACAAATTGCTTGGACAATTTCTCATCGGATTAATTATAGGATCTGTAATTTATTTCTCTCCTGAATTTGAAGGATTTAATTCCGTTACAACGGTTCCGTTTTTGAAAGATGTGAATTTTGATTTTTCCTATCTCTATATACCGGTTGTAATTTTTATTATTACCGCAACTTCCAATGCCGTTAATCTTACCGACGGATTGGACGGCTTGGCAATCGGTGTAATTACTATTGTTATGATTGCTCTTGCTATTATAAGCTATGTTAGCGGCAATGCAATTTTCTCCGATTATTTAAATATAATTTTTCTTCCCGGCTCAGGTGAATTAACAGTTTTTGTTGCTGCGTTAATCGGCGCATCGCTTGGATTTTTATGGTATAATTTTTATCCAGCCCAGGTTTTTATGGGCGATACCGGGTCCCTTGCTCTTGGGGGTGCTTTTGGAATCTTAGCTGTACTCATCAAAAAAGAGCTGTTGATACCCATACTGGGCGGGATTTTTTTTCTCGAAACTATTTCTGTAATAATTCAAAGATTATACTTTAAATACACTAAGAAAAAATTTGGTGAAGGCAAAAGAGTTTTCAAGATGGCTCCCATTCATCACCATTTTGAAATAGTAGGATGGCCTGAGCCGAAAATAGTGGTAAGGTTTTATATAATAGCAATTATCCTGGCAATAATTAGTTTAACATCATTTAAGATCAGATGATTGAATTAAAAAATAAAAATATTGCCGTAATAGGTGCTGTAAAAAGCGGTGTAGGCGCGGCTAAGCTGATTAAGAAATTAGGCGGAAAGCCTTTTGTAAGTGATATCTCCGATAATGCTAAAGTAAAAAGCTCTGCGGAAATTCTTAAAGACCTCCAGATTGAATATGAAATCGGCGGACATACCGATAGAGTATTTGATTGTGAGTTAATGGTTGTCAGCCCCGGTGTACCTTCTAATGCTGAAATTCTTGGTAAAGCAAAAGAAAAGAATATAAAAATAATCAGCGAGCTTGAACTCGCAGCAAATTTTTGTAAAGGTAAAATAATTGCAATAACTGGCACTAACGGAAAGACTACAACAACTTCTTTGTGTGCTCATGTCTTTAACTCATGCGGAATGAAAACTTATGCTGCCGGAAATATCGGTTTTGCTTTTTCCGAAATTGCTCTGGTTGTGCAGCCCGACGAATTTGTTTCCCTGGAGGTTTCAAGTTTTCAGCTCGATCTGATAGACACTTTTAAACCGCAGGCGGCGGTAATTTTAAATATAACTCCGGATCATTTAAACAGGTATGAAAATAAATTTGAGAAATATATAGAATCTAAATTGAGGATTTATAAGAATCAGGACAAGAGCGACTTCTTAATCATGAATAAGGATGATTTAAGCCTGATGAATTATCTCACTCATTTTAAAAGCAAAAATTTATATTTCTCGTTGAGTGAACCGCAGTTTGACGGATGTTATCTCTCAGGTGAACAGATAATTTTTAATAAAAACAGCCGTTTGGAATTCAATTGCAGCATTAAGGATTTAAGCTTAAAAGGAGAGCATAATTATCAGAATGCGATGGCAGTAATTATTGCCGCAAAAATTTTTAATCTTGAAAACGAAAAAATCCGAGTAGCACTGAGTAACTTTAAAGGCGTTGAACACAGACTTGAATTCGTAAGGGAAATAGACGGTGTTATTTATGTAAATGATTCTAAGGGTACTAATGTCGATTCTGTTTGGTATGCATTAAAAAGTTTCGAGAATCCGATATTTCTAATTCTCGGCGGTCAGGATAAGGGGAACGATTACAATAAAATTAAAGAGCTTGTTCTTAAAAAAGTAAAGAAGATCTATGCAATCGGTTCTTCTGCCGAAAAAGTTTTTAATTTTTTCCACCGCGATGTGAAGGTTGAGATAAAAGGAACACTTGAAGAGGTAGTTATAACGGCCAACAGCGAAGCTAGAAAAAACGATGTTGTGCTTCTTTCTCCTGCATGTGCAAGTTTCGACATGTTCGATAATTACGAGCACCGCGGCGAAGTTTTTAAGGAGGCTGTGAATAAATTATGATACGAAAACTTGCTTTGATAATTTTTTTCGTCGCATTTACTTTTATGTTATTGGGATTGATAGTCGTAATGAGTGCAAGCAGTACATACAGCGCATTTAAATTCGATGACTTATTTCATCTTTTCAACTCTCATTTTATTAAAGTTGTTATCGGTATTCTGTTTATGATCGGTTTTTGTTTTATCCCTTATGAAATTTACAGAGAATCCAGCAAAATATTAATTTTCATCATTACTTTTGTTTTAGTACTTACTCTTTTTATTGCCGAAAACATTAAAGGCGCCGGAAGGTGGATTGATCTGGGTTTATTTTCATTCCAGCCTTCCGATCCTGCAAGATTAGTCCTGATTTTTCATCTTGCTGCTCTTCTGGAAGACAAAGGAGAAGATATAAAAGATTTTAAAGAAGGATATATATATACATTTATCTGGGTAATAATTATTTCAGGCTTGATTTTAATTCAGCCGAATATCAGCAGCGGAATTATTATCGTTTTAATATCATTAACTATTTTATACGTGGGAGGAGCAAAGTTAAAACATATTTTTGCCTCTTCGGCTTTTAGTTTAATCACCGGCTGTGCCGCAGCTTTATTGTTTCAACATTCAAGGAATAGATTATTTAATTTTATAGACAATATCCTTAATAACGGCGAATTAAATATTCAGGTAAAACAGGCGATGATAGGGCTGGGCAGCGGAGGAATTTTCGGCGTTGGAATGGGACACAGCAGACAGGCAAACCTGTTTTTACCTGAAGCATACGGTGATTTTATTTTTGCAGTTATAGGCGAGGAGCTTGGATTTATAGGTTCAATAGTTATTTTAACCGGTTATCTGACTTTGTTCATTGCCGGAATTTTAATTGCTAAGAAAGCTAAGGATAAATTCGGGCAGCTCCTCGCGTTCGGCATAACTTTTTCGATCACTATTTATGCTTTTCTAAATACTGCAGTGTCCGTGGGATTAATTCCTACAACAGGTATTCCTCTTCCTTTTATCAGCTATGGAGGAACTTCGCTCATCTTTTTGGGAATTTCAGTCGGAATATTGGTGAACATTGCAATTTCAAACGCAATTTTTCAAGCTTCAATAGATAAATTTTCTGCTACTCAAAATTGGAATAAATACTGGAAAACCCGGTTATCCGATGAGGTTCGGCTTGGGCAGCAATGACGTGAAATATAAATTCCTTTTTGCAGGAGGAGGAACAGGAGGACATTTATTTCCCGCTGTTGCTGTTGCAGAAATTATTAGGGATAAAATTCCGGGAGCAGAAATTTTATTTGTCGGAACAAAATCAAAAATTGAAGGAAGAGTTGTTCCGAAATTAGGGTTTAATTTTAAATCAATCTGGATTAAAGGTTTTTCTAGGAAATTGACTATGGAGAATCTCCTGTTTCCGTTGAAAATTATTGTTTCAATATTCCAATCAATGCTGATAAATCTGAAATTTAAACCTAAAGTTGCGATAGGTTCGGGAGGGTATGTTGCGGGCCCGGCGATTTTCAGCTCGGCTATTTTTGGAGCTAAAGTTATTTTGATTGAGCAAAACAGCTTTCCGGGAGTTACAACAAGAATGCTGGAAAAATATGCCGATGAAATTCACATAAGCTTTGATGATTCAAAAAAATATTTTAAAAATCAAGCAAAAATTCGTCTTACAGGAAATCCTATCCGCGGGAAATTATCGGAAGTAAAAAAACCGGATGCCCTGGACAAATTTGGATTTGTATCTTCTAAGAGAATTCTGCTAATACTTGGAGGGAGCCTGGGTGCGGCTTCCTTAAATGAAGCTGCTGCAAACTCTGTTAAAAAACTTGAAGAAGCCGGTTTACAAATTATCTGGCAGACAGGAAATCTCTATTATAAAAGATATGAGGCACTTTCTTCGTCAAGTATCTGGATAAATCCTTTTATAGATGAAATGAATTATGCTTATTCCGCTTGTAATTTACTTTTAGCACGTTCAGGTGCTACAACTATTGCAGAGCTGCTGGCATTAGGCATTCCCTCAATTTTAGTTCCTTCTCCCAATGTTGCCGGAAATCATCAATACTTTAATGCAAAATCTCTGGAAGAAAAAAACGCCGCAGTGCTAATTGAAGATAAATTTATTAAAGAAAAACTTTTTGATTCGGTAATTGATTTGATTTTTAATGATCAAAAACTTCGTGAATTGAGTAAAAATGCCAAATCTATGGCTAAACCGGATGCGGCTTTTATAATAGCAGGAAATGCAATTAAGCTTGCGGAAAATTAATGAGCGGAAATCAATTAAATATTAATTCTGCAACATTCAAGTACAATATGTCGTTCTATTATCAATCAACTTTATTTTATTTTGCTGCATTTATTATATATGTTGTAATCAGAGGTGAGTTTGTAGAAGATTCTTTTCACTTAATAACTAAAGATCCAATAATTTATATTTTTGGATTGATTGTTTTGATTTCATTGTTAAGCCTCTTGTATAACCTGTATAAAAACAAATATATGCAGATAGAAAATGATAAAATTTTATTTATCAACCGCTTTAAAACTAAACGGTTTAATCTTGATCAAGTTAAGCAAATAAGTATAACGAAAAAAAAAGAAAGATTTAACAATCATCAGTTCAGGTTAATCCTTATAAAATTAAAAAACAGGAGAAGACCCTTAGTTATCAGGCCATATGATTATGAAAATTATGAAGAGCTGATAAAAACTTTTTCTACATTAAAAGCTAGGCTGGAATCGAATTAAATGTTTAAGAATATAAAGAAGGTTCATTTTGTGGGAATAGGCGGAATAGGAATGAGCGGGCTTTCGGAAATATTGCATAGCCGCGGTTTTGAAGTTTCCGGTTCTGACAGAGCATTAACTGAAGTTACGCAGAGGCTGCAGGGTTTGGGAATGAAAATTTATGAAGGACATTCTCCTGAAAATTTAAAGGAAGCGGATGTGCTTGTTTATTCTTCCGCCGTTACATTGGATAATCCCGAAGTAAAGGCTGCTATTGAAAGAAAAATCCCGATTATTAAACGTTCCGAAATGCTTGCGGAAGTTATGAGGCTTCAATATGGGATTGGAATTGCCGGTACTCACGGAAAAACAACTACAACTTCGATGGTGGGACTAACATTGACCGAAGGCGGTATTGATCCTACTATTATAGTCGGAGGCAAACTGAGCGGCCTTGGCGGAACTAATGCAAGACTGGGGCATGGAGAATTTATTGTCGTAGAAGCCGATGAATTTGACAGGACATTTTTAAAACTTACTCCTGCAATCGCTGCATTAACCACACTTGAAAGCGAGCACTTGGATACTTATAAAGATTTAAACGACATAAAAGCTGCTTTTATCGAATTTGCCAATAAGGTACCCTTTTATGGTTTTGTTGTTCTCTGCCAGGATGAACCTGCTCTGCAGGATATTATCCCGCATATAAATAAAAAAATTTTTACATACGGGCTTTCGGCTCAAGCTGATATCCGGGCAGCCGAAATTTCTTACAGCGGTTTCGAAACAACATACACCGTGAATTATATGGGTGATGAATTGGGCAGAATATTTCTAAAGATTCCCGGGCTGCATAATATTAAGAATTCGCTTGTCGCGGTTTGTATTGCACGGGAGCTTGGAATCGGTTTTAACACAATTAAAAAAGCACTTGAATCTTTTACCGGTGTTTACAGAAGATTTGAAGTTAAGTATAATAAAAAAATAATGGTTGTTGATGATTATGCGCATCATCCGACCGAAACAACCGCAACACTTTCTGCAGTTAGAGCTGGGTGGAAGAGAAGACTTATTGCTGTTTTCCAGCCGCACCTTTTTACAAGGACTAGAGACTTTTATCAGGAATTCGGAAGATCATTTTTAAATTCCGATATTTTTATTTGCACGGATGTTTATCCCGCCAGAGAAAAACCTATTGAAGGAGTCTCCGGAAAACTGATTGCCGATGCAGCCAGGAATTTCGGGCATAAAAATGTTTTTTATGTTGAAGATAAAAATGAAATACCAAAAAAGCTTGATGAAATAGCTAGAGAAGGAGATATTGTTATCACAATGGGAGCGGGAGATATTTGGAAATATGGTGAAAAATATGTTCAGCTTATTGAAAGTAAATAAGAATGTCTGAACAAAAGAAAAATATTTTAGGCACATTTTTTTTCTTAATAATTATTTCTTCTCTGTTCTTTTTGGCGTTTTTCTCCGGGAGCAGGACGGATGAGAAGATTGAAAGCGTGAAAATTGAAGGGAATTACATGCTGGAGCAGAATGATTATCTGGCTTTTGTAAAATTGAAAAACAACCGAGATTATAAAAATCTGACTCTATCAGTAATTAAAGACCGGTTTCAAAAGCATCCGTATGTTGAAAGAGCAGATGTGAAATTTGAAGATAAGAATAATGTGAAAGTATATCTGGCTGAGAAAAAAATTGCTGCGCTTATTGTAGAAGATTTGGAAACTTATTTTCTTTCCGAAACCCATGAAATATTTCCTGTATTATCTCATACAAAGTTTATTGAACTTCCGGTTATTACTAATTCATCCATTTTCATGAAGAAAAGTAAAAATATCTACGGAGAAATAATTCAGGCAATTAAAATTATTAATGCAGCAGAACTTACAAATCCGAAATTACTTAAGGATCTTTCCGAGATTAATTTAAGAAACGGCGGAGATGTAATTTTAACGTTTAACGGAATCCGGCCGCCCGTAATTTTCGGCAGAAATGAAGAAGCAAGAAAGATGGTTTACCTCGAAGCAATTACCGAGAATGGATTCCAGAAAGAACAGCTGAATTATTCAGGAAATTATCTTGATTTAAGATTTATAAACCAGATTTTTATCGGAAAGGCGGATAATACCGAAAGTTTATCAATGACTGAAAATACAGGTCTTAATTAATGAAAAAAAATATTATCGCAGGTCTTGATTTAGGAACGACTAAAGTATGTGTAGTTATTGCCGAAAAGGTTGATGAGAACCGGCTGGATATACTTGGTTTTGGCGTTGCTCCTTCGGAAGGTCTGCATAAAGGACTTGTTGCAAACATCGGAAAAACAGCGGAAGCTATAAGAGCCGCAGTATCTATAGCTTCAAACAGGGCAGGTTTTAATATAACAACTATAAATGTGGGAGTTGCAGGAGAACATATTACAAGTATCCGCCATAGAAATTATGTAACCATCAGCAATGAAGATAAAGAAATTACCAAGGATGATCTCGATCGTCTTGAAGAAGATGTTAGAACAATAAGGATTCCATCCGACAGGCAGATTCTTCACATTATTCCGGAAGAATATTCGGTGGATTACCAGGGTGGTATCGAATCACCCATTGGAATATCAGGGTCCCGTTTGGAAGCAACCAATCATATCGTCCTGGCATCTATCCCGGCCATACAAAATATTAGAAAATCGGTTGAAAGAGCCGGATTAACGGTTCAGGATTATATTTTGCAGCCGATTGCTTCGAGTTCATCTGTTCTGGAGGAAAGCGAGAAAGATCTGGGAGTTGCATTAATTGATATCGGGGGAGGAACCACCGATATAGCTATTTTTCACAATAAAGCTATTAAATACACAAAGGTTATCGGAGTAGCCGGGAATCAGGTTACAAACGACATCAGAGAATCTTTAGGTATTGTTACTGAAGAAGCTGAAAATCTTAATTAAAATTACGCCTATGCCACCGATAATGCTATCATCAAGGA
>Ga0105094_10001993_pt1 | contig 10664 bp, 8 predicted proteins | sample PPLLak1March2015_2_FD_87023 | JGI IMG/M metagenome (GOLD analysis project Ga0105094, IMG submission 87023) | Freshwater sediment microbial communities from Prairie Pothole Lake near Jamestown, North Dakota, USA - PPLs Lake P8 Core (3) Depth... | ecosystem: Environmental > Aquatic > Freshwater >...
TTACATTGTCATCGCGAGCGCAGCGTGGCGATCTCTCGTTTTCTTGAGATTGCTTCGTCGTCCCACCGGAGCAGGACTCCTCGCAATGACACGGGAATTATTACGTTTGTATTAGTTCTAACCAGTCAGAGTCGTCTTAATGTGAGGAAAAACCATATAGCATCAGAACTGTTCAATAAAGCAGATAGGGCTTGCGCGCCTCGGCGAAAGCTTTGAGGTCCGGCTCGCAGCCTTTTACTATCTCGGTGATTTCCAGGCCTTTTTCAAGGCTCTCTCTCACCTTCGCCGTTCCCATGACCTTGTCAAAATAGTCCGCATGGAACTGGAACTTGTCCGGGTACATCTCCCGGATCGTTTTGACGATATAGAGGGCCGATTCAAAGGGACGGTAGGAATTCCGGTCGGTCACGTGGACCTGAGCCCCGCCGCATTGCTCACCGGCAAATTTTGAAAAGCTCGGTGTAAACCAGGCTTCCCTGAAGGAGACGCCCGGCAACTCTAGCCCATTGAGCTTCCGGGCCAGGTCGAAACCGTCGATCCAGGGCGCGCCGAATATTTCAAACGGCTTTGTCGTCCCCCTCCCCTCAGATACGTTCGTCCCCTCCAGGCACACTTGTCCGGGATAGACCGTCGCCGTATCCGGGCTCGGCATGTTCGGCGAAGGGATGACCCAGGGAAGGCCGGTCTCATCGAACCACATCTTCCGGCTCCAGCCTTGCATCGGAACGACCGTCAGGTCGGCCTTCTTCTCGAGGAATCGATCATTGATCATCAGGGCGAGCTCTCCCACCGTCATCCCATGCCGCTCCGCGACGGGATATAAGCCGATGAATGAGCTGAACTCTGGATATTCCAGCACCGGGCCCTCCACGATTAGGCCGTTGATCGGGTTCGGCCGGTCGAGCACGATGAAGGCAATCCCGCTTTGGGCGGCAGCCTGCATCGCATAAGCGAGCGTGGCCACATAGGTATAGACCCGCGTCCCGACATCCTGGATGTCGTAGATCAAGGCGTCAACGTCCTTGATCATGGCCCCTTCGGGGATCTTCCCCGTCCCCTTAGCATCGGTGTCGAATGAACGCATATACTCATCGATGTTCTTGAGCATCCCCGGGTCGGGTTTTAAGGACTGCCCGTATAGGCTGAAGACGGGAATCCTGTATTTGTCATCGAAATAAAAGGGGACATATTCTCCGGCCTGGGCATTTCCGCGGATGCCGTGTTCAGGCCCGTAGAGTGCGACCAGATTGACCTGTCCTGACTCTAGAAGGATGTCGATATCGCTCCTGAGACGCCCGTCCACTCCCGTCGGGTTGGTGATAAGCCCGACCTTTTTCCCCTTGACCAGGTCGAGACGGCTTTCCAGGAAGACTTCGATGCCCAATTTGACCGGACCCGCCGCCATCCGGGCCCGTGGAACTGCCTTTTCGGTCCCGCAGGAAAATTGAACACTCACCGCGACCACAATTAAGAGAATTGGCCTAAGCGTCCGCGAGAACCCTCTTCGGCGATCGGCTGCACTCATCTTAACCTCGCTAATTCTCAAACCCCTGTCCGGATCAGATTTTGATAAAGATTTTCCTCCGGCGAGGCGAGCCTTTGACCGACCACCGGGTCTTATCCGGTCCGCTTGAGGACGATCACGGTCATATCGTCGAAAGGCTCCACACCGGCCGTAAACGAAGACAATTCAGTGGTGACCTTTCCCACGATCTCCGAGGCCGGCTTCTTGACGTTTTTCTTCAGCAGACCGATCAGGTTCTCTTCGCCGAACTCGCCGTTGTCCTTGTTCCGGGCATCCGTAATCCCGTCGGTGTACAGGACGGCCATATCGCCCTTGTCCAGTGTTATCTGGTTGACTTCATAGGTGACCGATGGGAACATCCCCAGGCAGAATCCCGTGGGGTCGAGACGGGTGACCTCACCGTCCTTGGCGATGACGATCGGCGGGTTATGGCCGGCATTGACATAGCGGAGCACTCCCGTCCCCATGTCCAATTCGCAGAAAAAGAACGTAATAAATCGGTTGGAAGACGAGCTGCTGTGGACAAAATCGTTCAGCTTGACCGCCATCTTTTCCAGCCGCAGCTGGGGACCGACCTCGGCGATGAGGGCGGCCCGGAGCGAGGCCATGAGCAGCGCCGCGCTCATGCCCTTCCCCGAGACATCGGCGATGATGACGGCCAGACGGCAGGGGTCTATGGAGATGAAATCATAGTAGTCTCCCCCGACCTGGTTGCACGGAATGTTCGTTCCGGAAATATCAAAATTCTCGCAAGGCGGGTTTCTCTTGGGGAGGAAGTCCTTCTGGATTTGGGCGGCCAGGGCCAGCTCCTTCTGGAACTTTTCAACCTCGATCGCCTGCTCGATGGCCCGGGCGTTTTCGATCTTGACCGCGGCCAGGTTGGAGAGAAGCGTCATCATTCGCAGGTCGTCCTCGCCGAACTGGTCGAGCAGCGAGATGCGGTCGGCATAGATCACGCCGATGATCTCCCGGTTGTTCCAGAGCGGCACACACATGGCGCTGTGGATATTGGACTTGATGACGCTGTCCTTCATCCTCAGCCGGTCGTCGGTCTGGGCATCGGCGGTTAGCACCGAGGAATGGTTGTCCAATACGAGGTTGATGACGCTCTGACTGACCAGGATCTTTTGGCGGAGAAGGTTCTTGTTGTTAATGCGCGGCACCTTGGCGATCATCTGGGGCGGATTTCCTTCCTTGAGCATCAGGACGCCCCGGTCCATGGGCAGATACTCCGAGATCAGGTCCATGATCCGCTCCAGCAGCTCATTGAGCGGCTGGTGGAGCACGAGCGCTTTGCTGACCTCATTGAGCACCGCCATGGACTTGTAGTCCGACTTGATTTTTATGAAGTCAGCCGGGGTGGCGAGCGACTGGATGGTCGTGTCGATGTCCTGCTTTTTCAGGATGTCCTTGAGGGGAATCATGGTGTTGATGTTGCGGGCGGGGTGCATGACCTCGGTCACCTCGACGTTGCTGGACAGCTCCTTGTCATAGATGATCCGCGTCGAGCCGACCAGGATCTCATCCCCCCTCTTGAGCTCGATCTCTCCCTGGACCTTTTTGCCATTGAGGAAAGTGCCGTTCTTGCTGCCGTTATCCCGGACGAAGAACCCGCCGTCCGAGGGCGTGACGAGGGCGTGATGGCCGGAGGAGAAGGGGTCGGGAAGAGCCAGGTCATTGTCCTCGGACCGTCCGATTAAGGTCCTCTCCCGCTTGAGCGTATACCAGAACGAGTCCCCTTTTTTGGGATAAACAAACAATCTCGGCATTTCTAACCTTACCGAAATTATACTATTGGAGCCGTCCTGACTTCAAGTGACATCTGTTTTTTCCGCAACCGAGCTCCGTTCCCGTCTGCCGCGAGCTTTCTCGACCATCAGCCGGGGTCCGCCCCTGGCGGCTACGGTTCCTGAGAGTTCTTAAGGATTTTTTGAAAGGCTCGCTGTCTCTCCGAAGGAGACGAGTCCTCGACGAGGGGAATGATAACGTCCCGCATATCCCTTTTCAAGGTGTTGTCGAGCAGTTCGATCGCGTAAGCGATGGAATTCTTCGTTCCGGTTTCAATGTTTTGATAGGCCTTCCGGATCTCTTCCTGAGGATAAAAAAGGCCGAGCAACTTGAAGATATCGGAGAAAAGGGTCTGCAGGTCCCGTTCCAATCGGCGCCGAGCGGCCTCATTGTCCTCCCCAGGCCCGAGGTCTCGGAGGTCGAGGAACGCCCGGCAGTATTTCTGAACGAGAAAAAGGGTTTTTCTCTTGCCGACCCGGCCCGGCAACTGAACCTCCCCTTTTTCCGTCCGGATGCGGTCCAGGGCGTCGATGATTTCGGAGTCCAACTCCCCACTCCCCTGGTCGAGCTCTTCCACCAGGGCAAACGCCGCCTCCTGCGTTCCGATGCGGGCCAGGGTTTCAACCACCGCCTTTCTCAGGTTCAGGTCCTGGCGGCTGTCCTTGAAGTTTTCTCCCAGAGCGGGCATGGCGGATTGGCCATATTTATGAAGGGTGCTGATGGCATCTTCCCGAGTTGAGGGATTGATCAGCTTGCGAATGACGGCGGGGATATAGCCAATTTTCTTGAGCCTGGCCGCGCTTTTCAAAGCATAGAAAGAGACATCCGGAGAATGGTCATCGATCAGCGCCTCCAGGCGGTCGGTCATCGGGGCATCGGGACTCATCAACCCGATCGCCTTGGCCAACTCCATTTTTTCGACCTCGGACTTTTGGCTTTCCGCCATCACGCTTTCCGCATGCCGCCCCATCAGCTCCTGATAAGCGTCCAGGGACATGGTTTCCCGGATATCCGCGACGAGGTCTTCCTGGCGGATGTCCTCATCCGCTTCCGGAAATCCCGCGGCCCCCTCGGCGTTGAATAGATCGCTGAGCGACGAGACTCTCACTTCGCCGGCTTTTTCAGAAATCATGTTTTTGATTTCCGGTGATAGCTTATCCTGTTGCAGGAGATCAAAAATATGCATGGCGTAAAGAACCGCGCTTCGATTCCGGCTTTCTACGGCATCAAATATCTCCTTAGCGGAATCGACATCAAGCTCTTTCATCACGCTCCGATCAGCGCGGTCCCATTTCACTTTGATGCTTCGATTGATGGTCGTGACATATTCCTTTCCGATTTTCAGGCTGAACACCGCCCACGGGACCAGCAAGCCGAGGACAATCCAGCTCAGCTGTTTCGCTAAACCAGTGTCGAAGACCGGGGTTAGATAATTCACCTTCTTGTTGAGGAGAAGGGCGAAGGCCAGGAGGATGAGGGCCGCAACAACCTTAGCCACCCGGCTAATGAACATGTCGATGAAAGGCCTGGCCTTGAATTTCAGACCTGAGGCGACCGGGATGTAAAGAATCTCCCTGATTGTTTGATTGAGAGAGAAGGCCAGGCTTTCGTCGCCGCCTTTGATTAAAACGGCCGGGAGCAGGCTAAAGGGCGCAATCAGGACGACGACGGAACAGACCAGGAGGACGACCGGAGTCAGCAAGACCGTGAGTTTTACGCCCAATCTCTTAATAATATTGCCCGTTAAAAAGGCGTTCAGGAAAAAGGCAAAGATGGTCAGGCCGGCGAAAAAGAAACCAAAAAAAGCCTGCAGATCTTTAGGGTTAGTAAAGTGACGGTCCGTCGCTGAAAAAAACTGGAACTCAATTAGGGTGGAGACAATGATGCCGATGGCGACAGCGGCGGCGATCAGAGCAAGATAGGAATTCTTGCGGACGGCGTTGTAGCTGTCCTTAAAGCCGACTTTGGGAGCTTCTGCCTGGCCTTTTCTAGGTGGAATCGGTTTGGCAGTCAACGGGAGTTTTTGGCGGTCTCGGAAAACAGCCCTGACCACGAAAACACAGGCCAGGAGGAGGCCGCAGGCCAGGGGGAGGAGCAGCACGGCCAGATTCGCTCGGGTCAGTATGCCGGCCAGCAATCCCCCGAGAATGCCGCCCAGAATCCCTCCGCTGCTGATGAAGGCGAACAACCGCTTGGCTTCCCTCGGGTTGAAGATTTCATTGACGGTCATCAGGAAATGGGTCATAAGGACGACGATGAGAACGCTGGCCCAGACCCAATAAATGTAAGGCAGGAGGAGGCTTCTTCGGCCGGATTCCGTCTGCAGGACCAATTGCAGGGCCAAACCAGAGACGGCAAAGAAAACGAGGTTGGCGATGATCAGGAGCTGGATGGAGATCTTGGCTTGGATTTTGGAATGAAAAACGACCACCAAGCCCGTCACGACGGCCGCGCTGAGATAGGCCAGCGGGAGAGCTCCGACTCCCAGCCTGACCAAGAGGTCCGTCGTGCGCAGGGCTTTGATAATGGTGTGGGGAGTCGTGATCAAGAAGAAATAAGAAAAAAGCAAAAAAGCCAGCTTCTCTTCACCGGGTTTGATGCCGACAAGCCTCATTATGTTAAAGTTAACAATAAATTAGCACTGCCGCCCTGGACTAGGAGAAGCTCTTCAAGGCGGTTTCTTCCTCCTCGTAAATATCCAGGACCTTCGTCAGCATTGTGACCTGGAAGATGAGGAACAGCTTCTTTGATATTTTCACCAGCTTCAGCTTCCCACCCAGGTTGTGGGTGGAAATGTAGCTGGCCAGGATCTCGCCCACCCCGAAGCTGTCGATGAATTCCACCCCGTCGAAATTGAGAAGGATCTTCCGCTTCCCGCTGTCGAGCTGCTCCTTGACCAGTTGATGAAGCGTGATGTCGGTAATGTCCGACCTCTTGATCTCCCCCTCCAGGTCAAAGATAACGATGTCGTTTTTTTGCCGGGCTGCGATTCTCATGCCTTCCTTTCCTCTCTCGACAACTCCCTTATGAATAGCTAATATCAGAACATGGGGAGTAAAGTCAATAAGACGAAAGGATTTGATTTTTCAAAAAAATTTTGGGAAAATGGCCCCAAAATCGGTTTTCCAGGGCAACCGATTCTCCCGACGACATGTTTTATCAGAGGGAAATCGCAGCTTGAAAACCGGATGAGGTGGTGATTTGGCCGGAATAAAACGCGATTATCCTCCTTTCGACCGCCGCGGCCGGCGCTTCCGCGACGGGATGGACCTGGAGGAGGATTTCGAGAAGCTGGCTTCTCTTTTCAAGGACGAGGCCAAGCGCCCGCTTCCGCTCCATGGCCATCCGCCCGGGATTCTTCCCGCCGGGGAGGGCGAGACCACGACTGACCCGGTCAAGCTCTATCTCCGGGACATGGGGAGCATCTCCCTCCTCACCCGGGAAGGCGAGATCGGACTGGCCAAGCAGATCGAGAAGGGCCAGAAAACCATCATGAAGGCGTTGACACGGACCCGCCTCTTGATGACCGAGCTCTATTCCCTGGAGGAGGCGGTCAAGCAGGACATCGAGATCATGCCCCAGATCTTCGATTGCGGCGAGGACATCGAGGAAGACAGACTGGCGGTCCGGAAACAGGGCTTGATCAGGATCTTCAAGAAAATCCGCCAGACCAATGCCGTCCTGGAGAAGATCCCGCCGCGCAAAAAGAACGCCTGCGCACGCGGACGCCTCGTAGTGAAAATAATTCATTTGATCGGCCAGCTGAACATCTGGCCGGTCCGCCTCGAGATGATGATCGAGCACATGCGCTCCCGCTTCCAGGAGTTCTGCGAGCTGGCGGAATCCCGCGAGGAGCTAGAATTGAGCCTGCGCCGGATCAAGGACCGGCAGAGACGGGCAGACCTCCAGAAGCGTCTGGCCGAGGTCAAGAGGGTCTTGAGAAAGGGCCGCGACGAGCTCGGGATCAACTGCCAGCAGTCGGGCGAGATCCTCCGCCAGATCAGCCTGGGGAAACAGCTCGGCGACCGGGCCAAAAAAGAGCTGGTTGAGGCCAACCTGAGGCTGGTGGTCTCAATCGCCAAAAAGTATACCCATCGCGGCCTGGGGTTCCTGGACCTGATCCAGGAGGGGAACATCGGGCTGATGAGGGCGGTGGAAAAATTCGATTACCGCAGGGGATATAAGTTCTCCACCTACGCCACCTGGTGGATCAAGCAGGCGATCACCCGGTCCATCGCCGACCAGGCCCGGACCATCCGCATTCCCGTGCACATGGTGGAGACGATCAACCGGCTGAAGAAGCTCGTCCAGGCCAGCGTCCAGGAAAGGGGTCGAGAGCCAACCCACGAGGAACTGGCCCGCAAGATGGTGCTCACGGTGGCCAAGATCCGGGAGATTATCAAGGCTTCTCAGGAATCCGTTTCACTCGACGCTCCCGTCGGCGACGAAGAAGACAGCCGGCTGGGGGAGTTCATCGAAGACAAGACCAGCCCTTCCCCCGAGGAGGCGGTCATCCACCGCAACCTGCGGGAACAGATCGAACACGCGCTGGACAGCCTCACCGAGAGAGAGGCGGAGGTCCTTAAGCTGCGCTTCGGGCTGATGGACGGCAAGGAGCACACGTTGGAAGAAGTGGGTGATGTCTTCAAGGTGACTCGTGAGCGTATCCGCCAGATCGAGGCCAAGGCACTGCGCAAGCTAGAAAGCTTCAGCAAAGGGGGAAAGCTGAGGTCGTTTCTCTCTGAAGCTCAGCCCTGACGGGCGGCTATTCCTTGCTCTTCATATAGACGTTGGTCGTTCCGCTTTCTTCTTTGAACTTGAGTTCGAAAGAATTGGAGTGGCTCTTGATCAATTGGGAGAGCTGCTTGAAGCCGTAGGTGCGCGGGTCAAAACTCGGGTCGAGCTGGTGGAGGTAGAACCCGAGCGTCCCCAGGTTTGCCCAGCCGTCCACCTGAACGGCCATCTCGTAGGCCCCTTTAAGGAGGGGAAGAGGGTCGAGCTCCTTGGGTCCCTCGCTCTTGACGTCGGAAACTTTGGCGTCTCTCCTGGTTCTTGGCGCCTGTTGCCGAGGGGCCAAATTCTCGGTTTGGATAAAGATATTGCAGGCGTTGACAAACGCCTTGGGAGTCGATTTCTTCCCTATCCCCATGACAAAGATGCCGTGCTCGCGGATCCGGGTGGCCAGCCGCGTATAGTCACTGTCGCTTGAGACCAGGCAGAACCCTCCGACCTGATGACTGTGGAGGATATCCATGGCGTCGATGATCATGGCGCTGTCCGTGGCGTTTTTCCCGATCGTATAGCGGAACTGCTGAATGGGCTGAATGGCGTAATTGTTCAGAGCATTCTTCCAGCCGGACATGCTGGCGGTCGTCCAGTCCCCGTAGACCCGGCGGATCGTGATCGCGCCGTACTTGGCCGTTTCGGTGATGATGCTCCCGATCAGGGTCGGCTGGGCGTTGTCTCCGTCGATGAGGAGAGCGATCTTGACGACTTGGCTTTCAGCAAATTGTTCGACCATGGTATCACCTCGTCCTCGTTGAATCCGGTTTTGGGTATACTATAATCAATGTTCCCAAAGAGCACAAGATAGGTGCGGGAGAGATATCAGGCTTTGACGGTGACTTCGTAGCCGTCCCTGATGGGCGGCGACGAGAAGAAATCCAGGAACTTGGCCAGCTGCTCCTGATAGTAGCGATTGTGCTCATTGGCGAGACAGTCCTTCTCCGTCTTCCAGAAGCTTATGGCCATTCCGTTTCCCGTTGACCTGTCTGTGAGGAGGTAAAGGCTGACAAACCCTTTCTGGGCTTTGGCGGCGGGAACGACACTTTTTCTGTAGAGTTCAATCGCCTCCTCGACCCTTTCCAACTTGATGGGAAGGTGCGTCACGCGTGCGTACATGGCCTCTCCCTCCTTCTTTATGATTTTCCGCTGTTCTCCCGGCCTCGAAGGCACTTTCTCCCTCTCGATTCTTTCTAAGAGTATCAACTTTTTTTGGCATTGTCAAATTCAAATTAGGCCCGGCGGATTTGCGTCCAACTTGACATCTCCGGCGATTATTCTAGTATAAATACAGATGCATCATGCCGCGATCAGGCGGGTACTTTTTTTCATTCTGCCATTCGCATTCCTAGTTTTGCCGCTGGATCTTTCCTCGGAAGAGATCCCCTGGGAATGGTCGGGCGTCGATAAGATCATCGTCATTGGCGACCTCCACGGCGATTACGAGAGCTTCATCCGGATCCTCAAGGGCACAGAGGTCATTGATCCGGACCTGCACTGGGCGGCGGGAAAAGCCCACTTCGTCCAGATGGGCGATATCATGGACCGTGGAGATGATGCCCGGAAAATCCTCGACGATCTGATGCGCCTGGAGAAGGAGGCCGCGGCTGCGGGCGGGATGGTCCACGTCCTGCTCGGGAACCACGAGGAATTGAACCTCACCGGCATCGTTTTCAGCAGCAATTTGGACTACGTCACCCTTGACCAGTTCATCAAATTCCTCCCGGATGGATACCGTAAGAAGCAGGAGGAGGCCCTGACCAAAAAGCTCCTTAAGCCGAGTGCCCGTGACCGTGGAAAGAGCCCAAGGACCGTGATCGATGAGTTTTGGAAAGCCCTGAGAATTAATCCCAGCGTCCAAAGGCTCTACTTGCTCAATTTCAACGAGCAATATGGGCCCTGGCTGCGTCGGCTCAACGTCGCGATCAAGATCAATGACATCGTTTTCGTTCACGGCGGGATCGGCGAAAAATACTCGAAATGGGGCCTCAAGGAGATCAACGACCGCTACCGCTCGGAGTTGGCCACAATCTGGCGGGAATTTCAGAGTCCGAACCTGCAGTCGAGCTTCCGGCCGGGGAATCTCCCTCCGTCAATCGTCTATCGGGGCGACAGTCCTCTCTGGTACAGGGAACTGGCCAGGGTCCCGGAAGAAGACCTGGAGGAAGAGCTGGACATGATCCTGGAGACCCTCGCTGCCAAGGCGATGGTCATCGCCCATACACCGAGGATTCCCAGCAGCCCGAAGGACATGCAGCGGTTCGGCGGTCGAGTCTGGATCGTGGACACCGGGATATCCCGGGCTTATGGCGGGCCGGCGTCCGCCCTGATCATTCTAGACGGATACTTCAATGTTTGGGGGGTAGGCGATGAAAATGATAAACGAGATGATCGTGCTCGCCTGGATCTTCGTCGCGCTGGGACCGGCCACCCTGATCCGGTGCCAGCCGGGCGATGAAGAGGTCGGCCAAATTGAGGCCATGGAGAAGGTCCTGCGAGAGGCCGAAATCGAAAAGATCGATAAAGAAAGGCTGGGTGGGAGAACCGGCCCCTGGCTTGTCACCTTGAA
>Ga0105094_10001994_pt1 | contig 10664 bp, 8 predicted proteins | sample PPLLak1March2015_2_FD_87023 | JGI IMG/M metagenome (GOLD analysis project Ga0105094, IMG submission 87023) | Freshwater sediment microbial communities from Prairie Pothole Lake near Jamestown, North Dakota, USA - PPLs Lake P8 Core (3) Depth... | ecosystem: Environmental > Aquatic > Freshwater >...
CCACGTAACGGATATGTAATGCACCGCCCGATTTTGCAGATTGACGAAGAAGGGACTCAGCAGCGAACACACATGAGAGGACTACGGGCTACGTACGCTGTCGATTCCGCGATCGTCAGTCAGAAACTCAGAGCAGAACCGGCCTGAACGGGATGTCAAGGGGACAAGAAGTGAGGCAAGGCGATGACCCACGAGCAACTGAAAGCGCTGGCGGTATATCGGACCCACAAGCATTGCCAATGCCAGGACTGCGAGACGGCCAGAGAGGTCCTGAAGGAATACGATGCCGGAAAACGGCGGATCAAATCCGCGGACTAGTGAGCTCTTGCCCAGGCAACCTCGACCGGGAGAGACACAGACGTACATGGGTGAGACCGGCAGCTACGGTCAATGAGTCTGCAAACGGGAGTTGAGCGAGGAAGAAAAATGCAGATGCCAATCATAGCAGGCAGAAGGATCAGATTGGGCCTGACGCTGAAGTTGGTCCTGGTCGCGGACATGGCGCTCAACATATTCATCATCTACGTCATAGTCTTTGCGCTTCCCCAAATGCAGAGGAGCGCTCTGCATGACAAAGAGGCCGCGGTTATACAGCAGACGGAAGTTGCCTGGGGTATATTGCAGTACAACTACCAGCTCGAGACATCCGGCTTGGCCACCAGAAATGAGGCTCAAGCGCGGGCTCTCGATGAGATAACCAGCGTCGCCTCGGGATCAGGTCAGCAAGGCGATATCTGGGTCCATGACTATCAGCCGGTTCTCTTGGCCAGCGCCTCCATACCAGATCGGGTGAACACGAATGTCAGCGATGTCACGGATGTCAAAGGGCGGGCCATCTTCTCAGACATGGTCAGTATCTCCAGAAGTGAGGGAGAGGGACTCTACAGATACTCCTGGCAGCCCGGCGGTGGGTCGCGTGCCACGGCCTCCTATGTGAAGTCCTTTCAGCCTTGGGGGTGGGCAGTCAGCACCGGAACCTCCATTGAAGGTCTGACTGGCATATCTGCATCTCAGACGGCGAACCTGGGATGGCTAGCTGGTTTGACCGGCGTCGTGGCTCTCATCTTGTTCTGGCTTGTTATCCGAACGGCCGTTCTCAAACCCCTGTCATCGCTTGTGAGGATCTCCGAGGCACTGGCCATGGGCGACGTGGACCAGGAGATCAATGTGAAATCCAACGACGAGATCGGCGACATGGCCGCGGCTTATGCCAAGGTGGTCGACTACATGAAGGAGATGGCCGGCATAACCACGAAGATAGCCGACGGCGATCTCAGCGTGCAGATCAAACCGAGGGCTGAGAAGGACACCCTTTCCAATGCTTTCTCCCAGATGGTCTCCAGGCAGCGCCAGTTGATTGGCGGAGTGAAAACCGCGGCCAGTAGTGTAGCCGAGGCCAGTGAGCATCTCAGCAGGGCGTCTGAACAGACGGCCCGGGTTACTCAGCAGATAACCAACGCCATTCAACAGGTGGCCAAGGGCACCACCGAGCAGTCGGCGAGTCTGCAGGATATCGTGGTAAACGAACAGAAGCTTTCGAGAGCCATTGAACAGATGGCAAGTGGGTCTCAGGAACAGGCCGCCAGCGCAGAGGAAGCAGACCGGATGGTCAAGCAGGTGTCCGTGTCCGTCGCCCAGGTACTGCAGAATGCCCAGGCCGGGACCGAGGCATGGAAGAGCACCGCCAAGTCCGCAGAAATGGGCGCCCGGACTACGTATGAGACCGTTGAAGGGATGCAGAAGATCAAGGAAGCCATAGACCTGGTGTCACTGCGGGTGGCCGACCTTGGAGAACGGTCCAAGGAGATCGGCAGCATTGTGGCCACTATTGACGATATCGCGGCCCAGACCAACCTTCTGGCGCTCAATGCCGCCATAGAAGCGGCCAGGGCCGGAGACCAGGGGAGGGGGTTTGCCGTCGTGGCCGACGAGGTCAGGAAGCTGGCAGAGAGGGCGTCGATAGCCACCAAGGAGATAGCTGCACTGATCAGCAGCATACAGAACGGGGTGTCGGAGGCGACAAAAGCCATGGGGCGGGGCGGCAAGGAAGTTGAGGCCGGTTACGGCTTGGCGGCCGAGGCCGGAAAGGCTCTGGATGACATCCTGGAGAGGGCCCAGGTGGTGGGCAAGCAGGTGAACCAGATATCGGCTGCGGCTGAGGAATTGAACGCCTTGAGCGGGAACATGGTGAGCGTGATCCAGCAGATCAGCAAGGCTATTGACGAGAATGCCGCCGCTGCGGAGACGATGGCAGAGAGCTCATCCCTCGTGTCGGGTGCCATCGAGAATCTCGGCGGCGTAGCAGAGGAGAACAGCGCTTCCGCCGAGGAAGTGTCAGCCTCCGTTGAGGAGATGTCAGCCGGGGTAGAGGAAGTCCTGGCATCTGCCCAATCTCTGGCCGAGATGTCGGAGGGGCTGGAGAAGTCCGTGGCCACGTTCAAGACGGATGACAACTGACCCAGGGACCTCTCCATGGAGTCCACGCCACGACGAAGCACTCGACGCCACGCTGGTGTCAGGTGAGCGTCATCCAAACGGCAGAATCACCGGTGGCCACAAATCTCGAACCCGATGTGAACTCGCGCGCCTCAGCACGACCGTATCTGATGGAATACTGTGTCCCCGGCGATGCCGAATGTGATGGGTTTGTGAGGGCTGACCTCTAAGATATATCGTAGCTGAATCGGAAAGGAGGTGAGAAGAGAAATGAAGAGGAAGATTAGACTATCTGCCCTGATCGCAGTTATGGTGCTCATGCTGGCGCTTCTGATCGGCGGTCTGTACGGAACCTTCGACGATACCGAGGATGGCGATCCTAGCGTCTTCACCGCTGGGACGCTGGACTTGATGACGTGGGTTGAGGGCACAAGCCCAACGGGGGCAAACTTCGTGGTGACCCCCTCTGACAATGTCAACGGGATAGTTGGTCACGTTGTTTTCACCAATGTTGCCCCCGGTGACAATGGGACCATTGTCTGGACATTGACCAACGATGGGACTGTGAACGGCGACTTGACCTTCGATAACGTCTCAGTGTCCTTTGCCGAGAACGGCTTCAACGAGCCGGAAGGAAAGGTGGCTGGCAACAACGGTGGCGGCAACGGCGACCTTGACGAGTACATGTATTGCAGGCTCAGCCAGGACGGTGTTGACCTCACCGGTCTAATACAGTTCTCAGGGCTGGCGGCATTCCTGGAGGCTCAGAATGTGGCACTAGATGCTAGTGAGGATACCACCTACGAGCTCTACTGGGAGATTGCTTCCACAGTTGGCAACGTCATCCAGAGCGACCAAGCAACCATTGACATCACGTTCAACTTGACTCAGGCATAGTTCAGTACGTGTCTGGGGCGGCCTAGTGCCGCCCCAGACAGCAACTTATGGAAACGCCTTAGTGGCCCCCCCGAGGGGTTGTGGGACTGCAACCCGACGGTTGAGAGCCGACCCCAAGGGGCCGGCTCAGGTGATGTATGGGACCTTGAACAGGTGAGAAAGAAAGCATGAACGGGAATTCGCGAGGACCGGGGCCCGCCGTCGGCAGGCGGCGGGGGGCTCCAGGTCTTCTGGTTATATCCAAACGAAGTGAGAGAGCAGAGGGAGACGCCAGTCGATGAACCGGGGCTGGGAGTATCCTGATGGCTGAAACTACGAAGGTGCGACATGGACAGCCCAGACTGGGACGTCGGCGGTCGCACGCTGGCTCGCAGACAGAACTGCATCCACGGTACAAGGACCACGTGTGGAACTGCGCGTTTGTGGAGGCTCAAACACCCGATGGCGAGCCTTTTGAGGTCCTGGCCATACTTGACGGTTATACGCTGGAATGCCTCTCGATATCGGCCGAGCGTCAGATATCGCTGGAAAACATTATCGACCGGCTGTTCGATCTGTTGGTCCTCAGGGAAGTCCCGAAGCACATTGTCCTGGGCAGTGGATCAGAATCGGTGTCAAGGGCCGTGGCTGAATGGCTAAGCCATGTTCCAGTAGAAACCGCAGTGGCCGAACCGGATAGCCGCTGGGAAGAGGACGGTGCGTGGCTATTGGGGACCAAGCTGAGGGATGAAGTCCTCGCCAGCCAAACCTTCGCGACCTTGCCGGAAGCGAGGACCCTGCTGGCGAACTGGCGCAGGCAGTACAACGAGACGCGGCCGCAGCACAGTCCTCTCGAAGATGAGCCTCAGGTTTCGCAGGGCAGCGATGCAGCGAACTCATTGGCGGCCGAACCTGCGCTGGGACAGACTCTACAGCCGAAACCGGCGGCGGACGCGGCCAAGGTAGAGGCGGAGTCGCCGGCGAATGGCCAGCGCCAAGATGCATGGCAGACGAAAGTGCCGAAATGGGTAGTGAAGGCGACGAAGGTGGCGGAGTATGTCGGGATTGCCCTGGTGGTCTTGCTCATGACCATGGTAGTGCTGGCGCTGCTGGCGCCCCACTTCGGCTGGCGGGCGGACACCATCCTCTCCGGCAGCATGGAACCGGCGCTTCCTGTGGGCTGTGTCCAGGTGACCAAGCCCATCAAGACGGAGGATATCAAAGTGGGCGACATCATCACCTTCCGCTCTCCCACCAATGGCAAACTGATGAGCCACCGGGTCACCGCTGTGGAAGCGGGCGAATCGTACCGGTTTCGAACCAAGGGTGATGCCAATGACGACGTCGACCCCTACCTGGTGGTGGCTGAGAATGTGGTGGGCAGGGTCTGCTTCAAAGTCTCTCATGTCGGGTATGTCGTCGAATACCTGAAGACGCCGATAGGCTTCATACTGCTGGGCCTCATTGGCATCGCGCTTATTGTGGCTGAGGTGAGCACCATGCTGGAGGTGCACTGGAAGGAGCCCGCCCGGGCTGATGCCGGGGCGAAACAGGAGTAGGGGAACGGGAATGCGGGGCATACGGTGGCTCATAGTCTTGTTCACCATTGGCCTGGCTCTTCTTGCCGGCGGCATCGGCGGGGTGGCTGGCAGCTTCACGGACTCTGAAGACTCACTGGCCAACAGCTTCCTGGCCTGGACTTCCAGGCAATGGCTGCAGACCACTCAAACGGACTTTGAGGCTGGCATTCCGATTCAGGCCGATACCAGATCCAGTTCCGACAACGTGGTACTAGCCAGGGACAGTCGCATCTATGCCTTTCAGGGTGGGAGCGTCAACTTCTGGGCGCACGGCGTTCCTGGCAATGCCTGGACATCCATGACGAATGCTCCGAACGCTGTTGGCACGGGAGGTGCCCTGGCCTATGACGGTTCGAGGTACATCTATGCCTTCAGGGGCGGGGGCAGCCGAACCTTCTGGAGATATGACACCACCCTCGGCACTTGGCAGGCCCGGAGGAACGCGCCAGCCAATGTCGGCGCGGGAGGGGCGCTGTCCTACGATAGCTCTGGATTCGTGTTTGCGCTACGAGGCAACGCCACCAACGCCTTCTGGAGGTATGACATTGCCAACAACGCGTGGGCCACGTTGGCCACTACGCCGGCCAACGTGGCGGCCGGCGGCGCCCTGGCCAATGATGGCGCCGGCTACATCTATGCGTTGCGGGGCAACAATCGAGCAGTATTCTGGAGATATGACATCCTCAACAACGTGTGGGCCACGATGGCCAATGCCCCGGCCAATGTGGGAGCCGGCGGTGCCCTGACCTATGATGGCGCCGCCTACATCTACGCGTTTCGAGGTGCCAACCGGGCGGTATTCTGGAGGTATGACATTGGCAACAACTCGTGGGCAGCGATGGCCGCCGCACCAGCCGCTGTTGGTGCCGGAGGCGCGCTGGCTTACGCCGGTTCAGGCTACATCTATGGGTTCAGGGGAAATGGAACGACAGCTTTCTGGCGGTACGATGCCCTAGTCAACTCCTGGACAACCATGGCCAACGCCTTCGGCAATGTGGCCGCCGGTGGCTCTCTGGCCTTCGTGGGCGCGAACACCTACGTCAACGTGGCCACCATAGCTTCCCAAGTGAGAGACACGGGGACGGTAGGGGCCACATGGGATGCGCTGTTCTGGGACGAAACTCTGCCAACCGACAACACCGATATCACCTTCGATGTCAGGGCCAGCGATACGCTGTTCGCTACGGACAACGCGACGCTACCCTGGATACCGGTCGGGGGAACGTCTCCGGTCACTTCCGGTCTGCCTTCAGGTCAGTACATGCAGTGGCGGGCCACTCTGACCACCTTGGATATCATGGTGACACCGATTCTTGAAGAGGTCAGAGTCTACCACTACTAGCCTTGACTGCGCCAAGTGTCCTTTGTGCCTCTTATTGAGGAATCCCACTCGATCTTGACACCGCCTCGTGCGTGCTCTACCATACCTCGTAATACGATGTACCGCGTACTCATTGCGGAGCACTGTGAGCGCTGACAAGGTTAGTACGTCTCCCAACGTCATGGAGCGGTTTAGGCAAGCGAACCGCACCTTCCCCAAGTCCCCTGAGATTCTCTCGGCGAAGACCCAGGGCCAGAAGGTGGTGGGGTGGGTGTGCACCTACGTCCCGGAGGAGTTGCTGCATGCCGCCGGCGCGCTGCCCGTGAGGATCTCCGGATACGCCAGGGAGATGGACCTGCAAGACGGCACGGCCTACTTCTATGTCAACAACTGCTCCTTCGCCCGGAGTTGCCTGCAGCTTGGGCTGAGAGGTGAGTACGAGTATCTGGACGGCTTCGTGGCGGGCTCCACCTGCGACGCCGCCCGGCGGTTGTTCGACCTGTGGTGCAACTACGTGCCCGTGCCCTTCAGTCATGTTATGACCGTGCCGCGGAAGTACTCCGAGAGGGCCAATGATCTCTATTTCACCCAGGTGCTTGAGCTGAAGAAGGGGCTGGAAGAGCATTTGGGGGTAGGAATCACCGCACAGGCCCTGATGAATTCGATCGCTCTCTACAATGAGTCCCGGTCGCTCCTCCGGGCGCTCAACGATCTGAGGAAGCTGGATGAACCTCCGATCGACGGCAGCCAGACCATGGAGGTGCTGAACGCCAGTTCCCGCATGCCGAAGGAGGCGTTCAACGACTGCCTGAGAGGATTGATCAGGGACCTGGAACGTTCGAAACCGAAAGGCAAAGGGAAAGCCAGGATAATGATTGCTGGCAGCGCCCTGAATAACGCCGAGTTCATCCAATCCATCGAGCGGATCGGCGGACTGGTGGTCACCGATGAGCTATGCACCGGCACCCGGTACTGGGCCGACCCGGTGGCCGTGGGCAACCATCAGGAACCTTTGAAGGCCATTGCCCGCCGCTACTTGAACAACTTCCCCTGCGCCAGGATGTATCCGTCTGAAGAGCGGTTCCAGCGGATGCTGCAGCTGATCCGGGAGTTCCGTGTAGACGGGGTCATCAGCCAGACCATCAGGTACTGTTCTCCCTACTCCAACGATCTGCCTTTGCTCAGTAATGTGCTGAACCAGAATGGCATTCCGATGCTCTCGCTGGACGTGGAGTACGGCACTTCGGGCTCCGGCCAGATACTGACCAGGGTGCAGGCCTTCCTGGAGATGCTGGAGGCCCGGAGGAAATGACGACGACGGCCAAGACTCCGGACAGAATAGATGCCATCCTGCGGGCCTGCCGCCTGATGCTCCGCATGAACAGGGCACGTCCTGACGCCAGGAAGAGCGAAGTGCTCTACTACGAGATGCTCATCGACTACTGTACCCAACTGGCCACCGCCCGGCAGCAGGGCCGGTTCGTCGCCGCCCACACGGTCTTCTTCCCCAGCGAGGTTCTGTACGCCATGGACATCGTTCCCATGCACACCGAGACCACCTCCTGGATGACAGCTCTCTTTCTGGGCCAGTACGCCGACCTGCTGGCGGCCGGCGCCGAACAGGGCTTGAGCTCGGAGATATGCTCCCCCCACCGCGGTTTGGCCGGGGCCCTGAGCATCGGAGCCCTGCCCCGTCCCGATGCGGTCCTCTGGTCGAACATGGTCTGTGACAACACAGCCAAGTGCGGCGAGCTGCTAATGAAGATCACCGGCAGCCCCGGATTCTTTCTGGACCGTCCGTTCCAGCGATCGGACGAGGAAATGAAGTACTTCGTCGAAGAGCTGCGGGACATGGTCGCTTTCCTGGAGGCTCAATCCGGGCTGAAGATGGATTGGGGCAAGCTCTCCGAAACGGTCCGGCACATGGACGAGCAGATCGAGCTCTTCCGGGAGATCAACCGGTTGCGCGAGGCGGTGCCCTCTCCTTTCCACCCGCAGGGCTTCCTGGAGCTGGTGACGGTGGATTATCTGTTTCCCGGCCGCCCCAAGGCCACCGAGTACCTGCAGACGCTGCGGGACGAACTGGCCACCGCGGTGACAGAGCATAGGGGCGCGGTGCCGAAGGAGCGCTACCGGCTGATGACACTGTTCATGCCGCCCATGTATCTCATCGGCTTCCTGGAGAAGCTGTCGCGCGAATATGGTGCCGTGAGTGCCACCGAGCCCTTCTTCTGCAACTGGGGCGAAGGGAGGCTGGACCCGGCCAAACCCCTGGAGAGCGTGGCTCAGAAGTCGTACATGCTGCCGGAAAGCCACATGTTCGGGCCGATGAGCGAGAAGGCCATCGGCGAGATAGTGGAGAGCGCCAGACGGTATGAGGTGGACGGAGCCGTCTACTACGCCGACGTCGGCTGCCGGCACACCTGCGCTACCATAAAGCTATTCAAGGATGCGCTATCCGAGATTGATGTTCCGGTGCTCACCGTCGATTGCGACGTGGTGGACCCGACTGTAACGTCCGAGGGGGAGGTAAGAGAGAAACTGGAGCGGTTCTTCGAACTCCTCGACGACCGGAGATAGTGGTATCATAGCCGCAACAGACGGATGTTGATCATGAGAGCGGTTGGCCTTGACATAGGGAGTCTCAGCACGAAGGCGGTGGTAATGGGTGGCGATGGGATTCTGTCGTCAGCCGTTGTCCTGTCCTCGGATTCCGCCGAGTCCAGCGCCAAAGCCGCCCTCCAACAAGCCATGGCCAAGGCCGGCCAGGATGGGGACATCTACGTTGTCTCCACCGGGGCGGGGGGCAAGTCGGTTTCGTTCAGCCGGCAGAATAAGGCCATCACTACCTGCCTGGCCCGGGGAATCCACTACCTGCTGCCTGAGGCCAGAACAGTGATAGACATGGGAGCGGAGAGCATAACCGTGGTCAGGATCAACGAACGCGGCCGGGTGTCTGATTATGGAAACCAGGACAAGTGCGCGGCCGGCACTGGTATCTTCCTGCAGCAGATGGCCAAGCTCCTCCGGCTCTCCATGGAGGAAATGGCCGTTGTTTCTACCAAGGCCAAAGCCCGGGCGGAGATCACCGGGACGTGCGCCGTCTTCGCCGAATCGGAGGTCATCTCCCACATCCACCGGGACCCGCCGACACCGGTGGAGGACATCGTGGCCGGGATATACATTTCGATGGTGCACCGGATCATGTCCCAGTTGCAGAGAGTGGGTGCAAAGAAGGAGGTGGCCGTCACCGGCGGAGTGGCTGCCAACAGAGGCCTGGTCAGCATCCTGGAAGAGGAAATAGGCCACACCGTGCTGATTCCGCCAACGCCCGAACTGGCGGGAGCCATCGGGGCGGCCCTCATAGCCAAAGAGAACATGATTCAGGGAGCCAGCTAGATGATCGTCGCCGGCATAGACATCGGTTCGCGGGCCACCAAGGCCGTGCTGCTGAACAAGGCCTCGGTGCTCTCCTCGGTCATCTGCGACACGGGTCCGGAGAGCGTCAAGACCTCGGAGGCGGCCATGCAGGTGTTGCTGAGAGGCACCGGCGTTTCTCTGAAAGAGGTCAAGTACACAGTGGCCACCGGCTACGGAAGAGTCCTGGTGCCCTTCGCCAACGAGAATGTATCGGAGATCAGTTGCCACGCCCGCGGCGTCAATCACTGCTTCCCCTCCGTCAGGACCATACTGGACATGGGCGGACAGGACTGCAAAGCCATCCGCTGCGACGACCAGGGCCGGGTGGTCAACTTCATCATGAATGACAAGTGCGCCGGCGGCACGGGGAGGTTCCTGGAGATCATCGCCGAAGTGCTCGATGTGCCGCTATCGAGCATCGGAGAGGTGGCACTGGAGTCCAAGGGCAACATTCCATTCAATACCATCTGCGCCGTCTTTGCCAAGAGCGAGGCCATATCCTACCTGAGGAAAGGGGCGTCAAAGGGGGACATCCTGTCAGGCCTTCACGAGGCGATAGCGACCAGAAGCGTCAATCTCCTGAAGAGGGTCTCCATAGAGAAGGACTTCAGCATCAGCGGAGGGATCGCCAAGAACATGGGGATGGTCCAGAAGCTGAGAGAGAAGGTGGGGCTGGAGCCATTGCTGGCCGAGGACCCCCAGCTTATGGGTGCTCTCGGCGCTGCCCTTTTCGCCCGGGAGCGGGGCCAGAGCCGGAATGGCGACGGCTTAAAGATACAGTACGGCTACGCCGATGCCACCGGCAACTACTTCATAACTGTGGACCGCGCCCGCTGCGACGGTTGCGGCAAATGCGTCAGCGTGTGTCCTTCCAGCGTTTTCGATATCGCCCAGGAGAACGGAGACCAACCCAAAGCGATGGTGAGAGAAGAGGCCAGGAACAGACTGTCACTTCTCTGCCCTGGATTCAGCTCCTGTGCCAAGTCACTCAAGACCAACTGCCACAGCGTGTGCCAAGGGAATGCTATAAG
>Ga0105094_10001996_pt1 | contig 10658 bp, 10 predicted proteins | sample PPLLak1March2015_2_FD_87023 | JGI IMG/M metagenome (GOLD analysis project Ga0105094, IMG submission 87023) | Freshwater sediment microbial communities from Prairie Pothole Lake near Jamestown, North Dakota, USA - PPLs Lake P8 Core (3) Depth... | ecosystem: Environmental > Aquatic > Freshwater >...
CGTGCAAGCGACCGTGGCAGAGGTCCCCGAGGACTCCTGGATCTGGAAGAAGGAGTTGTTCGTGCCGTTCGTCGTCGTGGCGCCGTACGACCACCTCGACGACGCGATCGCGAAGGCGAACGCCACCGAATACGGCCTCACGGCCGGCTTCTACAGCGAGGATCGAGCCGAGATAGACAAGTGGATCAACTCGATCGAGGCCGGCGTGGTTTACGTGAACCGGCGCGCCGGCGCCACGACGGGCGCGTGGCCGGGCGTCCAGCCGTTCGGAGGCTGGAAGGGCTCGGGCACCACGGGCAAGGCGGGTGGCGGACCCTACTACGTCCAGCAGTACCTCCGAGAGCAGTCGAGGACGGTGATCGAGGAGTGAGCACGCCCGCACACGACGACCTGGCGAACGCAGCAGCACCGAACCTGATCACGGAGATCCCTGGCCCGAACGCCCGAGCGCGGGTCGAGCGCGACCGGAAGGTCACGAGCCCCTCGCTCCCTCGGGCGTACGAGTTCGTCCCCAAGCGGGGCGCTGGCTCGGTGCTCGAGGACGTCGACGGGAACCTGTTCCTCGACCTGAACGCCGGGATCGCCGTGACCTCCACCGGGCACGCGCACCCGAAGGTGGTCCAGGCGATCCAGCGGCAGGCGGCCGAGCTGATCCACTACTCGGCGAGCGACTTCTATCTGCCGATCTACTCCGACCTGTGCGAGGTCATGGACCGGATCGCGCCGATCGGCGGGCCGGCGAGGTCGTTCCTGACGAACTCGGGGACCGAGGCCGTCGAGGGTGCGCTGAAGCTCGCTCGGTACGCCACCGGCCGGCAGTACGCGATCGCGTTCTTCGGCGCGTTCCACGGACGCTCGTACGGCGCGATCTCGCTCGGCGCGAGCAAGGCGAAGTACCGGGCCCACTTCGGGCCGGTCGTCCCGAGCGTCTACCACTCGATCTACGGCGACTTCGAGTACATCGAGAAGGTGCTCTTCAAGCACATGGTCTACCCGGAAGAGGTCGCGGCCATCTTCGTCGAGCCGGTGATGGGCGAGGGCGGCTACGTCGTCCCGCCCGAGGGCTGGATGCGGTACCTGCGCGACCTGTGCGACGAGCACGGCATCCTGCTCGTGGCCGACGAGGTGCAGAGTGGCATGGGCCGCACCGGGAAGATGTGGGCGATCGAGCACTTCGGCGTCGAGCCCGACATCCTGCTCTCGGGCAAGGGGATCGCGAGCGGCATGCCGCTCGGGGCGATCGTCGCCCGCGAGGACCTGATGGGGTGGGAGCTCGGCGCGCACGGGTCGACGTACGGCGGCAATCCGCTGTCGTGCGCCGCGGCGCTGGCCACGATCGATCTCGTGGAGCACGGCCTGATGGACAACGCGACGCAGGTCGGCGGCGTCCTGCTCGAGGGCCTGCGCGGCATGCAAGAGCGGTTCGCCGAGCTGATCGTGGACGTCCGCGGGCTGGCGCTCATGATCGGCATCCAGTTCGCCGACGGGAAGCGGCGGACGGCCGTCGAGCACGCCGCGTTCGAGCGCGGGCTCCTCGCGCTCGGGTGCGGGGAGGACGTGATCCGCATGGCCCCGCCGCTCGTGTTCCGCGAGGACCAGGCCAAGACCGCGCTCGCCGTGCTCGAGGAGGCCGTCGCCGAGGTCGCGGGGTAGGAGCCGCCGTGGCCTCGACGGTCGACGCGCTCACGTTCGACTGCGCCGACCCGCGCCGGCTCGCCGAGTTCTGGACCGAGGTGCTCGGCTACGAGCTCTCGGACATCGACGAGGACGGCGCCGAGATCGTCGACCCGGCCGGCGAGGGCTGGTGTCTGCTGTTCCTCGTCGTGCCCGAGGGCAAGACGGTGAAGAACCGGGTGCACCTGGACCTGCGTCCCCCGGCGTCGATGGCCAAGGAGGTCGAGCGCGTGGTGGCGCTCGGCGCGACGGTGTACCGGTACGTCGAGGAGCACGGCAGCTTCTGGACGGTGATGCGCGACCCCGAGGGGAACGAGTTCTGCGTCCTCCGGGGTCCCGAGGATGGGTGGTCGCCCGATGAGTAGCAAGGTGACGACGATGAAGGACGCCGTCGCGGAGCTGGTCCGCGACGGCGACACGGTGGCGATCGAGGGGTTCACGCACCTGATCTGCTTCGCCGCGGGCCACGAGATCATCCGGCAGCGCAGGCGCGGGCTCACGCTCGCGCGCATGACGCCGGACGTGATCTACGACCAGATGGTCGGGGCCGGGGTCGCGACGAAGCTGGTGTTCTCGTGGCTCGGGAACCCCGGCGTCGGCTCGCTCCACGCGGTGCGCCGCCGGATCGAGGACCAGGACCCCGAGCCGCTCGAGATCGAGGAGTACTCGCACTTCGGCATGGTGTGCCGGTACGTCGCCGGCGCCTCGAACCTGCCGTTCTTCCCGATCCGCTCGTACTACGAGAGCGACATCCCGAGCGTGAACCCGAACATCAAGACGATGGTCTCGCCGTACGAGGACGGCACAGAGGTAGCCGTCGTCCCGCCGCTGAAGCCCGACGTGACCGTCGTGGCGTGCCAGCGGGCGACCCAGGACGGCGACGCGCAGATCTGGGGGCTGCTCGGCTGCCAGAAGGAGGCGGCCTTCGCGGCCGAACGCGTGATCGTCGTGTGCGAGGAGCTCGTCGACGAGTCGGTCGTCCGCCGGGACCCGAACCGCACGATCATCCCGGGGGTGGTCGTCGACGCCGTCGTCGAGCAGCCGTTCAGCTGCCACCCCTCGTTCGCGCAGGGCTACTACGATCGCGACAACGCGTTCTACCTGCGGTGGGACAAGATCGCCCGCGAGCCCGAGAGCTTCGAGGCGTGGCTGAAGGAGTGGGTCTACGACCTCGAGACCCACGCGGACTACATCGAGAAGATGGGGGCCGACCACTGGGACGGCCTGAGGCCCGAGCCGGCGATGTCCGGCGAGGTGAACTACGGGAGGTACGCATGAGCGTCGCAGCGGACCTCGGGTACTCGAAGAACGAGATCATGATCGCCGCGTCGGCGCGGGGCCTCGCCGGCGTGCGGAACTGCTTCGTCGGCGTCGGGTTGCCGAACATCGTGTGCAACCTCGCGCAGCGTACGGTCGCGCCGGAGCTGCAGCTCGTGTACGAGTCCGGCGTGTTCGGCGCCCGGCCCGAGCGCCTGCCGCTGTCGATCGGCGACCCCACGCTCGTGACGGGTTCGACGGCGGTCACCTCGATGTTCGAGCTCTTCGCCTTCTACCTGCAGGCCGGTCTCATCGACGTGGCGTTCCTCGGCGGCGCGCAGATCGACCGGTACGGGAACCTGAACACCACGGTGATCGGGGACTACGCGAAGCCGAAGGTGCGGCTGCCGGGCTCGGGCGGCGCGTGCGAGATCGCGATCCACGCTCGGCAGATCCTCGTGATCATGCGGCAGGCGCCTCGCTCGTTCGTCGAGAAGCTCCACTTCCGGACCTCGCCCGGGCACTCGAGCGATCGCGAGCACGAACGAGCGCGCGGCTGGTGGGGGAGCGGGCCGACGAGCGTCGTGACCGATCTGGGCACGTACGGGTTCGACGAGGAGACCGGCGAGATGACGCTGCTCACGATGCACCCGGGCGTCACGCTCGAGCAGGTCCGCGAGAGCATGGGGTGGGACCCGAGGGTCTCGCCCGACCTCGGCGAGACGCCACCGCCGACCGAGGAGGAGCTCCGGCTGATCCGCGAGGAGCTCGACCCGGACGGCACCTACACGAAGTAGGGAGCGCCGTGGCCGACCGGCACATCGTCGCGATGGGAGGCGGCGGGTTCAGCGACGACGACCCGCTGCTCGACGACTTCGTCCTCGGGCTGACCGGCAAGGAGCGGCCGCGCGTCGTCTTCGTCCCCACCGCGAGCGGCGACAGCGCCTCGTACGTCGAGCGGTTCTACGCGGCCTTCACCCGTCGGTCGTGCGAGCCGAGCCACCTCTCGTTGTTCCAGCTCCCGTACCCCGCGATCGGCGACATCCTGCGTTCCCACGACGTGGTCTACGTGGGGGGCGGAAGCACCGCGAACATGCTCGCGATCTGGCGTCTCCACGGCCTGGACGGGACGCTGCGGCAGGCGTGGGAGCGTGGTGTGGTCCTCGCGGGCATCAGCGCCGGCGCCTTGTGCTGGTTCGAGGGCGGCGTGACGGACTCGCTGAGCCCGGAGCTGGTCCCGTGGCGCGACGGACTCGGGCTGCTGCCGGGCTCGTTCTGCCCGCATTACGACGGCGAGCCCGACCGCCGGCCCGCGTACCACCGCTTCGCGCGCGAGCGCCGGCTGCCCTCCGGCTACGCCGCCGACGACCGGGTGGCGCTGCACTTCGAGGGCGCCGAGCTGGCCGAGGTCGTGAGCGCCCGCGAGGGCGCGGCCGCCTACCGCGTCGAGGCGACCGGGGACGCGGTCGCCGAGACACGGATCGAGCCGCGCCTGTTGCGTGCCGCGCCGTAGAGTGACGTCGAACGAGAGGAGCCTGCCATGACCCACGTCTTCCGCCGCGTCCTCACCCGGGAGCTGCCCCACGCGGCCCACGCCGAGGGCGTCTGGATCACCGACGCCGAGGGCAAGCGCTACCTGGACGGGGCGGGCGGCGCGGTCGTCTCGAACGTCGGCCACGGCGACGGCGCGCTCCTGGCCGCGATGGCCGAGCAGGCGTCCAACGTCCAGTACGTGCACGGCACGATGTTCACGACGGACGCGCTCGAGGCGTACGCGGAGGACGTCGCGACCGTGCTGCCGATGGACGGCGCGATGCTGTACCCGGTCTCGGGCGGGAGCGAGGCGGTCGAGACCGCCCTGAAGCTCGCTCGCACGTACCAGATCGCCCGCGGAGAGGACTCGCGGCACGTCGTGATCGGCCGCAAGCAGTCGTACCACGGGAACACGTTCGGGGCGCTCGACGTCGGGGGGAAGGAGGCGCTCAAGGGCCCGTACCTGCCGTGGCTCGGTCGCTTCCGCCACACCGAGACGCCGTACGAGTACCGGTGCTCGATGCCCGACCACCCGGTGGCCTGCGGAGCCCGCTACGCCGACGCGCTCGAGGCCCTGATCCTCGAGGTCGGGCCCGAGAACGTCGCCGCGTTCATCGCGGAGCCGGTGGGGGGCGCGACGCTGGGGGCGACCGTGCCGACCGACGACTACTGGGCGGCCGTGGCCGAGGTCTGCCGACGGCACGGCGTGCTCGTGATCGCCGACGAGGTCATGACCGGCTTCGGTCGCACCGGCCGCTGGTTCGGGCTCGACCACTGGGGCGTGCGGCCCGACATCCTGACCGCCGGCAAGGGCTCGACCAGCGGCTACTGGCCGTTCGGGTTCGCGGCGGCGAGCGGCGAGGTGTACGAGACCGTGAAGCCGAAGGGGTTCGTCCACGGGTTCACGTGGTCGCACAACGGCGTCGGCGCGGCCGTCGCCCACGCCACGCTGAAGCGCCTGCGCGAGGGCGACCTGGTCGAGGCGAGCCGGACCAAGGGCGAGCTGCTGCTGAAGGAGCTCTCCGCGGATCTGGGCGACCACCCGAACGTCGGCGACGTCCGCGGGATCGGGCTCATGGTGGGCATCGAGCCGGTGGCCGACCGCGACACGAGGGCCCCGTTCCCGCGCTCGGAGAGGGTGACCGAGCGCATCCTGACCGAGGCCCGCGAGCGCGGGCTCCTGCTGTACTCGAGCACCGGTCACGTCGACGGGCACGACGGCGACCTCGTGATGTTCGGGGCGCCGTTCATCCTGTCGGACGAGGAGCGCGCGCTCGCCGTGCGGGTCACGCGCGAAGCCATCGTCGCGGCCCTGGGATGAGGACGTGAGCGGACGCGCGGGGCTGATCCTCGCGCCCGAGGCCCGCACGTACGATCTGGGGCCGCAGCACCCGTTCCGGCCGGAGCGCGTGCTGTTCACGTGGGACCTGATCCGGGCGTGCGGCCTCCTCGAGATCCCGAGCGTTGAGGTCCTGCCCGGCCGGTCCGCGACGGACGAGGAGCTGCGGCGCATCCACACCCCCGAGTTCGTCGACGCGACCCGGCGGGCGGGCCACGGCGAGGATGGGCCGTGGGGCCGGTACGGCTACGGTCCGGGGGACAACCCCGTCTTCCCGAACATGCACGAGGCGGGGGCGGTGGTCGTCGGCTCGACGATCGCCGCCGCCGAGGCGGTGCTCGACGGCACCGTCGCGCACGCGTTCAACGCGGCCGGTGGTCTGCATCACGCGATGCCGAACCGCGCCTCTGGGTTCTGCGTCTACAACGATCTCGCGGCCGCCATCGCCTGGATGCTCGACCGCGGGGTGGAGCGGGTCGCGTATGTCGACGTCGACGTGCATCACGGCGACGGTGTGCAAGAGATCTTCTACTCGGATCCGAGGGTGCTCACGATCTCGATCCACGAGTCGGGCGAGTACCTGTTCCCCGGCACCGGCTTCGTGAGCGAACGCGGCGACGGCGAGGCCGAGGGCACGAAGGTGAACGTACCTCTCCAACCGGGGACGGGTGACGACGCCTGGCTCGAAGCCTTCCGCGAGGTGGTTCCGCCGCTCGTCCGGCGATGGAACCCGGACGTGCTCGTCGCCCAGCTCGGATGCGACACGCACGCGACCGATCCGCTGGCACACCTGCGGTTGACCATGCGGGCGTACCACGAGACCGGGAAGATGCTCCACGACCTCGCGCACGAGGCCGCCGACGGCAGGTGGGTCGCGACCGGGGGCGGTGGCTATCAGTGGGCGAAGGTCGTGCCGCGAGCGTGGACGACCTACTTCGCCGAGATGGCGGGCGCGGAGCTCCCCGATCACCTGCCCGAGGGCTGGCTCGAACAGGTCGAGTTCCAGCTTCGCGGCGAGGTCCCCGCCACGTTCAGCGAGGAGCCCCAGACCGGCTGGGGTGACGACGCCAGCACCAGGGGTGTGATCCATCTGGTCCGCCAGACGTGCTTCCCGGCGTTCGGGCTGGAGCCATGAGCCCGCGCAGGGCGAAGCTCGTGTGCACGCTCGGCCCGACGAGCGCCGATCCAAGCGTCGTGCTCGACCTGATCCGCGCCGGCACCGACGTGTTCCGCGTGAACCTCTCCCACGGCGACGCCCGGGAGCACGCCGCCCTCGTGTCGACCGTGCGGGCCGCCGCCGAGCGCTCGGGAGCGGAGCCGGCGGTGATGGCCGACCTGCCGGGCCCGAAGATCCGCCTCGGTGAGCTGGTCGGCGAGCCGGTGCGTCTGGAGGCAGGCTCGACATTCGCGCTCCGCTCCGATGGGGCGCCCGGGGACGCCACCGGCGCCTCGACGACGTACGTCGGCCTGGGTCGGGACGTCCGTGCCGGCGACCGTATCCTGCTCGCCGACGGCGCCGTCGAGCTGTGCGTCCGAACGACCGGCGCGGAGGTCCTCACCGACGTCGTGAAGTCCGGCTCCGTGCGCTCCCGCGCCGGGGTGAACCTGCCGGCCGAACGCCTCTCCCTCCCTGCGATCACCGAGCGCGACCGCGAGGCGCTCACGACGGCGCTCGATCTCGACGTGGACCTCGTGGCGCAATCGTTCGTCCGGAGCGCCGCGGACGTGATCGGTCTGCGCGCGCTCATGGGCTGGCGGGAGGTCCCGATCGTCGCGAAGATCGAGACCCGACCGGCAGTGGAGGGGATCGACGGGATCCTGGCACAGGCGGACGCGATCATGGTCGCCCGCGGCGACCTGGGCGTCGAGCTGCCGATGGAGGAGATCCCGATGCTGCAGAAGGAGTTCCTGCGCAGCGCCCGGGCCGCCGGCCGGCCCGCGATCGTCGCGACCCAGATGCTCGAGTCGATGATCCACGCGCCGAGACCGACGCGGGCCGAGGCGAGCGACGTCGCGAACGCCGTGCTCGACGGCGCCGACGCGATCATGCTCTCGGGCGAGACCGCGATCGGCGAGTTCCCGCTCGAGGCCGCGCGCGCGGCCGAGCGGATCGCCGGCGTCGCCGAGGAGCGGGCCGGCGGGTTCCGGTCCGCCGGGCCGGCGCCCGCGCACGCGGATGAGGCCGCCGCCGTGGCGCACGCCGCCGCCCAGATCGCGGCAGACGATCCGGCCGTCGTCGCGATCGCCTGCTACACGGAGACCGGCCGCACCGCCGGGCTGCTCTCGGTCGAGCGGCCGGGCGTGCCGATCTACGCCTTCGTCCCTGACCCGAAGGTCCGTCGTGCGCTCAACGTGCGGTGGGGCGTCCGCGGGCTGCCGGCAGAGCCGCCCGCCGACACCGACGCGATGATCGCGCTCATGGCCGAGGGCCTGCGCGCGAGCGGCGCCGTGCGCGAGGGTCGCTCGGTCGTCATGGCCGCCTCGATGCCGGCCGGCAAGAGCACGACGAACATGCTGAAGGTCCACCAGCTCGGCGAGCCCGTCCGCTGAGGCGTCCCTAGGGAGGCGGCGGCTCGAGGCCCTCGGTCGGGGCGCCGCGTCCCCGACGGGTCACGCGGTCGACGCCCCAGCGGTAGAGCGGCGGCGTGAGGACGCGGAACGCCTGGGGCGCGCCGAGCCCGCGGGGGACCGAGACCTCGGGACCCCGCCCGCGCCGGACGACGTCGACGACCACCTCGGCCACGTGCTCGCGACGCATCACGAGGGGTCGCGGGATGTCGTCCTGCGGGAACCCCTCGGTCTTCGTGAAGCCCGGGTTCACCGTGGTGACGAGGATCCCGAACGGCTTGAGCTCGTAGTGGAGGGACTCGCCGAAGGCGACGACGGCGTGCTTCGACGCCCCGTACACCGCCGAGCCGGGCGTCGCGTACCGGCCGGCGAGCGACGCGATGTTCACGATGTGGCCCCGGCGCTGCGCGAGCAGCATCGGCAGGAACGCCCGCGTGCCCAGGAGCACGCCGAGGACGTTCACCCGCACGACCCGCTCGATCTGCGCCGGCGGGAGGGAGCGGAACGGGCCCCCGCCCGGGATCCCGGCGTTGTTCACGAGGACGTCGCACCGCCCGTACGCCTCGTCGGTTCGCTCGACGAGCTCCGCGAGGTCGGCGGGCTCTGCGACGTCGCAGCGGACGGGGAGCGCCTCGCCGCCGTGCGCGCCGATGCGCTCGGCGACCGCCTCGAGCCGCTCGAGCCGCCGGGCCGCGAGCACGACCTTCGCGCCCGCCTTGGCGAGGAGCAGGGCGGTGCTCTCGCCGATGCCGGACGACGCGCCGGTCACGACCGCGACGGCGCCGCGGAGTTCCACGCGCTCAGGCCTCGCGGGCGCTCGTGACGGTCTGGCCGCCATCGACGACCAGCACCTCGCCGGTCACGAACGACGCCGCCGGCGAGCACAGGAACACGGCGGCCGCCGCGACCTCCTCGGGCCTGCCCCAGCGGCACATCGGGATCTGCGCGAGGATCCTCGCCTCGGCCTCGGGGTCGTCGCGCTCCGGCTGGTTCATCGGCGTGTCGATCCATCCCGGCGCGACGGCGTTCACGCGGACGCCCCGAGGCGCCCACTCGAGCGCCGTCGTCTTCGTGAGGCTGATCACGGCGGCCTTCGCGGCGTTGTAGTAGGCGAGGCCGATCTCCGCCATGTACCCGTCGATCGAGGCGAGGTTCAGCACGCACCCCGATCCCTGCCCGAGCAGCACCTCGCCGGCCGCTCGCGTGCCGTACACGACCGACTCGAAGTTGGCCCGGAAGTAGCGCTCGAACCCGTCGGGCCGGGTCTCCATGAACGTCGCCGTGAACGGCGCGACACCCGCGTTGTTCACCATCACGTCGAGCCGCCCGAGCTCCGAGACGCAGGTCCCGACGAGCGCGCGGACCGCGTCCTCGTCCGTCACGTCCGTCGGTACGACGAGCGCCCGGCGTCCGAGCGCCAGGATCTCCTCCGCGGCCGCTTCGAGCTCGGCGACCGTCCGCGAGGCCACGGCGACGTCGGCGCCCGCCCGCGCGAGCGCAAGCGCGATCGCGCGGCCGATCCCGCGTCCGGCGCCGGTGACGATCGCGACCTGGCCTTCCAGTGAGGGTTCGTCCACGCCGGGCTCCCGTACGATGACTGGTCCGATGGACGTTACCGCACAGCACGCCGCCCAGCTGCCGGTCATCGACGACCGGTGGGAGCCGCGCTCCTACCCGCGGGCCGAGCTCCGACGGGGGATCCTCGAGGGCCGCATCGCGGGTCCCGAGGTCAGCCACCCGATGGACAACGTCCGCCGCAACGCCCGGTTGCTGGTCGAGGGCGACCCCGACAAGCAGTTCGGGATGACCGGGCTCGCCGGCGCCATGTCGGCCGATCAGGTCCTCCAGATCGTCGGGCGGGCCTGCGGCTTCAATCCGCACCCCGAGTGGCGGAGCGGTCCCGTCCCCGTGGACCCCGACCTCGTGCTCGACGCGTGCGGGGCCGTCGGCGACGCGCTGGCCGGCGTCGTGCGGACGGGCGGTAGCGTGATCCTCGCGACGGGGCACCCGACCGGTCTCGCGCACCTGTACATCGAGGTCGGCCGCCAGCTCCGCGCCCGCGGGGTGAAGACGATCCAGCCGTTCGAGGCGGTCCCATGGAAGGAGCCCGGACGGCACCACCGCTGGGAGATCCGGTACCTCGAGGGCGTGGCCATGCTCACCGACGGCACGTCGATGCGCCACACGCACAGCGGCGAGCCGATGGCCCGGATGCTGTCCGAGCAGCGTCCCGACCTGGTCTTCGCCGACCACGGGTTCGCCGGCGGCGCGATCGAGTTCGGCGTGC
>Ga0105094_10001997_pt1 | contig 10657 bp, 7 predicted proteins | sample PPLLak1March2015_2_FD_87023 | JGI IMG/M metagenome (GOLD analysis project Ga0105094, IMG submission 87023) | Freshwater sediment microbial communities from Prairie Pothole Lake near Jamestown, North Dakota, USA - PPLs Lake P8 Core (3) Depth... | ecosystem: Environmental > Aquatic > Freshwater >...
CGGCTACCACGGGACAGGTTCGCATCAGACCTTATTCCGCAACTGGATCCATGGGCTGCATCCGGACAATACGCTCAACCGGAAGATGATCGACCTTTGCCGCGGGAGTTATTACCATAATATCGTCGGCAACGTGCTGGGCGATTCTTCGTGGATGGCCGCGGCGTATGAAATGTCCGGCAACCCGGAACTCAACAATGGATATATCTATCGGCTGGGCTACCCGAATATGGGAAACAACGAGTATTCGGCGGAAACGGCATGGCCGCTCTACCACGGCTCCTATCCTGACGCGAAGGTGAAAGCTACGCTCCTGCGGCACGGGAACTACGACTATCGCAATCGCGCCACCGTCTGGGACCCGGCCATTTCTGATCAGACCCTCCCCGCCAGCTTGTTTTACTCGTCGAAGCCGTCCTATTTCGGGTCTCTCCAATGGCCTCCGTTCGGCCCGGACGTCCCCGGCTATGCGGCCGGCATCCCGGCGCAGACCCGTTGGCAAACCTACCTGGGGTCGGGAAGATTGAGCGATCTCTTCTAGGCCAGAGGAGCCTGTCGAGGACCGAACGCGACCAGGGTCGGCAGGCCTCCTTCAAGGCTCTTTTTTGATCCGCCGCGGCTTGTCGCAAGGGGCCGGTGCTGGGCCTTCATCGGCCCCGGGCAATCCGATTCGCTTCGCGGCGTGTCAACTCATCTAATCAGGTAACCCAAGCCCGGATCGTTCACTCACCAAAAAGGTAACCATCGAGGGCCGTTGTTTCTTGTAAGGATCGACGGTGATCAGCCGCTTTTTCTTCTTCCGATAGAGGTCATAGAGCCGGGCCAGCTTCTGGTCGATCCGGCGTTTCAGCTCGGCCGGGTTCAGACTGAGGTAGAGCTGCTTGAGCTCCTGAGCCTTTTCGGGTGACAGTTGACCTGACTCGAGAAGCCGATGATAGGGTGTCTTGGCGGGGCCATAGGTTCGCTTGGGCCGTCCTGAGAGCCGAACCTTCCTGGAGAGCATCATCACCGGCTGGAAGAAGTTCTTAAAGAGCCTCAGTTCGTGACGATAGAGGTCCTGGATCAGGGCCAGCTCCTCCGGCGTGTCATATCTCAGATAGCCCAGCGGTTTGCGGACATGGGTGAAGTTCTTCTGCTCGATATGCGGGTTGTCGTTCTTGCGGTAGGGCCGGGAACGGGTGAAGCCGAGATGCTGCGCCTCGGTATAGTCATAGAGCTGGGCATTGATGAAGGCGTTATCGTTGTCCGAGTGGAAGGCCACCCATGGGAACGGCGACCGGTCCTCGATCTCATTGAGAGCGTTGAAGATCCGTCTTTGGGCCCGGCCCATGACCACCTCCGCCTCCCACCAGGCCGATCCGAGGTCCAGGGTCGACAGGCTGTGGCCGTACTCGCCGGCCGTCGAGCTGCCGCAGTGAAGCACCAGGTCCATGTCCACGAACCCCACCCGGAGGTTCTTCCCCGTCCCCATCCTCAAGGGGATCTTCTTGGCGATGAGCCCGGGCCCCTTCGCGCCGGACTTGTGATGGAGCTTCCAAGCCTGTTTTTTGGGCCTCAACAGGCGGTCGATCGTGGCCGGGCTCACGGCCCGCAACTTCGCGGCCGTCTTCGCCGAGATCTCCAGCTCCCCCAGCCGCCGGAGCCGGTCGAGTTCCGTTTCAATCAGCGGCCGGAGACGCTGCCCACAGGGGAAGTCGAAGATCTTCCAGAGCTTTTCCAGCGGCCGAGCCGTATCCTGGCCATAGTGGGGCGCCCTCTTCCTGGGCGGCCGCGGTTCGGTAGAGGCCAGCCGGCTTATCCTCCGGATGACATATTTGCGGTTTTGACCGGTATTGCGGCAATATTCATCCAAAATCGAGCCTTTCTGCCGTTTCCGGGCCTTCAGATACCGTTCCAGGAGCGTCCGCAGGTACTGCTTTCGTGAAGCCATGTCCATCGTCCTTCTGTAACCTTCCTCTCTCAGGGATTTCGGTTACATATTAGATGAGTCAATGCGCGGGATTGCGATTTGAATAGGATTGAGTGTATAATACGCTCTCTTGTTTATGGGGGCTTAGCGTTATGAGGTTTTTGAGTCGTTTTTTTCTTTCAACGCTCGTGACAGCCTGGGCCTCTTCCTTGTTATGCTGTCAGGTTAATTCAGATCGTCCGGAGGATCCTTCGGTTTCAGCCACGAATATCATTCCGGCGGACCGCCGCATCGATTGGACCGACTGCGGTATCCCCGGCGGGATCCCGAACAGAACGCAGGTCTACACGAGCCTGAGCCCCGGGGCGACGACCGCACAGATCAATGCGGCCATCAGCAGCTGCCCTTCGGATCAAGTCGTCTATCTCAACGCCGGGACCTATAATCTTAGCGGTTCCATCAACCTTGGAAACAAGACCGGCGTCACGCTTCGCGGAGCGGGGGCGGGGAAGACGATCATCAACGTCGGCAAGGTGACCAACGCGGACATCTTCGATAGCGGCACGTTGAAGATAACCAGCGGGCACACGAAGGGCTCGGCCAGCCTGGTGATGTCTTCCACCCCGACGGGCTTCGATGTCGGCCGCCTGATCAGGGTCAGCCAGAACGATGACGCCTCGCTCATCATGACCAGGGATGCGCCCGGCAGCAACTTCAATACCATGCACAGAATAACGGGGAAGAGCGGGAACACGCTGACCATCGATCCGCCGCTGCCTTACACTCTGACGGCGGGGCTCAATCCGAAAGCGGCGTATTTGAGCCCGACGGGAACGACGCTCTGCGGCATCGAGGATATGACGCTCAATCATACCGGGAGCGGAGACTTCATTGAGTTCTGGACCGCAGACAGGTGTTGGCTGAAGAACCTGGAGGTCTATAACGCTCAAAACGCTTTCAGTTTTTGGGTATGGTGCTTCCAGTGCGAAGTCCGGGGATGCTATTTTCATCATGCGCGGAATGCTCCGAACAACACCGACGGATACGCCGTTTACCTTTATGACTCGTCGACCTACTGCCTCGTCGAGGATTGCGTTTTCAACGAATTGTGGGGCGGCGTGCTCATGACGGCTTCGTCGTGCAACGCGGTCCTCTACAACTTCTTGTGGGAGATGACCGCCCAAGGCCTGCCATGGCAGGTCGACGCGTTGAACTGCAACCACGGGGCGCACGGCATGATGTCGCTCTGGGAAGGGAACATGGCCGAGCAGTTCATGAACGACGGCTACCACGGGACAGGTTCGCATCAGACCTTATTCCGCAACTGGATCCATGGGCTGCATCCGGACAATACGCTCAACAGGATAATGGTGAACCTTAATCGCGGCAGTTATTATCACAATGTCGTCGGCAACGTGCTTGGGGCAAGTACCTGGAACGCTGTCGCCCTTGAAATGACCGGCGATCCGGAAATGAACAATGGATATATCTATCGGCTGGGCTACCCGAATATGGGAAACAACGATTATTCGGCGGAAACGGCATGGCCGCTCTACAACGGCTCCTATCCTGACGCGAAGGTGAAGACTACGCTCCTGCGGCACGGGAACTACGACTATCTCAATCGCGCCACCGTATGGGACCCGGCCATTTCTGATCAGACCCTCCCCGCCAGCTTGTTTTACTCGTCGAAGCCGTCCTATTTCGGGTCTCTCCAATGGCCTCCTTTCGGCCCCGACGTCCCCGGCTATGCGGCCGGCATCCCGGCGCAGACCCGTTGGGAAGCCTTCCTGGGGTCCGGGAAACTGAGCGATCTCTTCTAACCTGACTTATTCATAAAAACGCCTTTTTTTTTCTCTCGCGCTATTCATAGGGCGTTTTTACCCTTCGGGCGAACCGATCCGGCTCCATCTGCTTCGTTCTCGGGGTTCGCAGTACTACGGAGTACAGCTTCACCCCTCGGGCCTCGCATCTGAGGGCCGCCTCGCTTCGTGAATAATCCAGGCTAAAGATAAACATCGCGGGTCTCTCGACCGACAATTCTTATCTTATCGGCTTTCTGCATCCGGTTTCTGATGATTCCGGTCTCGGCCTCATCTTTGAAACCGATGCCACCGTCCTCGATGTCGATGGTCGATGAGCCGATTTTTCGCCAGGCCGTTATCCAGGAGACGATGAAATGTCCTCAGTTGGCGACGAGAGCTCCTCTTGCCGATGTCGTATCAGGGGACCGGAAGCCGCATGGGGTTGCCCGGGCGTTGCTTGACTTGTCTCGCCCGCCCGCTATATCATCATTCTGGATCGAAGGTGTCATGTTCAATAACGAGGATCAGCTTTCTGGTTTCGATAATCGCCGGCATCAAGTCTAAATTTGAAATCTATTCTTTTTCCGTCTTCGCAAGAGGTTATTGGGGATCTTGTCTTGATCCGAAGGACCTATGATAGCGGGATCCAGATGCCTGACAGCAAGACGTCTCTTACGGATGGGCTACACGGGCCATGCCGCTGATCGTCCGTATTGACGTTGACAGGCCCTATGGGAGACGGCCCTTCCTCAGGCATCTTCTGAGTCGGCTGAGTTCCGACCTCTATTTACCTCGGATCGAAGGGCTGGGCTACCTCGAGGAACTGAAGACGGTCCTGAGAACCCTCAACGGGATGAACGCAAGAGCGTACGTTTTCTTCAGGCTTTGCACGTTGCCGTCCCCCTCTGTCCTGCATCTTCTGGACGAGGGCCGGCACGTAATCGGCCTGCATCTGGAGGACTCGCGTTCTTTGGACACATTCCTTCGAGAGAAGAGGCTATTGGAGCACCATATCGGGAGACCCGTCGTGGCGGCCTCAAAACACGGCTCCGGAGGGGCCAAGCACGGACGCCGCCATTATGCTTCCTATGCGCCTGACGATTATGTCGAGTGGGCCAGGAGAAGCGGGATCAAAGTGTTCCTCGGAAATCTCGAGGATCCAACCCTGAGGCCGCGGATCGAGGAGACAGGCCTAATTTATTACCCGTCCGCCTTTTGGCTGGAGCCGTCCTGGAGAGACGAAAGGCTGTTCAGCGTCGAGTGGCTCCTCGATCGGGCCAGGTCATCCGATATCGTTCTGTTGCTTCATCCGGAGAACGTCCTCATGGATCCTGTGCTAGCGGAGGCATTCAATCGCCTTTTATCAACCCTTCATACTAGGATTCTCGAATGACACGCGGGAAGGACGGCAAGAGATCAGTGCTGATGATCGCGTATACGGACTATCGGACGGATCCCCGCGTGATCCGTGAGGCCGAGGCGGCCGCAGGCGCGGGATTCCCTGTCGATTTCATCGCCCTTCGGCGGGATGACGATCCGGCTCAAGAGTGGATTCGGGGCGTGAGGGTCGTTCATCTGAATCAGGAACGATATCGGGGGAACAGGCTGGCTTGGTATATCCTGTCATATCTTGGATTCTTCTTCCGTTGTCTTTTCAAGACCCTTTCTCTCCAGCTCGACGAGAGATATCGCATCGTCCATGTCAATAACATGCCGGATTTCTTCGTCTTCTGTGCCCTCCTCCCCAAGCTGATGGGGGCGAGGGTCTTTTTGGACATTCATGATCCGATGCCCGATACCTTCATGTCGAAGTTCAAGAATCGAAAACGAGGGATCTTCTACAAGTTGCTCCTTTGGCAAGAGCGGATAAGCACGGTTTTCGCAGACGAGATTCTCACTGTCAGTGATCCGGTCAAAGAATATGTCCTCGTTAAGCAGCACGGCTTGGACCCGGATTCAATCCGGGTGATTGCGAATTTTGCGGACGACGAGCTCTTTTCGCTCCAGGGTCCCAGGCGGTTCGATTCCGGGATTCGCCTTGTTTTCCACGGAACGATCTTGGAGAGATACGGACTACAGGACGTCATGCGAGGTCTTGCGGGAATGCGACATCGAGATCGGGTCGCAGTCAAGATCATAGGTGTCGGGGATTATAGCGGACCCTTGAAGGATCTCATCAAATCGCTCGATCTGGGAGAGGCCGTCGATTTCGAGAACCGCCTGTATCCGGTACATGAAATGCCGGACATCCTGAAGGAATTCAATGTCGGCCTGGTCCCGCTGGTGATCTCTTCAATCACCAACTATGCGCTGTCGCTGAAGCTGTTAGAATACCTATCCCTGGGAATGACCTCGATCACGGTTCGCAACGCGGCTATCAGCTACTATTTTGGCGACGATGATCTTCTTTTTTATCGCCCGGGTGAGCCTGAATCCTTTGGCCGGGTGATGGATCGGCTGGCCGAAAATCCCGATATTTTATATCGTTATCAACAAAGGGCCAGGGAGCTCAGGGGCAAGTTCTTATGGAGTAGCGAGAAGAAAAAATATATCTCCTTATTAAACCAGTCTAAGGGCCGGATCGGGGATCGGCCTCATAACGCTCGGGGGTGAAGACATGACGGGGAACAGGGGATAGCCCGATGTCCGCTCTGAGGTACGTTCTGATAACTCCGGCCAGGAACGAAGGCGAATTCATCGAAAAAGTGATCCAATCCGTGATTTCGCAAACGGTCCGTCCCCAGACTTGGATCATCGTCAGCGACGGCTCGACCGACGGAACGGACGGGATCATCGCCGGCTATCTGGCCGCCCATCCTTGGATAGAACTGATCAGGGTGCACGAGCATCAAGACCGGACGTTTGCCGCCAAGGTCCGAGCCTTCGATGCCGGGCTTAAGAGGGTCACAGGCCGGCCTTACGATATCATCGGCAATCTCGACGCTGACATCACCTTTGAATCGGATTATTTCGAATTCCTTCTGGCCAAGTTCGCGGCGGATCCGAAACTCGGGGTCGCGGGAACGCCGTTCATCGAAGGGGCCGAGCACTATGATTTCCGATATGCGAGCCTTGAGCACGTTTCCGGGGCCTGCCAGCTCTTCAGGCGAGAATGCTTTGAACAGATCGGCGGGTATGTGCCGATCGAGGCCGGAGGCATCGACTGGACCGCGGTCACGACTGCCCGAATGAAAGGCTGGACGACCAGGACCTTCCTGGAAAAAACGTGCGTTCATCACCGCAGGATCGGAACAGCAAACAGCCGCCGGCTCACAGCCATTTTCAAGTACGGCAGAAAGAACTACATGCTCGGCGGCCATCCCCTTTGGCAGATCTCACGGGCCGTCTTTCAAATGTCGAAGGAACCCTATGTCCTCGGAGGGCTGCTCCTCATTTCCGGATACACATGGGGATTCGTCACTCGAACGGACAGACCGGTAGCTCCAGAGCTTCTTAAGTTCTATAGGCGAGAGCAGATGGCGAGGCTGAAGAAGATCATCGTGAACCTCGTGAAGGGCAAAAGAGAAGGCGAGCCGGACCCTCCTGCGCAGCAGCCCTGAGATCCCATGGGAACCGATAGAGAGCTTATTCTCTCCAGTCTTAAAAAGGTCGAGAAATGGCTGGAGGACCATCACTACAAAGGATATGACCCCGCCGATGGCCTGACGTCGTATCTCAGGCCATTGACATTCGGAAACCTCTTCCTTAATCGAGTCCTCCAACAAATAATCTGGCGGAGTCCCGTCAACCTGCGCCCCCTTCTGGGAGTCCGACCGTTGAACTCATGCATTGGCTATGGATATGTCGCACGCGCTTTTTTGATCCTATTCAAAATATCCGGCGAAGGCCTATATCGAGAAAAGGCTTCGTCATGCTTGAATTGGCTGATCCGCAATAGAGCTCCAGGGCACAATGACTATAGCTGGGGCAAGATGTTCGATTTCGCGAGCCGCGCGGGCTGGCAAAAGAAAGGAGAGCCCATTACCGTGTGGACCAGCCTGATAGGCCAGGCCTTTCTCGACGCCTATGAAATCGTCGGGAACCGAACGTACCTTGCGGTCGCCGAAAGCGTCTGCCAATGGATCCTGAAAGTCCCAAGATCCCGGGCGAACTCCGGTTCTTGCATAAGCTATGCTCCATCGAAGCACGACGATGAGACGATTCACAACCAGAGTATGCTGGCCGCCGCTGTGTTGACCCGGACTGCGAAATACGCCCCCCACGATGAATACCTCCAGGTGGCGCGTGAAGCCATCGAATATACCTGCGTGAGACAACGGACAGACGGCTCTTGGTTTTATGGAGAGGGGCCCAAATACCGTTGGATCGATAGCTTTCATACGGGATACGTTCTTGACGCCCTGAAGAGCTATATCGAACTCACGGACGACAGATCGTATCAGGAGGTATTAAAACGCGGCTTTCTCTTCTATAAAAACAATTTCTTTGACGAAAATGGAAGGCCAAGATACTACCATAATAGGACGTTCCCGATCGACAGCCAATGCGCCGCTCAAGCAATCGATACCTTGACCTTTTTTTCGGATCAGGATGACTCAGCGATGGATTTGGCGGTGCGGGTCGCAAAATGGACGATCATGCATATGCAGGACCCAACGGGCTATTTCTATTTCATGCGCTATCCAGGGATCGTCATTAAGACACCCATGATCCATTGGGCGCAGGCGACGACCTATAAGGCGCTGGCCTACTTGTTATCGAAGTGTAGTCAATCTTGATCCTTAATCGTTTGATAGCGAAGGTCCCCTGATGCCGGGCATAACCGGGATAATCGGTCCAGGGAAACATGAAGACAGACGCGCCGAGCTTCAGCAGATGATTGACTGTATGATGCACGAGTCCTTTTATACCAAGGGCGCGTATGTCGATGATCTTTACGGTTTCCGGGTTGGATGGGCGGTGCACCAGGCGCCCATTGCCGAAACCATGCCGTTCTGGAACGAGCCAAGGGATATCGGCCTGATCTTTTCGGGGGAAAACTTCCCCGATCCCGACGAGATCTTGTCCTTGAGATCGAAGGGTCATGAGGTCACTCCGGGGAGCTCGGACTACCTCGTGCACCTTTACGAGGAGAGCGAGAACGCCTTTTTCGGAAAACTGAACGGCCGTTTCAGCGGCGTCATCATCGACCTTCGCCATCCTCGAATCGTATTATTCAATGACCGCTACGGTCTAAACCGGATTTATTATGCCGAAGATAATGACGGCTTCTACTTCTCTTCTGAGGCCAAATCCCTTCTGCGCGTCCTGCCCGGCCTCCGCCGGCTAGATCATAGAAGCCTCGGGGAGGCCTTTACCCTTGGCTGCGTACTGCAGGATAGGACCCTGTTCCAGGATATCGGCCTACTTCCGGGCGGATCTGCGTGGACCTTCTATCCCGGCGTCAAAGCTCGCAAGAGCGTGTATTTCCGACCTGACCAATGGGAGGGACAGGATAAACTGACGGGCCAGGCATATTACGATAAGCTTAAGGAGACCTGGGCCCGTATTCTTCCGCGCTACTTGAACGGCAACGCGGGAGTCGCCGTATCTCTCACCGGCGGCCAAGACAGCCGGATGATCATGGCCTGGGCGAAATCCGCGCCCGGGACTCTGCCCTGCTATACGTTCGGAGGCCCTTATCGTGAATGCCGAGACGTCAATCTGGCCCGGCGTGTCGCGGGAATCTGCGGCCAAACGCATCGAGTGATCTCCGTGGGGAGCGCGTTTTTTGCGGAGTTCCCGAGCCTGGCGGATAGAACCGTCTATATAACGGACGGGACGATGGATGTCAGCGGGTCAGTCGAGCTCTATGTCAATCGGCTCGCCCGGGAAATCGCGCCAATCAGGCTGTCCGGGAACTACGGGCAGGAGATTCTCCAAAGTTTCATCGCCTTTAGACCGAAGCCGATAAAGGAAGATATTTTTCAGGAGGATTTTCGCAAGGCCCTGGCGGATGCCAAACGAACCTACGAAGATGAACTCGGCCCCAACCCGTTATCTTTCGTCGCTTTCAAGCAGGTGCCTTGGCACCACTTTTCGCGGCTCTCCTTAGAACTCTCGCAACTGATCCTTCGATCGCCCTACCTGGATAATGACCTCGTAGCTCTTGCCTACCAGGCGCCCACCGAGGATTCTGAGACTTCAAGAGTACAGTTAAGGATGATTGCGGAGGGGAATCCCGCCTTGGGCGGACTCCCGACAGATCGAGGAGTCCTTATAAAGCCCGTTCCGTTTGTCACGGCATTCAAACGTCTGGTCCAGCAGTTCACGGTAAATGCGGAATATGCCTACGATTACGGGATGCCGCAATGGATGGCGAAGATAGATTCTGCGCTCAAGCCATTGCATGCCGAAAGGATCTTTCTGGGACGACACAAGTTTGCCCATTTTCGTCTTTGGTATCGCGATGAACTCTCGGGCTTTGTCAAGGAAGTCTTGCTTGACCCCATAACCCTGCAAAGACCGTTCTTTAAGCGGCGGCAGCTTGAAAAGCTGGTGACTGAGCACCTCAAAGGAACCGGCAATCATACTTTGGAGATACATAGACTCTTAACCGCCGAGCTCTTATGCCGTCTGTTTATCGCCCCTAAGCAAGGATAGCGACGACCATCTTTCTCTGATTCAAATGAAATAGAGGAGGTTTCTGGAAACATATCGTGATTCGTTCGCTCGTACGAAAGCTCTTTAGATTTCTGCTATGATCACTGAAGCGTGTATAGCGAAATGAGAATACCGGTCACCTTAAACCCGGCCGACGTCATGGTGCGGCTGAGGTTCAACCCGGCGAGAGAAGGATTCGAGAATCTCAGCGAGCTCGCTGCGCTGGCTCAGGAACTTATACAGCCGCGTGGGATCTTCGAAGTCTCTAATGTGGGGAGGATGGAGGGGAGGACTATCGACGTTGAGGGCGTCACATTCCTGAGCCCGATCCTCCGGGAGA
>Ga0105094_10001999_pt1 | contig 10652 bp, 7 predicted proteins | sample PPLLak1March2015_2_FD_87023 | JGI IMG/M metagenome (GOLD analysis project Ga0105094, IMG submission 87023) | Freshwater sediment microbial communities from Prairie Pothole Lake near Jamestown, North Dakota, USA - PPLs Lake P8 Core (3) Depth... | ecosystem: Environmental > Aquatic > Freshwater >...
GATCACGAATTCGGGAAACCGAACCGCATCACGGCGACTGTTTCGGTGGGAAGGGAAAGGGTGGTGGCCATTGAGCGGGAATCCAAAATGAGCGGGAGGCTTCACACCAAAGGAGTGATGATTCTCACGAGTTTCCTGAAGGAGCGCTTTGCTCACAACAAACCCCTTTCTTTGTCCGCAACACTTACCTTTGAGCAGAGCTACGGGATGGTAGAAGGGGACAGCGCATCGAGCACCGAGCTTTACGCGCTGCTGAGCGCCCTGGGGAGAGTTCCCATTCAGCAGGGGATCGCGGTGACCGGTTCGGTCAGTCAAAAAGGGGAGATTCAGCCCGTGGGAGGGGTGACCAGGAAGATTGAAGCTTTTTTCGATATCTGCAAGTATAAAGGACTCAGCGGCCGTCAGGGAGTGATGATTCCCGCGAAGAACACCCGGAACCTGATGCTCAAGCAAGACGTCATCGATGCGGTGAAGGAGGGTAAGTTCCACATCTGGGCGATTTCTACGATCGAAGAGGGGATTGAAATTCTCACGGGCATGGAAGCAGGAACCCTTCAGCCCGATGGGACCTACCCGGAAGGAACTCTTTCCAGGATGGTGGATGATCGGCTCGTAGAGCTCGGGGAGATCGTGAGGAAGTTCGGCAAAGAGTCCGAGGAAGGATCGAGGGATACTCATGGCAGAGAACGGTCAAATGGTCTTGATTCATGAAGTGCATATCGAATCCGATCCCAACAGGGGGAACATGGTCATTCTGAAGGAGCGGCCTGAAGACGACCGCTTTTTTCTCATGTTCGTGGGGGATTCTGAATTCACGGCCATCGCCAAGGAAAAAGGACTGGTGGAGCCCAAGCGTCCGCTGACGCATGATTTGTATTTGAGCATCCTCCAGCAGCTTCAAATCGAGTTCCTGCGTGTGGAGATCCACGAAATGCGGGAGGAGACCTACCATGCCAGCGTATTCTTCAGGGGGGACGGGACGGAGTTGACCGTGGACAGCCGCCCGAGCGATGCGGTGGCCCTTGCCCTCAATCGGAAGATTCCTATTCTCGTCAAACAGAGCCTCTTCAGGAGAAAACCCACGCCCGAAGAGATCAAGGAGTTTGAAGGGCTTGTCAAAACGGTCAAGTTCTAGCAGGCTTTTTTTCAGCAGGCCGTGTACCGTGAACCAGGATTTGTAATTATGTATCATCACGCGACCAACGGAGCCGGGGGGAACGGAGCCAAGGCGTTTCAGTGCAGCGCCTGTGGCAGCTTGATCACGCATTCCGACCGCCTCCTTCTTTTTGGAGGGACCAGCCGCCACCTTTTCGTCAATCCTGCGGGAGTGGAATGTGATTTTAACACTTTTGCGTCGTGCCAAGGCGCGATCGCCTTCGGAGAGCCTACCGAGGAGCACAGCTGGTTTTCGGGATATGCGTGGCGCATGGCCTTCTGCAGACAGTGCGGCCAGCACCTGGGCTGGTTCTATGAGGGGGTGACCACATCCAGACGACCTCGTGGGTTCTGGGGGCTCCTGGTCTCTCGTGTCGTCACTCCGTAGAAAGCGGACAATCTTTTCCTGTATCAGGCAGGAAGAAATACGCAAAGGGATGTGCCCGGGACAGGGCGCACGGTTCAAGGAGATCCGTTAGAGGATGCTCCTCTCAGCTGCGGAGACTTGAGTGAGGGTTATTGGAGCAGGAAGCTTGCCGGCTGAATGCCGTGGCTGGCGGCATTGAGACTCTTGACCACGTTTCTGCGCGGGGAGCCGGTTTCCGGATCTTTTTCCGATAGATCGATCACCTCGCCCCGCGTATAGGGTTTGTCGGCCTGCTTTTGCAGCAACACAACCCTGGGCAAATGACCTCCTGATTCCATCGGGTAATCGGAGACGATCCCCATCTCTCCCGTGTCCAATTCCAGCAGGCTGCCCACAGGATAGGTTCCCATCATAATGGCGAAGACCTTTAAGAGTATGGGATCGAAGTCTTTTCCCGCGCTTTTCATCATGAATCCGATCGCCTGATCGGGGCTCATGTAGGAACTGCGGTAAGCGCGAGGCGACGTGATGGCGTCGTAGACATCCGCAATTTGAAGAATCCTGCCGAAAAGGCTCACCTTGTTTTTGAAAAGCACATGGGGATACCCCGAGAGGTCATACTTGATATGGTGCTCGAAGGGGGCCAGGATGATCTTGGATTTCAGATCATGCGAGGCGTGGAGTCTCAAGATCTGCCTGACGCTTGCCATGGGGTGATTTTGCATCTGGTGCCATTCGTCTTGCGTCAGATGTCCGGGCTTGCTGAGAATTTCGTGGGGGACTTCCACTTTTCCGAGATCATGAAAAAGTCCGCAAATTCCAAGATGTTCGAGGGAGGTGCGTGAAAACCCGATGCGGCTTCCGAGACACAGAGACAAAACAGCAACGTTCACTGAATGGGAATAGGTGTAATCGTCGTAATCTTTGATCGTGCTCAGGCACAAGAACAGGGATTCGTCCTGCGACAGGCAATCGACCATGTTCTGCACCATTCGCTTGGCCTTGCGAATCCCTGCATGACCCTGAACCGATACCCGCTGAACCACGTCTTTGACGGACGTCAGAGCATGAAAGTAGGTGTTGCGGGCTTTTTCCCTCAAGTCCTTGTCGCTGCCTCTCTGAAACTCCAGTCCTTTCAGAATTCGAAGCCAAGGCCACCTGGCCACGTCCAACTGTTTTTCCAGCCATGAGGCGGGCGCGGCTTTTTCCACGGACCGGATCAGGATTCTTGTAAAGGCGACGATCTCTTCCAAAGGGGCGTCACTGATCTGGGGGCTGAAAACCATGCCCTGGAGTGCGCGGCGGTTGAAAAAATCCAGCATGGCATGGATGATCCTGACCAGTTCCTTGCGGTAGTGGAGTCTCTCCGTCTGAACAAAAAATCGACCTTCGGAGATCCAGAGCTTCAGTTCGGTCTCCAGCTTCAGCCTGGAGATCGTTTCCCGAAACCGTTCCACGCACACCTTGACGAGCTGGTTGTTGTCCTGATGGATCCTCACCGCCTGGATCAGGCGGTAGAGGTTCTGAAACAAGGTCTCCTCCCAGGTGGTCAGTTCGATCGGTTTAGCGGGTAGGGTCACGGCTATTCTCCCTTGCTCTGATAAACGGCTTGCGCAGCGCTTCGAACCGCCGGAAAAGGACTTTTCGCGGCTTCTTCGAGAACTTGCAAGGACTGTTCTGTCCCGAACTCGGCCAAGGCCATGGCGGCACCCTGGCGCAGAGTAGAAGGGCGAAATCGGGAAATCCATCCCCCCTTGAGCAGAGTATCCTTGAGAAAAGGAAGGGAGCGTTCTGTGCCGCACTTGCCGAGGGCTTTGAAACAGGCGATCAGTTCTCCCGAATCATCCCCATCAATCTTGCCGTCCCTGATGTGTTTAGAAAGCAGTCCTTCAGCGGTTTCACCCTTGCGAGTGCCCAAATACTTGATGGCGAGCCGGCGGATAAGCGTGCTCTCGTCCCCAAGAAGAAAGCCCATTTTTTCAGGGGTCCACAGCTTGCGCTGGATAATGGCTCTGAGGGTTTCCAGACGAACCCTCTCGGAGGGATAACGTGCTAACTTGAAAAGCATTTGCCCGGATTTTCTCCCGTCTATGCGGCCGAGCAAGGGTGCGAGGCGAAACACCAGAGATTCCTCGGCGGCGTTCAAGAGCTGTTCCATGGGCCGGATGTCCCGTGAGGCAAGGGAGACGAGCACTTCAGACAACATTTCACCCTCAGGACCTGAACTTTGGACGAGAAGGGGGCCCAGGCCGAGAATGGCGACGGGCGGCAGAAGGCCCAGCACTCTCCTGGCACTCTTGATCTGGGCTGCACTCAGGGTAGGCAAGATCTCCTTGAGACCCTCCAGAAACTCGGGTTGCCCTATGGTGCTGAAAAAATCATGAACCCTGGAAAGCGCCCAGGGTCTCGATTCCTCGCTGAGTTTGCGGACCTGGTGCAAGGTCTGCAGGACCCGAAAAGCGATATCAAAATCCTTTCCCTTGAGCGCGGCTGTGAACTCCTCCAGCATGTACTCGATGATGTAAGCAAAGAACTCCTCGTCCTGCTGATCCTTGAGAATGTCGCCCATCATGTCCATGATCTCTTGAGTGGCATCGCGCTCCTCCTCGGAGCGCACCATCTCCTCGAGATGATCCGCGTCTTCCGCAGTCAGTTGAAGGGTCGTGGGAGTGATGGGTTTAAACTCAATCTCTTTTGCAACCTCGGCAAGAGAGCTCTCCGCAGAGGATTGGTCTTCATCGGGACTATGCGCCTGGAGGGAGGGATCGGGCAGTTCAGGGATTTGAAATTCCGTGGAATCGTGAGTTAAAACTTGTTTTCCCTGTTCAATTTCCAGGATGTTGTCTGCTGCAACATAGTAAAGATGGGGGAGCCGCGCCTCCCAGAGGGCCGTCACAATATCCCCTTCAGCCGTGGTGGCCAGGCTCTTATAGCGGTCAATTGTTCTCACCAGGAAGCTGGTCTCTTCAGGTTCAATTCCTTTCATAAAGACCAGCTCCAGCATTCCGTCCCTGAACAGGGCAAAGGAAAGATCCCCATCCTTGGAGGTGCCTTCATGCACGAACTCCCCTTCATAGAGGAGGCAATCGCTGCGGACTTCGAGAACCAGGGTGCCGAACTTCGTCAAAAAAGCCTCGATGTCTCCGTGGAGGCGAACGATGCTTTTTTGGCAGTAGACGTGGTCTTCGGCGTAGAGGGTGAACATCTTAAGGGCGAGCTGCAATGAGGTGATGACCGCTTTGACAGCGGCGACTGCGCTTTTGGCTTGATCTTGGGCAGGGGTGACAGTCATAGGTCACTTCAAGATCTCGGCATACAGCCACTGGATCCTCGTCAAATTCGAGACCTTGATTCTTGTCCTCCAGGTCATGCGTGCGCCACCGGTGAGCGGGGCAGCCACCAGAAAAGGCCCGACGGATTCGGCAGGCCGAGCAAAAGAAAACAGCAGCTGCGCGACCGGGGGTAATTCCGCATGCACTCGCATAAGTCCTACAAATTAAGAACGATTGTATTTAAATTTAGCTTGAATGTCAATAACTAAGGCCGTTAAGGAGATGAAGCGGTGCGGAGAAGATAGAACTTTCTTGTTTTGATGCCGCTTATTTCTTAACATTATTTTATCCTTCATTCCGGCAACCTCAACTGACGGGGTAAAGCCATAAGCCATCAGCACACCATGCTCCTTCAAGTGCCGAGTGCAAGACCTTATCTCAGGCGAAGGAATTCGCTCACCCTCAGCCAAAACTCTTCAGTTCAACGAGGTACACTCGGCGGCAAATCGGGTTAACCTTTTGGGGAGGAGGATTCCATGACAGAAAAACATTCTTTCACCAAGTACGAGAACGAGTGTCTGCCTGCCTTCAGGCAAAGAATCAATAAGGCGGAATCCGTCGAGGATGTCCGAAGGGTCTTCGCTTACACCACGCGGATACTCGTGGAAAAGATCTTTAGCGGTGAAGTGAAAATCAGAGATGAGGACGTGACCCTTGAGCCGTCAGAAAAATCCTGCTTTTCTCTCAGCAACCGTCTTTGTTCCGCGAAAGGTTTCAAATCAACGTGGGACAACTCGGATTTGCCCCGCATGGTCGGCCGCTTCGCGGATACGGCGGCGCGTCGCATCAAGCATCTGGAGAAACATCCTGAAAAGACCGATGCAAAGATCAGGATGTGATGCCCTAGATACGGGAGCACAGAGCGGGGAGCACGGAGCAAAAGGCTCGGGGCCCACAAGGGCAGGAAGGAGGAGAAGGTATCAAGGCTCGGCGGAGAGGGGATTCACTTCGACGGTGATGTGACAGAGTTCCCGCAGAGGCTCCAGCTTCGCCTTGTATTCTTTGGGCGGCGTCTTTTGATCGGAAGTCACTGAAAGGATGACGGCGTATTGACAGGGCCCGACCCGCCACACATGCAGATCTGAGACCCTGTCGTGAGCATCGGATTCGATGAGCCCTCGGATTTTTTCCGCAAGATCGTGGTCCGCTGTCACATCGAGGAGCATCCTCCCCGTGTCCCGCAGGAGGTGATAGGCCCAGCGGCCGATGACCGCTGAACCCACCACACCCATGACCGGATCCATCCAGACCCACCCCAGAAACCGGCCTGCAGACAAAGCGAAGAGGGCAAGAACGGAAGTCAAAGCGTCCGCCAGGACATGCAGGTATGCCGCCTTGAGATTATGATCCACGTGGGCATGGGGATGCTCGTGGGGGTCGGAGGGGTTTTGAAGAAGCAGGGCGCTGATGACATTGACGATCAACCCGAGGACAGCGACCGCGATCGCTTCGTCGAAGGAGATTCGCACCGGCGCGAAGAACCTGCGAACGGATTCATAGGTCACGAGAAGCGAGATGAGCGCTAAAAGGAGTGCGCTGCTGAACCCGGCGAGTTCCCCGATCTTGCCCGTGCCGAAGCAGAAGCGCGGATTCAGCGCGTGGCGCCGCGCAAAGGCATAACCGAGGCCGGTAATTCCGAGAGCAGCCGCGTGACTGGCCATGTGCCATCCGTCCGCAAGAAGAGCCATAGAGCCGAGAACAACTCCCGCTGAAATTTCCAGAATCATCATAGCCGCGGTTAGGCTGATGACGATCCGAGTTCGGCGTTCGTTCACGCGCTCTTCTTCGCCAGTGAACACGAGGTCATAGCGGCACGAGTTAAGGCGGTTGTCTTTGTCCATGAAAAGCCTCCGGGGAGGACGGCATACAGAGGTGTCATCGCTCGATAAAGCTTTCTTTCTAATCTTAATGCGAAAAGAGTGCAAGACAGGGAGTGCCCAAAGCGTTCTGGATCGGACAGCACCACTGGAGTGTTTGATGAGATGAATTTTGCGCCGTTTTTTTGTCTCATCTGACAAATTTTGACAATTTTTGGCAGAGGCCGTGAAGATCCTTTTTTTGAATCGATTGATATTATTGAAAAAACTGTACACGCCTCATTTGGCAAGGCTCTTGCAATAATAGAAGGGCGTGTTCGGTTGATGGTTCTTTGAGATCTAGATAAAAAACTTCTCGGGTGTGCGTGCATCTTTTCTTTCGGGCATCTCCTAAAATAACGAAATCGTGAGATTGGCACCGGGGACTATAACGGCACTGTGGGAGGTTTTGAGATAGAGAGAAGAAGCAAAGTAGAAAAGGCAACCCATCAGAAGAAACCATAAAGACCCTGTTGAAACGTTAACCATCAGACCAACCCTCCATCCAAGGCAGAGTCCCGAAAAGGACTCTGTCTTTTTTTGAGGGCCATCCTATCCCCCTTTGTCGTCTGCAGGTATGAACGAGCAGCCTTCACCCGAGCGTCGTTCGAAAAGATGGAAGTGGATTCTGGGAATCGCTGTCATCGTCGTTTTAACTTTTACCTTCGCCCTCCTCCTCATCCTATCTAACCTTGACTTCAACAACAGGCTCAAACCCTTTCTTATCCAGGTCGTCAAGCAGGAAACAGGAAGAAATCTCGAGATCCGCGGCGCGATGGATCTCAAGCTGGGCTTGAGACCCTCCCTGGTGATGAATGACGTTCTGTTTCAGAATGCGCCGGGCAGAGCGACCCCTGAGATGATTAAGATCAAGCGCCTGGAGGCGAAGGTCTTGCTGCTCCCTCTGCTGCACAGGGAGATTCAGATCACCCGGTTCGTGTTGCTGGAACCGGAGGTTCTACTTGAGAGAGACGATTCAGGAAAATGGAATTTTGAATTCGAAAAACCCGAGGCTTGCCCTCAGAAGGAAACCCCGCCCCAGGCTTTCGCTCTGCCCACAATGGGCTTCCATCAGGTGGAGATTGAAAAAGGTAGGGTTTCTTACCGGGACGGCGAAAGGGGAACCCTTCGCTGTCTTTCGATCGACCGTTTCACTGCAAATTCGGAAAGCATGGGAAGTCCCGTTGTCTTAGCCCTTAGCGGCTCGTACAAAGAAAAACCCATTGAGTTGCGCGGCACGGTCGGTTCACTCCTCTTTTTGAAGGAACCGGGCAAGGGCTATCCAGTAGACCTGACCGCCAAGGCCGCAGGCGCCCGATTTAAAGTGGAGGGTACGATCCAAGACATCCTGAACCTGAAGGGCCTGGCTTTCAAGGCGGGCGCGGAAGTTCAGTCCACCTCGCAGATGGCCGCTTTCCTCGGTGAGAGCCTGCCTGTTGAATTTGGACCCCTTCAGGCAACGGCCGCGATTTCCGATGCAGGGGACAAGATCTACAACCTGTCTGATCTCAGAGTCTCGTCCAAGGCAGGGGATGTAGGGGGAAGCCTGACGGTCGGCCTGGATGGCCCTAGACCGAAACTCTCCGGGTCAATGGCTTGCCAACGCCTCAATCTGAACCCCTTCTTGAATGGGGGCAAAACGAGGCAGGCGAGGGCGGATACCTCGATGGGAAAAAATCGGATCTTCCCCAATGATTCTTTGCCGCTGGACATCCTCAAGCAAGTTGATGTTCAGGTCAAGTTCGATGCAAGCGAGGTGCAACTGCGTACAGTCCCTCTCACGAACTTGAGCGCCGAACTGAGCATCAACGACGGCCTCCTTGTTCTCAGGCCGATCACGCTGAAAGTGGCCGGAGGGGATGCAGAGGGCCGGGCGGAAATGCATGCTCAGGGGAGAGCGGCAACCGCGAAGGCAATTTTCAAAGTCAACCAGATGGACTTGCGCCTGCTCTCATCGGAATGGAAGGCTGAAGGGAAAGTGGATGTGGACCTGGACCTGTTGGCACGGGGTTCCTCTATCGCAGGTCTCATGGCGGGTTTGAACGGCAGAACGGTTGTGGACATGAGGCAGGGAAGAGTGGACAACAAAAGCATTCAGGTCCTGGGGGGCGATCTGGCGAGCGGGATGTTCCAGCTACTTAATCCGTCGAGCAAGACGTCCAACCACACCGACATCAGCTGCGGCGTGGGCGGTTTTGACATCAAGGACGGTATGGCCAAGGTGACGGGTTTGGTCGTGGACACGCCGGACATGACCGTGATCGGAGAAGGACAGGTGAACCTGAGAGATGAAACACTGGATCTCGCCCTCAAGCCCTATCCGAAAGGAGGCGCAGCCGGCTTGAGCCTGAGCTTCGGGGAACTGGCCAAGTCTTTCAGACTCGGCGGGACTCTGGCAAATCCTTCCCTTCAGATCGACGCCGGCCAGACGATGCTTGCTGCTGGAAAGGCGGCAGGAGGAGTCCTGCTATTCGGACCCGCAGGGATCGCGGCGGCTCTTGCAGGGCAATCTTCGGGCGACAACAACCCCTGTCTTACAGCGCTGGAATCAGCAAAGAAAGGGGTGGGGACCTCCGAGAGCGGAAAAGGGGGGGAGCAGAAGAGCACGGAAGACAAAGGCCTTTCGGGGACATTGAAGGGCGTGGAGGAGAGCGTGAAAAAACTCTTCAGCGGACGGGGAACGCCGCCGCCCTCTGACAAGCGCGCCAATCCCTATGGGGGAGGAGGGCCATAATGAAAAAGATGGAGAAGGGCAAGAAAAAGGATAAGGACTAGCGCTTCTGCCTGATGTAAGCCCAGTCCCGATAAGGAGCTTCGAGTCCGAGGCGCTCCGCTTCTTCGCTGATCAGGTCTTTCAAAAACTCTTCGTCGTGGCGCAGGTGGTACATTTTCCCGTTGATGAGGAGGGTGGGGGTGCCTGTGACCTTGGCGCGGACCCCTTCCATCTTGTCTCTCTCAATGAGTTCTTCGATCTTGCGATCTTCCAGATCTTTTTTGAACTGATCCGCATCCATGCCGAGGATCCGGGCATATTCCAGAACATCCTCCATGCCCTGCTTGCTGAAGTCCTTGTAGAGCAGATCGTACATGGCCCAGAACTTCCCCTGCCGGTGGGCCGCCTGAGCAGCCCTTGATGAAAAAAAACTTCCCGGGTGATTTTTCAGAGGGAAATGCTTGAAGGATAGGCGCACCATGCCGTTTGAATCGTCGACAAGCCTCTTCAGAACCGGGCTCAATGCCCCGCAGTAGGTGCACTTGAATTCTGCGAAGTCCGCAATGATGATTTTGGCTTTTTCATTTCCCAGGGAGGGGCTGTCCGTGTAGGTGAAGGGCGCTGTCGCTTGGCTCATGAATTTGGCCCTCTCTTTGGCAAGGAATCCCAGACTTCTCGCAGGGACCCCTTTGGATGCGAGGTAGGCGCCGAAATTCGCAAATCGCACCGCCGTCTTGTCGGGCTTTTCCGCGACCAGGCACTGGAACATCGTGTCTTTGCATTTTCCGTAATTGGGCTCGCTCTTCAAAACGTCCATGAGTTCAGTTTTGCGGCTCTCATCCAGCGCCGTCACCCTGGGCAAAAGAGCCCAGGGCACGGAAGGCGAGCTTTCAGGAAAAGCGGACACGGGGCTGCAAACGAACCACAGCGACACTGCCAAGATGATCTCGTAGGTTTTTTTCATGGTGACTCGGTTTTGTCCTTCCTCGTACTCAAGAGCTTGAAAAGAGAATAATGACCGCGGTCAAAAACCCAGATGAGACCCCCCCAGCAAAGCCAGATGAGATCCCAGATCAGAGTCCACAAGGACATTCTTTCTGCGACGGGGTTGGTGGTAAAGCATCCGCAGCTGATGTCCAGCCCGCGGGCAAGGGCCTGGGAGATGGCGATAGAAAAAGCCAAAAGCAGACCCCAGACAATCATCGTGTTGGTTCTGATCCAGACCCCCA
>Ga0105094_10002002_pt1 | contig 10644 bp, 7 predicted proteins | sample PPLLak1March2015_2_FD_87023 | JGI IMG/M metagenome (GOLD analysis project Ga0105094, IMG submission 87023) | Freshwater sediment microbial communities from Prairie Pothole Lake near Jamestown, North Dakota, USA - PPLs Lake P8 Core (3) Depth... | ecosystem: Environmental > Aquatic > Freshwater >...
CGCCGATGGATTGAGCAGCGATGATGCCGATGGCCTCTCCGATGTTAACCTCATGGCCGTGGGCAAGGTCCCGACCGTAGCACTTCTTACAAACCCCCCGCCGAGTTTGACAGGTCAGAACCGACCGGATCCTCACCTTTTCGAGACCGGCGGCCTGGATTTTTTCCACCTTTTCCTCGTTAATCTCTTGATTGGCCTCCACCAGGAGTTCTCCGGTGACCGGATCGTAGATGTCTTCCAACGCCATTCTGCCCAGCACGCGATCCCCGACCCTCTGGATGATCTCACCCCCTTCAATGAGGGAAGAGGCGGAGACCCCGTCCACGGTCCCGCAGTCCTCTTCAGTGATCACCGCATCCTGAGCCACGTCCACAAGCCGTCGGGTGAGGTACCCGGAGTTTGCAGTTTTGAGGGCCGTGTCGGCCAGCCCCTTTCTGGCTCCGTGGGTGGAGATGAAGTACTCCAACACGGTTAAGCCTTCCCTGAAGTTTGAGGTGATGGGCGTTTCAATGATTTCCCCGGAGGGCTTCGCCATCAACCCCCGCATGCCGGCCAGCTGCCGCATCTGGTCTTTGCTCCCTCTGGCGCCGGAGTCCGCCATCATAAAAATCGGGTTGAAGCTGTTCGCTCTCACCTTCTGGCCTTTGCGCCCGGAGACCTCCTCCACCGCCATTTCCGCCATCATTTCGGACGCAATAGACTCGGTCGATTGGGCCCAGATATCCACCACCTTGTTATACTTCTCTCCATCGGTAATCAGACCGCTTTTGTACTGGTCATCGATCTTCTTCACCTCCCGCTCCGCCTTGTCGATGATTTCCGCCTTGCGTGAAGGAATCGTCATGTCCTTCATGGAGATAGAAATACCCGACAGAGTCGCATACCGGTAACCAACATCCTTCAACCGGTCCGAAAGGATGACCGTCGCTTTGATTCCTTCCCTCCGGTAGGATTCATTGATCAGGGAACGCAGCTCCTTCTTGTTCATCACTTTGTTGATCATGGAGAAAGGCATCTTCTCCGGAAAAATCTCATACAGGAGAACTCGCCCCGTTGTTGTGTTCTCCAGAATGCCGTTGATCCTAACCCGGATCGCCGCATGAAGGTCCAGTTCTCCGGAATCATAAGCGATCCGCACCTCTTCAGGGCTGGCAAAGGCCTTCCCCTCCCCTTTGCATAGGGGCCGCTCCCGGGTCAAATAGTAGATGCCCAGCACGATGTCCTGGCTGGGGACGATGATCGGATCTCCGTTGGCCGGGGAGAGGATATTGTTGGTGGACATCATCAGCACCCGTGCCTCAATCTGGGCCTCGATGGACAGAGGCACATGGACCGCCATCTGGTCCCCGTCAAAGTCCGCGTTGAACGCGGTGCACACGAGAGGATGAAGCTGAATCGCTTTCCCCTCGATCAGGATCGGCTCAAAGGCCTGAATGCCCAGTCGATGGAGCGTGGGAGCACGGTTAAGGAGAATACAATACTCTCTCACCACCTCGTCCAGAGCATCCCACACTTCTGGAGTCTCCCGTTCCACCATCTTCTTGGCGGACTTGATGGTATTGGCAATGCCCTTTTCATCGAGCTTGTTGTAAATAAAAGGCTTAAAGAGCTCCAAGGCCATCTTCTTGGGAAGACCACATTGATGGAGTCGGAGGTCCGGTCCCACCACGATCACGGACCGGCCTGAGTAATCGACCCGCTTGCCCAGGAGGTTCTGCCTGAAACGTCCCTGCTTGCCCTTCAGCATATCACTGAGGGACTTGAACGGTCGCTTGTTAGCCCCGGTCACGACTTTGCCCCGCCTCCCGTTGTCGAATAGCACATCCACTGCCTCTTGGAGCATGCGTTTCTCATTACGCACGATAATCTCAGGGGCGTTGAGTTCGAGAAGTCGCTTCAGCCGGTTGTTGCGGTTGATGACGCGCCGATACAGATCATTCAAATCCGAGGTGGCAAACCGGCCACCGTCGAGGGGAACCAGAGGCCTCAGGTCCGGAGGCAGCACCGGAATCACATCCAAGATCGTCCACTCCGGACGGTTTTTGGAATCCCTGAACGCATCGATAACTTTCAACCGCTTGGCGAGTTTTTTCCGCTTCGCGTCCGACTTGGTATCCAGCATCTCTGACCTTAAAGAGGCCGAGAGCACCTCGAGGTTCAGCTCCTTGAGCATCGCCTGGATCGCTTCCGCTCCTATGCCCGCGACGAATTTGTGCCCATACTCTTCCCGGGCACGGCGCAGCTGGTCATCTGTCAGCAGAGTCCCTTTGACCAATGGAGTGTCCTTGGGATCAATGACAATGTAGTTTTCAAAATAGAGGACCCGCTCCAGGTCCTTGAGCGTCAAATCCAGAAGGTTTCCGATCTTGGAGGGCAGGCATTTGAGAAACCAGATATGGGCGACGGGCGAAGCCAGTTCGATATGCCCCATTCGCTCCCGCCGCACTTTGGACTGGATGACTTCCACCCCGCACTTCTCACAAACAATGCCGCGGTGTTTCATCCTCTTGTACTTGCCACAGTTGCACTCGTAGTCCTTGATGGGACCAAAAATCTTGGAACAGAAAAGTCCATCCCGCTCCGGCTTGAAGGTCCGGTAGTTGATGGTCTCGGGTTTTTTGACCTCACCGTGAGACCGCTCCCGAATCGTCTCGGGCGACGCCAGGGAAATCTTCACCGCATTGTAGCTGGATGGATCCTTCGGTTTTGCGAAAAAATTGTACAATTCTTCCAAGGGTGACTCCTCTGGAAAAGGTTAATCTCGACCCTCTCAGATCGAGGTATCTTCAAAAAGCTGAACATCGAGGCCAAGGGCCAGCAACTCCTTGAGAAGGACCTTGAAAGACTCCGGTAGCCCCGGCTCAAGCACGTTGTTTCCTTTGACAATCCGTTCATACATACGGGTCCTTCCCGCCACATCATCGGATTTGACGGTTAGGAACTCCTGGAGAGAGTAGGCGGCCCCATAGGCCTCCATCGCCCAGACTTCCATTTCGCCGAGCCGTTGTCCTCCGAATTGCGCCTTCCCTCCAAGGGGCTGCTGGGTGACCAGAGAGTAAGGTCCGATGGACCGCGCGTGGAGCTTGTCGTCAACCAGGTGATGGAGTTTAATCACGTAAAGAGTCCCCACCGTGACCTGTTGATCAAAGGGCTCACCGGTTCGGCCGTCGTAAAGCGTCGCCTGTCCACTCACAGGCAGTCCCGCCTTCACCAGGCATTTCTTGATCTCCTCCTCGTTGGCTCCGTCAAAAACCGGAGAGGCCATGTGGATACCGTTCTTCATCATCATGGCCCTGGAGACGAGCTCCTCGTCCTCCATCTCCTTGAAAATCTCCTTGAACTCCTCCGCAGAGAAGATCTCCATGAGTTTCTTCCTCAAGGCGGATGCGTCCTGCATCTTCTCCACGAGCTCTCCGACCTGCTTGCCCAGTTGGCGCGAGGCCCATCCCAGGTGGGCTTCCAGGACCTGGCCCACGTTCATCCGCGAAGGAACCCCCAGAGGGTTCAGGATGACGTCCACCGGCGTACCATCTTCAAAGTATGGCATGTCCTCCACAGGGAGCACCCTGGAGAGCACCCCTTTGTTGCCGTGCCTGCCCGCCATCTTGTCGCCCACCGCCAGCTTGCGTTTGACCGCCACATACACCTTCACCATCTTAATCACGCCCGGTGCCAGCTCGTCGCCCTGGCTGAGCCGCTCTATCCGTTCGTCAAAATGGGAGTTGATCTGGGAGACCCTCTGGCGGTAACGCTCGACGATGGACTCCATCTTCTCAATCTCGTCCATGGTCGCTTTGATGTCTGCGCCGGACCAAGCTTCCACCGGGACTTTGAGAAGCTCCTCCTCCCCGATCTCCTTTCGGTTGCTGCACAGAAGCTTGCCGCTCTTCTTGTCCCGGAGGTTGGTTTTGAGTTTCTTGTCCAGAAGAAGGTCCCTCAGCTTGGCTCTGGCGCTTCGCTCCATGATGTGGATTTGGTCCTGTCGGTCCCTGTCGAGCTTGGCTCGCTCCTGTTTTTCAATGGAGAGGCTCCTAGGGTCTTTTTCCACCCCGCGGCGCGAGAAGATCTTGGTATCGATTACGATACCCTCTACGCCCGGAGGCACTTTCAGGGAGGTATCTTTGACGTCTCCGGCCTTGTCCCCGAAAATGGCCCTCAGGAGCTTTTCTTCCGGAGAGAGCTGGGTTTCTCCTTTCGGAGTGATCTTCCCGGCCAGGATGTCTCCCGGGCTGACCCCGGCCCCGATCTTGATGATCCCACTCTCATCTAAGTTCTTCAACGCCTCTTCGCCCACGTTGGGGATATCTCGGGTAATCTCCTCCTTACCGAGTTTAGTGTCTCTGGAGACCACTTCGAACTCCTCGATGTGGATCGAGGTATAGATGTCCTCTTTGATGATCCGTTCACTGATGATGATCGAATCTTCAAAATTGTATCCCCCCCAGGACATGAACGCCACGGTCACGTTCTGCCCCAGAGCCAGTTCGCCCAGCTCCGTGGCTGGCCCATCGGCAATGATCTGCCCTTTCCGGACCACGTCCCCTTTGCGCACAATCGGTTTCTGGTTGTAGCACGTGTTCTGATTCGACTTCTGGTACTTGATGAGTTTGTAGATCTCGACCTCACCCTCGTCTCCAGCGACCCCCGTGGATCGAATGACCAACCGCGAAGCATCGACCTCTTCAACCACCCCGTCCCTTCTGGCGATGACTGAGACACCTGCATCCCGGGCCACGACGCTCTCTACTCCCGTGCCGATCAGGGGAGCCTTTGCCGCGAGCAACGGAACCGCCTGGCGCTGCATGTTCGATCCCATGAGCGCCCGGTTCGCATCGTCGTGCTCCAAAAAGGGGATCAGCGAGGCCGAGACGCTCACCAACTGGTCCGGGGAAACGTCCATATATTTCACGCTGGCCATGCCCACCTGACTGGCCTCGCCTGCAATCCGAACCGCCACTTCCTCTGATGTGAAGTTGCCCTTCTTGTCGATGGGAGCGTTGGCCTGAGCGATGGGGTACTCCTTCTCATCCAGGGCGGAGAGGAAATGAATCGTCTTGCTCACCTTGCCGCTCTCCACATCGCGGTAAGGAGTCTCGATGAATCCGAACTCGTTCACCGTGGCGTAAGTGCTGAGGGAGACGATGAGCCCTATGTTGGGACCTTCCGGGGTCTCGATGGGGCAAATACGACCGTAGTGCGTTGGATGCACGTCCCGCACTTCAAACCCCGCTCTCTCCCGTGTGAGGCCTCCAGGCCCAAGTGCGCTCAAGCGTCGCTTGTGGGTCACTTCGGAAAGAGGGTTGGTCTGGTCCATAAACTGGGAAAGCTGGCTGGTTCCAAAGAACTCCTTCACCACCGCGGAAACAGGTTTGGAGTTGATCAGGTCGTGAGGCATCAGGGTTTCCACCTCCTGCAGGCTCATGCGTTCCTTGATGGCCCGCTCCATCCTCACGAGGCCGATGCGGTATTGGTTTTCCAGGAGCTCTCCCACGGCCCGCACTCTCCGGTTGCCCAGGTTGTCGATATCGTCCACCATGGCTTCCGTGTTCTTGAGGCGGATCAACTCCTTCACCGTATGAGTGATATCCTCCCTTCGAAGGGTCCGCACCTCCAGAGGGACGTCTAGGTTGAGCCGGTAATTCAATTTGAGTCTTCCCACTGGAGAAAGGTCATAGGTTGAGATATTGAAAAAGAGGCCGTTGAAAAAGTTGTTGGCCACCTCCTGGGTTGGAGGGCTGCTGGGCCTCATTTTTCTGTAAAGCTCCAGGACCGCTTCCGCACTCTCATCAATTTTGTCCAGGAGCATGGTATCTCGGATGGTTGAGCTCACCCCGGGCGCATCCAGAACCAGACACTCCACCTCGGTCATCCCATTCTGCTTCATCTTCACCAGAAGCTCTTCCGTCAGAGGATGGTTTCCGTTACCCAAGAGCTCACCGGTAGACGGATCCACCAGGTCATTGGCCAGAATACGGCCGACAAGGTTCTCCAGACGAATGGGGATGTGGGTCATCCCGGCTGACTCCAGGGCCGCATGCAATCTCTTGGTGTATTTCTCCCCTTCCCTGGCCAGGACCTTCTTCGTTTTCGGATGGACCACATCCTTGGTTATCTTCTGCCGAAAAAGGTTCTCGATTTTGGCTGCACGCAGCCACTCCCCCTCTTTCAGAATGAATTTTTCCGCGTCATAAAAAATGGAGAGGATATCCTTGGGGGAATACCCCAGGGCCTTCAAAAAGGTAGTGACCGGAAACTTCCGCCTTCGGTCGATGCGAACATAGAGCAGGTCCTTAGGGTCAAACTCGAAATCGAGCCACGAGCCACGCAAGGGGATGATTCGGGCCGAGTAGAGCAGCTTGCCGCTCGAATGGGTCTTGCCCTTGTCGTGGTCAAAGAACGCCCCTGGGGACCGATGGAGCTGACTAACGATCACCCGCTCGGTTCCGTTGACGATGAACGTTCCCCGGTCGGTCATCATGGGGATGGTTCCGAAATAGATTTCCTGCTCCTTAATGTCCCGGATGCTCTTGGTCCCGTCGGTGACATCCGTATCGAAGACCAGCAGGCGAACCGTCAACTTCAAAGGAGCCTCGTAGGTGAGCCCCTTGCTCAGGCACTCCTCCTCTCCATATTTGGATGGTTCGAAGGTGTACCTCACGAACTCCAGCGAAGAGGTGCCGCTGAAGTCGCTGATCGGGAAAACACTTCGAAAGGCACCTTGAAGGCCAGTGTCCTTTCGCGCTTCCGCCGGCACCCCCTTCTGAAGAAAACGCTCATAAGACTGTTTCTGAATTTCGATCAGATTGGGGATATCGATGATTTTCTCGATTTTCCCGAAATTCCTTCTGACCCGCTGGCTTACGCCGCCGTTTCCTTTCATCGAATCTCCTCATGTGGTGACAGATGATAAATCCCAAACACAGGCCGTGCTACTTAATTTCAACGGTTCCACCGGCGTCTTCGATCTGCTTCTTGATTTTCTCCGCCTCCTCGCGGGAAATCGCCTCTTTGACTTTGCCAGGCGTGCCGTCCACCAGGGCTTTAGCCTCTTTGAGCCCCAGACCCGTGATGGCCCGGACCTCTTTGATCACTTGGATCTTCTTGTCGCCGGAAGCAGTCAGGATGACGTCAAACTCTGTTTTCTCAGCCGCTTCCTCCTTGGCTTGCGCCGCCGCCGGAGCCGCCATCATGGCCACAGGCGCCGCCGCACTGACGCCGAACTTCTGCTCCAACTCTTTCACGAAATCTGAGAGCTCCAGCACAGTCATGTTGGAGATAAACTCAACCACATCGTCTTTACTGATATTTGCTGCCATCTCTTCTCTATCCTCCTTGAGTCTTGTTTGCGGTGAAAAGTGAATCCTAATCACTGTCCCTGTTCTTGTTTCTTGCTCTCAATCGCCTTGAGGGCAAACATCAGCTTGGTCAAAATCCCGTTGAGCGTCCTGACCAGAGAGGACGGGACCGCCTGCATAGCCGAAAGGACCTGCGCCAGCAAAACCTCCCGGCTCGGCAGCTCCGCCAGTCTCTTGATGCCTTCCAACTCAACCACCTTTCCTGCGATCTGTCCGATCTTGATCTTGAGGTGTTCGGACTTCTTTTCCTGCTCAATCAGAACTTTGGCAGGCGTCACCACATCGTCATAGGTGATGGCGAGAGCGCAAGGCCCGACAAAATGCTCTTGGATCACCGAGGTGCCCGTGTCCCGGCTGGCACGCTTCAAAAGGCGATTCTTGACGACCTGGAATTCGACCTGGTGCTTTCTCAGCTCTTTCCTGAGCGCCGTCATGGTCCCCACGTCTAGGCCCTGATAGCTCACCACAAAAGCCCCCTTGGCTCTTTTGAGCTTGTCAGCCATCCGATGGATCGCTTCTTCTTTTTCTTGTTTGTTCAAAGACCCTTTCCCCCTCTCCCTCTCACGATCAAAACAGTCAAAATGGACACCGAAAACTGGGACCTTCAGGATCAACTTCTTTTCCCCGGTCTCGGTAGGCTGGAACCTCTGTTCCATTAAGCCTTGGCCACCATGGAGATGGCCTTACACCCACTGTCTTCGACCGCAAGACTTTTTTTGTTACTCTATGCCCAAGGCCCAATGGGCCTTCTGCAACAACCCACTCCTTTGGCCGCAGCCAAATCTCAACCAACAAGTTCCCCAAAAAACCGAATATCGACTGATGGAGCGCGATCGCCTTTCTGGGTTTCCTTCGACATTCTTGATTCGCCGTTCTAGCTCCTGCGATTCGCCCTTGAGCGCCATTAACCGAACAGATCCTTCACCAGGGCGGGATCAACCTTGATCCCCGGACCCATGGTGGTGGAAATCGCTATGGTCTTCACATAAGTCCCTTTGCTCGAAGGCGGCTTCAGCCGCATGATGGTTTCCATGAAGGCCGAAATGTTGGCCACCAGTTTCTCCTCACCAAAGGAAACCTTACCCATAGGCGCATGCACGATCCCAGCCTTCTCAGCTTTGAAATCAATCTTGCCCGCCTTTATTTCTTTGACCGCCTTGGCCACATCAAACGTTACGGTCCCGAGTTTGGCATTCGGCATCATTCCTCTTGGACCCAGAATCCGTCCTAGCTTGCTCACCGCCGTCATCATGTCGGGCGTCGCAATCGCCTTATCGAACTCCAGCCAGCCCTTTTGAACCTTGTCAATGTATTCTTCGGCGCCTGCGAAATCGGCGCCCGATTCGAGCGCTTCTCTTTCCTTTTCTCCCTTCGCGAAGACAAGGACGCGTACCGACTTGCCGACCCCGTGAGGCAGAACCACCGTCCCCCGCACCATTTGATCGGCATGCCTTGGATCCACTCCGAGTCTCACGGCGATATCTAACCCCTCATCATACTTGGTAAAATGAGTTGCAAGAGCCAATTGCACAGCCTCCTGAAAGGAATGCCTTTTGGCTCGGTCCACTTTTTCAAAGGCTGACCTGTATTTCTTGCCATGCGTTGCCATAGTCCTCTGTCCTCACCATTCCTTAAGGAGTTACCTGAATGCCCATGCTTCGAGCCGTCCCTGTGATGATGCGGACAGCGGCATCCAGGTCATTCGCGTTCAGGTCGTCCAACTTAAGTTTGGCAATCTCCACGACCTGTTTCTGGGTGACCTGACCCGCCATGTCCCGATTGGGCACTCCCGATCCCTTGGCGATCTTGGCCGCCTGCTTCAAGAGAACGGACGCGGGGGGCGTCTTGGTGATAAAAGAAAAAGATCTGTCTGCATAAATCGTAATGATCACAGGGATGACCACCCCCAACTGGTCTTGGGTCTTGGCATTGAAGGACTTGCAGAACTCAGCGATGTTGACGCCATGCTGTCCCAGAGCCGGGCCGATGGGGGGAGAGGGATTTGCCTGACCCCCTTTCACCTGAAGCTTCACCATTGCTATCATTTTTTTTGCCATGCGATACCTCGTCGACGTCCTTTAGCCTCTTCGCCCTGAGGGCCTGTTTCCAATTACTCGCACGCCGCTGTCTCAAGCGTTGCCGAAAGCCAATGAAATACCCTCTTCCCTTTCTCTTAGGGAATCCAAGGGCTGCTACGGGTTCCTTTAGATCTTGCTGACTTGGATGAAATCCAGTTCCACGGGAGTGGCGCGACCGAAAATCGTTATCAGAACCCTCAGCTTTTCCTTGTCCGGTTTGATCTCCTCTACGATGCCCTGAAAGTTGTTGAAAGGACCATCGATCACCCTCACCTGGTCGCCTTCTTCAAACTGATACCTCGGCTTGGGCTTGCTGATCCCCTCCTCCATCTGGCGAATAATCCGATCCGCCTCGTCATCCGGGACTGGCGACGGCATGGTGCCGCCCCCAACGAATCCAGTCACCTTGGCCGTGCTCCTCACGGTGTGCCAAGTCTCCTCATTCAAAACCATCTGAACCATAATGTATCCAGGATAGAATTTTCTGGAAGAAGTTCGCTTCAGCCCTTTTTTGAGTTCGACGACTTTTTCCGTCGGGACAAGGATCTTTCCGAAGGAACTCTCCTGGCCCAGGGCTTTGACCCTCTCTTCCAAGCTGGCTTTAACCTTGTGCTCGAAGCCTGAATAGGTATGCACAATGTACCATTTTAGTTCCACATCATTCCCCAAACAAGCTCATACGGTTTGGCGGCATGAAGGACGTTATCCACAGAGCGCTATCCCACGATGTTCTTGATAATCTTGATCAGTCCGAAATCAATAAGGCCGAGGAAGAAAGAGATCACTAGGACGAGACCAATGACCACCGCAGTGGAAGCCAGGAGTTCCTTGCGGGTGGGCCACTTCACTTTCTTGAGTTCCGTGCGGGATTCCCGCAGGAACTGGAGAGCCGACCGCACCATTTTCGAAACCGACATCCCGCTCTCCGTCCTCTTTTCGACCTCTCTTCGGGAGGGCACGGGAGGCGCCTTTTTCTTTGTCTCCCTCTCGGGACGGCTGTTTTCTTCGATTGGGAATGCCGATTGAGGCATCGACGCATCGGGCGCTGCCGTTCCAATCCCTTTGTTTTTATCTTGTCTTTTCATCGTCCCCACACTCTCACTGTCCTCGGCTTGCGTCACGAGATCTGGCAGGCCAGGAGGGATTCGAACCCCCATCACCCGGATTTGGAGTCCGGTGCTCTAACCGTTAGAGCTACTGGCCTGCACGCC
>Ga0105094_10002008_pt1 | contig 10633 bp, 8 predicted proteins | sample PPLLak1March2015_2_FD_87023 | JGI IMG/M metagenome (GOLD analysis project Ga0105094, IMG submission 87023) | Freshwater sediment microbial communities from Prairie Pothole Lake near Jamestown, North Dakota, USA - PPLs Lake P8 Core (3) Depth... | ecosystem: Environmental > Aquatic > Freshwater >...
AATAGGCCGGGAGCGGTGATTGGCGACGGACTGGGGCAGAGTGTCGTCCACCGCCAGCCCTTCCGCCGTAGAAACCGACCTTGAGGTATTTCTGAAAAGACGCCAATGGGTGCTCATAAGAATCAGCGGTCAGTCCTTCGACCAGGCTCAGGACTTTCAGCCGTCAGCCTGGTTTTTGCACCGGGATGCAGGCATAAAGTTGCAAAGGCACATAGGCACAAAGCAGAGAACAGCGCAGAGAGTGACATGACTTTGCCCCTGTGTCCCTCTGTCCCTCAAGCTGTCGGCTGCCTCCGACAGCGATTTACTTTGCTTTGGCCTTTTCTTCTTCGGCTCGCTTTACTTCAGCCTCGATGAAAGAGACCAGAGCATCGCCTTTCATCAACTTCCCCATTTCTTCATCGAGGTTTGAGGCTTCGATGACCAGAATCCATCCCTTGCCATAGGGGTCTGAGTTGACCAGGCTCGTGTCATCTTCTATGGCCTCATTGGTTTCCAGGATCTCCCCTGAAACCGGCGCCACGAGCTTTCCGATCCATTTGCGGGATTGGATCTTTCCGCAGACTTCGCCCTGGCTTACTTCATCTTCGGTGTCAGGCAGATCAATGAAGACGATGTCCCCTGCTTCTTTCTGGAAAAAGTCGTTCATGCCCACCGTCACTTTGGTGCCGTCCACGCGCGCCCAAGCATGATCCTTGTGGTAGTAGAGATCATCCGGCATGTTGTACCCTTTGACGTCTGCCATGGCCTAAAACCTCCTTTCCTCTTACTGTTTTGGAATATGATCCGGTGCTCATCCGGGAACCAAACTTTCGGATTCGCTTTAACAGCAATCAGCAAAAACCGTGAAGAAACCACGCATCCAGCTAGGTTCTGAATCCTTTTAACTCCGGTCAATCTATAGACGAAGAGCCCCGGAAAGGCAACAGAAAATAGCTACATTTTGACTACAGCAAAAGAAGTGAAAAAGCCAAGGGGCAAATCCTAAGGCGAATAAATCCCTCCCGACCTCTCTTTACAAAAGGGAGGGGATTGCTCAGGGCTTGTCTTTGAATCGCGCTTTGATAGCTCTCGCGTGGTTCGGGAGCCCTTCTGCTTCCGCCAGAGTTACCACCACGTCCCTGAGCCCGGCAAGACCTTCCCTGGTCAAATGCTGGAACGTTGGTTTCTTGATGAAATCGTCCACGGAAAGCCCCGAAAACATGCGAGCACACCGGCCTGTGGGCAGCACGTGATTGGTGCCCGAAGCATAGTCGCCTACCGGTACAGGGGCGTAGGGTCCCAAGAAAATAGATCCGGCGTGTTTTATCCTGTCCAGAACAGCGTAAGGATCATCGGTCATGATTTGGAGGTGTTCAGGCGCGTACTGGTTGGCAAAATCAATCGCCTGAACCAGTGTCTCTGCGACCAGCACATGAGAATGCTTTCTCAGGGAGGACTCAACGATCTCTTTCCGCTGAAGAGAATCAAATTCCAGGTCAATGGCCGCGCAAACCTCCTCAGCCAGTTTTTGCGATGTCGTGACAAGGACTGCCGCGGAATCCGGATCGTGCTCGGTCTGGGAGAGAAAATCGATAGCGATCAGCGAAGCATCGGCCTTATCGTCAGCCAGGATCAGGTCTTCACTGGGTCCGGCCGGCGAGTCAATGTCCACCTGGCCGAAAACGATCATCTTGGCAGCGGTCACGTATTTGTTTCCGGGTCCTACGATCTTGTCCACCCTTGGAAGGGTGTTGGTGCCGAAAGCAAGGCCCGCAATACCCCAGGGACCGCCTGCTTTAAACACCCGTCGGCAACCCGCGATATCTGCAGCCACAAGGGTGACCGAGTTCACCACCATCCCTTTCCCGGGCGGGGTGGTAATGACAACTTCCTCAACACCGGCTGCCCTGGCCGGCAGGACGGTCATCAGAACCGGGCTCGGGTAAGCGGCCCTTCCGCCCGGGACGTAGCATCCCGCGCGCTCCATGGGCCTTCGGACACGACCGGCTGTAATGCCCGGCGCCACCTCAATAACCCACTTTTCTTTTTCCACCTGGGCTTCATGGAACCGCAGGATATTGCGCGCTGCCGCCTTCAAGGCATCCACAACGGCTGAGTCCACCTGACGGTATGCCGTCTTCACCTCTCCGGAAGTTACTTCAAGATCGGAGACCGAAACGTAGGGTTTGAATTCCCTCGCTTCTTCAAGGAGACTTTCATCCCCTCTTGCCTTCACGTCCTCCACAATCCTCCGCACATGCTCATACACAGCGGAGATGTCCACGGCCGATCGCTCCAGGATAGACCGAAGCTCTTCCGCCTTGAGGTCTTCCATTCTGCGGGGTCTAATCCTCATATCGAGAGCTCTCTTTTCTTCAAGTAATCTTTCAGAGCGTCGATTGTGCTCTGAAAAGCAAGCTCATCCCAAGGGATGCTTTCCGGGGAATAGAGCCCCACTTCAGCGGTCTCATCGCCCACAATGAGCTTTCCTCCCGAAGGTTCTGCGACATAGACGACGACGACCGAAATCCTTCCGGGGTAAGAGTAGAGGCCGAGCAACTCCTTGGTGCGGATCTTCAGTCCGCATTCCTCCTCCGTCTCTCTGAGAGCCGCCGCCTTGACCTCTTCTCCCCGGTCCACGTAGCCTCCGGGCAATACCCATTTGCCCTTCTGGGGATCTATGGCCCGCTTGAGAAGGACGATCCGTCCGTCCATTTCAACAATCGAGCAGGCCACCACTTTTGGATCGAGATAGAAAACAAAATCGCACTTTGAACAGACAAGTCTGTCGGGCTCCTCAGGTTTCAAGGTTCTGGAGTGCAGCGTTCCACCGCAAACCGGGCAGTACTGAAATTCAACTTCTTCGTGCATCTTTACCAGAAGCCTCCTTGGCCCATGGAAAAACGATGAGGAGAGGGATGGGTGAACCAGGCATAGTCCGCAATCCCCCGGTCGATCGTCTCTTTCCCATTCAATGGGTAAGGCATCACGGTCACCATGGAAGCAGGAACACGCCTCACGGTTCGGTCCGGGATTCCGAATTTGTTTATAATGTGACCGTTGCCGGTAAAAACGACGAGCCTGCCTTTGCCGGATTTGAGGTGCTCTGCGAGGTGATAAGCCATGGTTTCCTCCCAGACGCACTGGGCTTCGTAAAAGAAGTCAAATTCCTTCAGGTCGCGGGGAGAATGCTCATTGTAGATTTCCTGGAGAAAGGCGCGATGCCGGTCCTGGGCGAGATCAATCTTTTTCGGGAGTTGATCTCTTTCAGCAGGATCGAGGGACTTGAGACCGGTTCTCGCCACTTTCCGCACCAGCTCGTTTAGCGCATTGATCGCAAGGACCCTGTGCCTCCTCTCCCTTGCGAACTGCATAAGAGGGCGGTAGAAGTGATAATCAAAACCCCAGTTCTTTTTCCAGTCCACAGCTTCCAGGAATTCCTTTTCAGTTGATTCTCCTTGAAGATAGCGGTCAACGATGGGCTGTTGATGTTTCTGGAAGAATTCCATGCCCAGGGTCAGAGAAGGAGAAACGCTTGCCACGGCCTGAAGAATCTGAACCTGGATGAGATGATGGTCCGGATTGTCATGGGCCTCACCGACAAACATGAGGTCCTTGGATGAGAGGTGGGCAATCAACTCCTCGAAGGAAATGACTTTGCCGGAAGCAACCTCCACGATCTGCCCGGGACGAAAACGCTCGGCCACGCCCTCAATGGTTGCCGTTGGAAGCTGAGGGTGACGCAAGCCGGCGCAACCAATGACGCACAGGCAGATAAGAGCAAGGATGGTCGTTTGAACAAAAGACACGGATTTACGTCTCCAACAAACAAAAAGCCTGAGGACAATCCTCTTGACGATTTCAATTCGTATCAAATACGCTAGCGGCAAGCAAGGCGAATGTGATCCAAAAAGGCGCAAGGTGCACGGTGCAGGGTGCAAGGGAAACCCTCCAGGTTCAGGATTCGGTTTTTACTGCGAGCCGCAAGTCTTAGAGCCTATATCAAGAGGATATGTCGATGGAGTCCGGTGAAAAGCATGTGAATAAGCCCCTTGAAAACAAACTGAGCTTAGATCCCGAGTTCCTGAGGGCTCATGCGCCTGAGGGGCCGGGAGTCTATATTTTTAAGGACGGATCAGACCGGCCCATCTATGTGGGGAAGGCGAAGAATCTCAAGAAGCGGGTGCTGTCCTACTTCAAGGGCTCCGGAGATATCCCTCGCAAAACGCAGATCATGATGAGTCGTGCCAAATCCCTGGAATTTATCCTGACCACAACGGACAAAGAAGCATTCATCCTCGAAAGCAACCTCATCAAGAAGCATCTGCCTCGCTACAACATCATCCTGAGAGATGACAAGCAGTATCCGTGGTTGCGCCTGGACCCGAATGAGCCCTATCCCAGCCTCTGTATCGTTCGAAAAGCCAGGAAGGACGGGGCCAGATATTTTGGTCCTTTTTCATCGGCGCTCTCTGTGAGGAGCACAGTCAAACTCATTGATCGAATCTTTCACCTGCGAAAGTGCAGAGACAGGTTTCTGCCGAAAAAACCGCGTCCCTGCTTGAACTATCAGCTTGAAAGGTGTCTGGGACCGTGCGCCATGGAAGTCCCGAGTGAGAAATACAGAGAGATCGTTAGCCAGGTCACTCTGTTTCTTGAGGGCAGGAGCCAGGATTTGATTAAAGCCCTCCGCAGGAGCATGGAGGCGGCTTCCGAGAATCTGGATTTTGAAAGAGCGGCAAAGGTACGCGATCAAATCATGGCTGTGGAAAGGACGGTGGAGCGCCAGAGTGTCGTTTCTCCGAAGATGGAAGATCAGGATGTGATCGGCCTTGCTCACAGCGAAGCCAGGTACCAGATCGTGGTCCTCTCCACCCGGAGCGGGCTTCTTTCAGACAGTCGGGATTATGCCTTCAGAAATGAAGAGGGCTCTCCGTCCGAGGTCATGGAAGCCTTTGTGAAACAGTATTATCCCCGTGAGGCATTCATCCCCAAGTACGTTCTGCTCTCGGAACCGATCGAGGACAGATCGGGCATTGAGGAGTGGATGTCCGAGCTTGCAGGAAAAAGAATCTTCATCGAAAGCCCTTCAAGAGGTGAAAAGATGCGCCTCACCAAAATGGCCGTGGCCAATGCAGAGAATCTCCTCACGAGCCGAGTAGAACCCGATGTCATCGCACTGGCGCAGGAGATCCTAAAGCTTAAGAAGGCACCTAGGACCATGGAGGGAGTTGATATTTCGAATCTCTCAGGAGAGATGGCCGTCGGAGCTGTAGTGTCTTTTGTGAACGGAGAGCCCAACAGGGCAGGATACCGCAATTTCAGGATCAAGACGGTTGAGGGAATCGACGACTATGGCATGATGGCTGAACTCATCTCAAGGCGCCTGTCCGAAAATCCTATGCCTGATCTGATTGTCGTGGATGGGGGAAAAGGCCATCTCATGGCTGTCAAGAAAGTGGTCGATGCGCACCATGCGGGCGACCCTCCGGATTTGGTGGCCATCGCAAAGGCAAATCGAGACGAGGAGTCGGATAAGGTTTTTATCCCCGGCCGAAAGAACCCGATCCCTCTGCGCCCGGATCATCCGGTTCTTTATCTCCTCATGCGGGTTCGAGATGAAGTTCATCGCAGAGCGATTTCCTATCACCGCAAGTTGAGAGGGAAGGACTTGACCGCCTCGGTTCTGGACAAAATACCTGGAATCGGGCCGAAGAAAAAGCAAGCTTTACTAAATTATTTCGGAAGCTTAGATGCAGTTGCCGGTGCGACGGTCGAGGAACTCATGAAGGCGCCGGAAATCCCCCCGGCCCTGGCAGAAAGAATCGCTGGTTTCTTTTCTGGAAACGCGGATTCTATGGGTTGACATTGCGATTTTGTTCATGGTAGGCTATTGTCATATTGCCTTCTGCTGTTCACCCTAGATCTGGAACAGCGATTTCCTCTGGAAATCGCTCAATCTCCCATCCACCTGAAACCTGAGAAGCGCCAATGGCATCCAAGAAGATTACTATCGTCGTCGTGCCGGAAGGACCGAGGAAGATCAGGCAGATCAAGATACCAAGGTTGTGGATCTTCTCCCTCGTCGTTATTTTTCTTGCCGCTGGCCTTTCTGTCGCCTGGGTGGTCAGAGACTATCTTTCAATCAAGAGAGATCTCCCGCGGCTCTCCAGCCTTCAAGAAGAAAACACCATGCAGAAGCAGCAGATCACTTCCCTGTCAGGGAAGGTGGAAGCGATCAACCTGAAGATGGCAGAACTCAAAGAATTTGATAGGAAAGTCAGGGACTTGGTGAGCCTGGATCCCTCCAGGATGAGCGGGATGGAGGCCGCCAGAGAACAACAGCAATTTATCGGCATCGGTGGGTCTGATTCCAGTTTGCGCGGCAGCCATTCGCCTTCCGAAAAAGGCCACAAAAAACTTGTGCGCCTGATGTACCGGTCCCTTGACGAGCTGGACAGCGACATTTCTGCCCAGAAGGATGAGAAGGCCGAGCTTCTCAGATTGCTGGACCGGCAGAAATCGATCCTCGCATGCGCCCCTTCTGTGTGGCCGGCCAGGGGCTGGGTGAGTTCTTCCTTCGGTTATCGGCTTTCGCCCTTTACCAGCGAAAAAGAGCTGCACCGGGGTCTTGACATTTGCAGCAGGAAAGGTTCACCGGTCATTGCTTCTGCCGATGGGGTGGTTTCTTATGTCGACTGGGACCCGGGTTATGGGAAAACGGTTATCGTCAACCACGGTTATGGCCTGAACACTATGTATGCCCACCTGGACAAGGTTCATGTCAAGAAAGGCCAGGTCGTGAAGCGGCACCAGGAAATTGCCCAAGTGGGGGACTCGGGGAGAACTACGGGTTCTCACCTTCATTATGAGGTTCATTTGAACGGAGTCCCCGTCAATCCTCTCAGATACATCCTCAATTAGCTTTTAGATTCCAATCTGATCCGCCCTTGTGTATAATTCAAAGTCTTATTCTTAGCAGCTCACTGAGACTCAATAAATAAAATCCGAGTAAATCAAGATGATTGGTTCATTAATCAAAGGTATTTTCGGCAGCAAGAATGAGAGGGAGCTCAAGCGGATGGCTCCCCTTGTCGACCAGATCAACCGCCTGGAGCCGCAGTATCAAACTCTGTCGGATGCGGAGCTTCAAGCCAAGACGCCCGAGTTCAAGGAAAGGGTTTCGAAGGGTGAGCCCCTGGAGGACCTTCTTCCTGATGCATTCGCCGCGGTTCGTGAGGCCTCTGTGCGGGTGCTCCGCATGCGGCATTTCGACGTTCAGCTTATCGGCGGGATTGTGCTTCACGAAGGAAAGATCGCCGAGATGAAAACCGGGGAGGGCAAAACCCTTGCCGCCACGCTTCCCCTGTATCTCAATGCGCTCACGGGTCGAGGCGTTCATCTTGTGACGGTGAACGACTACCTGGCAAGGCGTGATGCGGAGTGGATGGGTGGAATTTACAAATCCCTCGGCTTGTCCGTCGGCGTCATTGTTCACGGCCTGGATGACAGCGCGCGAAAGGCCGCCTACGCCTGCGATATTACCTATGGCACCAACAATGAGTTCGGTTTCGACTACCTCAGAGACAACATGAAGTTTGATGTCAGGGATTTTGTCCAGCGGGACTTCCATTATGCCATCGTGGATGAGGTGGACAGCATCCTGATCGATGAGGCCAGAACTCCTCTCATCATCAGCGGGCCCGTGGAGCGGAGCGAGAACAAGACGTATGTGGAGGTCAAGCCCCTGGTCATCAACCTGAGGAGAAAGCAGAGCGCGGTCGTTCGCTCCATCCTCCAGGAAGCCAAACAGCTGCTCGATGCGTCAGGGGATGGAGACCGGAGCATTGAGCTGCTCTTGAAAGTCAAACGAGGCGATCCCAAGAACCCCGGTTTTCTGGACGTCATCGCGAAGAATCAGACTCTGAAAAAAGAGGTCGACCGGCTGGAGGCCATGCTGAGCGCCCAGAAGGTTCTTCCGGAAATTGATCAGGATCTGTACTGCACCATCGACGAGCGAAGCAACGCGGTTGAGTTGACCGACAAGGGGATCAAGCTTCTGGCCGGCGGCGGCACAGGGAATTTCTCCCTTCCGGACATCGACGAACAAAGCCACCTCGTCCGCGAGGATCAAAACCTCAACGAGGACGAGAAAGCCGCTCGCCTCAAAGAGCTGGAGGATCATTATCTGCGCACGTCCGAGCTGCTCCACGCCACGCACCAGCTCATCAAAGCATACTGGCTTTTTGAAAAAGACGTCCACTACGTGATCAAGGACGACCAGGTGGTGATCGTGGACGAGTTCACGGGACGAATGATGCCGGGCCGACGCTGGAGCGACGGCCTTCACCAGGCTGTCGAGGCCAAGGAGGGAGTGAGCGTTGCCGAAGAAAACCAGACCCTGGCGACCGTCACGTTCCAGAATTTCTTTCGCATGTACGAGAAGCTGGCAGGGATGACCGGAACGGCCGACACTGAGGCTGCAGAATTTATGACCACCTACAAGCTGGATGTGGCTGTCGTCCCCACCAACAAGAAAATGATCCGAAACGATTACCCTGACGCGATCTACAAGACCGAGCGGGAGAAGTTCAAGGCCGTGGCGGAGGAGATCAAGGAGCTCTATGACAGGGGGCAGCCGGTCCTGGTGGGTACGATCACGATCGAAAAGTCCGAGATGCTGAGCAAGATGTTGACCCGGACAGGGATTCCCCACTCCGTTCTCAATGCGAAGCACCATGAGAAGGAAGCGGAAATCGTGGCCAGGGCCGGTCAGTCGAAAACCGTGACCATCTCCACCAACATGGCCGGTCGAGGCACCGACATCGTGCTCGGGGATGGGGTGGTGGATGTGGGTGGGCTTCACATCCTGGGAACGGAGAGGCATGAGAGCAGGCGAATCGACAACCAGCTCAGAGGCCGTTCCGGCCGGCAGGGAGACCCGGGCAGTTCCCGTTTCTATCTTTCCCTGGAAGATGATCTCCTCAGGATCTTCGGCTCTGACCGGATTGCTTCGGTCATGGGTCGCCTCGGCATGGAGGAGGGTGAACCCATTGAACACAACCTGATCTCCAAAGCCATCGAGAACGCCCAGAAGAAAGTGGAAGCTCACAACTTCGATATGAGGAAGCATCTTCTCGAATACGATGATGTGATGAACACCCAGAGGGACATCATTTACTCGATGAGGAGGGAGATTCTCTCCGGCGAGGGGATCGTCGATATCGTTCGCACCATGATGAAAGAAAAGGTGGACGCCCTGATCGATGCGTACACGGATCCGAAGGCAGCTCCGGAAGAGTGGGAGATCCAGGGATTGAAGGATCAAGTGGCCCGCCTTTTTGGGGTTCGCCTGAGGCTCGGGCCTCCGGATATGGGGGAAGAAGAATTCCACGATCTGAAACCGGATGAGCTGAGAGGGACGCTCAAGGAAGAAGCGTGGAAAGCTCAGGAGAAGAGGGAGACGGAATTCGGAAAAGAGGATTTGAAGTCGATCGAGAAGTACTTCCTCCTTCAAATCATTGATCATCAGTGGGTGGACCATCTCCAAGACATGGAGAGCATGAAAGAAGGCATTGGCCAGAGGGGTTATGGCCAACTTGACCCGTTGAGAGAGTACAAGAAAGAGGGGTTTGCTCTCTTTGAAGGGCTGATGGATCGCATCAAGGAAGAGACTCTGGTGACCCTTTCACGCATCCGTCTCATGAAAGAGAAACCGAAAGAGGAAGAATTGCCTCGCAAAAGGGCGAGGGTCATGCAGTTCAGCCACGGAGACGGGCAAGGAAAAATCGAGACGGTCAGAAGAGAAGGCAAGAAAGTCGGACGCAATGATCCGTGTCCGTGCGGAAGCGGCAAGAAGTACAAGAAGTGCTGCGGGAAGAATGCGTGAGGAGAGACCAGGGACAAGGGACGAGAGACAAGTAACAAGTAAGGAATAGCGCGGGAAAAACGGGATAAGCGAGAACTGGGAAACCGACCTTCCCCTCATTTTACGGATCACGGTTAACGGATCACGGTGGACCATAACGGGCCGAAAGCATGTAACGGAGTTGGAGATGGGTGATTACTTGGTTCGCGGTTTCAAGGCTTCTGTTTTAGAGGCCGGCATCAAAAAGAGGGGAGGCTTGGACCTCGCGCTGATCTTTTCTGAAAGAGAAGCGAGCGCGGCCGGAGTATTCACAGGGAATAAGGTCAAAGCCGCTCCTGTTCTGGTTAGCCAGGAGAACATCAAAAAGGGCAGGGGCAGAGCGATTATTGCAAATTCCGGCAATGCGAATGCCTGTACCGGTGAAGCAGGGCTTCAGAGCGCCCGATTTACAACCGAACGGGTAGCCAAGGAATTGGGGATTGGCCCTGAAGAAGTGCTTGTCGCCTCCACAGGAGTCATTGGAGCGCTCCTGAACACGGATCTCATTGGAAAGGCGCTTCCCGATCTTGTGAAGGGGCTATCGACTGATGCCGTCCCTCGAGTTGTAGAGGCGATCATGACCACGGATTCTTTTCCCAAGCTCTCTCTGTTTGAAGGAAAAGCCGGTGGGAAACCTTACAAGGTGGTCGGGATGGCAAAAGGAGCAGGGATGATCATGCCGGACATGGCGACCATGCTTTGCTTCATCCTCACCGACATCGCCGTTGATCCGACTCGCTTGAA
>Ga0105094_10002009_pt1 | contig 10629 bp, 10 predicted proteins | sample PPLLak1March2015_2_FD_87023 | JGI IMG/M metagenome (GOLD analysis project Ga0105094, IMG submission 87023) | Freshwater sediment microbial communities from Prairie Pothole Lake near Jamestown, North Dakota, USA - PPLs Lake P8 Core (3) Depth... | ecosystem: Environmental > Aquatic > Freshwater >...
ATGGTGCCCAGGACGGTGGCGACGAGGGTGGAAACCACCGCCAGCACCAGGGTGTTCCAGGCCGCCGCCAGGATCCATTCATTATCCAACAACTTGAGGTACCAGTCCAGCGTGAAGCCCTGCCAGACCACTCCGCGGCGCGCCGCGTTGACCGAGAAGACCGCGACCCCCAAGAGCGGCAGGTAGAGAAATCCCATCGTCAGGAGGGCCATTGCGGCGATCAGGGGGTGCGTGCGCCTCATACGTAGGCGATCTCCTTGCTGCGGCGGCGGTAGAGTTGCAGGCTGATCATCGTCAGGACCATCAGGGCCATGCTCACCGCCGCGCCGAAGGGCCAGTCGCGGCTGGTGCCGAACTGCTGCTGGATGAGGTTGCCGACCAGCATGTACTTGGCCCCGCCCAGGAGGTCCGGGACCACGAACATGCCCATGGCCGGAACAAAGGTCAGGACGATCCCCACCGAGAGGCCCGGCAGGGTCTGGGGCAGAATCGCCTGGGTGAAGACCCGGGTGCGCCCGGCGTACAGGTCGTTGGCGGCCTCCACCAGGGTCCAGTCCAGGCGCTCGACGCTGGCGTAAAGCGGCAGTGCCACGAAGGGCAGAAACATCGAGACCATGCCGATGTAGACGGCAAAGGCGTTGGGGTAAAGCGGCGCCCCTTCGGCGATGAACCCGAAATAGGCCGCCAGCCGGGCGAAGGGCAGCTCCGGGGCCAGGATCAGAAACCAGGCGTAGGTGCGGATCACCATGTTGGTCCAGAAGGGGATGATCACCAGCGTCAGCCACAGGTAACGGCTGCGCGCGGGCCGGGCGGCGATGAAGAAGCACAGCGGGTAGGAGAGGATCACGGAGATCAGGGTCGTGAAGAAGGCCACCACCACCGAGCGCCACAGGATCGTGAGGTAGTCGGCGGTCCAGCCGAAGAGGCTGAAGCCGGCCAGACGCTTGTAGCTTTCCAGGGTGAACTGCCACTCCAGCTGCCCGTAGCTGCCGCGGGTGGCCAGGCTCACCCCCACCAGCACGAGTCCCGGCAGCACGATGAAGAACACCAGCCAGAGCATGCCGGGGATCAGAAACAGCGCCCCGCGTTCCAGCAGGCTGCGGCGGGTGGTCAGTTCCCCATACCAGACCAGCAGCTTACTCATTGTCCACCTCGTCCAGCGGCACCAGCCGGCCGGGCAGCAGCTCGAGCCACACCTGGTCTCCCGGCTTCAGGCGCCGGTAGCGGTTGGTGCGGATCCGCAGCGGCCCGGGATCCAGCCAGAGGTCGACATTGGTGCCGCGATAGATCGTTTCGGTCACGCAGGCGCGAATGCCGTTGACCGCCGGCCGGCTCTCGGCGATCTGGATCCACTCGGGGCGGATCGCCACGGTGCCCTTTTGCCAGGGCGGGGTTTTTTCCAGCTGCAGAAACCCGATGGGGGTGCGGATGCCGTCGGCCTCGCGTTCGGCCGTGATCAGGTTGGCGGCCCCCAGGAACTGGGCGACGTAGCTGTTTTTGGGGGTTTCGTAGACCTCCTCGGGGGTCCCCAGCTGGATGATGCGCCCCCCGCGCATGACCGCCAGACGGTCGCTGCAGACCAGGGCTTCGCTTTGGTCGTGGGTGACCAGGATAAACGTTTTTTTTAATTTGCGCTGCAGCCGGCGCAGATCCACCTGCACCTGCGCCCGCAGGCGGGCGTCCAGGGCCGACATCGGTTCGTCGAGCAGCAGGATCTCCGGTTCGTTGACCAGCGCCCGGGCCAGGGCCACGCGCTGTTTCTGACCGCCCGAAAGTTGGTGGGGAAAGCGGCTGCGCATCTCTTCGAGGCCCAGCATCTCCAGCCGGCGGTTGACCCGGCGGTCGACTACTTCGCCGGCAAATTTGCGTGAGCGCAGCCCGAAGGCGACGTTTTCGAAGATGTTCAGATGGGGGAAGAGGGCATAGCTCTGAAAAACGGTGTTGACCTGGCGTTTGGCGGCCGGCAGGGTCGTGATGTCCACGCCGGCCAGGCGGACCGTCCCCGAATCGGGCAGCTCCAGCCCCGCGATGATCCGCAGCAGGGTCGTCTTGCCGCACCCCGAGGGCCCCAGGAGGGTGAAAAACTCGCCGGTCCTGACCGCCAGGTCGACATCTTTGAGGGCCGGCACATCCCCGAAGCGCTTGGTGATGTTGCGGACCAGCAGTCCCTGGCTGTCCTCGGAAGGTAGCGTGGCCTCGATATTTTTCACGAGCGGCGTTGCCTTTTTGAATTCAAGGAAGTTCGGCATCGAAACGATTTTCCGATGTTTGGGTCACGAGGTCGAAACTGGCAGCCCCAGCAAAAAATGGCAATTCAACAACACAAAATTGATAAATTCAAACATGGTTTTCGCTTGAAATCAAATTGTTTTATTGACAAGAAAAAAGGGCGGGGTAAAAGTTTCGCAACCGGGGTGTGGGGTGTTCAGCCGCAGCGGGCTGCGGCGGGTGTGGCGGGCGAATCGGGCCAGGATCCCAACCCCGGCGATGGATCGCCAGCGGCTGCAGATCCATTTTGAGGAGGCTTGAGAAAACCGAAAGGAAAAAAACGGCATGCGACGCAAGCACAGCGAAGTGACCGACCCTTCAAAAATAAGTGACATCCTGGCGGCTGCGACCATCGGCCGCCTGGCGACGGTGGGCGCCGACGGCACCCCCTACATCACCCCGGTCAACTATGTCTACCTTGACGGCCGGATCTTCTTTCATTGCGCCCCGGAGGGCGAAAAGCTGGACAACATCGCGCGCGCGCCCAAGGTGTGCTTCGAGGTCGATATTCCCCTGGCCTATCTGGACGCGGGCTTCTACCCGGACCGCAGCAGCTGCGGCCTGCACCAGTATTACCACTGCGTCATCATCCGGGGGGTGGCGGCGGTGGTGCCCGACGGGCCCCGCAAGGTGGCGGCCTTAAACGCGCTGGTAGCCCACCACGAGCCCGGCGGGGATTTCGCGCCGGTTACCGGGGACATGCCGGCCTGCAGGGCCTGCAAGGTGGTCGAGGTGATCCCTGCGGTCATCACGGCCAAAAGCGATCTGGTGCAAAACAAGTCCGAGGAACAGCGCCTGGCCATCGCCCGCCACCTCAAGCAGCGGGGGCGGCCCGGAGATCGCCAGGCGGTGGCGGCTTTGGGATTTGACGTCAACCGGATCTAAACGGCGCGGCGCCGCCCCTGGGAAGGCCGCTGCCGGCAGGCAGAATGCGGCGTTCGGGCCCGGTTTGCGGTGACCGCGGGCCCTCAGTGGGTGGCCATCACGATCTGGTCATAGGTCTTGCGCCATTTGGGGGGCAAAACTTCGATGCCCGGTCTGAGATAGCCCACCGCCAGCAGCAGCGGGACCCAGAATTTGTCCGCGATCTCAAACTCCCTGCGGACCGCTTCATGGTCGAAACCGTCCATGGGGTGGGTCTCAAGGCCCAGGCTGGTGGCGGCGTACATCAGGGCCATGGCAAAAAAGCCTGTGTTCTTGGCGGCAAACGCCAGGCTGGCTTCGGGGCTCCAGGCGTAAAGCGATTTGACGGCGTTGAGAAACCACTCCCGTTGTTCGGGCTTCATCTGGCCGGCGGCGAGCATCTCCCGCCAGTTCTGCTCGGCGCTGGGGTGCCCCTCGGCCCACCCGCTTTTGTCGGCCAGCGCGATCAGGACCACCGGCGCCTCGCTCACCTTGGGCTGGTCCCAGGCGATCTTGCGCAGGCGGGCCTTGGCCTCTGGGTTTCGCAGGACGATCAGGTTCCAGGGCTGCAGGTTGAAGCTGGAGGGGGCCTTGGCGGCCAGCTCGACCATCTCGCGCAGCAGCGTATCCGGAACGTCGCGGCCGGTGTCGAAGAAGTTGATGGCCCGTCTGTGCTCTACGATCTGTCTGTGGTTCATGGTTGCCTCCTTTGCTGATGCCGTCGCTGGTGGGGCGTTGTGGCCGTACTCGTGAATAAACCTTGGCCGCGATTGGTATTATGGTAAGATACTGGACGTCACGAGGTTGTCAAGGCGGCCGTTGGGGGGAAAGGCCGCTGGGGAGCCCGGGGAGCCGTTTTTCCGGACCCGCCCGCCCGGGTGCGCCGTTTTCAGCTTGTTTTTGCAAAACCCTCAGGCAAGGAGGTCTGCGATGATCGCAAGCGACGTGATGGACACCCGTTTTCACTGCCTGCAGCCCGAAGACACGATCGCCACGGCGGTCAGGCGTTTTAAGGCCACCAGCGACGCCGAGGGCAAGAAGATCTTTGGCATGATGGTTACCGACAGCCGCGGGCGGCTGACAGGCATGCTCTCGATGCACGATATCCTGCTGTTCATCCAGCCCAAGCACGTGGAGATCTGGGGTGAAATCGAGGACGTCGACCCCGAACCGATTTTCGATGCGCTGCTCGAGCGTGTCAAGAACATCCGCGTCGCCGACATCATGACCACGGAGGTCGTCACGATCAAACCGGAGACCCATCTTTTGATAATTGTCGATTTGATGATCAAACGCCACATCCGGCGGCTGCCGGTCGTCGATGGCGACGCCGTCGTGGGAATCGTCTACCGGTCGGATGTCTTCTATCACCTGTTGAGAAGGTTCATCGCATAACCTCTGAAATCGATTTCGGGCTTATGCAGCAGAGAAGGTGAATCATGCCCATCGTGGAACAGCGAAGCGTGCTGACCGGCCTGCAGGTCAAGGACGCCATGCGCCGCAACGTGCACCGGATGGCTGCCGACGGAGTGATCGCGGCCTGCATCCGGCGCATGATCAAGTATAAGAGCAACGCGCTGCTGGTGAACGATCCGGCGGGCCGTCCGGCCGGGGTGGTGTCCAGGACTGATCTCATGGGCGCCTACTACGCCGGCCTGCCCCTTGAAACCGCCCTGGCGGACATCCTGGCCGGGGTGCCGCGGTTTTGCTACCCGGATGACGGGCTGGAGGATGCCCTCGACCTGATGCAGCAAGACGGCATCCACCGGCTCTACGTTCACGGGGCGGGGCCTGCGGAAGTCGTCGGGGTCATCGGGTTTGCGGATATCGTCGGGCTGCTCTACCGTTATTGCCGCTTCTGCGCCCAAAGCCGCCGAAAAGCCAAAGGGCCGGATGCGGCATTGCCCCGCCTGGCGGTCCGGGACGTGATGAGCCCGCTGGCGGCCGCATGTAATCCCAACGACCCGATCGAAATGGTGATCGAGATGCTTTCCTCCCACCGCTTTGGGGCGGTTTTGCTTGCAAGTGCGCCGGGCGAGCCCGCCGGCGTCCTCTCCAAAACCGACCTCATGGTGGCCTACCTGCACGGGGTGCCGACCAGCGCCGCCGCCGAAAGCGTCATGACCGCGCCAGTGGCCGCCTGCAGTGCCGAGGCGCTGCTCGCCGAAGCCATCCAGCAGATGCTGCTAAAAGATGTCCAGCGGCTTTTCATCACCGCTGCGGATGCCCCGGCGGTGGTCGGGGTGTTGTCGCTTTCCGATGCCGCCCGCTTTCGTTCCGGGACGTGCAAAGCCTGTGTGGCCAGCCGGATGTTGGCGGGGGTGTAGGTGCCTGGAGAAAATGACCGCGGCCGACGAGCTGCCGGGGCACTGCGCGGCCAGCACCAGGCTGGCACCTCCCGAGCCGCAGCGGATGTCCGGAATGGTGCGGACCGCTGGAGGATTTCATAAAATTTCAAAGAGCTCTGCCGAGACGTCATTGCCATCCGTCATTTCTTTTGATACCCCTCACCTGTGGCGTGAAAGATTTTCACCCCGCGCCCGGAGATCCGGATGAAATTTTTAAAGCGCATATTGGGTATCTGTGACACCCGGCCGCCGGCGTGCGCGGATGCCTGGTCGCTTGCGGGCCGGACGGTCACCTTGGACCTGGCGCGCCTGCCCGAGCTGGCCCCTGCGGGCGGCGCCGTCCGACTGGAAGGCCGAGGGCTGCCGCACAGACTGCTGCTGGTGCACGGCAGCGACGGCGGTTTTTACGCCTTTGTCAACCGCTGCAGCCACATGGGGCGCCGCCTGGACCCGTTGCCCGGCCAGGCCCGGCTGCAGTGCTGCAGCGTGTCGAAATCGACCTTTGCTTACGCCGGCGACCCCCTTGCCGGGGCGGCCCGCACGGCGCTCAAGACCTTTGCGGTCACGCTCGCCGGGAACGAATTGACGATCGTGCTGTAAACCGGCGCTGCACCTGATTTGCGGCCGTTCCGGGAAAAATCCCCGGGGGCGCGCTCGCCCAACCGGCCGGCCGCGGCCGGCGGAAAACACGAGGAGCCATGAAACCAATGCGTCCCAGCGATCCAGGGCCGGAGCGAAACCGGTTTGGCCAGGATCTTGCCGACCCCTTCCCCGCCCAGGACAGCTGGTGCCGCGATGGCAGCGGGCGCCGGTTCACCTATGACCAGGCTCTGGAGCTGATCCGTGGGTTTCACGGCCACCCGGCCCCCGGACTGGTGATCGGCGTCAAGATGGTGAGCCTTGCGCTGGCGCGCCTGCCGCGCGACGTGATTTTTGACGCCATTTGCGAAACCCGCAGCTGCCTGCCCGACGCCGTCCAACTCCTGACCCCCTGCACCATCGGCAACGGCTGGCTGCAGATCGTCGATCTGGGGCGCTTTGCGCTGGCGCTCTACGACAAGACGGAGGGCAGCGGCGTGCGGGTTTTCATCGATCCCGCGAAACTGCAGGACTGGCCTGAATTTTACGGTTGGCTCTACAAGCGCAAACCCAAGCAAGAGCAGGATGCCGGCCGCCTTCAGGCGGAAATCCGGGCGGCCGGTGAACAGGTCCTTGCGGTCCGCACGGTCCGGGTCCAGCCCCGCTTTTTAGGCAAACACAGCAAGGGCCGAATCGCGACCTGTCCCGCCTGCGGCGAGCCTTATCCGCTTTCGGCCGGCGGCATCTGCAAGGGCTGTCAGGGCGAAGCCCCTTACGTAGCCTCCGACGGCGGCGCGGCAGACCGCAGCCGCTGAAGCAATACCCGGGACGCGCCGGGATTTCACCCGCCATGGAATTTAAATGACCGACGACATCAGCACCTACAGCGTCAAATGCCGCACCTGCCGCACGCGCTTCACGGTTCAGCTTTTCGGGAGCCACGAGAAAAATCTGTTTCTGGTGGACAAAAAGGACTGGTATTGCGAAGCGTGCAAACAGGAATATGCCCGTCAGCAGGCCGCAAAACTGGCAGAGGCGCAGGAATCCAGCGGGTTTCCGGCCCTGCAGGGCACCCCGAAACAGGTTCCCTGGGCCGAGAAGCTCCGGGCGGAGCTGATCAACAAGATCGACTACCTCCAAAAAAGCCTCAAATTCGAAGATGAAAGTCAAAAGGCGCTCTCGGCAATGGCCTTTGACCAGTTTCGCGACGCGTGGCGCGAAAAAACGGATGCCAAATGGTGGATCGATCAGCGCCGCATGACGGTGCGCGATATCTCCCGAAGGGTGGCGGAAATATCGGCCGCCCTTGAAAAGCGCTGACGCGCTCCCAGGACCGCCCGCAACGCCCCGCGCAGGCCGGCGCACGGCCGAACGCGAAGGAAATCGTTCAGGGGTGATTTCACCGTGGCGCCCGCGCCGGTAATCAAAATCCACTAATGCCTTTGCCTCCCCCCTCAGATCGCCGGTACCCGCATGGCAGCACTCCCGGTAGACATAATTTTAGGCGACCTCAAGCAGACGCTGCGGGGCCATCGCCGCGTGGTGCTGCAGGCGCCCCCCGGGGCCGGCAAAACCACCCGGGTGCCGCCGGCCCTCTTGACGGAAGCCTGGCTGGCGGGCAAACGCCTGGTCCTGCTGGAGCCCCGGCGCCTGGCGGCCCGGCGGGCGGCGGACTTCATGGCCCGCCAGATGGGCCAGCAAGTGGGGCAAATCGTCGGCTACCGGGTACGCCTGGACAGCCGGGTGGGTCCGGAGACCCGCATCGAGGTCGTCACCGAGGGCGTCCTGACCCGCATGCTGCAGCGCGACCCGGCCCTGGAGGGGGTGGGCGCGGTGATCTTCGACGAATTTCACGAGCGCAGCCTCGACGGCGACCTGGCCCTGGCGCTGTGCCTGGATCTGCAGACGGCGTTGAACGAGGCGCTGCGCCTGGTGGTGATGTCCGCCACCCTGGAGGTCGAGCCGCTGGCCCGCCTGCTGGGCGGCGCGCCGGTGCTCACCTGCAGCGGCCGCACCTGGCCCGTGCGCACCGCCTACCTGCCGCCGCGGCCGGACCTTTCACTTGAACGTGCGACGGCTGCGGCCGTGCAGCTGGCGGCGCGCCGCGAGGAGGGCAGCATCCTGGTTTTTCTGCCCGGCGCCGGAGAGATCCGGCGGGTTGCGGCGCTCGTCCAAGACGCCGGCCTGGGGCCCGAGTGGGAGACCCATGCGCTTTACGGCAACCTTCCCCGGGCGGCGCAGGACCGGGCCGTCGAACCGGCGCCGCCCGGCCGCCGCAAGGTGGTTCTGGCCACCAATATCGCGGAAACCAGCCTCACCATCGAGGGGGTGCGGGTGGTGGTGGACAGCGGGTTTTGCCGCGGCCCGCGCTTCGACTTGGCCAGCGGGATGACCCGCCTGACCACCCGCAGGATTTCGCGGGCCGCCGCCGAACAGCGGCGGGGCCGCGCCGGCCGGAGCGAACCGGGGGTCTGCTACCGGCTGTGGGCCGCCGAAACCGACGCCACCCTGGCGGCCTTCAGTCCGGCCGAAATCCTGGAGACGGACCTGGCTCGGCTGGCGCTGGAGCTCGCCCTGTGGGGCGTGGCGGCGCCCGCAGAGCTGCCCTGGCTGGACCCGCCCCCGCCGGCGGCGTTCGCGGAAGCCCTGGAGCTGCTGGCCGCTTTGGGGGCGCTTGACGCCCACGGCCGGGTAACCGCCCACGGCCGCGCCATGGCCGAGCTGCCCGTTCATCCGCGCCTGGCCCACATGCTGGTGATGGCCGCGGCCGAAGGGCAGGGGCCGCTGGCCGCCCTCCTGGCCGCTACCCTCAGCGAGCGCGATCCCCTGCGCTTTCCGCCCGGGCAGGGCGACAGCGACCTGCAGCTGCGCATCGATGCTCTTGAAGCCTTGGCGGCGGGCCGGGCGCTGCGCGGGGCCGAGTTCGACCCGGCCGCCGGCCGGCAGATTCTGCTGGCGGCCGCTCAGCTGCGCCGCCGGCTGAAGGTCGGCGCGCACTGCCAAAGCCGCCGCGGCCTCGGGCGGCTTCTGGCCTGGGCCTATCCCGAGCGCGTGGCCCGCCGTCGCCCGGGGGGCGAGGGTCGTTTTCAACTGGCCGGCGGCCGGGGGGCGGTCTTCGACCCGGCCGAACCGCTGGCCGCAGCCGACTACGTGGTGGCCGCGCACCTGGATGGCGACCGGCGCGATGCGCGCGTTTTTCTGGCGGCCGGATACGACGAATCCACCCTGCGGGAGCAGTTCGGCGACCGGATCCGCCGCCATCAAGAGGTCTCCTGGGATCCCGGCCGGCAGGCGGTGACGGTCCGGCAGGTGGACCAATTGGGGGCCCTGGTGCTCGCCAGCCGACCGTCGGCGGCGCCTGACGCCGGACGGGTGCAGACGGTGCTGCTGGACGGCATCAGGCAAACTGGGCTGGACTGCCTGCCATGGACGCCGGCGCTGAAACGCTGGCGCGAGCGGGTCCTTTTTGCAGGGCGCTTTGCCGCAGGCGAGGGCGCCTCCTGGCCGGATTTTTCGGACCCGGTCTTGCTGGAGACCCTGGCGCTCTGGCTCGGGCCGTCGCTATCCGGCCTGATGCGGCCGAAGGACCTCAAGCCGGCGGCCTTGAAGCAGGCGCTGGAAGGCCGGCTCAGCTGGGACCAGCGCCGCCGGGTGGACCTCCTGGCGCCCGCCCACCTGACGGTGCCCGGCGGATCGCGTCTGCCGGTCGACTACAGCCAGGACCCGCCGGTGCTGGCTGTGCGCATTCAGGAGATGTTCGGCGCGGCCGCCACCCCCGCCGTGGCCGACGGGCGGCTGCCGGTTGTCCTGCACCTGCTCTCCCCGGCGGGTCGGCCCCTGCAGGTCACCCGGGACCTGGCCCATTTCTGGCAAAACGCCTACCAGACCGTCAAAAAGGAGATGCGCGGCCGCTACCCGCGCCACCCGTGGCCGGACGACCCGCTGCAGGCCCCGGCCACCCGGCGCGCCAAGCCCCGCAAGGCCGGATAAAGCGGCCGCCCGGCCTGCCCCGGACCCCTGCCGGTGCACTCGCCTGTCTTTTTTGCCCGATCCGATCCCTTCGAAAAAGCCCCGCCAAAATGCTTTTTAACGGCCACCCTGTGCTTTTCTGATCCCAAGCGGATCGCAACGGTGATTTTTGTCCGGCGTGTTTTATATTAATTCTGTCAACCCAAAAACACTGAAACCAACATTTTGCCTGTAAAAGGAGCGACGATATGAAATTCTGGTTTCCCATAATCGGTATGGCCGTGATGGCCATGGTTCTCGGTCACGTCCCGGGTCCGCGCAAAAGCGGGGCGGCCGAAGGGGGCAAGTCCCCCGGCGAGGAGGGCCTGGAAGTGGCCACCTTTGCCGGCGGCTGTTTCTGGTGCACCGAATCGGATTTTGAAAAGGTCGCGGGGGTTGTCCGGGTGGTCTCCGGCTACACCGGCGGACCCGAAAAGGACCCCACCTACCAGCAGGTCTCCTCGGGCCGGACCGGCCATTATGAGGCCGTTCAGGTGATTTTCGACCCGCGCGAAGTGAGTTA
>Ga0105094_10002012_pt1 | contig 10621 bp, 8 predicted proteins | sample PPLLak1March2015_2_FD_87023 | JGI IMG/M metagenome (GOLD analysis project Ga0105094, IMG submission 87023) | Freshwater sediment microbial communities from Prairie Pothole Lake near Jamestown, North Dakota, USA - PPLs Lake P8 Core (3) Depth... | ecosystem: Environmental > Aquatic > Freshwater >...
ACGCATTGGGAGCGAGATCGGTCATGCGGCCTTCCGAATCGCGGGCCAGGTTGGCCAGGTGCTTCCTTTCGAACTCCTCGATCCGCTTTTTGCTGTCGCAGTCAATCCAGCGCGCCGCGGCAAACTGCACCGGCTGATAGACCGCATCCACGCCGTATTCCGCCTTGAGCCGTGCCACGGTCACATCGAACTGCAGGCCTCCGACGGCCCCGAGGATATAGTCCGAGCCCCGGAGCGGGCGAAAGAACTGCACGGCGCCCTCCTCGGCGAGCTGTTTCAAGCCCTTCTGGAGCTGCTTCACTTTGAGGGGGTTTCTGAGGACCACCCGCCGGAAATGCTCCGGGGCGAAGTTCGGGATTCCGGTGAACCGCAGCGCCTCTCCATCCGTGAACGTGTCTCCGATCTTGATGGTTCCGTGATTGTGAATGCCGATGATGTCCCCGGCATAAGCTTCCTCGACGTTGGTCCGGTCCTGGGCCATGAAAACCGTTGCATTGGCCAGGGTGATTTCCTTGCCGAGTCGATGGTGAATGACCTTCATCCCCCGGGTGAACTTCCCGGAGCAGATCCTCAGGAAGGCGATGCGGTCCCGGTGAGCGGGGTCCATGTTCGCCTGGATCTTGAACACAAAGCCGGAGAAAGACTCCTCGCAGGGGGTGACCACTCGTGTCAACGTGGGCCTGGCTCTCGGTGACGGGGCCATCTCCACGAAGGCATCCATGAGCTCCCGCACTCCGAAGTTGTTGAGGGCGCTCCCGAAGAAGACGGGAGTCTGGTTCCCCCTGAGATAGTGCTCCATCTCCAGGGGATTGGCCGCCCCTTCGAGCAGCTCCACATCCCTGCGCAGGTCATCCGCCTGGCTGCCCAGCAGCCTTTCCAGCTCAGGGTCGGCCAGATCTTCGATGAGAATGCCATCCTGCGTGCGCGTTTCCTGCCCGGGTGTGAACAGATGGAGCTTCCTGCGGTAGAGATTGTACACCCCTTTGAAGCGGCTGCCCATGCCGACAGGCCAGGAGAGCGGGGTGCACTCGATCTGGAGCTTGTCTTCGATCTCGCTCAGGATTTCCAGCGGTCCCAAGCCGTCGCGATCCAGCTTGTTGACGAAGGTGATGATGGGCGTGTTGCGCATCCGGCAGACCTCCATCAGTTTCTCCGTCTGCGGCTCGACGCCCTTGCCGCTGTCGATCACCATGAGGGCGCTGTCCACCGCCGTCAGGACCCTGTAGGTGTCTTCGGAAAAGTCCTGGTGCCCCGGCGTATCGAGAAGATTCAGCTCGAAATCCCTGTAGGTGAACTTCATCACCGATGTGGTGACGGAGATGCCTCTCTGCCTCTCGATGGCCATCCAGTCGCTCGTGGCATGACGGGCTGCCCTCCTTGCCTTGACGGCCCCGGCTATCTGGATGGCCCCTCCGAAGAGGAGCAGCTTTTCCGTCAAAGTGGTCTTGCCGGCGTCGGGATGACTGATGATCCCGAAGGTCCTGCGCCTTTCGATTTCCCTGTGATACGGTCGATTCACTCGAGCTTCCTCCGTTGGGCGGTTCAAGATCTGCGCAATGTGTAGAGCGGCTGCTTTCGGGCATGACCATCAGGCTCTTCACCGCAATGGCCTCTCCCCACACCGGGTGCATCCCGAAACCCGGTTCGTGGATGCTTGCCGGTCGACAGCGTGGCGCTTTGCTGTCAGGCGACCGCGAAGTCAGAGGTGTTCTTCAATCAGGGTGGATTTCCAAACATTGGATGGATGGAACGGATACCGTCGGAGAAGATGGGGCACCAGTATTGCCAATCACGGGGAATCAAGGTCACCAGGTATAGTCCTCAAAAAGGGAAGTCTCTTCAATCCTCTTGGGATGGCTCGGACAGCCGCCGAGCGTTTCCGTCAATTCCAGATTAGTGAGTATAATGCCATGAACAGGTCATGGTCAACGCCGGAAGCGGATAAGGACAGGGCAAGCGCATGCAGCAGTGCCGGACATGCGGCATCGGGTGTGGCCATCCCCCTTGACCATTCTACGCTCGAGAGGAGAATAGTACGGAGGAGGCAGTGAAGGAATAAGAATCCTTGCATTGCCTCGCCGACGCAAAAACACTTTTTTGCTCGTCCGAATCCGGGTACGATGACATGGCGGGAACGCTGTCGACTTATACTCGTTGAGGTTGAAAAGCGGCGTTTCTGTGAACACCCTGGATGCCGGTCCCGGCTTGAAGCATGCCGGGATCATCGCAAAGATGAAGCCTGTTTCGACATTCTTTTGGGAAAAGCGCATGAAGATCGGCGTATGAGGTGCTGACGTCCGGTCGCCTGCGGAACAGATGTCCTTCAGTCACCAACGGATCAAAGGATCAGATGGATGCCCTTTCCTCCCAGCAAGACCAAAATCGTGTGCACCATCGGGCCCGCGTCCAGCTCGCGCCAGGTGATGGAACAGCTCCTGCTGGCCGGCATGAACGTGGCGCGGCTCAATTTCTCCCACGGGGATTTCTCGGGTCACGGAGAGGTGATTGAAAACCTTCGGGCGGCGTCCAGGGCCACAGGGCGCCGGCTCGCCATCATGGCGGACCTGCCGGGCCCCAAGATGCGCATCGGGAAGCTCGACCCGGAGCCCGTAGAGCTCAGCCCCGGCGACCTTTTCACCCTCACGACCGAAGCCGTCGTCGGCGGCGCAAGCCGCGTTTCTGTTACGTTCGATCGCCTGCCGCGCGTGGTGAAGCCTGGTGACACGCTGTTTCTCAACGACGGTTTGATCCAGATCGATGTGCTCCAGGTCCGGGGCAGTGATGTTCAGTGCCGCGTTGTGGTGGGCGGTGAGCTGCGATCGCGCAAAGGGCTCAATCTCCCGGACATCGATCTGGGCATCTCCGCGTTTACCGAGCACGACCACGACTGCCTGAAGTTCGCTCTCGAAAATGGTGTGGACGCGGTGAGCCAGTCGTTCGTCGAGAAGGCGGCGGACATCCAGGCCGTGCGCGATGCGGCGGCGGCCCTCGGCTATCAGCCGTTTGTCATCGCCAAGATCGAACGGTCCAGGGCGCTGGACTACCTGGACGAGATCATCGCTGCGGCTGACGCCGTCATGATCGCCCGGGGGGATCTAGGGGTGGAGCTGCCCATCGAGAGGATTCCGGTGGTCCAGAAACAGATCATGCACCGTGCCAACATGCGTGCCAAACCGGTGATCACGGCGACGCAGATGCTCGAATCCATGATCACCAATCGCCGGCCCACCCGGGCCGAGGCGACGGACGTGGCCAACGCGATCCTCGATGGGACGGACGCCGTCATGCTGTCCGGTGAGTCCGCCATGGGGGCTTATCCCGTCGATTCGGTGGAGATGCTGGCCAAAGTCGCCGCCGCCATCGAACCGTACCGCACCATGGTCAGTCCCAAGGAGCTCTTCCGAGGCATGGATCTCAAAGGCAAGGTGCCCCCGGCGAGGCTCATCGACCTGGGTGTCGAGACCGTCCTTCAGTACGCCGACCCCGCCGCCGTTTTCGTTCCGACGCGCGGAGGCGACACGGCGAGGAGCATCGCCCGCTTCAGGCTGCCCATCTGGATCGTCGCCGTGAGCTCTCAGGAAGTCACATGCCAGCGGCTGCAGTTCACCTCGGGGGTTCTCCCGGTGTGCGAGGGGGATCATCCTGAAGACTGGAACACTTACGTGGCGGACTTCCTCAGAGAGCACGGCATTGAAGGGACCCTTGCCGTGGTGACCGAAGGTCCCTCCAGGAGCCATCCGAATACGAACAACCGGTTCGAGATCGTGGACATAGCCCGCCTGGGAGATGGCCTGAAGGGATGAGCCAGGCATGATCCGGCGTGCTGTTGCCGGCCCTCCGTTCCGTCGGACCTGCTCTGAAGAAGGGATGGCATTCATCTGACCGGCAGGTGAGATCAAGTCAACAGCGGGAGCCACTGGGCCGGGCCGTGAAGTTCCGACCAGAACAGGCAAGGGTCATCCCACGTGAAGGAGTCCGAACGATCATGATTCTGGCGGGCGATATAGGCGGCACCAACACCCGTCTCGCACTCGTCGATGCAACCCCTGCAGGGTTGAGGATCGAGGTGGAAGAGACCTTCTCCAGTCGGGAGCGAACGAGTCTCGAGGCTGCGGTTGAGGAGTTCCTCGCTCTCCATCCCTGCGATCTCACCCGGGCGGCTTTCGGGATCGCCGGTCCCGTGCGCGACGGTCGTTGCGAGGCCACCAATCTCCCGTGGATGGTTGACTCCAGGATCTTGGCCAGGCTGCTGCACCTGAAGCGGGTGGGGCTCATGAACGATCTCGTGGCGAACGCCCATGGCATTGCGCTTCTGAAGAGCGAGGACCTCGTGGTCCTGAATCGGGGCGCCAGGGGCTCCAAGGGGAACAGGGCGATCATTTCTGCGGGCACGGGTCTGGGCGAGGCGGGCATGTTCTGGGACGGAGGGGACCACCGGCCGTTCGCATCCGAGGGGGGGCATGTGGACTTCGCGCCCCGGAACCACCTGGAAATGGAGCTCCTCTCCTACTCCCTCAAGCATTATCGGCGTGTGAGCACCGAGCGGTTGGTCTCAGGACCGGGGCTCTATCTCGTGTACTGCTTTCTTCGAGATACGGGGAAGGGGGAAGAGCCTTCCTGGCTTGCGGAGGAGCTACACCGGGGCGACCCCGCTCCCACCATCTCCTGGCTGGCTCTCAGCGGCAAAAGTCTCCTCTGTCAGCAGGCGCTTGAGCTCTTTGTATCCCTTTATGGCGCCGAAGCGGGAAACCTGGCCCTCAAAATCATGGCCACGGGTGGGGTTTACCTGGGAGGGGGCATCGCCCCAAAGATCATCTCGAAGCTGAAGGAGCCGGTATTCATGAATGCTTTCACCGCAAAAGGCCGCATGAGGCCGCTGCTCCAGGATATGCCCGTCAGGGTCATCATGAATCCGAAGACGGCGCTTCTGGGGGCTGCCCGACATGCCGCCCTCGATTTGAGAGATTGAAGCTTTCAGGGAGGGACGAATGAAGATTCTCACGGCACCTCGGATGGATCGGTGCATCGGCTGCCACTCCTGTTCCCTGGCTTGCGCGCGGCTCGTGCACAAGAACCTCTCCTGGGATACGGCCGGGATACGCATTTCCTCCTCCGGGGGGCTTTCCACGGGATTCGAGGCCAGGACCTGCCTGGCCTGCCTGCCGGCCCCGTGCGTTGCGGCATGCCCCACCGGGGCGTACTCCCAGCGCAAGGGGGGCGGAGTGGTGGTCAAGAAGAGCCTCTGCATCCGGTGCGGCGAATGCGCTCGGGCCTGCCCGGTGGACGCCGTTTTCCTCGACCACACCAGCGAGCCGTTCGTGTGCATTCACTGTGGTCGTTGCGTTGGTTTCTGCCCCCACGACTGCCTGGAGCTCACGACAGCGGGGGGCGGAAAAGGGGGCGAAACGGCCTCCGAGGGGGGTGGAGCATGATCCGGGATCATTTCAGAGTGCTGCTGGTCGATTTGGGGACCGGGCGTGGCCGCATCGAGAACCTCGAAGGCAGGGACGCGGTCGCTGGCGGGAGCGGGCTCGCGGCCCTGCTCTTCGGTAAATACGGGCTCCCGGAGAGGCCGTGGGACGATCCGGAACAGCCGCTCATCTTCACCATCGGCCCTCTTACGGGCTATTTCCCCCTCATGAGCAAGACCGTCTGCGCCTTCAAGTCCCCTTACCACGATCAGTATGCCGAAAGCCACGCCGGCGGGCGTTCGGCCCTCGCCCTCCGATTCGCGGACTACGATGCGCTGGTGCTGCAGGGACGGGCGCCAACACCTTCCTGTCTTTCCGTCGGGTCCAGGCACCTGGATCTGAAAGATGTTCACTACCTCTGGGGGATGGATCTGTTCAAAACCGGCAAGATGCTGCGCCGCATGTACAAGGGGGCCGGGCATCGGAGCATCCTGCGCATCGGCCCGGCGGGCGAGAACCTCTCGGCCATGGCCTGCATCAACGTGGACACCTACCGCCACTTCGGCAGGCTCGGGAGCGGGGCGGTGATGGGTGCCAAGAACCTTAAGGGGATCGTGATCCTGGGCGACGGCTCCTTTCCGCTCCCCGAGGGAAAGGAATATGCCAGGCTGTTCCAGGAGGTGTACCGCAAGATGACGGACACCGACATGATGGAGAAGTACCACAACTACGGCACGCCCATCAACATGGCCATCCTCAACGGAATCCACGCTCTCCCCATCCGGAATCTTCAGAAGACGAGCGACCCGGATATCGAGGGGATCACCGGCGAAACCTTCGCCCGGGATACGCTGCTGCGCAACGCAGCCTGTGCCGGCTGCCCCGTGGGCTGCATCCACATCGGTTTCGTGCGGGAGAGGTTCATGGGGGAAAACCGATACCTCTACCGGCAGGTCTCCTACGACCACGAACCGATTTTTGCCGCGGGGGCGATGCTCCATGTAACCAATGCCTTTTCGGTGCTGGCGCTGCTGGATACGGTCGAACGGGAAGGGCTGGACATCATGTCCGCAGGCGTTGCCCTGGCCTGGGCCACAGAAGCCCTCGAAAAAGGGGTCATCACCACTCAAGAGACTATCGTTCCCCTTCGGTTTGGGGACGATGCCGTCTACCGGGTGGCCTTCCACCACCTGGGTGCGGCAAGCAACGAGTTTTACCGGCTGCTCGGCCAGGGGACCATGAAGGCTGCCCGGCATTACGGCGGTGCGGACTTTGCCTGCGTGCTCGGCCAGGAGATGGCAGGCTACGCCACGGGTGAGGTCTTCTTCGTTTCCCAGGCCCTGGGCCTTCGCCACTCGCACCTGGACACGGGAGGCTATTCCTACGATCAGAAAGACAAGGAGCCGGATGTGAACGGGGCCGTTCAATTCCTGGTGCAGGATGAGCGGGCCAGGGTGCTGCTGACCTCCATGGTGAGCTGTCTCTTCGCCCGGGGGGTGTATGGGGAGGATATCCTGGCCGACTGCCTCCGCTCCGTCGGCTACAAGGTCCTTTCGGAAACCACCGGCGCCGTTTCCAGTCACGTCCAGAAACTGCGATGGCGGACGCGCCTCCGAACGGGCTTCGACCCGCGGAGCGTTTCCATACCCAAACGTTTCCTCGAGGTCGAGACCTGGAGAGGCCCGATTGACGGAGCCTACCTGGCTGCGCTCAAGGAAGCATACGCCGGAGCGATTCTGGACCTCGCCCGGGAAGAACGGGAGCCCGGCCCGCAGAAAGGATGACACCCATGGGAACTTTCGCTGACTATGCTCTGGAGGCTCTCGGGGTGAGGCTCCCCAAGGACTACGCCGACTTCATGGAGAGCCACGGGAAGAAGCTTTCGGAAGATCCCGTCCACCGGGAGAGCTGGCTCAGAAGACTGGGATCCCCGGACTTCGTGATCGGGACCACCCTGGCCTTTCGCTCGACGATACCAGGGTTCAAGCCGGCCCATGTGGTGATCGGCTACATCGGCATAAAGACCATCATCATCAACAAAGCCTACGAGGAAATCGACGAGTACCTCATGCTGGACACGCGGGACGGCAGCATCCACGGCTTGGATTCCCTGGGCGCCATGAACAGGCTTGCGGCTGGCTTCAAGGAGTGGGTCGGACCCGATTTGCTGAGGGCCACGCTCAAGGAGAAATACGCGAGCAACCTCACGGTCATCATTTTCGATGATGAACTGAAGGCCGAGGAGGCTCGCCTCAAGCTCCTGAAGCTTCAGAAGGAGGGCTTCATCGATCTGGAGGATGCCGTGGTGGTGGTCAAAGAGGCCGACGGCCAGGTCAGGTATCGCCAGATGCACCGGATGGCCAGGAAGGGCGGCGTCGCCGGGAGCATCACGGGGCTCATTGTGGGAACCATTTTTTTGAATCCTCTGGCCGGGGCCGTATTTGGGGCGGTGACCGGCGCCGTTTCCGCCTCTCTCACGGATGTGGGAGTGGAAGACCGTTTCATGAAGGAGCTGGCCGAGACTTTCAAGCCGGGAACCTCGGCCCTGTTCACCCTGGTGCGCAGAGCCGATCCCGAACGTGTGGCGGCGGAGTGTTTCGGCTTCGGAGGCCAGGTGCTGGTGAATACGGTGAGCAAGGAAGGGGAGGCCTCGCTGCAGTTGATTCTCGACGGCGCCAGCGGGAGTATGGAGTAGGAGACGACCGGCTCCCTGGTGTTGGCAGTCCTCTCTGGGCTGCACTTTGTGAACCCGGCACATGCCCTTGCCCCTCGCGCCAGGGGAGGGGAGAGCTGAAAGACGTTTACAGGCTTTCGTCCGGCTTTACTGCAACGAGAAATGAGGTCAGATTCCCTTTCAGGGCAGGGTGGGCAAGTGTCTTATCTTGCCCACCGGAAGTGAAGCCGCCTTTCTCGGTGGGCAACGCTGCCGCTTTTGCCCACCCTACGTGAGAGATTTCCTTCTCGTACCAGGATGTTTGGGTGTATAGGGGCGGTTCGGGATCAAGGCCGACGTCAAAGTGCCGAGCCATCGGAGACAAGAATGAGCTTCAGGAAAAGACTGCTTCTGATTGCAGGATTGCTCACGGTTCTGATCGGCTGGGACGGGGGCGGAATCCTTCTGGCCCGGGTGGAAGGGGCCAGGGCAAAACTTGAAACCTGAAACGTTTTTAAGCTGAAGCTGCTTCCTGGGCTCGTTCCCCAACCCCGGACGAGCATGAATTGACGCGACCCTGCCTTTGGACTACATGCTCAACGAACCATGTGACCGGGGTGAACGCATCTCTATGGCGCTAGATTTTCATCAGCTGTTTCGGACCAATAAGAAGGCCTTCATCTGGGCGGCGTTCTTCACGCTGGTCTTCCTGGTGCGTAAGCTTTTCGGGCTGGTCTTCCTGACCTTTATCCTCTGCTATATCTTCAACAACGTCATCTCATTTCTGGAGCGTCGTGTTCCGGCTCGTCGGCGAATCCACCTGTTCCTGATGTACTTCCTTTTCCTGTCCATGGTTGTGGGCGTGCTGTCGGTCGTGATGCCGCGCATGGCCACCGAGACCAAGATATTCCTTCAGCAGCTTCCTGAATCTCTGGACGCCGTGCACGGGAGGCTGGACGAGATGACGACGAGATATACCTATCTCGCCCCTCTCTTCATTGGGCTCAAGGAAACCTTGAATCTCAACAACGTCCTGGGGATCAACAAGGATGGACTGGTCGTGGTGGCAGTGAAAGTCGTCAACCAGGTGACCCAGTATGTGACTTATTTCTTCCTGGGGACTCTGTTCAGTTTTTTCATTCTCTTCGATCTTCCGAACCTGAGCGCCAAGACTCAAGCCCTGAGACATACAAGAATCAAGGACGTGTACGAGGAGACCGCTGAAAGCGTCGCAAAATTCGCCATGGTGGTGGGGGCGGCCTTTCAGGCCCAGATCTTCATCGCCATTGTCAACACCACGCTGACTGCCCTGGGCTTGTGGTTCCTGGAGATCAAGCCCGTGGCACTCCTGAGTATCATCGTATTCTTCGCCGGGTTGATCCCGGTGCTGGGAATCTTCATCTCCTCGGCGCCGATTCTTCTGCTGGCTTTCAACCTTCAGGGCTGGATGCTGGCCCTCAAGGCCGCCGGGATGATCGCCATTGTCCATGCCGTGGAGGCTTATTTGCTGAATCCGAACATCTTTTCGGCGGTTCTCAAGATCAACCCGATCCTCACCCTCATCATCCTTTACATCGGGCACAGCCTGTTTGGAATATGGGGTGTGCTTCTGGGGGTCCCCGTTTCCGTCTACATTTACCGCTATGTTCTGCTGGCGGGCAACCACACCGAAGCGGACCCGGTGCCGGCTGATTCCGAGTAGCCAGGTTCTTTCAAAAGCCTGGATCCCCGCCAAAGACATGCGGGGATGACGATTCAATCGGTCGCTTGGCTGCTTCGAGCCGCACTCAGGATGCCTCCCGACCCATGGCCTGGTTCTGGAGCCGCATCTTCTGGAGGAGGCTGTCGAAGGAGGACCTGGCAATCTCCCGGTTGAACGTGTCGCGATAGTTCTCCACGATGCTCACCCCGTCGATTTCGACATCGCGGATCCACCACTGCCCAGATTTTTGCGCCAGGAAGTAGTCTACCGGGATGTGCTCATTGGCACGCATGATGACGGTCTGAACCAGCACCCCCTTCCCTCTGGCAGTCTCCCCCCGGTACTCGACGGTCTCTTTCTTGAGGAAATTCAGCACCATCTGGGTATAGGAGTCCTGGAAAAGATCGGTGAAGAGCTTCTGAAACTCGCTCTGCTGTTTGGCCGAGAGTTTCTTCCAATGGGCTCCGAGGGATTCACGGGCCATGTCCGTCGAGATGAAGCTGCTGGCGATGAGCCCGCGCACAAGACGTTCTCGTTCAGCCTGCTTCGCATGCCCTTCGAGGTCCGGCCGGGTCTGGATCTCTATGGCCGCGTCCAGAACGGATTTGACCTTGTCCATGGCGCCTTGGGAGGCGGCGCCCGTGAGGTCGTGAGCCGCGCCGAGGAGAACCAGGCCGCAGCAGAGTCCAACGATGGAATGTCTGATCATCGGTAGGTCCTCCTGGCATGCGTGAATCCCGGTGGATTCATATTCATGAGCAGGGAGGGCAGGAGGAGCACCGCAGCCACGAGGACGCAGAGGCTTCCTGCCCAGGCCACGAATCCGAGACTGAAGATGCCGCGATGGTGCGAGAT
>Ga0105094_10002015_pt1 | contig 10616 bp, 5 predicted proteins | sample PPLLak1March2015_2_FD_87023 | JGI IMG/M metagenome (GOLD analysis project Ga0105094, IMG submission 87023) | Freshwater sediment microbial communities from Prairie Pothole Lake near Jamestown, North Dakota, USA - PPLs Lake P8 Core (3) Depth... | ecosystem: Environmental > Aquatic > Freshwater >...
CCCAGGGACTGGAATTTCTCTGCCAGTTTTGCAGGATACTCATCGAAAAAACCAAGGGGACGAAAACACCGGGTCATGGATGAAAGCATGGCCCCGGTGGCCAGAATTGCAGAGGCCCGGTCAGAAGGCACACCCGAGAATGAAGTGAAGGTTTCAATCACTTCCCTGAGTTCAGGATCGGTAATCCCGAATTTATCCAGCAAGCCTGAGTATGTGCGGTTCAGGTTAGCAACTACTTTCGGTGCTTTGAACGGAACTGTCAGCGTATCCCTAAGGGTGGCATTAGCCTTTAGTTTTCTTACCTGCTTAAAAAGGTCAACGGAGTATTCCATCAGGTCGGAGATTTTTTTTGCACTGCCGGGAAATTTTTCCATCAGGTAACGGGTGAAGTTTTCCGATCCGGCAGGGATCTTATATTCTGCAACCTGGTCCCCGTGAACAACCAGCCTTCGCATAAAATTCTTCTCATATCGCTTTAAGGGCAGGTCAATTTCAAGGTAATCGAGAATATCAACAATATCAGGGAACAGCTGTGAGGTCTCAAAAACATATCCCCCTCTTTCATAGGCAGTGCTGTATCCTCCGGGATAGCTGTTCTTTTCAACGATAAGGGTTTTCATCCCTGTGGTATTTTTAAGCCACATCAATCCCGATGATAGTCCGCTTAATCCCGCTCCGACAATGATCAGGTCATAATGGTCCCTGCCTGAATAATTCGACGACAAGGTATCGCGTTTAAGCTTGTGGGTGGTATTCATGGTTTTTTTATTAAAAGATTTGGAAATACAAGTTAGGCAATTTTACTAAAATAAAAACTGTATCAGGTTTGCAATAAAAAGACCCCGAAAAAGTGCAGCAGGGGGAGGTGGTCTGGGTACCTTCTTAATCCAATTTCGGGCATTCCACGTAAGTTTCTAAGCATTTATAATACTATTAATCGTTTTATAGGTGTTTTTCAAATATATAAAATCTAAAATCAGGGTCGGACCGGGTTTTACAGGATATTAGGGTTTATTTTCGTCACACCAATTACCTGCAGTCATTAAATTTATAGTATATCATTGGAAAGTAAAATTTTATATACTGCTTCGTTTTATTTTTTTTAAATTTTCTTAAATTTATTTTGTAATTTCGTTTATTTATTTTTACTTTTGTTTCAAGAAGTATACAAAATAACAATAATATTGTATTAATAACATTAAAAAAGATACTGATTAATGTAACTATTTGATATTCTATTATTTTAGGTTTATTTTTCTTCAGATGATTGCAGTGTGTTTTTTAAATAGAGTTTTTTCATAGCTTTTAATTTCAGTTAGAAAAAAACCCGGATTTCTCAACCGGGTTTTTTTGGCTCGGTAAACAGGAAGATAATTGAATGGCTATTCATTAGTTTCTGATCTTGTAATATGCTAATTTATAAGAACTAAATTGCAGATAACAATCAGAATGATTAAAAATCATTCAGGTATGTTTTATATCAATATTTAAAGCAACTTAAATCTATTTTGGTAAATTACTATTAACTTTTTTATTTTATCCTATAATTAAGATATAATAAATAAAAAGAAAAAGATATCTGTATTTGCGGTTATTAATCATCCCTATTCACACCCATTAAAGTCTGCTAAAAAGAGTTTTCTGACATATGCAAAATTTTAAAACATATGCTAATCTTATAAATGATGAAGAGCTTACTGCTAACAGCAATAACTATGCTGGTGTCAATTTCGGATTCCTGGTCTCAATAAATTGCTTTTCCGGGTGCTGAAGGTTTTGGAAAGTATGCGAAGGGTGACCGGGAAGGAGTAGTATATTATGATTGTTTTCTATGGAGAAGACTAAAATCAATTTATAAAGTCATTTAATATTAAGCAGAGTGAATAATTTTCGTTTTTCCCGAAATCAGAATCCTTTCAGGTATTTAATTATTGGTATTGCTTTAATGCTTTAGGTAAAGGTTTCAGGCAAAAACATAGATGTGATAAGGCAAATATTAAAACAATAATTAGAATATTATGCAAACAAAAACAGGGGGTATTGCTTTTAAAATAAATACTTGTTTGTTGACAGGCTTAATTTTATCACTCACCTGTAGTTTTAACACGGAGAAACCATTAACTAAGATCAATAAACCAAGGGTTATTATCACTTCAGATGGCGAGATTGATGACGAATGCTCCATGGTGCGGTGCTTACTCTATGCCAACGAATGGGATATCGAGGGTATCGTCACATCAAGTTCGCAATACCACTGGCAAGGGCACAAATGGGCAGGAGATAACTGGATTGACCCGTACCTGGATGCATATGCGCAGGTTTACCCAAATCTTGTAAAACATGATCCGGCATATCCAACGCCTGAATACCTGCGGGAGCGGACGGTCCTGGGGAATGTAAAGGCTGAAGGGGAAATGGATGAAAGGACGGCCGGATCGCAGCTTATCGTAAAAGTGCTGTTGGACGAGACTGACCATAGACCGATTTGGCTGCAGGCATGGGGCGGACCGAATACCATTGCCCGGGCGTTAAAAACCATCGAGGAGGAACATCCGGAGAGGATGGCCGAGGTGGCAGGGAAGATCCGGTTCTTTTTTATCTGGGAGCAGGATTCAACCTATCAATCATATATCCTCCCTCATTGGGGCAAGTACAATATTTTGGCGATAATATGTGACCAGTTTTGGGCTATTGCCTATCAATGGAACAAAATCTTACCGGAAGACAAACAGGTGTATTTCGGTGCAGATTGGATAAAATCAAATATCCTTGATGATCATGGAGCACTATGCTCGCTTTACAAGGCTCATGAGCCCGGAAGCCATGGACTTTCGGGTGATACGGTCTTTCATGCCGGGGATTTCAGATCAGAGGGTGATTCCCCCGCATTCTTACATTCTATCCCTACAGGGTTGCGAAATATGGAATCACCGGCCTATGGTGGATGGGGCGGTCGTTATGTGAATGTTTATGGCAACACATGGCTCGACCCCGTTCCTGTTGAAGGATATGTGTATCCCAAAGGAAGATGGTACACACAAACAGCATGGGGACGAAAATTCATGCGTGAGGAATATCCTGCAAACAAGGAATTGATGATTGATTATTTCAAACCAATCACACGCTGGACAGACGCTTTTCAGAATGATTTTGCAGCCAGGGCAGACTGGTGTGTATTACCTTACACAGAAACAAACCACCCGCCTGTTGTTAAGTTGGATCATTCATTGGATTTAGATTCAAAACCCGGTTCAGTTATTCAACTGAGCGCCAAAGGGACATCGGATCCTGAAGGTGACCAGCTTACATACCATTGGTGGCATTATGACGAAGCAGACAGTTTTAACGGAACCATTGAAATAAAAAACAAGGATAACCGGGAGGCATCATTCGAGGTGCCCAATAATATAAAGGAAGAAGTAACGATTCATATAGTCTGTGAGGTATGTGATAATGGTACCCCTCCATTGACCCGCTACCAGCGTGTAATTGTTAAAGTGACACCGTAAAATATTGATTTTGATAAAAAAGAAATTGAAGTGAAAAAAATACTCTTATCTGCCCTGTTCTTTCTTTTTATTGTAACATATTCCCTGGCGGGCGATACGATCAAAATAATGCCGGTGGGCAATTCTATCACAGCGGGTGAGCATTACGGTTTTCCGGCTCTGGAGGAACGGACCGGATACCGGAAGCCCCTCTATGAAATGCTGGTTAAGTCAGGATACCAGGTTGACTTTGTCGGATCGCAAAGCCATGGAATAAGACCAAAAAGTTGTGATGATTGGTATGACTGGAATTGCGAGGCCTATACGGGGTGGAAAATACCCGACATTGCAGCCAGGCTTAAAATTGCCCTGGAAACCTGTCAGCCGGATATCCTCCTGGTGCATGTCGGGACAAATGGAAAAGACTGGAACAATAAACCCGGTCAGGTTTCGGAAATGCTTGACATGATTGATCAGTTTTCTGTTGATCGTGATCATCCGGTGACCGTATTTCTTTGCCTGATTATTAAAAGGTTTCAGGATGAAGATTCAGCCCCTGCCACCAGGTTCAACGAGGAGGTGGCAAATAGGGTCAAAGCCAGAACCGGTGATAAAATTCGAATTATATTGGTAGATATGGAAAATGGGGCCGGTCTGGATTACTCAGATAATTTACCCGATCCAAATGCCAATCCTCCCTACGAGGGAGGGGATATGATTGGTACCCGGCATCCGGGTGTTCCCTATGATAAATACCATCCGAATGATAAAGGAAATACCAAGATGGCCCTGAAATTTTATGAAGAACTGGTTAAAATACTTAATGAATCAGTAAAGACTGAATTCAAATAGCCTATGATGGGGAATGAACGCTAAATCCCGCAGACCTTGGTTGGCAGCCTGTGAATTATTGAATACAAATTCGGTCCTGTAATAAATGAAACCATCTAAATAAAATCATATGAGAATTCTGATTCATTTTTTCGATTTACAATTGAACTTAAGAACATTACAAAAACGAATGAATCATTTCAAATTAGCATTATTTTTTCTTCTTCTAATGCCCAGCAGTGTAATGCTGAACGCACAGGAAAATGCTCCGGGTCGAATTCCAGAATATGATGTCCCGTATGAATATCCTACTGCAGATGGCATTAAAGAAGTTTTAAACCGCATACGGATTTACTACGAATCCTCAAGCCCTCAAATCATTGTAGATTCCAAAACCGGAGAAGAAATCACTGACTTCACAACATTCAATATATATGCTGAAGCATCCGATGGTTTTTCCAGTGAATGGTCATACACCCACGGAGTTGTGCTGTCAGCCTTTGAATATATCGATTATGTAACGGGCGATAAGGCTTTTTTCGCCAATAACATCAAATTCTATGATTTTGTGATTGAGCATTTGCCTTATTTCCAAAAAAACGCCGAAAAAATTAAGAGTGAAAGGATTGGCAATTGGGGCAATATCCTGAATTTCCATGCACTTGATGATTGCGGTTCAATGGGCGCTGCCATGATCAAAACGTATTTTAAAAATAAAAATGACGAATACCTCGAACTGATCAACCGAACTGCAGATCACATTTCCAATAATCAATTCCGTCTCGATGACAGTACACTGGCCCGTAATCGCCCGCAGTATCAGTCTGTATGGGCCGATGATCTTTATATGAGCGTATCCTTTCTTGCCAATATGGGTGTGCTCACGGGCGACAATAAATACTTCGATGATGCGGTCAGGCAGATCCTGCAGATGTCAGACAGGCTCTATATTCCGCAGACAGAACTGTTTGACCATGGCTGGAACATTACATCGGGCGATTACGATCCGCGCTTTTACTGGGGGCGTGCCAACGGCTGGGCACTTATGGCGATGGCTGAATTACTCAGTGTACTGCCTGAAGATTATCAGGGCAGGGATAAAATGCTGCATTTATACCGTTCAATGGTTCGTAGCCTGGCTAACCTGCAGGATGGAACCGGATTCTGGCATAACCTGCTGGATAAAAATGATACGTACCTGGAAACATCCTGCACAGCCATGTTTAAGTTTGCAATTGCCAAAGGGATCAATGAAGGTTGGATCAGTCATGTTTACGGTCCTGTGGCACTCACAGGCTGGAATGCCACACAGACCCGGGTGCTTGAAAATGGCGCAGTTGATGGCACCTGTGAAGGAACTACATTCGCTCATGACAATACCTATTATTATCATCGCGGTAAAAGTATATATGCAACTCATGGCTATGGTCCCGTACTCTATGCTGGTGCCGAAATGATCCGCTTGTTACAAAACGACAAACTCGATGTGATAAAAGCCAGAAGCAATTCGGTCAACAGTACCTTTCACTTTCTTTTAAAAAGCGAATGGCCCGGGAAATAACAATATTTTAATCAAATACTGTTGAATGCTTTAAAAAACCGGCTCTCCCAGCTTTATCAATTATTTTAAAACAAATTTTAAGAAATGAAAAATACAATTATTTCAGTTATTCTGACAGCCCTCGGCGGGGTCATACTTAATGCACAGCAATTGGCTTTCCCTACCGCAGAAGGATATGGTAAATATACGGTCGGAGGCCGGGGAGGGGCGGTATATGAAGTCACGAACCTTAATGCCACGGGCACGGGCAGCCTTGGGGCGGCTATTTCAGCTTCAGGGCCACGGACGGTAGTGTTCCGCGTTTCGGGCACGATCGAAGGGAATTTTTCGATTAATAATGACAAAATCACAATAGCCGGACAAACAGCGCCGGGTGATGGTATTTGTATCAAGGGCAGAGTTAATGTTAACGCCAACGACGTGATCATCCGTTATATTCGTGTGAGGCTGAATCCTTCTGTGGATGCTGATGCAATCGGCGGCAGGTATAAGAAGAACATCATCATCGATCACGTGTCGGCCAGCTGGAGCAGCGACGAGGTGATGTCGTTTTACCATAATGAGAACGTAACAATTCAATGGTGTATGATTACGGAAGGCTGTGCAAAATTTGAGAATGGTATTAACATAGGGCATCGATTCGGCGGTATCTGGGGAAACAACTATGGCACCTACCATCACAACCTATTCGCCCATAACGACAGCCGGAATCCCCGCTGGGCTTCGGGTTGCAGATATAATGATTACCGAAATAACGTGCTGTACAACTGGGGTTATCAGAGTTGCTATGGGGGTGAAGCTTTACAAGAGGGACTTCCGGAAGGGATTTTTTCCACGATCAATATGATCGATAACTATTACAAGCCAGGACCTGCAACTCAAAGCGGAGTAAGGGACCGCATCGCGGAACCGTCCGCTCGTTCAACTGACGATAAGGGCAGCTGGTATGTTGCTGGCAATTATGTGAACGGGTATCCCGCGGTTACAGCTAACAACTGGTTGGGAGTCGATGGCAGCAACTACATAAAGCTGAGTGCACCGTGGGATGCCATGCCGATATACCAGGAAACTCCGGAAGATGCCTACAATGCTGTCCTTGCTTATGCCGGCTGTTCAAAGCCGAATCGTGACACAATAGATAAAAGAATTATCCGGGAAGCTGCCAGCGGTACTGCGACCTATGGCAACAATGGTATTATCACTTATCCGGGCGATGTTGGTGGCTGGCCTGCACTGGCCAGCGGAATACCTCCTGACGATACCGACCACGACGGTATGCCCGACAGTTTTGAAATAGCTAATAGCCTGTCAATTAACAATCCTGACGACAGGAATGATATCGGTGCAGGCGGATATACCATGCTTGAAATTTATCTTAACAGTCTTACGGGTTACATCCCTGTTCCGGTTACCGGTGTTTCGGTTGAACCGGATAGTGTTACTATGGAGAAAAACCAGACATACAAGCTTTCCTCTATTATAAATCCTTACAATGCCACGAATCAGATAGTGACCTGGAGTTCGAATGAACCTTCGGTTGCCACGGTAAACGCATCAGGCTTTGTTATGGGTGTTGACAGCGGAAGGGCTGTCATAACGGTAACTGCGCAAGACGGCGGTTTTACTGATTCATGTGCTGTTGAAGTAATCATTGTTCCGGTAACCGGCATTACGGTTGATCCGGCAAGTGTTGCTGTTGATACAAACCGCACAGCCCAGCTTACCGCAACCGTAAGCCCGGCCAATGCCACCAACAAAAATGTAAGCTGGTTTTCAAGCGATACCCTGGTGGCCACGGTAAACGCATCAGGCCTTGTCAGGGGTGTTGCCCACGGAACGGTTGTTATAACGGCAACCACAGAAGACGGCGGGTTTACTGATACATCTGCTGTTGAAGTAACCTATATACCGGTTACCGGAATTGTTGTCGAACCTGACAGTGTTGCAATTGGTATTGGAGGGACAACACAGCTTATCGCAACAGTAATCCCGGTTAATGCATCAAATGAAAATGTTATCTGGAGTTCAAACGATACCTCGGTGGCTAAGGTAAGCCCTTCAGGCCTTGTTACGGGTATCGGCTTGGGTTCGGCATTCATCACTGCCGAAACGCAGGACGGAGGTTTTACCGGCATTTGCGTTGTGAATGTGAATTCGTTACCAATGCCCCTTATCAGTCTCCAGTTTAATGAAAGCAGCGGTTCATCGGTTACCAATACCGGGTCGGTTCCCGCAACATTCAACAAAACAACTTCGCCTTCATGGTCGTCTAACATCCCGGCAAACGGAGGTGCCAGCTCTGTTGACTTCGGCACAACCATAGGGAATTATTACGTGGAAAGCGCTTCGGTAATAAGCCAGCTGGCAGGTTTAACAAGCTTTACTGTCACCGGCTGGGTAAACTGCCGCAATGCTACAATGGGATCGGGTGGTAACCGTATCGTTTCATGGATATATAACGGAGGTAACGGTGTTGATATAGTATATATTTCAGACGGAAGCCTGCAAGTGGGAATTAACCAGTGGCCCGACGGTTCAATGGCGATAAGCAACACAGGCAGGATACCGGCCATTTCGGACGCTCCTGCTTCAAACTGGAGATTCTTTGCTGTTGCCTACAATTCCTCCACCGGTAAGCTGGATTTCTATTTTGGCGACAACACCACTGCCGCAACCCTTGATAAAACGCTTATATACAATCAGGGAGCAGTAGGCACAACCATTGGGAAACTGGCTGTCGGCCATTTTAATGACGAATCGAAAAGGACCAGCCGTACCGACAGGATGTTCAGGGGCCTGATTGACAAGGTTGATATATTCGGTTCTGTGCTTGCGCTTCAGGAAATACAAGCTGCCCAATTCTATATCCCCTTTTCAATTCCGGTAACCGGTGTTGCAGTCAACCCGGCGAACCTGACCCTTGAGGTTGGTAATACCTATCAGCTAACGGAAACGGTAACTCCTTCCGATGCAACCACCAAGGCCGTAACATGGAGTTCCGATAATACTACTGTGGCCACAGTAAGCTCATCGGGACTTGTAACAGGCGTTTCACAAGGCTTGGCAAACATTGTTATTACCACGCAGGACGGAAACTTTACAGATACCTGTAATGTTACCATTACAAATGCAAGCTATAGCCCGGCTGTACCGGCGGAGAAAGCAATTGTTAACTTTTACCCGAATCCTTTTTCAGATGAAATTCATTTTGAAATATCGGTTCCGGAACCTCAGAAAGTACTTATTGAATTGTTTGACATAAACGGTAAAAAAATCGCAACAATGGCAGACCGCACTTTTGAAGCCGGAAACAATGTGTTCATTTGGAATGCAAATGGTTCAGGTTATAGTATAAAGCCAGGCGTTTATATTGTTTCCATAACAACCTGTAATTCGGTTTTTAAAAAGGGAATAACGCTTATAAGAAAATAATAATTTGCGTTAAGTGCATCACCTTTATGTGTTTCTTTTATCGATTCAGGCCAAAAAACTTGTCTATTTTAGCCTGCTGATAAGTGTTTTTATTAAATATTGGAAAACAAACATCAGGTCAATGTTCCATAATTTTTATCAGGAAAGATGCATTTTCAATCTTAAAATCATAATTGCATAATAAGCTTTAAATTCAGTTATAGTATCTTAAAAATGAAAATGAATATAAAGGACGGCGTGATTAAAAAGAAACTGATAAATTCCGGTTTAAATAAAAAATGGTTCCTTATTAATTCTATTTCGATTGGCCTTTTTACTTTTCTCGTATTATACTGGACAGTCATTCATAACAGAATATATCTTATCAAGTTACAGGATCTGTCTCTGTTTCTCACAACCAAAATGTTTTTTGTAAATACCGTGAATACCCCCGGTGGCTTTTTGTTATATCTGGGATCGTTTTTCACTCAATTGTTTTATTATCCCTGGTTAGGCGGTATTTTATATATCCTGTTTTTATTTGGCATTCAATTATTAACGATTAAAGCATTTAATCTTAACAAAAAACATTACCCTCTTTCGTTTATTCCCTCCTTGTTGCTGTTACTAACATTATCGCAATTAGGATATTATATATATGTTATCTATTCAAATGATTACATCTTTTCAAATCTGTTTGGGATTATGATTGTTTTGGGGACATTTTGGATTTACAGAAATATTGCCAAAACAAAATTCAGGTTACTGTTTTCTCTGTTGTTCATTATTGTTTTTTTCCATATAGCAGGCTTTTATACCCTGGTCACAATGTTATTGTTCGTGGTGTTTGAGTTTGTTATCATGAAAAAAGGAAACAAGAAAGATCATTTCATCGTTATTTTGCTTTCGCTGATTTCTATAGCTGGAATACCCTTTTTATATTTCCGGTTTTTTTATATTAATACCCCATTCCCCAATATATATTTTTCAGCATTACCAAAATACGGGTTTACCGGGGATTCCATTTTATGGCTGCCTTTTGTTTTCCTTTTTGCCTTTTTAATTGCTGCTGTTATTGTTTTCATACCCTCCGCAAAGTGGCAAAAGCTTAATAGGCTGTTTTCCTATTTTCCGGTTATTATTTTCTTCATAACTGCATTTTTTGTATATTATTATTCGTACGATGATGAGAATTTCAATATTGAATTAAAAATGGAACAGGCCATTGTTGAAAATGACTGGGAGGAGGTATTGGCTTTGTCACGCAACCTGAAAGGTGAACCAACAAGGCTGATTGTAATGGATACATACCTTGCGCTGCGGAA
>Ga0105094_10002018_pt1 | contig 10604 bp, 9 predicted proteins | sample PPLLak1March2015_2_FD_87023 | JGI IMG/M metagenome (GOLD analysis project Ga0105094, IMG submission 87023) | Freshwater sediment microbial communities from Prairie Pothole Lake near Jamestown, North Dakota, USA - PPLs Lake P8 Core (3) Depth... | ecosystem: Environmental > Aquatic > Freshwater >...
CACACACCGGAAAATGCTCGCACCCGGGTTGTCAGTGCTGCGATACCCAGGCTGTGGATGCAACCGCAACGCGGCGCCATCAATCCGACCGGCGGGAGTTCATCAAGCGCGTCGGAGCCATGAGCGTCGGGCTGGGCCTTGGTCCTGCGGCCGCGTTCTGGCTGCAGAACCAAGCCGACGCGGCGGAGCTGGCTGGGAGTGCGGCGGTGAAGACCGGCAAGGCCCAGCGCATCACCATTCTCCACACCTCCGATATTCACGCTCAGCTCGAGATTCATGACGAGTTCTTCTACGAGCGCGGGCAGGCGGTGTTCAAGAAGCGCGGCGGGTTCGCCACGCTGTGCACGATGATCAACGCGCTGCGCACGCAGAACCCGCACAACACCCTGGTGGTGGATGGTGGCGACTGCTTCCAGGGCAGCGCAGTGGCGGCGCTCTCGAAAGGTCAGGCCATCGTTCCGCTGGTCAACCGGATCGCCTACGACCTCGTCCTTCCCGGCAATTGGGAGGTGGTGTATGGCAAGGAGATGATGGTCAAGGACCTGAGCATGTATACCGCGGCCAAGGTCTGCGCGAACATGTTCCACGCAGACGGGGAGGGCAAGGATCCGATCTTCCCGCCTTACCAGGTCTTCACTCTCGGCGGCACCAGGATCGGCTTCGTCGGCTACAACGACCCGCTCACGCCGATCCGGCAATCGCCCGCTTACTCCGTAGGTATCAAGTTCACCCAGCCCGAGGCGGACCTCGCCGAGTACGTGAGAATCCTGCGCGAAGAGCAAGGTTGCCAGCTCGTGTTCGTGCTCGCGCACATGGGGCTCGCGCAGCAGCTGCACCTGTCCAATCAACCCTGGGCCCGGGGCGTGGACTACATACTCGGGGGGGATACCCACGAGCGCATCCGCGAGCCGCTGCAGGGCAGGTTCTCCAAGGTGACCGAGCCCGGCGCATTCGCCTCCTTCGTCGGCAAGCTGGATATTGTGATCGAGAACGGCAGAATCCAGGCAGAGAACTATGCGCTGCTCGACGTCGATCCGGAACGGTACCCCGAAGACGGCGAGATGAAGAAGCTCGTGGCCGTGGCGCGACAGCCTTACCGGCAACAGATCGAGAAGGTGATCGGACGTACGAAGACGCCGCTGCTGCGCTACTACGTGATCGAAACGCCGATGGACAACCTCATCACCGATGCCTTGATGTGGAAGTTCGACACCGATCTCGTCGTCTCCAACGGGTTCCGCTTCTGTCCGCCGCTCGTCCCGGCGGAGGGTCGCGAGGCGGACATCACCGAGGAGTATCTGTGGAGCATGCTGCCGGTCGATTCGACGATCAAGACCGGCATGGTGACCGGGCAGCAGATTCTCGACTGGTTAGAGAAGGAGCTGGAGAATGCCTTTGCCAAGGATGCGACCAAGCGCTTCGGCGGGTGGCTGGTTCGCTTCAAAGGCATGTTCGTGAAGTTCACGGTGGGCAATCCACCCGGGGAGCGGGTGCGGGAAGTGGAGATCCAGGGACAGCCGCTCGAGCGAAACAAGAGTTACACCCTGCTCGGTTGCGAACGCGAGGGCGACCCGGACAACGTCGTCTGCCGCCTCGGAGAAGTGGCGGACCCCCGTCGTCACGACATCACCGTGCACCGGGTGGTCACCGAGTATCTGGCTCAGCACTCACCCGTGGCTCCGGTCATCGAGGGCCGCGCGGTGGCAACCGATGCCCCGTCGGATCTGTTGTCGCAGGTGGAGGGGACGAGCTACCGGTTCAGGTGACGGTCTGCCCTGATGTCGGGCCCACAACCGGATCGTGATGCGATGGGCTCGCCTGTCCGTGCAAGGCGGCGCCGCAGGACTCGCAGCTTCCCGCCGGCGGCTGCGGGCGCGCCGGGTTGAATAGCTCGACGAGCCCCTCGCAATGCCGGTACAACGCCGCCACGAGCCACACTGCGGAGGCCGAGATGCCGAGCACGAAGATCCAGTTGTACAGGTCCTTGTGCGCGGAACCGAAGAACGGATGCAGGATCGCGAGCACGACGTCGTAGCCCACACTGAGTACGATTAACGCCGTGAGCGGGAGCAGCAGGAACGCGAGCCGCGCAGTGCCGTTCTCGGAGCGGCGCAACTGGCCGGCCGCGCGGCGCCCGAGCAGCGCGAAGATGACGAGTGCCCCGCCGTAGCCCAGGAACCTGGCGAGCGCGGCAGCCGGCAGCTTCGGGGTTCCCAGCGTAGTCTGCTTGAAGACCGGCAGCTCGCTGATGGCTGCGCCGAGCAGTGCGGCGGCCAGCAGCACCAGCGCGTAGCGGCCTATCCAGGTCCAGGATCGCATCGTTTCTCCTTCAGTCCAGATCATACCGAGCCGCCTTGATCGCCGCCCCGGGGGGTGTGGCGATAGCCGTGCAGAAGCCCGCGCAACGCCTCGGCGTGGCTGAACACCGCCATGCTGAGCCATATCGCACACGCACAGGCGCCGAGCAGGAAGCCCCACGCGCAGGCCGAGACCTGGGTCTCGTCGAGTGCGTGACCGAGCAGCCGCAGCACGACGGCATAGGTGAGGGCCAGTGAACCGAGCGTAATGACCGGTATCACCAGGTCGTAGAGGACCGACCAGGGGCCGCCCTTCGCGAGGAACCGCCGCGCGAGTGCCCGCCCGAACAGCCACAGGAACACGATGGCGCCGCTCGCGCCCAGCAGCTGGATCGCAGCCGCGGCGGTGAGCCTGCCGTCCAGCATCTGCGTCTCCTGAAACGCGGGCAGCCTGGCGATCAACGCGCCGAGTCCAGCGGTGACGCCGATGAGAAGAGGATGGCCAAGCAGCCAGTCCCAGCCGCGCACGCGTTGCGCCGCGGTCCTGGCTCGCGCCCGTATGTCCTCCCCCGTCGCATCGAGCAGCAAAACCGTCGGCTTCGGACCGTGCAGCTGAAGGGTGGCGGCAGAATCGGGCTGAAGCACGATGCTCGGAATCCAGGGTTCCACCCTTGCGGCTTCCACGCTGGTCGACCGGCCTTCGCGCGTGGGCATCGCGGCACCCAGCAACTTGTTGCGCCATGTGGCCACATCGCGCGGGCGGGCGCTCTCCTCGAGTGCCAACGACCAGGCGATCGCCTCGAGGAACGCTGGGCTGTAGCGCTCGGCGACCGCCCCGAGCCGCTCGCCGAGCGTGTCGCCCTTCATGCGCGAGATGGCGTCGGGCGGGCTGTGCCCGATCACCAGGAAGTACAGCACGCCGCCCAGGGAGTAGATGTCGGACCACGGCCCCTGCTGTTTGGAAGTGGTGTACTGCTCGAAGGGCGCGTAGCCCGGCGAGACGATCGTCGTGAGCGCCTGCCCGGGATCGGCGACGGTCTGCCGCGCCGAGCCGAAGTCGATCAACACCGGCCCCGTGTCCTGGCGCAGGAAAATGTTGTCGGGCTTGATGTCCCGGTGCAGGAAGCCGCTGGCGTGGACCTTCTCGAGGCCGTCGAGCAGGGGCGCGATCAGCGCCTTCAGGCTGGCTTCGGACGGAAAGGGATGGGCTTGCACGAACGCTTTCAGAGGCTCGCCACGCTCGTAGTCCATCACCATGTAGCCGGTGCTGTTCGCTTCGAAGTAGCGGTTCACGCGCACGATATTGGGATGGCTGAACCGGGCCAGCGTTCGAGCCTCCTGACTGAAGCGCTCGAGACCCCAGCGGTAATCCTGTTCCTGCTGCGGGGTGATCGGCACCACATTGCAGTCGGCGGCACGGGCCGCGAACGCGCTCGGCAGGTACTCTTTGATCGCGACGTCCTTGTCCAGATGGGTGTCGCGTGCCAGGTACGTGATACCGAAGGCGCCGGCGCCGAGCAGCCCGCTCACCCGATACTCCATGAGCAGGATGCCGACCGGGAGAGCGAACTGGTGTGACGTGATGGTCATTGGGAATCGGCCCGGGGGCCTCGGACCGGTGCTATGCGTGTGCCGGAAGTCAGTTGACAGGCCGGTGCATCCGGCGCGCCGCAGGAACCTGCTGCCGGCGGGTCGTCGCTCTGCCCAGCGAACAGTAACGGCGCGATTCGGCGACTCTGGAGTGCCGGCGGGCTGGGCCGCGCGGTGCAACAGCCGGATGTGGTTGATGAATGGCAGGGGCGCGTCGCCGTGCGGCTACATTGCGAAGCCGAGCCGACGCCCATCGGAACGCTTCTCCGCGCGCCGGCACCGCTATGCACGGCCTCTGCCTTTTCGATACAGTGGCCGGGGAGGAGGAAAGACGTGAAGATCACGCAACTCGAGGTCTACGTCTTGCGCGCACCGGAGACGGGGCGCCCGCACTGGGTCAGTCACTTCATCGTTCCGCGGGCGAACGAGCTGCTGGTGCGGATGCACACCGACGAAGGCGTCGAGGGCATCGGGCTGGCCACTACCTATACGTCCGTCGCGCCGGTGGTCGAGTGTTTCCGCAGCGGTATCGCGGAGCTGATCCTTGGTTCCGACCCGCTTGCCCCGGAACAGCTCTACCAGAGGCTGTTTGCGCTGACGTCGCGGCGTCTGGCCCACGAGAAGGGCTGGTCGCGGGAGGCGCTGGTGCGCATTTCGTCCGCTGTGGACATCGCCGCCTGGGACATCGTCGGCAAGGCGGCGGGGTTGCCGCTGTATCGTCTGTTCGGCGGATATCGCAGCGAGGTGCCATGCTACGTCACCTGCGCCTACTACCGCGACGGCAAGACGCTGGCCGAGCTGCGCGACGAGATGCAGATGCTCGCAGCGCAGGGCCATACCGGCTTCAAGGCCAAGGCGGGTGGGCTTACGCTGGCCGAGGACATGGAGCGCTTGGCCGTGGTCCGCGAGGTCATCGGGGAGGACAAGGACCTCATGGTCGACGTCAACCGCGGCTGGGACCTGGCTACAGCGCTGCAAGCCGTGCGCTTGCTGGAGCCGCTGCGGCCGCGCTGGCTGGAGGAGCCGGTGCGCTGGTTCGACGACCGCCGCGAGCTCAAGCTCCTGGCGCAGAAGACGCGTATCCCCCTGTCCGCCGGAGAGAGCGAACTCACCAGCTATGGTTGTCGCGCGTTGCTGGAGGAGCAGGCGATCCAGGTCCTGCAGTTCGACTGCACCATGATGGGCGGCTTCACCGAGGGCCGCAAGCTGGCGGCGCTGTGCGAGCTGAACCACGTCCAGATTGCGCCGCATCACGATTGCTACATCCACGCGCATGTGGTCGCCGCCAGCCCCGCCGGCTGCATCGTCGAGTCGTTTCCCGATCCCGAGCGCGACCCGCTTCAAGCCGAACTGTTCGCAGACCCGCCGAAGATCGCCAACGGTTGGCTGACGCTGAAGGAGGCGCCGGGGCTGGGGCTCACCCTGTCCGACGGCGCACTGAAGAAGTATGGCGAGCGCGTTCTTTGACGCGATCACGCGGGTATCGCGCTGGGCGCGCCATGCCCTGTGCGCCGGGATGGCGCGAGATCAGGAACACCAGAAAACTCCCCGCATCTCACGATGCAGGGCAATGGCGTGATCGATCCGTGTTGATGCTCACCGGCGAACGCCGGTCGGCGATGAAGAGCGGCACTCGCAAGCCGCCGGGATGAGCAGCGTGGCGACCGGCTGCGAGCGCCACCAGCGTTCCACGGCAACCGGCCGGGCGCTCCTTTGTGCAGCTCGCAACTCAAGGAGACACGCTATGCAACTATCGCGTCCATTGGCAGCCGGCATTGGTGCACTGCTTCTCGCTTTCGGCCTTCTCGCGCCGTCGCCGGCACAAGCTCAGACCAAGCTGCGTTTTCAGGCGGCGTTTCCATCCTCGACCTTGATCTTCGAGAACTTCCAGTTCTGGGCCGACCGGGTCAAGGCGATGAGCGGCGGCCGGCTGGAGATCGAGGTGCTGCCGGCGGGTGCCGTCGTGCCTGCATTCGAGGTGCTCGATGCCGTGCACAAGCAGGTGCTCGACGGCGGGCATACGGCCCCCGCCTACTGGGTCGGCAAGAACCGTGCGGCAACGCTCTTCGGGCCGGCGCCCGGCGGACCGTTCGGCATGGACATGATCGACTACATGGGCTGGCTGTACGACGCCGGCGGTATCGAGCTGTACCGGGAGTTCTATCAGAAGGAGCTCAAGCGCAACGTCGTTCCGATCCCGATGACCTCGGTGGCCAATCAGGTTCTGGGCTGGTTCAAGCGGCCGGTCAAGGGCTGGAGCGACTTGAAGGGGCGCAAGTGCCGGGAAACCGGGATCACGGCGGAGGTCTTCAGCAAATCCGGGATGACTCCGGTGAACATGTCCGGCGGCGAGATCGTGCCGGCCGGAGAGCGTGGGGTCATCGAGTGTGCAGAGTTCGTGGGACCGGCCGAGGACATGAAGATCGGATTCCAGACCGTGTGGAAGTACTTCTACATGCCCTCGACGCACGAGAACGCCACGGTGCTCGAGTTGCTCATCAACGGCGATGTCTGGGAGAAGCTGCCGGCCGACCAGCGCGAGATCATCCAGTCGGCGGCCTGGGAGGCCACCTTCCGCTCGCAAACCATCTCCAACAAGCTCAACGCCGAGGCCCTGGTCGAGCTGAAGCAGAAGCACGGCGTCAAGATCGAGCGGACACCGAAGGACATCCTGATCAAGGTCCTGGAATCATGGGATCAGATCGCGAAACAAGAGGCGGCCAAGAACGCCTTTTTCAGGAAGGTCTACGAGTCGCAGCGCGCGTACGCCTCCAAGGTCGTGCCGGCCAGGCGCGCGGTGTATGCCCCTTACGACGTCGGCGCCGACTACTACTGGCCAGAGAAGAAGTGATGCCGGAGGGCCGTGGCGCCGCGCGGCCCTTCCTCCCCGCAACGCCCCTTCCGGGCTGCCGGAGTCGTCATCGGGAACGCAGAGCAAACTCGAGTGAGACAGCCTTCACGCGCTTACCTGCGCATCATCCGGACCATCGATAGATTCACGCGGTGGAGCGGCTATGCCTTCGCGTTGCTGATCATCCCCCTGGTCGCGGCGAACACGATCGAAGTCTTCATGCGCTATGTGCTGGATGCCCCGACGGTCTGGGCAATGGATACGACCGTCATGTCCTACGGAGCGTTGTTCATGCTGGGCTCGGCCTTCGCGTTGCTGAAAGGCGCGCATGTGCGTACCGACATCTTCTGGCAGCGGTTCTCCGACCGCAAGAAGGGCATCATCGACAGTTTGACCTATCTGCTGTTCTTCCTGCCCTCGATGGCGATCCTGTTTTATCTCTCGTTCGAGGAGTTTACCTACGCGTGGTCGATCGACGAGCGCTCCAACTTGACCCCCTGGCAGCCGGTCATCTGGCCTCTGCGCGGCGTCGTGCCGCTGACCGCCCTGCTGCTTTTTCTGCAGGGAGTGTCCGAGCTGCTGAAGAGCATGTGGGCAGCGCGCACCGGCGAGCTGCTCGTGCATCACGAGAAAATCGAGCTCTGAAGCTCGCAAGGAGCCGACCGCCGTGACCGGCCTGGAAATCCTCGGCTTGCTGATGCTCGTGGCCATGATCAGCATCATCTTCATCGGCTTTCCGATCGCCTTCACGCTGCTGTTCATCGCCCTGGTGTTCGGCTCCGTGGGCCTGGGCCCAAACCAGACCTACAGCCTGGCCTATCTGCAGATCTGGGGCACGATGAAGGACGACATCCTGCCCGCGGTGCCGCTGTTCATCTTCATGGGCTTCATGACGGAGCAGGCCGGGCTGATGGAACGGCTGTTCCTGGCATTGCGCAACCTGCTGGCCGGGCTGCGCGGCTCGCTCTACCTCGCCGTCATCCTGACGGCGATGATCTTCGCGATGGCCACCGGGATCGTCGGGGCGGCCGTGACGGTGCTCGGCATCATGGCCGGCCCGATCATGGTGCGGATGGGTTACGACGCGAAGCTGTCGGCGGGAGCGATAGCGGCCGGCGGCACGCTCGGGATTCTGATACCCCCCAGCGTCATGCTGGTGGTGATGGGCCCGACCCTGGGCGTTCCGGTCAACCTCCTGTACTCCTCGGCTCTGGCTCCGGGATTCCTGCTGGGGAGCATGTACATCGTCTACTGCCTGGTGCGCAGCGCCCGCAATCCGACGCTCGGTCCCCCGGTGCCCAAAAACCGAAAGAGTCACCGATCCCATCGAGCTCGCGAAGGAGCTCCTGGTCGGCGTGGTCCCGCTCACGGCGCTGATCGGGTTTACGCTGGGTACGATCCTCGCGGGGCTGGCCACTCCGACGGAGGCGGCAGCCTGCGGCGCCTTCGGCGCAACGCTGCTGGCATTCGTCTATCGCAGGCTCACGTTCCGTACGCTGAAGAACGCCGCCGTCTCGACCATGATGACATCGAGCATGGTGCTGCTGCTGGCCGTGTCGTCGAACGTGTTCGGCGCGGTCTTCACACAACTGGGAGCGAGCGCCCTGATCACCGACGCGCTGGTGCAGCTGCCCCTACCCGATATGGGCAAGCTGCTGCTGCTCATGGCGCTCATCTTCGTCCTCGGCTGGCCGTTCGAATGGCCCGCTATCATTCTGGTGTTCCTGCCGCTCTTTCTCCCGGTTGTGCGGAGCCTGGACTTCGGGCTCACCAACCTGGAGCTGCTCACCTGGTTCGGCGCGTTGGTGGCGGTGAACCTGCAGACAGCATTTCTGAGCCCGCCGGTGGCGATGTCGGCGTACTATCTCAAGAACGTCATGCCGCAATGGAGCCTTGCCACGATCTATCGGGGCATGGGGGAGTTCATGGTCATCCAGGGCATTTGTCTCCTGGTGCTGGTGGTTTGGCCGGAGATCGCGTTGTGGTTGCCCAGGGTTCTCCAATAGGCAACGATCGCATCAGTTTCGAGCAAGACAACTTCAATGAACCAACCGGTTATCGGATTCATCGGCTTGGGCGTGATGGGCGAGCCCATGTGCAGGAACGTGCGGGTGCGCGGCGGCTATCGGGTCCTGGCTGTCGATCGCGATCCCGCACCGCTGGAGCGGCTTGCAGCGCACGGTGTCGAGGCGGCCGGCAATATCGGCGCCCTGGTCCGCGGCAGCGACATCGTGCTCGCGTCTCTGCCCTCCGGCCGAGTCCTGGACGAGCTGGCGCACGCAAACGATGGACTGCTGCAGAACATCCGGACGGGGCAGACCTTCATCGACCTCGGCACCTCGCCGGTTGCGATGACCCGGCGGCTCGCCGCACAATTCGCCGAGCGCGGGGCTCGCTACCTGGACGCGCCGGTTGCGCGCACCCGGCAGGCCGCCGAGGCGGGCACTCTGTCCGTGATGGTGGGCGGGGAAGCGGCGACGCTGGAGACAGTCAAGCCGGTGCTGGCGTGCTTCGCCTCCGAGATCACCCACTGCGGTCCAGTGGGCAGCGGCCAGGTCGTCAAGATCTTGAACAACATGGTGCTGTTCCAGACCGTGGCCGCGCTGTCCGAAGCCTATGCGATCGCGCGCCGCTGCGGAGTCGATCCGGCTCTGCTGTTCGACACATTGGCCAAGGGCTCCGCGGACAGCTTCGCGCTCAGGAACCACGGCATGAAGGCCATCATCCCGCAGACTTTTCCGCTGCGGGCCTTCTCGGTCGAGTACGCGAAGAAGGACCTCACCTATGCCTTGGAGGTCGCGGCCGAGACTGGGGTGGACGCCGAGGGTGCGCGCCGCGTCGATCGGCTGTTCGATCAGGCGATCGCCCATGGCTTGGGTGATCAGTACTTCCCGGTGATCAGTCGGGTTGTCGACGACAGTCTGTAACCCACCAGCCCGCGCGGGCGCGATAGAGCCGGCGCCGGACAGCCTGTTAGCCGGACTATTGCGCATGATCAACCGATCGGAGAGAGGCTTATGGATCCGAATACGCGCCGATTCATCCTCGACGTCATCGAGAGTCGCAACGATCTGACGATCGCCACGCTGCGTGCCGACGGGTTTCCGCAGGCAAACACGGTGAGCTATGCGGCCGATGGCCTGGCCCTGTATTTCGGCACCGGCCGCGACAGCCAGAAGGTCCGCAACATCCTGCACTGCAAGAATGTTTCGCTCACCATCGACGTGCCCTACGTCGATTGGAATGATATCCGGGGGTTGTCCATGGGAGCACTTGCCCAGGTCCTGCCCGACGACTCAGCGGACAGCGTGCACGCAATCGACTTGCTGACCAGGAAATTCCCGGCGGTTTGGGACCTGCCGGCCCCCGAGCCGAACGCGATTGTGTTCGTGAAGATCGTGCCGAAGGTGATCTCGGTGCTCGACTACCGGAAGGGCTTCGGGCATACCGAGTTGGTCGAGATCGAGCCGCAGGATCTGAAGCCTTAGCAGGCTCTTGAGAAACCGGCTTTTTCAACAGCCTGCCCGGTTTCGACCTCGCGCCTCAGCGGCTCAGGACCTTTTCGGTGTGGACCACGATCTCGAGCCCGGTTGCCGAGTCGAGTAACAGTCCGCCTTGCTGCGCGGGGCGCACTGCTATAGCGCGCCTGTTGCTTCGCGGCGACTCAGACGCTTCATCGCGAGCCTCCATCGGCGCAGATGGTAGGCGGTTGTGGGTCCGCTTCATGCTTCGGCTGCCAACCTCTGCGGCGAACCCCGGATCGGGAGACTCGGCCGCGTCACGGGGAGTCAAACAGCATGATGGTCAGCAACCTCGAGATCGTGCCCGGCCGTCGAGTCGTCAAGCACCTGGGTCTGGTCCAGGGC
>Ga0105094_10002019_pt1 | contig 10601 bp, 7 predicted proteins | sample PPLLak1March2015_2_FD_87023 | JGI IMG/M metagenome (GOLD analysis project Ga0105094, IMG submission 87023) | Freshwater sediment microbial communities from Prairie Pothole Lake near Jamestown, North Dakota, USA - PPLs Lake P8 Core (3) Depth... | ecosystem: Environmental > Aquatic > Freshwater >...
ATAATAAAAGCGGCACATGGAACTACAGCGGTTCCGAGTTAAATACGCTTGTGTTTGTTCCAAAAATAAATATTCAGAAAGAAGTTTCTGTCGAAATAAAATTTCCTGATGAAGATACTAAAATATTATCAGGAAAAAAGAAAGTATTTAATAGTTTAGTTAGAACAATAAAAGCTGTAAGCAACTTCGGGTGGACTGAAAAAAAATGGGATGAAAGCAAAGCAAATTCCGATTCTGTAATCTGGCTGGCTCAAACAGGAAACAGAATTACATTAAATCCTTCTTTAATATTTAAAGAATTAAAAGAATTTGATCAAAAGCTTCCTTTCGTTTTAAAGATGATTGAAGATCAAATGGATAATCTGCCAAAGCTGCGGAAACTTTATGAATTAACTGAAGTTTCATTAAAAATGAACTGATTGGTTCCCTAAACTTATTTTTTGTGTTTTTCATTACAGCTTTTCCAAGATTAGACTGTAATTTTTTTTGATACTAAAGAAAATGCGGATACTTAAGAGTTAGATAAGGATCATATTAAATCAAAAAAAATCCTGAGTAGTTGAGAATAAGAAAATAATTGTTCTCAACCTCAGGATTTTCAATTGCTTCAGATTAATTTACAAGTTTTCTCTGAATTCGGAATCAACATCCTCCCAGGTTGTCTCAACATCATTCCACGCGCTGTTAACATCCGATTTAAATTGATCCCACTTTTCTTCCGTGGTATTGCTGAAATCGCGCCACTTTGCATCCAGATTCTGCTGTTTATCCTTTAGTTTATCGATCTGGTTATTCATCTCTTCCCTCTCTTCTTCGGTGGCATTGTCCGCTCTCTGCTGCAGTTCATCAATTTTCTGGTCAAGTTTTTCACGTGCTTCTCGAAAATCGGCTTCAAATTGATCTCTATCGGCATATGTATAATCCTTCCCGGTATCCCAAAAATCATCAGTTTCCCTGTTATCTATCATAGATGTATCCTGAGTAACACCGGGATTCCGCAAGCTTTTGTCCGTATTATCTGAATTATCTCTGCTATCCTGGCATGAGATAAACAGCAAAGAACACAAAAAGCTTATTACCGCGGAAATAAAAAGTTTCTTTTTCATAACACATCCTTTCTCATTGGTTAATTATCGTATCTTAATTTTCAAATTTATGATTTTATGATTCAATTATAATGCATTTAATCACTAGAGGTTTTTAATCTCACATAAATAAATTTAGTAATGTCAGCATGTTTTTTAGATGGTGCTAAATTTCCTGATTAAAGCTTAGAATTACTGCAATCCATTCATCCATTTTGATAATCTCAAGTAACTTAAATCCAAGAATAGAATATTTAGCCAGAATATCAGGTTCATCTTCCCTAAGCAGACCGGAGAGGACGAGAATACCGTTCTGCCTAATCCTGTGCTGCAAATCTTCTGCTATCTCGATCAAAATATTTTTTTGAATGTTGGCTGCAATGATGTCAAAATTATTCTCTTTCACTCCATTTATCTCACTGAGCATAATTTTTATTTCAGACTCTACCCTATTCAGTCTGCAGTTCTCTTCAGCATTTAAATAAGACCATTCATCATTATCAATTCCCACAGCATATGCTGCCCCCAGCTTTATGGAGGCTATTGCTATTATTCCCGTACCCGTTCCGACATCAAGAACTTTCATCCCCCTTTTAATGTGTTTCTCCAAAGCTTGCAGCATCAGCTTTGTTGTTTGATGTTCGCCGGTACCGAAGGACATTTTCGGATTAATTTCAATAATTATTTGATTTTCCTTTGCTTGATATTCTTTCGCCGAAGGTTTGATTGCAATTTTATCGGACACTTCAATTACAGTTAAACTTTTTTCCCATTCTTCATTCCAGTTTTTATTTTCCGCTGATTCTTCTTCAATGCGGAAACTAAGTATTAATTTTTCTGAAATTAACTTCTGCAGCAGTGATTTAATTTTATCTTTTGTGATCTTCACTTTATCATTAGTAAAAACTTCAACCCTATCGTTCTCCTCATTAATACCTGCGATATCCAGTGTCCATAATATGCCGCTAAGTAATTCTGCATTGAAAGGTTCGGATGTGATTATAAATTTTTTATAATACTTGATCATTTTTCTTTAAATACTTCTTTTATTCTTCTTCTTTATAGTTAGGAAACAAAAACAAGCAGATGTTCAAGCACAGATCTAGGTAATGCCGTAAGATTATAGCCTCCCTCAAGAAACGAAATGATCGGAATAATTTTATCCCGTTTCTGCAGTGAAAATTCTTTCAGAATTCCTGTCATTCTGCCAAAATCCTGTTCGGTAAGATTCATGTTGGCAAGAGGATCATCTTTATGCGCATCAAAACCTGCAGAAATTAATATCAGCTCTGGATCATAGTTTTTTAATTCCCCAATTATTTTTTCTTCAAAAATTTTCAAATATACATCTCCTTTAGTTCCGGCCGGAAGTGGAAAATTTAAGGTATATCCTTCTCCCTCACCGATTCCGCGTTCATTTGCTTTCCCTGTTCCGGGATATAAAGGGAATTGATGCAGGCTTATAAAATAAACTTTAGAAGAATCATAAAAGATTTCCTGAGTTCCGTTGCCGTGGTGAACGTCCCAATCAATAATTGCGATTCTTTCAATTTTGTATTTTGTTGCCGCATATAGCGCAGCAACGGCTGCATTGTTAAAAATACAAAAACCCATTGCCTCACCCGATTCGGCATGATGGCCGGGAGGCCGCATCAACGAAAAAATAAAATTACTGGATTTGTTCATTACCAGGTCTACTCCCATTTTGGCGCTTCCTGCAGCCAGATGCGCTGCAAGCCAGGAATCCTGAACAGCATAAGTATCCGGATCCAGCATTTCTATTCCTGATTCGATTGCATTCTTTACAAAATTATAATAATTTTTTGTGTGTGCAAGCAGAATAATTCCTTCCGATGCTTCTTCGGGCTGATAGATTTTTACTTCTTCCCATATAGAATGTTTTTTTAAGTGATCGACAATTGATATAACTCTGCTTGGATTTTCCGGATGTGAAAAAGAAGCCTTGTGAAGCAAACAGCGTTCATCATAAATAATCGCCAAATCAATTTTCATTTCAAAATCTTTATTTCATTATTCTTCGGATAAAATTCGGCAAATTTCATCAATATATAATTGTGCCCTAGCAGATGTCCCGGTATAATTCTGAACAAGAATAGAAAATGCAACTAAATCTCCGGCAGCTGAATTTAAATAACCGGAAAGAGCGCTAACCCCGCTAAGCGCTCCTGTTTTACCATGAAGATTGTTTTCCGCTGCCGTACCAATCATTCTGTATTTCAATGTGCCGTCTATTCCTGCTATAGGCAATGAATTGTAAAATAAATCAAAGAGATTGGGATGGTAGTACATAAATTTTAGAACATTCAGCAGTAATTCTGCTGAAACCAAATTATATCTAGAAACTCCGGACCCATCCGCAAAACTATAATCATCAGGATTTAATCCTGTTAATTCTATCAGGCTGTCAATAAGTATTAATCCCTGCTCTGCAGCCGCAGGTTTCCTGGAATCTTGAACAGCCATGGAATACAATAACATTTCCGCACTTAGGTTATCGCTGTTTTTATTCATATTTATTATTACTGAATCGATCCCTCTTTCAAAAGTAAATAGGTGAACCGCATTATTGGGCTTTCTGCCGAGAGAAATCTCTTTTTTCCCTGATATATCTTTTTTATCAAGAGTTTCTTTAAATAGAGTCAAGAAATATTTCTCGGGCTCGAAAAGGTTTAAAGATTGTTGGATCGAAACTGTATCAGGCTTCAAGGTTTTGCTGACAGTACCATTAATCAACAAAGTATTTTTTCTGTTTATCCAGTCCCTTTCTATAAGAAGTGAATCTTTTTCATACGGTGGTATTGTTATGCAATTGTTTATAACATCTACGTAACCTGTAAACGGCTTAAGAATTATTTCTGCAGGATCACCCGGATTGTTTCCTTTAACAAAAACTTTAATTGAATTATCATTGATGTTGAGGGCTGATAAATATGGAGCATCGGAAGAAGGATCGTCATCCCACATCCAGCCTTTTCCCCAAAACAAAGAATCTTTTGCAGTGATATCACCGGTTATGCTTCCGGTTATTTCATCTATCCCTAAGGAAGAAATGATTGATGCCAGAGAATCGAGTTCATTACTTGTAAAATCAGGATCAAAACCTCCAACAATATATAGATCTCCGTATAAGGTTTTGTCCAAAAATTCTCCGGTATAATAGAGTGAGGTTTGAAATTTATAATCCATTCCTAAAAATAAAAGCGCCGCAGCAGAAGTTAAAATTTTCATGTTGGACGCAGGATGAAGAAGCTTTTTTTGATTTCTTTGGTAAATAATTTCACTCTTCGTCAGATTATAAACATCAACAGCTATTGATGTCGAATTAAAAAATTCATCCGTAAGCAGATTACTTATTTTTGCATGAATAGAACCGGCTGATTGGGAATGAATATTTGACGAGGTGAAAAAAAACAGAATTACTAAGGATAATTTATAGAGCATTTCTAATTTTACATTAAGAATTTCGGAAATAAGAAAAGTCTTTCATTTCTTATAGAGAACCGGAGTAATTACTACAGCAGCAGTTCCAGATTAACGGAATAGTTCCTGATCGGCGCGATATTCCCTACCAATTCAACATAATTGTAATTTAAGATATTATCGGCATTAAGAGAGATGCGCAGAGGTAAACCAAGAGACAGAAAATTATAACCTCCCCGTAAATCAAGCACATAAACTTCAACCCGTTTTTCTCCATCGCGGATAAAGCTTGCCAGTTCATCATCTATTTCCTCCACTCTGCTCCAATACCTGAAATCTGCACCTGCTTCAAAATTATGAAAAGTATAATTTCCCGAAATATAAAATAGATGTCGGGGCCGGTATTTGAGTGCTTTTTCTTTCTGAAGATCACGGCCCCACAAATAAGTATAGCCTAAAGAAAAATTTAAATTCCCCTGGAAGAAATTTATTTTTGAATTTAACTCGTAGCCCTGGATTCTTGCTCTAGTGACATTATTGAAAAAAACCAGTCTGTCTGCCGGATCTATTGATGCTTCGATAAAATCATAAAATTCGTTATTAAATAAAGCGGCATCGAGATTAACATTTTCATTTAGCCGATAATTAAAACCGATTTCAGCAGATATACTTTTCTCTGGCTTTAATAAAGGATTAGGCTTTACTGTAATTCCGCTGGCAGTTGTAGAAGTAAATGTTTCCGCAAGTGAAGGAGCCCTGAACCCTGTTCCAAAAGATGATCTTAATACTAGATTATTTGATAAGCTATAATTTAATCCTGCTTTCGGGGAAAAATCACTGAAACTATTAATAGAAAAAAGTTTGCTGTAATCGTACCTGAAGCCGACAGAAGCAGTGAAAGGAAAATCAAATTTAAAATCGGCCTGTGTATATAATCCAAATACTTTAGCATCCGGATTGCCAAAAATATTTGAACGAACATTCGAATACACACCTTCAATTCCTGAAACAAGCATGATATTGTTTGATAAAGACAGATTCATCTGCAGTTCGGTTCTGTATAAGCGCGAAGTCGATGAATTGTGCGATGATGTCTCATCAAGCCAGTGCGTTCTGTAAAAGCTGGATCTAACATTTATAAGAATATTGTCTGCTGCAACAAGTTTGTATAATAATCCGAGCATTAATCTATTTGCCTTGGTGGTCTGCCCCTGGTCGGCATCCGGGGGGATAAGTGCATTTCTTGAATCTTTCCAGTAAAGAAAATTGCCCGCTCTATGGTTCATTGAATTGGCAAATAATATTATTGAGGATGCGTCTGAAAATTTATATTCGCTCTTCAAAAACCCGATGTAACGGTTAAAGAATCCGCTTTGTTTATAATTCATATCATTTAAATGTGTAAAAGAAAAAGAGACGCCGAAATTTTCTAAGCGGAATGATTGACCTAATGTTAATCCCGAAAAAGTTCTATATTCATCCGACCAATCCCACTGGCTGTATGAAGGCTTATCCCACAAACCAATTAAAGTTCTTATATAGGTCTTTGGCTCTTCCGGTATATCTTTGGTAATAATATTTATTACTCCGCCGATTGCGGTAGATCCGTAAAGCGAGCTTGCAGCTCCCTTAATGATTTCAATTCTTTCAATTTGAGTTGCGGGGACTGCCTCCCAGATAATTTCCCCTGTATCCCCGGTATAAAAAGGGATTCCGTCGATTGCTGTTAAAACCCTTGTGCCTGCTCCCCTGCTGTATCCGCTTGAACCCCTGATACTAATTTGATCTTCAACCATGTTTATTCCGGGAGTATAGCGCAGAACTTCTTTAAGATTAATAACATTTTTTTCGCTTAATTCAGAAGCGGGGATCACATCAGCACTTACGGGAAGTTCAGAGATTTTCTGCTCGTATTTTCCTGCAGTCACAATTACCTGATCCGATTGAATAGGAGCCATTTCCAATGAAACACTCAGCTCCAAATCCTTATTTTCAATTATGATATTTATTTTTTTGCTTTTGTAGCCGATGATTGAAAATGTTAAAGCATGACTTCCGGGCGGAACATTTTTAATTTCATAAAATCCGTTTTGGTCTGCTGCAGAACCTTTTTCACCGCCTTCCAGGTAGACATTTACACCTGATAAAGGATTTCCTTCAGTATCGGTAACTACTCCGTTTACTGAAAAGGTTTGAGCGAAAGAAAGGATTGGAAAAATAATTATTGATAAGAATAAAAATCTCATAAACTCCTGATATTAATCCCCTCCCGGCGGTTGAGGCGGAGGATTGTTAAAATCTGCAATGATATTTATATCTCTCACCATTGTGTTTTCCGGAATTGCAAGTACTCCCGGTTTTGTTATATTGTTTCCTGCATAGTATAATCCTGCAACCACCCAATCTTTTCTTTCAAGTGATAAAGCAGGTGTTTTTGACTGCGCAACTGCTACATACGAATAAACGCCGGCGTTTATAGGTACATAAGCGGAATCGGCAGAATTATACTTATAAGTTCTTGTCCCGTAAGGAATTTCAAGACTCACATATCTTAAATTGAATGCATTGAAATCATTAATTGAGTTAAGTGGATCCTTAAAAACAACGAGGTGAGTCCGGGCAACACTATCGGGCCATTCTCCTAAAAAAGTTATTGCTCCGCTGAATCCTGTCTGTTCTTCAGGTGAAATTCCTTTATCGCAGCCTGAAAAAAATAGAATAATGAGATAAGATATGTTTAAGTATTTTTTTCCCATTCGATAAGAATTCAAAAAAAAAAATTGAAAAGATAAATAATTGGATTATTTGTCCCTCAAACTACTTCACCGATTGTATAAGCTCCTTCACCCATTTTATTGCTGATTTCAAAAACAGCTTTTTCATCTTTTTTCGAAACAACCGCTGTTAATCCGATTCCCAGATTAAAAACATTTTGCATTTCAGCGTTAGAAATATTTCCTGCATTCTGGATAACTTTAAAAATTACGGGCATTTCCCATGCTTCCCAATTAATTTTCAGCCTCAGCCCCTGCGGTAAAATTCTTTTCGTATTCCCGATAATCCCGCCTCCGGTTATATGCGAGAATCCTTTTATTTTCACATTTGCATTGAGCTGATTAATTAAAGGTAAATATGATTTGTGAATTCTTAAAAGTTCTTCCCCTAAACTTAATTCCAGCCCGTTTATTTTAGCATCAAGGTTGTACTTTTCAAAAAGTACTTTTCTTGCTAAAGAGTATCCGTTGGTATGAAGTCCGCTTGAAGAGAAACCGATAAGAAAATCGCCTTTTTTAATCCTGTTTCCATTAATAATTTTAGATTTATCAACAATACCAACTATGGTACCCGACATGTCATATTCATTTTCCGAATAGATGCCCGGCATTTCTGCAGTCTCTCCGCCGACCAAGGCGCAATTATTTTCTCTGCATGCTTTTGAAAAACCATGAATAATTTTTTCGGCTATATCAGGATCCAACTTTCCGAATGCAAGATAATCTAAAAAGTAAAGCGGTTTTGCGCCGCATACCGCAATATCGTTTACACAATGATTTACCAAATCCTGTCCTACAGTGTCGTGTTTATCAAGAGCGAAGGCTATTTTAAGTTTGGTCCCGACTCCGTCTACGCTTGAAACCAAAACCGGTTTTTTATAATCCTTTAACTTCAATTCATAAAAAGACCCGAACAACCCTATATCTGCAAGAACACTTTTATTAAAAGTAGATTTAGCATAAGATTTTATACGGCGCACAGTTTCATCCCCGGCCTGAATATTTACACCCGCTGATTTATAAGTAGTTTTCAAACTATCTCCTAAATTTAAAAGAATAGAGTATTTTCAAACTGAATTTCTCTTCAAAATTTAGCCAAGAAATAAGATAAAAAGAAGATTGTGTATGAGAAAAAATCACCTGGCTTTTTCTGAAATCTTATGCCATCCTAAAATTTTCTTTTCAAATTCCGTTTTAAGTGTAAAGACCGCTAATGCTTAAATTCCCAACACTTCATTAAAATACTCTCAAAAATGAAATTGATTCTTTTCTATTTATAAGAAAACAGAATCTATATTTATAAATACCAACTAAATTTTTGAATATTAAAGGCAGAGAATGAAAAAGCCAATGGCTTATTTTTTGTGAAAAACCTCCGAATGATTCATTTACTAGCAAACGTGTTTAATAATTAAATAACAGGCCTGATGTATGAAAAAATCTATACAAGTATTAACATGGCTTTTATGTATCTGCAGCATTTCTTTTGCTCAAAAGGCAAAAATTGTTACAGAACATGTAACGCCTCACGATTTATCTTCTCCGGAATTCACCACCGCTAACTCGGTTTCTTCCGGATTGGATATAGTTCCAAACGGAACTTACGTTTATTTATCTGCAAAAAATATTGCAGATTCCGATACAATTACCAATGCTGTCTTCACCATAACATCAAAGCCTTCAGGTTCGACTGCAGATATCGAAGTAATAAATTCCACCTGGGTACAGTTTAAACCTGATGTTAAGGGTACTTATGAAGTTCATTTGAATATTACAACTGCCGGGGGTACTGATGATACCACCAAGACCATTTATTCTGCTAATTATGTCGGCGTTGGAAATTTCGGCGGAGTGACTACACACTATCCAAACTGCATGACATGCCACCAGAATACCGAAAAATTCGTTAATATTTTTGAGAGATGGGAAGTCTCCGGCCATGCAAATGTTTTTAATCAGCAGGTTGAAACCAGTGATCATTACAGCACAAGCTGTATGAAATGCCATACAACAGGTTACGATCACAATGTTGCAGCATCGAACGGCGGCTTCGATGATGTCGCTGCTCAATTAGGCTGGAGTTATTCTGCTCCTTCCAACTCAGGGAAATGGGATACTTTACAAACTCAATTCCCCGGTTTAGTTAATCTCGCTACGATTGGATGCGAAAGCTGCCATGGGCCTGGAAGCGAACATACATACGGGGCTAATCCTAATAAAATTCAGATAAGTCTTAGAGACGGTGTTTGTGCTCAATGTCATGATGAACCCTGGAGACACAACAAATATTCTGAGTATGAAAATTCATTACACTCAGAAGCTATATGGTCCTCTTCTTTCAAACGTACCACAACAAACAACAGCATAAGCAGCAACTGTTCAAGATGTCATGATGCACAGGGATATGTTGCTTTCACTAAAGGCGAAGTTTTTAACTCAGCGAATTTAATAGAAGCAGATCATATTACAATTACATGCGCTACCTGTCATGATCCTCATGGAAATAATGAAACAGCTGCACTACGACCTGTACCTGCCGGTTCCGATACTTTAGGTAACGGATACACCTATAATGAAGGCGGTGCTGGCAAAGTATGTATGAATTGTCATAAGGCTAGATCGAATAATGAAGTTACTCTTCAAGGTACTATTTCAAGCCATTGGGGACCCCATCATTCAACTCAAGGTGATGTTCTTCTTGGGCAAAACGCTGCGGAATTCGGCAGCCCTTATTCAAGCGGAAATCATAAATATGCTCTTCAGGATGCATGCGTTACGTGCCACATGGCTGCTACCACCGAAAACGGTACTCCTGATAGAGATAAAGTGGGCGGACATTCATTCAGAATGCACAATCCTGAAACGGGATATGATCATACAAATTCATGCACCGGATGCCATGGTCCTAAAACAAGCTTTGAAGATTTTGAAGCAATTTGGGATTTTGACGGTAATGGCACTAAGGAAAGTGTTCAGGAAGAAATTGACGGTTTAATTAGATTATTAAGAATTCAGCTTCCCCCGGTTGGTGTAGATTCAATTGATTGGAATCTTATTAAGGCTAATGATAATATCAACGAAAAGAAAGCATATTGGAATTATCAGCTCATTGCTTACGATGGAAGCCGCGGAATGCATAATACACAATTTGCCGTAGATGTACTTACAAAATCAATTTTAGCCCTCGAAGGAACGGTACCGGTTGAACTTACAAGTTTCAATGTCTCGGTTAATCAAACATCTGCAGTATTGATCTGGAAAACTGCCACCGAAACCAATAACAAGGGATTCGAAGTTCAAA
>Ga0105094_10002022_pt1 | contig 10599 bp, 9 predicted proteins | sample PPLLak1March2015_2_FD_87023 | JGI IMG/M metagenome (GOLD analysis project Ga0105094, IMG submission 87023) | Freshwater sediment microbial communities from Prairie Pothole Lake near Jamestown, North Dakota, USA - PPLs Lake P8 Core (3) Depth... | ecosystem: Environmental > Aquatic > Freshwater >...
CCTGGACCTTCCCGTCCTGATGAGCGAGGAGCACATCCGGCGGCGCGAGTTCGTCGTCGGCCGTCGCGGCTACGACACCGCCCAGGTGCGCGAGTTCCTCGAGCACGTGGCGGACCAAGTGCGACAGCTCGAGACCATGGTGCAGACGGCGCGCGAGCAAGGGGAGGCGGCGGCCCGAGCCGCGTCGAAGGCGCAGGCCGATCCCTACGGGAAGCTCGCCGAGCGTGTGGCGGGAGTGCTTCGGGCCGCGGATCAGGAGGCGGATGGGATCCGTCGCGAGGCGAAGAAGGACGCCGAGCGGATCCTGGCAGAGGCGCGGGCGGACGCCGGGCGTATCCTCTCCGACGCCGGGGCGGCGGCCGAGGAGCTACGGACGGAGGCCCAGGCGGCTGCCGAGGAGATGCGGACCGACGCCCAGGCAGCCCTCCGCGAGGCCCGCGAGCAGGCGAACCGCACGATCGACGGCCTGTCGACCAAGCGCGAGGCGCTCGTGGGGCAGCTCTCAGCGATGCAGGAGCGGCTGGTGGTGGTTGCGCGGGATCTGGAGTCTGCGATCGGCGCCCCAACCGATCAGCCGATCTTCGAGGGGATCGGCGAGCCAACGTCCGTGCCGAGCATGTGGGCCTCCGAGGACCGATCCGTCGAGCCCGAGGGTCAGGCGCTCGGGTCCTCGGTAGGGGACGAGGCGGAAGCCACGTCGGCGCCGCCGGAGGCCGCCGCCGAGGAGCCGATCGTGCTGCATGAGGCTCAGGACGAGGCCGGGGTCGACGCTGGCGAGCCGGAGGGTGACCTCGACGACGACGCCGAGATGGCGGTGCTCGATCGTGCCTTCGAAGGGCTGTGGGAGGGGGCCGATCCGCAGCTCGAGGTTCCCGACATCCCTCCGTTGGATCTGGACTGGGGCGACCTCGCGGAGGACGACAGCCCCTAGAGCCGCGATCACCCGGCCCGACGCCCGCGATAATCGAGGCATGGACGTCGACGCCCGCCTCCAGGAGATCGAGGAGCGCTTCGAGCGGGTCCAGGCCGAGATGGCCTCACCGGAGGTCGCCCACGACCCGGACCGGCTGCGCGCCCTCGGCAGGGACTTCGCCGAGCTGGCGGATGTCGTCCGGCCCTACCGCGAGTACGTCGCGGCTCGGAGCCAGGCCGAGGAGGCCCTCGCGCTCGCGAGGGACGAGACCGACCCGGAGATGGCCTCGTACTTCGGCGAGGAGGCCCAGAAAGCCGAGGCGAGGGCGACGGAGCTGCAGGCGCGGCTGGAGGAGCTGCTCGTCCCGAAGGATCCGAACGACGGGAAGGACGTCATCGTCGAGATCCGGGCGGGCGCGGGGGGCGAGGAGGCGGCCCTGTGGGCCGGCCAGCTGTTCGAGCTGTACCGGCACTACGCGGAGCGCCATCGCTGGAGGACGGATGTCCTCTCGGCCTCGCCCTCGGACCTGGGCGGCTTCAAGGATGTTGTGCTCGAGGTGCGGGGCCGAACCGCATACGCCCGCCTGAAGCACGAATCCGGCGTGCACCGCGTGCAGCGGGTCCCGGTCACCGAGTCCTCAGGCCGGATCCATACGTCGACCGCCACGGTCGCCGTGCTCCCCGAGGCGGAGGAGGTCGAGGTCGAGATCCGCCCCGAGGACCTCGACATCGACGTCTATCGCTCGAGCGGCCCAGGCGGGCAGTCGGTGAACACCACGGACTCGGCCGTTCGGATCGTCCACAGGCCGACGGGCATCAAGGTCGAATGCCAGGAGGAGCGCTCGCAGCTGCAGAACAGGGAGAAGGCTCTGCGCTACCTTCGCGCGCGCCTCCTGCAGAAGGCGCAGGAGGAGGCGGCGCAGAAGCAGGCGTCGGCGCGACGCTCGCAGGTGGGCACGGGTGAGCGCGCCGAGAAGATCCGCACCTACAACTTCCCCGAGAACAGGGTGACCGACCATCGGGTGAAGCTCACCTCGCATCAGCTCCAGGACGTGCTCGAGGGCGACATCGACGGGTTCGTGGACGCCCTCCTCGCGGCCGAGCGGGCCGCGCAGCTCTCCAGCGAGCCGGGGGGTTGACGTGCGTCCGGCCGAGGTGCTCCGTCGGGCCACGCGGTACCTCGAACGTCATGGCGTGGAGAGCGCTCGGGAGACGGCCGAGGTCCTGTTGATGGACGTGCTGGGCACCGATCGAGCCGGCCTGTACGCGCGGGACGCGGGCCTCGACGCTCGTGAGGCCAGGATGTACGGGCGCGCGCTCTGCCAGCGATGCGCGGGGACGCCGCTGCAGCACCTGACGGGCGAACAGGCGTTCCGTCGCATCGTGCTCGACGTCCGGCCCGGCGTCTTCGTCCCGCGGCCCGAGACCGAGATCCTGGTCGAGGTGGCGCTCCGCCTGCTCGGACCCGAGGACGGCCCGGTCGTGGTGGACGTCGGGACGGGCACGGGGGCGGTCGCGCTCGCCGTGAAGGACGAGCGTCCCGACGCCACGGTGCTGGCCACCGACCTGTCGCCAGAGGCGGTGGAGCTCGCGCTGGCCAACGCCGCGCGCTTGGAGCTCGAGGTGTCCGTGCTCCAAGGAGATCTCCTCGACCCGCTGCCCCCTGACCTTCGAGGGTGGGTCGACCTGGTCGTGAGCAACCCTCCGTACGTGACACCGGAGGAGTACGGCGAGCTCCCGGCGGAGGTCCGCGCGGACCCCGCGCTCGCGTTGATCGGCGGCACCCCCGTCTACGAGCGCCTGGCGGAGGACGCGGCGCGCTGGCTCAGGGACGGAGGGCTGCTAGCGGTGGAGATCGGGTCCGGACAGGGCGACGCGGTCGTCGAGGTGCTGCGCCGGTCCTTCACCGACGTTCGGGTCGAGCCGGACCTGGCCGGGCGTGACCGGGTGGCGACGGGGCGACGTCCGTGAGCGAGCCGCAGCCGTCGGACCCGATCGACGAGGCGGCCTCCGCGGCGCTGAGCGGCCGGCTCGTGGTCCTGCCCACGGACACGGTCTACGGGATCGGGACGCGTCCGGACGACCCGGCCGCGACGACGAGGCTGTTCCACGTGAAGGGGCGCCCGCGCGGCCTGGGGATCCCGGTGCTCGTCGCGAGCCGTGGCGACGCTGAGGACGTGGCGGCGTTCGACGATGCGGGGCGTGCGCTCGCCGATCGGTTCTGGCCCGGCCCGCTCACGATCGTCCTGCCTCGGACCGAGCGCAGCCAGGGCTGGGATCTGGGCGGCGACGCATCGACCATCGCCGTGCGGATCCCTCGTCACCCACTCGCACTGGCGATCCTCTCGCGCACCGGCCCGCTGGCCGTGACGAGCGCCAATCCGAGCGGCGAGCCGACCGCCCCGACGCTCGATGGCGTGCGCTCCGCGCTCGGCGAGGCCGTCTCGGTCTATCTAGGTGAGGAGGGACCCCTCGACGGGCGCCCCTCGACCGTCATCGATCTCAGCGGCGGGCACGTGCGGCTGCTGCGTGAGGGCGCGATCACCGGAACGGAGCTCCTCGAGCCCACGGCAGAGGGTCCTCGTCGGCGCCCGGATGGCCCGCGGTAGACTCGCGGTCCCATGACCTCCGTCCTCGTCGTCTGCACCGGCAACGTGTGCCGTTCCCCGATCGCGGAGGGCTTCCTCCGAGCCGCCCTCCACGACCGGTGGGCAGAGCGGGCGCCGTCCGTCTCATCGGCCGGGACCGCGGGATGGGAGGGCGCCGGCGCGATGCCGGAGTCGATCACCTCGGCCGCCGAGCGAGGCGTGGACATCTCGACCCACGTCGCCCGTCGCCTGGCCGCCGAACAGGTCCGCGAAGCGGACGTGCTGATCGCGATGGCCGACGAGCATCGACGTGCGATCGCGCGGGAGGCGCCCGATGCGGCGTCGAAGACGTTCACGCTGAAGGAGCTCGTTCGCCTGCTCGAGGCTCTCCCTGCCCCCGACCCGGCCACCCCTCCCGAGGTGGGACTGCGAGCGCGCGTGCTCGAGGCCGATTCGCTGAGGCGCGCGGGGTTCGCGGGCAACCCGCTGGACGAGGATGTCGTGGATCCGCTCGGGCTGCCCCTCGAGAGCTTCCGCGCCGTCGCCTGGGAGCTGGACGAGTGGTGCTCGCGGCTCTCCGACGGGCTGTTCGGTCCAACCCGTGCGCGATCGGTCGAGGCTCGGGGGGCGTGACGTGCGGATCGCGCTGGGGAGCGATCATGCAGGGTTCCCCCTCAAGGAGGCGGTGAAGCGCCACCTGCAGGACGATGGGCAGGAGGTGCTCGACGTGGGGACCGACTCGCAGGCTCCCGTGGACTATCCGGGGTTCTGCGCCGCCGCCGCCCGGGCGGTGGCCGAGGACCGGGCGGACCGAGCCATCGTGTTCGGCGGCTCCGGGCAGGGCGAGCAGATCGCCGCGAACAAGGTCCGAGGCGTTCGAGCGGCGCTCTGTCACGACCTGTACACGGCGCGCCTCTCCCGCGAGCACAACGACGCGAACGTCCTCGCGATGGGGGGTCGGATCGTCGCGCCGGATCTGGCGCTGGAGATCGTTGGCGTCTGGCTGGCGACGCCGTTCGCCGGCGGTCGCCACGCGAGACGCGTCGCCCAGATCGCGGAGATCGAACGGGAGGAGCGATGAAGGAGTTCGTGGCCGACTGGGACGCCCTGCGCCGCACCGACCACGAGGTCGCGGACGCGCTCGCCTCGGAGGTCGAGCGGGAACGCCGCACGCTCCGCCTGATCGCCTCCGAGAACTACACGAGCCCCGCGGTGCTTGCTGCCCTCGCGTCGACGATGAACAACAAGTACGCGGAGGGTTACCCGGGCCGCCGCTACTATGGCGGTTGCGAGTACGTGGACGTGGTCGAGCGACTCGCGATCGATCGCGCCAAGCAGATGTTCGGGGCCGAGCACGCGAACGTGCAGCCGCACGCGGGAGCCCAGGCGAACGTGGCGGTGTTCGGCGCGTTCCTGGAGCCGCGCTCAGAGGACACCGTGCTGGGGCTGGTGCTCGCCCACGGGGGGCACCTCACCCACGGCTCGCCCGTGAACGTCTCCGGGAAGTGGTTCCGCTTCGTCGGGTACGAGGTCGATCGCCGGACCGAGCGGTTGGACATGGATCGGATCCGGGATCTCGCGCTCGAGCATCGCCCCAAGATCCTCCTCACCGGGTACACCGCCTATCCGCGGGTGATCGACTTCCCGGCCTTCCGCGCGATCGCGGACGAGGTGGGGGCACTGCTGTGGGTCGACGCCGCGCACTTCATCGGTCTCGTGGCCGGCCAGGCCTATCCGAATCCGGTGCCGTACGCGGACGTCGTGACCTTCACCACGCACAAGACCCTGCGTGGACCGCGAGGGGCCGTCATCCTGTGCCGGGAGGAGCACGCCAGAGCCATCGACCGGGCCGTGTTCCCCATGATGCAGGGCGGGCCGATCGAGAGCGCGATCGCGGCGAAGGCCGTCGCGTTCCGGGAGGCGATGACGCCCGGGTTCCGTGACTACGCGGGACGGACGGTGCGGACGGCGCGAGCCCTGTCGGCGGCGCTCGAGGACGAGGGCCTCCGCATGGTGTCGGGCGGGACCGACTCGCACCTGTGCCTGGCCGACCTCCGGCCGCTCGGGATCGGAGGGAGCGCGGCGGAGGCCGTGTGCGACGAGGTGGGCATCTCGCTCAACAAGAACGGCATCCCCTTCGATCCGATGCCGCCGCTCGATCCCTCCGGCATCCGCGTGGGGACCCCGGGTCCCGCGACCGTGGGCATGGACGAGCCAGAGATGAAGGAGATCGCCGGCATCCTGGGAGAGGTCCTTCGGCATCCCGCCGACGAGGGCATCAAGGCCACCTGCCGAGCCCGGGTCGCGGACCTGATGGGTCGGTTCCCCGTCTATCCCTGAACGCGGCGTCCCGACGCGCGCTCCCCCGGGGGTACCATCGGCACGTGCTGCCATACCTCGTCGCGTTCGGCGCGAGCGCGGGGGTCGCGTTCGTCGCGACGCCCCTGGTTCGGCGGCTCTCCCTGCGGGCCGGGTGGATCGACCATCCCTCCGACCGCAAGGTGCACCCAAGGCCCACGCCCACCGCCGGGGGGCTGGCGATCTTCGCCGGTGTCGTGGCGGGGCTCGTGGTCGCTCGAGCCCTCCCATCGCTCGCGGGGTTGCGCGAGACCACGTTGGTCCTGGAGGCCACCCTGGTCTCGGCCGTGGTGATCGTCGTCATCGGGCTGATCGACGACACCCGAGGGCTCTCGCCGCTCGGCAAGCTCGCGGGGCAGGTCCTGTCCGCAGGGCTGCTCGTGCTCGCCGGTGTGCAGCTCCTGTACTTCTACTTCCCCGGCCAGGGTGTCCTGTCCCTCTCGCCGGACCTGGCGGTCCCGCTCACGGTGCTGTGGATCGCCGGGATGGTGAACGCCGTGAACCTGATCGACGGCCTCGACGGCCTGGCCGCGGGGATGGTCGCGATCGGGGCGATCGCCTTCTTCGTGTACATGACCCTGGGTCCCACCGCCGGTTCGGAGCCGACGAGCGCGGCGCTGCTCTCGGCGATCGCCGCGGGGGCGGCGATCGGGTTCCTGCCGTGGAACTTCTTCCCCGCGAAGATCTTCATGGGGGACACCGGCTCCGGCCTCCTCGGCCTGATGATGGCCGTGGCGACGATCGCGGGGGTCGGCCGTAACCCCTTCCCTCCGTCCGGAGGCGACCTCGCGGCGGTCGCGATCCCGATCGCGCTCCCACTGCTCGTGCTCGCGATCCCACTCCTCGACGTCGCGCTCGCGATCGTCCGGCGGATGCGCAGGGGGCTGGGCATCCACCATGCCGACAAGGACCACATCCACCACCGGCTGATGGACATCGGTCATTCCCAACGTCAGGCCGTGTTGCTCATGTACCTGTGGAGCGCCCTCATCTCGGTGAGCGCGCTTGCCGTGGCGTTCATCGACGGGCGATTGCTGGTGATCGGGATCGTCGCCGGCGCGATGCTCGTCGCGGCCGTGTTGCCACGCCTGATCCGTGACAGGAGGCCGCGTGGGAGCGACGCGGCCGGGGATGGGCGGGGGCAGGGCGCCTCGGGAGCCTCGGCCCCGCTCGGAGCCCTGGAGGCGCCGGGGCATGCGGGCGTGCCGGTCGACGCCGAGGGGGCGATGGATGCTGCCGGTCCGGTCGACGGGGCGGAGACGCGGGCCGAGCCGGACGCCGCGGCGAGCTGACGTGGCATCTGGCTCCGCCCCACAGCGACCCGGCCATTGTCTCTTTCGAGAACTTCCGCTCCGAGCGGGCTTCCCGTACCCTTAGCCGCCCCGTACACATCGGGGGGCGGGCCCGCTTCCTTCAGGTCATCCTCGCGGGCGGGTCGTTCGGGTGAAGATGCGCGCGGCTGTGGGGCATAATCCCCACAGATAGGTACGAGGGGGCGCGGTGTCCGAGGTCGATGGTCGGCTCGAGCGGGTGACGAAGGACTTCGGCGAGACGGTGGCGGTCGACGACCTCTCGCTCGACATCCCGGAGGGGGAGTTCTTCAGCATGCTGGGGCCCTCGGGCTGCGGCAAGACCACGACGCTGCGGATGATCGGCGGGTTCGAGGAGCCGACGCGAGGAACGATCTACCTCAGGGGGCGAGACGTCACCGACCTCCCGCCCTACAAGCGCGACGTGAACACGGTGTTCCAGTCCTACGCGCTGTTCCCGCACCTGAACGTGTACGAGAACGTGGCGTTCGGGCTGCGGAGGAAGAAGGTCGCCAAGGACGAGGTCGCCTCACGGGTGAAGGAGGCGATGCGTCTCGTCGACCTGATGGGCTTCGAGACGCGCAGACCGTCGCAGATGTCCGGTGGCCAGCAGCAGCGGGTGGCGCTCGCTCGCGCGCTCGTGAACAGCCCGAAGGTGCTCCTGCTCGACGAGCCGCTCGGCGCGCTCGACCTGAAGCTGCGCAAGCAGATGCAGCTGGAGCTCAAGCGCATCCAGTCCGAGGTCGGCATCACGTTCATCTACGTGACGCACGACCAGGAGGAGGCGATGACGATGTCGGATCGCCTCGCCGTGATGCGCCTGGGCAGGATCGAGCAGATCGGGCCCCCGGAGGAGGTCTACGAGAACCCCACGACCGAGTTCGTGGCGGGCTTCCTCGGCGCGTCGAACATGCTCGAGGGTGAGATGAAGGAGCGGACCGACGGGATGTCGACCGTGCTCCTCACGGGGGGACACGTGGTCCACCTCCCGTCCGAGCGCGCGCCCTTCCAGACCGGCACGAACGTCAAGGTCGGGGTGCGGCCGGAGAAGGTGCACATCGCGCCCGAGGGTGACGAGCCAGAGGCGCAGGCCCGCTCCGGTTTCAACAGCATCACGGGGCTGCTCCGGATGTCCACCTACATCGGCGTCAGTCACCAGTACAAGGTCGAGGGTCCCGGCGGCCATACGTTCACCGTCTGGGTGCAGAACCTCGGAGACACGCCCGCCCCACATCCGGGGGAGCGGGTCCGGCTGTCCTGGCAGTGGGAGCACACGTTCGCGGTGCTCCCCCAGGGGGATCTGTCCATGGAGGAGGAAGAGGCATGAGCGACGGGAAGCCGTCCATGGATCCGATGCAGGACATCATGCGTCGGCGGCTGACGCGGCGCAGCGTGCTGAAAGGCGCCGGGATGGGGGTCGCGGGCTTCAGCCTCGCATCGTTCCTGGCTGCCTGCGGGTCGGATGGGGGAACCGGCGGAGGCAACGGCGGCAACGGCGGCAACGGCGGGTTCGACATCGCCGAGATCTATGCCGGTGAGCCCGGCAGCACCCTCAACTTCGCGAACTGGCCCTTCTACATCGACCAGTCGAAGGACGAGAACGGCAACGTCTACAACCCGTCGCTCGCGTTGTTCGAGGAGCAGACCGGCATCAGCGTCAACTACGAGGACGTCATCAACAGCAACGAGGAGTTCTTCGGTCGCCTGCGACCCGTGCTCGAGGCCGGGGACGACACGGGATGGGACATCATCGTCATCACCAACGGTCGGATCTTCACCGCCCTCACGCTGAACGACTGGGTGTATCCCTTGGACCCGGCTCGCCGGCCGAACTTCGACGCCAACGCCGCGACCTGGGCCACGGATCCGTTCTACGACCCGGGGAACGAGCACGGGTTGGCGTGGCAGTCCGGCCTCACGGGGATCGGCTACAACTCCGACATGACCAACGGGCCGATCACCAAGCTCGACGACCTCGCGAACCCCGACAAAGTGGGTCAGGGCATGGTCTCCATGCTGACCTTCGACATGCCCGACTTCGTGATGATCAACCTCGGCATCGACCCGAAGACGTCCGGGCCGGACGAATGGCGGGAGGCGGCCGCCTGGCTCCAGATGCAGAGGGATTCGGGTGTCGTGCGTTCGTACGGCGGGAACGAGTACCTGGACGAGCTGCGCAACGGCAATTTATCGGCATGCATGGCGTGGTCGGGTGATGTGCTGTACTCGAACATCTGGCTCGCGTACGACACGCTCGAGTTCGTGTTCCCAGAGGGCGGCGCCCTGCTCTGGATCGACAACATGATGATCCCGGCCGGAGCGTCGAACCCGGTCGGTGCGATGCAGGCGATGGACTTCTACTACGACCCGGAGGTCGCCACGATGGTGACCGAGTGGGTCCTGTATATGTCCCCGGTCCCCGAGACGCAGCAGATCATGCTGCGGCACGCCGACGAGGCCGAGGCTGAGGGCGCCAGGGGTCGCGCCAACAAGCTCCGGGCTACCGCGGAGAGCCCGTACCTGTACCCAACCGACGAGTTCCTCGCCAAGACCTCCTTCGGTCGGTCGCTCGAGACCGATGAAGAGGCCGCCGAGTGGGACTCGATCTTCCTGCCGATCTCCCAGGGGTAGCTGTCGGTGGCGGGAGAGGACATGGTCGGGGCGGGGGCCTCCGCATCGGCCCCCTCCGGCCAGCGCACCCTCGGTACCCGCCGTAAGCTCGTCCCCTACGGCCTCCTCGGGCCCGGGGGCGCGTACCTCGCGGTCTTCTTCCTGCTCCCGCTCGCCCTGATGGTCTACACGTCGCTCCAGAGCGGCGGCGTGCTCTCGGGCGGGTTCACGTTCACCTGGGACTGGGCGAACTACACGAACGTGCTGACGGCGTACCAGCCCCAGTTCATCCGTTCCATCGAGTACTCGTTGATCGTCACGTTCGCGGCCCTGCTGCTCGCCTACCCGATGACCTACTGGATCGCCTTCTACGGTGGGCGGTGGAAGTCGTCCCTCCTCCTGCTCATCCTGTTGCCGTTCTTCGTGTCCTTCGTCATCCGCACGATCCAGTGGAAGTTCATCCTGGGGGACAACGGGCCCGTCTTGGGCCTGCTCAAGGGACTGGGTCTGCTCCCGGATGACTTCCGCGTCCTCGCGACCCCGCTCGCGGTCGTGGCCGGCATCACCTACAACTACCTGCCGTTCACCGCGCTGCCCCTGTACGTTGCGCTGGAGCGGATCGACAAGTCCCTGGTCGAGGCGGCCAAGGACCTCTACGCGTCGCGGTTCCAGGCGTTCCGCAAGGTCGTGTGGCCGCTGTCGCTGCCGGGCGTGTTCGCGGCGTTCCTGCTCACGTTCGTGCCTGCGACCGGTGACTACGTGAACGCCGCCCTGCTGGGAGGTCCTGGAACGAGGATGATCGGCAACATCATCCAGGACAA
>Ga0105094_10002023_pt1 | contig 10596 bp, 8 predicted proteins | sample PPLLak1March2015_2_FD_87023 | JGI IMG/M metagenome (GOLD analysis project Ga0105094, IMG submission 87023) | Freshwater sediment microbial communities from Prairie Pothole Lake near Jamestown, North Dakota, USA - PPLs Lake P8 Core (3) Depth... | ecosystem: Environmental > Aquatic > Freshwater >...
GGAGATATCCATGACATCGGCAAAAATATTGTGGGTGTGGTGTTGGGATGTAATAATTATGAAGTGATCGACCTTGGGGTGATGGTGCCTACGGAAAAGATCCTGCAGGCAGCCCTTGAAAACAAAGTGGATATTATCGGGCTAAGCGGACTTATTACACCATCCCTCGAGATCATGGTGGATATTGCCAGGCAGCTTCAGAAGACCGGATCTACATTGCCGCTTCTTATCGGAGGCGCAACAACCTCCAAAGTGCATACAGCGGTTAAGATTGAACCCCATTATCAGGCACCGGTCATTCACGTAAAAGATGCTTCCAAATGCGTGGGTGTAGTAAGCAATCTGCTTTCCGGTGAACTAAACAAAGATTTTATTCAGGAGACCAGGAAAGAATATGAATCGTTGCGGAAATCCTATTCGGGTGTCAAAGCACAAACCCAGTATGTTACACTCGATGAAGCGCGGAAAAACCATCTGGTGATCGACTGGAAGGAAGCCGGTATCCAAAAACCGGCTTTCACCGGTATTAAAGTTTATGATGATTTCCCGCTTGCCCAAATCCGTTCCTATATCAATTGGGTATTCTTCTTTATCGTGTGGCAGCTGCGGGGTAAATTCCCTGAACTGCTCGATGACCCGAAAGTCGGAAAGGAAGCCCGTAAACTCTTCGATGATGCCAAAAAACTGCTTGACCGGATCATCAACGAGAAATTGTTGACCGCACGGGGTGTGGTGGGAATCTTCCCTGCCAATTCGGTTGGCGACGATATTGAAATATACGCTGATGAATCGGGCAAAGAAGTGATTGCCAGGTTCTTCAATCTCCGCAATCAGGAAAAGAAAACAGCAGGATTACCCAATCTTTGCCTGGCTGACTTTGTGGCACCCAGATCCAGTGGTATCCGTGATTACCTGGGAGCCTTCGCAGTAACAGCAGGAATGGGAATGGAAAAGTTACTGGCCGGATTTGAGAAGGAATACGACGACTATCACGGAATCATGGCAAAAGCACTGGCTGACAGGCTTGCTGAAGCCTTCACTGAACTCATCCATGAGAAAGTGAGAAAAGAGATATGGGGTTATGCACCCGGTGAATCCCTTTCACTGGATGACATGCTGCTGGAACGGTATAAGGGTATAAGGCCGGCCTTCGGTTACCCGGCATGCCCTGACCATGCTGAAAAAGAAACTTTGTTCCGGTTGCTGGATGCTGAAAAACAAACGGGTATTGAGCTGACTGAAAGTTACTCCATGGTTCCGGCTGCCTCGGTAAGCGGATTATTGTTTGCCAATCCCGCTTCACGATATTTCTTTGTCGGTAACATTTCCAAAGACCAGGCTGAAGATTATGCCGGGCGAAAAAATGTTTCACTGGAAAATGTCGAATCATGGCTGCCGGTAAACCTCAACTATAAATAAGATTTAATGGTTTAAATGTTTAAGGATTTTAAGATTTGAACTTTTAAACTTTTAAACTTTCAGATAATATTGCATTATGAAAATCACCGAACTTTTTGACCGGAATGAAAAAACTTTTTCATTCGAGTTCTTCCCGCCCAGGGACGAAATATCGGCTGTTGACTTCGGTATCAATGTTGGCCAGCTGCTCAGACTCGACCCTTCTTTTGTTTCGGTAACCTATGGTGCCGGAGGATCTACCAGGGAAAAGACTTTTGACCTGGTTGATTACCTTCAAAACAAGATCGGGCTGACAACCATGGCACATTATACCTGTGTGCATGCAACACGGGACAAGATTGTTACAGATATGAACCATCTGCAGTCCATTGGTATTGAGAACCTGATGCTGCTCCGCGGGGATCCGCCCAAAGATGCAGATGGCCCGTTTCTTCAAAACAGTGAGTTTCAGCATGCCAGTGATCTGATATCCCTGGTTAAGAAATTGCACCCTTTCAGTATCGGGGCTGCGGCATACCCCGAAAAACATCCGGAGACGTCAACACTAAAGGAAGATCTTGAGAATATGCGGATTAAATATGAGGCCGGGGCAGACTTCCTGATCACCCAGTTATTCTTTGATAATGAGACTTATTTTAAATACGTAACCCTGGCATTGAACAAGGGTATTAATTGCCGCATAATCCCCGGCATCATTCCGATTACCAGTTACCGGCAGATACGGAAATTCATCGATATGACGGGAGCAGCCATACCAGCCATTCTGGCCGAAAAAATTGAAGCAGAAAAAGACCATCCTGAGAAAGTATACCAGATAGGTCTTGATTTCACTATCAAACAGTGCATCGACCTGTTGGAATGGGGCGCGCCCGGCATCCATTTTTATACCCTCAATAAATCAAGGGCGACCATTGAGATCTATGAGACGTTGCCGAAAGAATTGAAGGACTAAGTCATGCAGCCTGCCGGCCGTCCAGGCAGGTCATGCGGCCTTAATTCCTTGGTCTTTGTTCTATTATCTTCTGTCTTGACTCCTGGTTCTTGACTCTTGAATCCTGATTCCTGAATCCTTTCAGGGAACATTCTTCAGTGTCTCCCTCAGGAAAGACCAGAATTTCTCAACACTGGGAATATTCACTTTTTCATCCGGTGAATGCGGATGCCGTATGGTGGGTCCAAAAGAGATCATATCAAGCTTTGGATAGACGCCACCAATGAGGCCACATTCCAGGCCTGCATGAATAGCCTTTACCACAGGTACAATCCCGTATTTTTTCTCATATACTTTCATCATCACCTTCATGATTCCCGAATCCATATTCGGTTTCCAGCCCGGGTATGAACCTTTGAATTCCACTTTTGCACCTGCCATTTCAAATAAAACCCGCATCCGGTCAGCCAGTGCAAGCTTGGCTGAATTAACCGAACTTCTCAACAGGCAATGCACGTTTACATGTTTTCCGTCGGTTTTAACAATAGCCAGATTGGTAGAGGTCTCAACCAGGTCCGGTACATCGTCACTCATGCGGATAACTCCGTTGGGACAGGCGTAAATGGCTGCGATAAGGCGTTTCTGAAAGGATTTCTTCATCATCCTTTTTGCCCTGGAGGTTTTTTGTATTTCAATTTTAAGATCAGGTTCACGGCTGCGCAATTCATTTTTAATGGTTTTCGCAGTATTTTCCAGCGTTTTTAACCATTCAGCTTCCTGTAATTTTGATACGACCACCAATGCCGACGCCTCGCGGGGAATTGCATTCCGCATGTTACCGCCTTCTACCTCAGCGATTCTGAAATCTTTGATCCGGGAAGCAGCGTACAAAATCCTGAAAAGGATAAAATTTGAGTTCCCCCGCCCCAGGTGTATATCCAAACCTGAGTGGCCACCTCTCAAGCCTTTAATAGTGACAGCATGGGTAATATAACCGGCCGGAACCGGATCGGAGGCATAGTTGAATGAAATATTCCCGTCGATACCTCCGGCACAGCCAACATATAACTCCCCTTCGTCCTCTGAATCAAGGTTTAGCAGGATATCGCCCTTCAGCATTCCAGGCTTAAGCGCAAAAGCTCCGGTCATCCCGGTCTCTTCATCCACCGTGAACAAGGCTTCCAGCGGACCGTGAACGAGGGACTTCGACTCCAGAACAGCCAGCATGGAAGCTACCCCTATGCCGTTGTCAGCCCCCAGGGTGGTCCCATTGGCCTTAACCCATTCTCCGTCTATAAGGGTCTCGATGGGATCTTTCTCAAAGTCGTGTTTTTTATCACTGTTTTTTTGCGGCACCATATCTACATGGGCCTGCAATATAATGCCTTTCTGTTTTTCCATACCGGGGGTTGCAGGTTTGCGGATGATCACATTCCCGACAGTATCCACCCGGGTTTCCAACCCGGCCTTGCGGCCGAAGTCCTTAAGAAATTCGATTACCCTCTTTTCTTTCTTGGATGGTCTTGGTATCTGGGTTAACGCATCAAAATGCTTCCAGATCTCCGGCGGTTGCAATGCAGTAATTTTTTTCATATTTTAATAGGATTGTATTCTTTAAAGATATTGAATTTTAATTATTCTGTGGTACGATATTTGTCACCTTTTTAGTACTGTTTTGGCTTAATAAAAAATCACCTGAGAAATTCAGTTTATCCTGAAAGCATTAAGTTTGACATCAGTGTAAACAAATAACGGTTTAAATGGTTAGTTTTGTACCTAATATTTATTTTACGATTCATTAACTCATGAAAAAACTTGTTGCAGCTTGCGTAATAATGGCCATGGCATCCCTTACCCATGCCCAGTCCGTAAAATGGTATTCGATTGAAGAAGCCATGGAACTTACAAAAAAGGAACCACGCAAGATCCTGATCGATGTATATACAACCTGGTGCAAATGGTGCAAAGTAATGGATACTTCCACCTTCAACAATCCTTTTATTGCCGGATACCTGAATGAAAAATACTATCCGGTTAAATTCAATGCGGAACAGAAGGGTGATGTGACCCTGGACGGTAAAACCTATAAATTTGTTCCGGGCGGTGGCAGGGGCTATCACGAACTGGCCGCAACCCTGCTGAATGGCAATCTCGGATATCCTTCTGTTGTTTTTCTCGATGAAAAGGCCAATATGATACAGCCTTTGCAGGGCTACATTCAGGCCAAACAATTCGATCAGATCATCAAGTTCATCGGAGGCGATCATTATAAGTCCGAGAAATGGGAGGATTTTCTGGCCTCCTATGTTTCGCCGGTGAAGGAATAAAACAACGCAAGTCAGCTTAAAGTCATGCAGTCATGCAGTCCGGGAGTCCTGAAGTCACTTGTCACCTGCCTGCCGGCAGGCAGGCTCGTCACTCGTCACTATATTCAACGTGGATAAACCCAGGGCTTCAATGCTCCGTTTTTCAGGAATACAAATCCAACTTTCAGGTTCACAAACGAACTCTTCATCACGTCGCGCTGCATCAAAATCCCGGCTCCCAGGTTCAGTCCGAACTTGTCGCTGAAGCTTTTAAAGAATCCAATTCCGGGATTGAAGAAAAGTATCGGATCTTCTGAGATTTCATCCCATTTGAAAATCCAACCGCAATTGGTAAAAATATAAGGATTGAAACCTGGTTTGCCAAAATGATACCGGAAGTCCAGATATAAAGGAGTGGTCAGTCCGGTGTGATAATTAAGCAATCCCAAACCCAAACCGGCAAAGAGGTGCCGGTTAACGGCATAGCCGTTCACCGTGGTAAGGCCATAATAGTAATGCGAGTATGGGATGTCAACTTTAGCCAGCCCATAGGCGCCGTTTAGCTCGGTAGCATTGAAATATCCTGAAGTATTCTCATAACGGACAGAATCCATAAACCGGGCCAGGTAGGACGAATCGTTCCTCAGCTTGTTATCCCGGATGCCAAGCATCGCCATCTGGTCAGCAATCAATGAATCGCGGTACAGGAGCTGTGTCTGCAATGCATTCGACTGTGTACGCAGGTTCTCCCTGTCGCTTTTCAGGATTTCGTTCTCGGCACGAAGCTGTTCTGCGTTCAACGACTGTATCATGCGCTCCTTTTCACACACTTTATTACGAAAGGCATAAACGGCATTTTCTTTTTCCAGACGACGGTTCCTGCTCTTTTGTTCTGCAAATCCGCTGTTTAGCTGGTTATAGCCTGTCATCAGAGAATCATACCGGGTAACGGTTCGTGCAAGCTCATGGCTGAGCATCTCCTTTTCCCGGATAAACACGGCAGCGGTGTCAGAGAGTTGCCTGGAGAGGTTCCTAACCTCCCCTTGTTTTTTCGCATAGAGTACTCCCAGCACAATAAGTGCTCCGGCGAGCCCCGCCCCCCCCAGCCAGATGAGCGGCACCAAACGGTTTTTCTTTTTTTGGTTTTCGTTATTTTCCTCTTGAGCCATTGTCAGTATGTTTAGTTTAATATGATAAAAGGTCTGCAGGAAAAGAAAAGCTGCTGCTGTTTATTTCTTCTCCGGTAACGCTGCCGTTACCAGCGAACCAAACTGGTTAACCGGGAAGACAGCCTCCAACATTATCTCCTCTCCAAATGAAATGGTGATAACCGCCTGGTCAGGGACACGGTATAACAGGTAGCTTCGTGTTTTGTCAGGATCCATGATCAGGTCATCAAGACCTTTAGTCTTGTTCATATCCCGGATATCCGCCAGTAAAGGTTTTCCATCTGCTTCATCAGAAGAAACAAAACCTTCTGTTTCCGAGAACCTTAACAATATGATCCGTGAACTTTCATGGTTGCTTTCCGGTATAAAATGAATGGTTTTTGTATGGTTTGATATTGACTTCATACCGGTGAATAACGAAATATATTCCTCTTCTAAATGGTTCAGCTCATCCACAGCCCTGCCAAGCGCTTCACCATCGGGTATGAAATCATACTGCCCCGAAATCAGCTTAAACCTGCGCTTGCGGATTTTTATGATGAAATTCGCGGCTTCTTCAGCTTTTTGCTCGGTTGTTTTGATTACCGGTTCATGAGTAACCTTTGAAACGGGTAATCTTGCACGGACTGAATCCGGTAATGTTTCACTGATCACTATGCCTTTCCCGGCCTCAAAGTTCCGCTTAACCGAAAGGTCAGTATAACTCAGACTACCGGAAAAGATTTCCCGGCTGTTATCAAATACCCGGCGGGCTGCAAAACTGCCCGGAAGCAATATCAGGCTGTCATAGCTAAGCTCCTGTAACCAATCAGACAAACGGGCACTCCTGCTGCTGCTCACCGCAAAAATAAAGTCGGGATCTGCCTCTTCATATGGTGATATTTGTACATCTGAAAGGTTCCATTTTTCATAAGGTTTTGTCATTACATCGGTAATGCCCAGATATTTTGCAGCATACATGCAATAAGGACCGGGAATAAAAGATTCATGGCAGGCAGAAACCGTGACAGCAAAACCCGACAGGGGTAAAGCGTAAAGGCAGGAGCTGTTGCCCAGGCTGCTGACATCATTAACGTTGGTGACCGTCATTCTGGACTGGGGCAAGCAGGCAGAAAATAGCAGGGCCAGCAGGTACAGGTATGATTTTTTCATGGTTTCACAGGATTTCAGTAAATAAAAACGCTTTCCCGATATGATCAATGATATCCGAGGCAATAAGTGCCTGCCGGCCCATTTTCTGGGCGGCCAGGTCACCGGCAAAGCCATGGAGGTAAACGCCTGCCATGGCAGCTTCTGAAGGGTTATATCCCTGCGCAAGCAAGGATAATATCATTCCGGTGAGAACATCTCCGCTTCCGCCCGATGCCATACCCGCATTACCGGTGCTGTTGAAATAACACCTTCCGTCGGGTAAGGCTATGGTGGTATTGGCTCCCTTATATACTACAATGATTTTATAATGCCGGGCGAAGTCAATTTGTTTCATCAACCGGTCATATCCATTCTGATAGGCGCCTGCAATCCTTTCAAACTCTTTGGGATGAGGCGTCAGAATGCTGTTTTCAGGGATCTGTTTAAGCAATTCCTTACGGGCGGCCACAAGGTTCAGTGCATCAGCATCTATTACCAATGGGACATGACATTTCAGCAAAAGGTCTTTTAAGGCTTTTTGCACAACCGCACGCGTTCCAATCCCGGGACCAATACCTACAGCATTATAAGGGACGATGTCGGGCACCCGGGAAAAAAATTCCTCTCCAGGGTCCATATTAACAATAGCTTCCGGAACCGAGGTTTGCATAATCTCATATCCTTTCAGCGGTACATGCGCCGTAACCAGTCCGGCTCCTGTCCTCAGACAGGCTTTTGACGCCAGTATGGCAGCACCCATCATACCATAGGAACCAGCTATCAGCAGGGCATGACCATAAGTACCTTTGTGTGAAAACCTGCTGCGGGGCTTCATTAAGCAAGCGATATCGTCCCTTACAACATAATGGAAAGGGGAACCCGTATCTTCAATACCTTTTCTGTGGAGCCCTATATCCAGGACTGTCCATTCTCCCACAAATACCTCATTTTCAGGAAAGAAAAAAGACAATTTCGGAAACTGGAAGGTCAGGGTATGATCAGCGCTGATAATATTTTCGGGTTGATTGCCGGTATTGTCCTCCCCCATCAGGCCGCTGGGAATATCAATAGAAATTACCCTGCATCCGGCAGTATTGATATGTTTTACCAGCTTAGCGGCAAGTCCGCTTAAGGGACGGGATAATCCGGAACCAAAAAGTGAATCAATAACAATATCGGTTGGCCGGATAACCGGAAATTGGTCTGCTGAATCCATAACTGAAACCGGTACAAGATGCTGATCCATAAGCCGCTGGCGGTTTACTGCAGCATCGGGAGAAAGCTCAGCAGAAAATGCAGCCAGGTACAAACGAATCTCCCTGTAGCCTTTTTCGGCCAGGAGCCTGGCAATAGCCCAGCCATCACCGCCATTATTGCCCGGGCCTGCCAGTATGACCAAACTGGCATGGCGATCGAAATGAGCACACAACCATTTTGCACAGGCCATGGCAGCCCGTTCCATAAGGTCAATGGAAGCCACCGGTTCGTGTTCTATGGTGTAGCCATCAAGCTCCCTGATCTGACGGGTGGTAAAGATTTTCATAAATGGCTTTTATACAAATTTAATCGGAAAAGTGCTACCATAAATCAAACAGTGAGAAAAAAGATTAACCAGAGAGGTTATGGTTGTTGTGAATGTTGTGATGGTTGTGATGGTTGTGATGGTTGTGATGGTTGTAATTGTTGTAATTGTTGTAGTAGTTGAAATAACTACTGGCTACTGGCTGCGATCTTCAAATTACTTTCTTCCGTCAATTTTTTAGTTCAAAAAGATTTTTAAATTTGTCAACGCTGTAACTAAAACTTAAAATTATGTTTAAAGGACATCCCAAGGGATTATTTGTAGCCTCCCTTGCCAATATGGGCGAGCGGTTTGGTTTTTACACCATGATAGCCATTTTTACTTTGTTTATACAGGCGAAATATGGTTTCGATGCAGCCAAAACCAGTCATATTTATTCCTATTTTCTGGTTGCCGTGTATTTTCTTCCATTGCTCGGCGGTATCATTGCTGACCGCTGGCTCGGCTATGGCAGAACAGTAACCCTGGGCATCGTTATTATGTTCATAGGTTATCTTTTGCTTGCCTTTCCTTCAAAATACGGGACCGGCCTGAATTCGATCTTCATCGCGCTGGGGGTGATCTCGCTGGGCACCGGACTTTTCAAAGGCAACCTGCAGGCGCTGGTGGGTAATCTTTATGACGATCCTAAATACAGTGCTAAAAGAGACAGTGCCTTCAATATCTTCTACATGTGCATTAACATTGGTGCCATGTTTGCCCCGACAGCCGCAGAAGCCGTTAACAATTTCATCCTGAAGGCCAGCCATTATACTTACGATGGAAGGATCCCCGCCATGGCACACAAATTTATCAATGGTACCCTGACATCACCTGAAGAGTACCTGTCTCTTGCAAAATTGCAGGATCACGCTGTAACCCTGGATACGTTAAGAGCCTTTTCTGAAAATTACCTTAACCAGCTTTCGCAGTCCTATCACTACGGTTTTGGTGTTGCCTGTATTAGCCTGATCATTTCCATGGCCATTTTCCTTGGATTCAGGAAACACTACAGGCAGGCTGATATTACTGAATCCAAAAAAATCAGGAATAATGATGCTACCGTTGCAATAGAACTCACACCCGCTCAGTTCAAGGAAAGGATCATTGCGTTGTTGCTGGTATTCGGCGTCGTCATTTTCTTCTGGATGGCATTTCATCAGAACGCAGCATCCATGACCTATTTTGCAAGGGATTACACCGCCACCAGTGTCGGAAAATTCACCAACATGTTTTTTGACCTGTTTACCATGTTGCCCATTTTCCTTGCCGTGCTGGGATTGATTTTTGTCTTTCAGAAAAAGAATACCAACACTATCCGCATGATTGGAGGTATTGCCTTTGTTGCCTTTGCCGCCATCGCCGTTTACCGGGTCTCGGGGTTTCAGGAATCCAATCCCTTCACTCCTCAGATGTTTCAGCATTTCAACCCTTTCTTCATTGTTGTGCTGACCCCTGTCATTATAGCTTTCTTCGGATGGCTTAACAGGAAAGGCAAGGAGCCCTCAGCACCCAAGAAAATAGGGATCGGCATGGTCATTACAGCCATTGGCTTTCTGTTGCTTATGCTGGCTTCCTTTGGCCTGCCTAGTCCCAAATCCCTGGGCGGCCTTGGAGCTCCGGACGCCTCAAGGGTATCCACCTACTGGCTCATATCCACCTACCTGATACTTACCTGCGCAGAACTCTTTCTTAGCCCTATGGGTATTTCATTTGTCTCCAAGGTAGCGCCTCCTAAACTGAAAGGTCTGATGCAGGGAGGATGGCTGGCTGCAACAGCACTTGGCAACTATCTGATGGGGCAGGCAGCGGGGCTTTGGGATGTATTGCCTTTATGGGTGCTCTGGAGTGTCTTTGTGGTTTGCTGCCTGCTGGCCGCAACCTTCATCTTTTCTGTCCTGAAAAGACTGGAAAGAGCCACTACTACCTGATATACTATATTTTACGAATGTAAGCTGCCTGTTCTCCGCAGGGCAGCTTTTTTTTTGCCCGCAAATCATTACAATATTAATGCGGGCTCAGTGGAACCATATTGTTCTGTTCATCTCAAAAAAGATACCATTTGCCTGATTAAAAATA